>WNGE01005345.1_pt1 | contig 14549 bp, 10 predicted proteins | sample 5400651 | NCBI WGS metagenome assembly WNGE01 (sample SAMN13153370, study PRJNA577476) | soil metagenome | isolation source: 60 cm soil or saprolite under grassland replicate 2 | place: USA:California | collected 2016-06-15 | reverse complement strand
GATCTGGCTGCAGGCCTCGCTGGCGCCCACGAACGCGCAGGCCTTGAAGCTCTACCGTGAGGCGCGCGATCGAGAACCGAAGAACCCCGAGACCTGGTTCCGGCTCGGCGAGTTCGAGTTGCGTTTTCTGCACCAGCCGCGCGCGGCGTACCGCGACCTCAACCAGTCGTACACGCTCGATTCCTACGGACCTGCGGGTGAAAAGGGCGGCGCGCTCGACATGGCGCGCTGCAAGGTCGACCCGTCTACGTGCCGATGATCAGGACGAGGTGTGCCCCGAACAGCTGCGACGGACGCATGCCGTCGAGGGGACGCACGATGCGGACATGCAGGTCGCGGGCGAGCCGCGAGCCCTCAGCGGCGTAGCCGGGGCGGTACATGACGAGAGAGTGTGGTGTGACGCCGGGCGCGTTGCCGACGTTGCCGAGCATGTAGCCGTGCGCGCTGACGCGGTCGGCTGCGGCGTGCGCGGCGCCGGCCTGGCCGTTGCCGTTGAGGACCATCACGGAGGTCTCGTTCCGTGCCAGCACGGGCTTCTTGCTCGAAGCGGGGAGTTCCGAACGCTTGGGGGCCGCAGCGGCGGCCGCTGCCGACGCGCGGAAGTGCTTCGCGATCGGGTTTCCGAGCAGGACGATCGCTACGCCGGCCAGTGCGACCAGCTCGATCGCGGCCACCGCGCTGACGGCGATCGTGGCGCGGCGCCAGGGCCGGACGAGATCGTGCGCGTGCTCCATCGCCCGGACGGAGTTCGGCCCGCACCGGTTCGCTCCTTCTCCGCCGCTAGATTCGCCCGGTGAAGAAGTTGGGCCTCCTCGCCGTCCTGCTCGCCGCGGTTCCGGCGACGACCGCGTCGAGTGACGCCGACGTCGGTCGTCTTGCCGTCCCCGCCCAGCTCGCGGTGGTGAGCTACTACCGCTCCGATGCCGGCTGGGCTGCGTTCTGGACGGACTGGCGACCCGACCGCGTCGCGGCCGACCTGGACCGAGTCGCAGGCCTGAACGCCAACACGGTGCGGGCGATCGTGCAGCCGGCCGCGTTCGGCTACCCGGAGCCGACCGCAGCAGCCGCTGCCAGCCTGCAGGAGTTCGTCTCCCTGGCCGCGCAACGCGGCCTGCACGTCCAGCTCACGCTCTTCGACCGCTGGTTCGACTGGACCGACATCCGCGGGTCGCAAACCTGGGCGCGCGAGTTGCTGGCGCCCTACCGCGACGACCCGAGGATCGCGTTCATCGAGCTTCGCAACGAGCTGGCCCCGGTGCCCGAGGCGACGACGTGGGCGCGGGCAATGGTTCCCTTCGTGCGCAGGCTGCTGCAGCGGAGGACTCCGGTGACCGTTTCCGTCGAAGGGCCTCACCCGGTTGCACAGCTGCGGGCCTTGAAGCGTGCAGGCGTGCGACCGGACTTCTACGACATCCACTTCTTCGGTGGAGGAGGCGAGCTCGCCGACGAGGTCTTCGCGCGTGCGAAGGAGGTGGCGGCGCCGAGGCCGGTCTGGGTCGGAGAGACCGGCTATCCCACCACCTCGGCGATCAGCGGCTACGGCGGCGTGCCCCTGACGACCTCGGCTCAGGACGAGGCCCAGGCACACTTCCTTGCTGCGGCTGGGTGGGCCGCTCGTGCGGAGGGCTTGCCGCCCATCGGCGTCTGGGTGCTCGACGACTTCCTCGCGTCGGCGTTACCCGACCCGCCCGCGACCGATGCGGACCCGGAGCTGCACTTCGGCCTGTTTCGCGTGGACGGATCTCCGAAGCCGGCGGCGGGTGTCGTGCGCGCGATGTACTCGGGCCGCGTATCCGTCGGCTGCAACGGCGGATTCGAGCGAGCGGTCTCCGATACGCGCGCGAGGGAGGTCCCCGCGCAGTGGTCGATGAACGGAGCTGGGGCGGATTTCCTCGATGACCGCAGCGTCGCAAGGGAGGGGGCTGCGTCGGCTCGCGTCACGTCGTCGGGAGTTGCGTCGTTGTCGATCACCCCGCCGAACGCGGGCTTCGACGGGCGTGGTCGGGTCCACGTGACCGCCTGGGCGCGCCGAGCAGAGGCCCGCGGGAGCGTCTTCGTGGTCGTCGAGTGGTTCGGCAGACACGGCGAGTCGTTGCGCAGGCGTGCGTCCGTCCCTCTGTCCGGCCCGCCGCTCGGCTGGGAGCGGCTGTCCGTCTCCTCGCGCGTGCCGAGCCGCGCCGCCTACGCCAGGATCGAACTGGTAGCCGACCGCGTGGGTGCCGCCGTCTGGTTCGACGAGGTGTCCTTCCGGCGGATGCCGCAGTCGCGGCCGTAGCCGCCACGGCCGTTCCGGCCGTGGCGGGGGACTGTCCCCAGACGTGGGCTGCGACGACACGTCCCAGGCACCTTCGGTTTGGACGGGATGGGTGTCACGGATGTGTGACTTTCTTTCCACACCCGTCTCGACGGGACGGGGCGTCGGGCGCTCGCGCGCATATGTTCGAGGGCACGCCGCGGACCGATCGGGGAGCTGGACATGTCCTTACTGCGCGGAGATCCAGGCCCACGTTTCCGCAAGGCCCTCGTCCAGCGAACGGCGCGGCTTCCAGCGGAGCTCGCGTTGCGCGAGCGAAGGATCGAGGACGCTGCGTTGCACCTCGCCGGGGCGTGCGTCCGCGAACTCCGCGGGGCGCTCGACTCCGGCGACGCGCTGCACACGTTCGTAGAGGTCGAGCACCGACGTCTCGACGCCGCTCCCGACGTTGAAGACGCCGCCGTCGTGCCCGGCGGCCGCGAGCGTCGCCGCGACGACGTCCGCGACGAAGATGTAGTCGCGCGTCTGCGTCCCGTTTCCGTAGATGCGCGGCGCGCGGCCCTCGTGCAGCCGCTCCATGAAGATTCCGACGACTCCGGCCTCGCCGTGCGGGTCCTGCCGCGGGCCGTAGACGTTCCCGTACCGCAACGACACGTGCCCGGCTCCATAGAGCCGGTTGTAGGCCGCGATGTACTCCTCGGCCGCCAGCTTCGAGACGCCGTAGGGCGCGAGCGGCCGCCGCGGATGATCCTCGGTCGCAGGCTCGTGGCACTCCCCGTAGATCGCCCCTCCGGTGGAGCTGAAGACGACCTTCGCGCCGCAACCGCGCGCAGCCTCGAGCACATTCAGCGTGCCGATGACGTTGACGGCCGCGTCGTGATCCGGCCGCTCAACCGACAAGCGCACGTCGATCTGCGCCGCGAGGTGGAAACACACCTCGGGCCGCACCTCGGCGAACAGCCCGCCCGCGTCCTGTCGGATGTCGCCCTCGTGCAGGCGCGCGCCGGGGGCGACGTTGGCCCGCTTCCCGCTGGAGAGATCGTCCAGCACGTGCACCTCGTCCCCGCGCGCGAGTAGCCCGTCCACCACGTGCGAGCCGATGAAGCCCGCGCCTCCGGTTACGACCGCCCGCACGCGCCGTATCGTACGGCGGCGGTGTTCCTCACCTTCGAAGGCCTGGACGGGTCCGGCAAGACGACCCAGGCGAAGCTGCTTGCCGAGGCGCTCCGCGCGCAGGGCCGCGACATCGTCGGCACGCGCGAGCCCGGCGGGACGCCGCTCGGCGAGGAGGTGCGCAGGCTGCTTCTCGACGGGCTGGAGATGAGCGCCTGGGCAGAGGCCGCGCTCTTCGCGGCGGCCCGCGCCGAGCTCGTCCACCGGATTATCGAGCCCGCCCTCGAGGCGGGGAAGGATGTCGTCTGCGACCGCTACATCGACTCGTCCCTCGCCTACCAGGGCATTGCACGCGAGCTCGGCGTCGAGCGCGTCCTCGAGCTGAACCTCCACGCAACGCGCGGCCTGCTCCCTGATCGCACCTTTCTCGTTCTCGTCGACCCGGAGGTGGCACTCCGGCGCAGCTCGCCCTCGGACCGGATCGAGCGCGAAGGGCAGGAGTTCCACCGCGCCGTCGACAAGGCGTACCGTTCCCTCGCAGCCATGTTCCCGAACCGGATCACGACCGTGGACGGCAACCGCCCCGCCGACGCGATCGCGGAGGAGATTTTTGGACGTCTTCGAGACCTTTCCTGAGCAGGCCGAGGCGAAGCGGCTGCTCCGCGCAGCGCTCGCCGAAGGCCCCGCCCATGCGTACCTCTTCTATGGACCGCCGGGCGTCGGGAAGCGCGCCGCCGCCATCACCTTCGCCGCGCAGCTGATCGGCGAGCCGGGACGAGTCGAGCGCGGCACGCACCCCGACGTGTACCTCCTCGAGCCGGTCGGCGACCAGATCCGCATCGACGACATCCGCGAGCTGCGCCGCGATCTCCACATGCGGCCCTTCGAAGCCGAGCGCCGCGTCTACCTCCTCTACGCCGCGGAGACGATGAACGAGGACGCCGCCGACGCGCTGCTCAAGGATTTGGAGGAACCGCCGCCGTACGCGGTCATCGTGCTCGTCGCCGACGACCTCGGCCCGCTGCCGGAGACGATCCTCTCGCGTTGCCAGCTCGTCCCGTTCACGCGGCTCTCCGAGCGCGCCGTGCGTGAGGAAATCGCCGCCCGCGCGCCCGGCCTCGACCCCGCCGAGGCGTCGGCCCTCGCCCGGCTCGCCGCGGGGCGACTCGACCGCGCCGCACGCCTGCTCGACCCGCAGTCGGCGAAGCGGCGGGAGGCGCTGCTCGAGGTCGCGCGCGGCGTCTACGCCGATCCGGAGTTCGAGCCCGGGGACGCCGCGCAGCGGATCCTCGACGGCGCCCGCGAGCGCGCGGCCGAGGCGAAGACGGCCGCCGAACAGGAGCTCGAGCTGCTCGACCTACCGACGCGCGAGGCGGAGCAACGCGTCCGCCGGGCCGCGCGGGGCGCCGAGCGCGACGAACTGCTGGCTGCGCTCGAGGAGCTCGCTTCCTGGTATCGCGACCTCGTGGTGGTGGCCGTCGGTGCCGAGCGCGCCGTCGTCCACGCCGACCGTCTCTCCGTCCTCGCGGAGGACGGCACTACCGAGCGGCTGGCGGCCGCCGAGCGCGCTTGCGAGATCGTCCGCGAGACCTGGCGGGCGTTCGAGGAGTTCAACCTCAGCCCACCTCTGGCGCTGGAAGCGCTGTTCGTGCGGCTTCGGCGGGAGCTCGGCTCCACGCTCGTTCTGGCCTAAGACCCTCGTTTTAGGGCTGTAGCTCAGCCACGGCCGGCCGACATTCGCACTACGTGCGTACCCGCAGGACGCGCGTACCCGCAGTCAGGAGAACCAACAGGTGGCCGCAGTCTCGTCCATAGGTCGAGCGACCCGTGTCGAGCGACCCGTCGCTCCCGGCGCCGCAGCCGCCGGGGATCTCTACGAGCGCTATTCGGGACAGGTCCTTGGCTACTGCCTGCACCAGCTCGGTTCGCGCGAGGAGGCGGAGGACGCCGTCCAGACGACGTTCATGAACGCCTTCCGGGGGCTTCAGCGCGGCATCGTCCCCGAGCTCGACTCCGCCTGGCTGTTCAAGATCGCGCACAACGTGTGCCTCTCGCGCCGACGCTCGTCTTGGCGCCGCGGCAAGATCGAGGCGCCGAACAATTTCGAGGTTCTGCAGGAAGTCGTCCCGGGCCGCGAGCAGGTCGCAGACGAGCTGATCCGTCTGCCGGACGTCCTCGAAGCGATGCCCGAGACCCAGCGCCGCGCAATTCTGTTGCGTGAGTGGCAGGGACTGACGTATCGCGAGATCTCGACCGAGTTGGGTCTCTCTCAGGCCGCCGTAGAGACCCTCATCTTCCGCGCTCGCCGCGCTTTAGCTCAGGGCCTGGAGCAAGACGCGGATACGTGGAAGAGGCGGCTGCGCCGTGGTGCTGACACGGGCGGCGCGATCGCTTGCGCGAACGCGTTGCCCGGCGGCGGCGGCGCAGCCGCTATCAAGACCTGAACTCAAATCCGGGGATTTCCCCGGAGAAGCACCCGCATGTTGTGAGCGATGCTCGCTTTCATCATCCGGCGAATCCTCTACAGCATCCCGGTGCTGATCGCGACGAGCTTCCTCATTTTCACGTTCGTCTCGGTCACGGGCGATCCGCTCGGTCGCGTCAGGGCCAATCCGAACATCACGAAGTCACAACTCCACGCCATCGAGCACGCCAAGCGGCTCGATCGTCCCGTCGTCATCCGCTACGGCTACTGGATCCGGGACGCTGCGACGAACAAGTTCGGGACGACGCTGTTCGGCAACCGCAAGATCTGGCCTGATCTGAAGCGTGTCATCGGCCATACGATCCAGTTCGTCCTCAGCGCGATCATCATCTCGGTGATCCTCGGAATCGCGATCGGGGTCTACTCGGCGCTAAAACAGTATTCGCTCTTCGACTACGCGGCGACGATGCTCAGCTTCATCGGATTCTCGCTGCCTGTCTTCTGGCTCGCGCTGATGCTCCAGGTCGTGGTTGTGCAGATCTTCCTCAAGTGGCACGTGCGTGTCTTCTACACCTCCGGGCTTTCCTCACCGACCAACGCTGGACACGGGTTTCACTTCGTGTTGGACCGCGCCCAACACCTTGCGCTGCCGGTCATCGGGCTGGCACTGATCAGCACGGCCGCCTACAGCAGATACGTACGCGCGTCCATGCTTGAAGTCCTGACGTCGGACTACATCCGAACCGCCCGTGCGAAGGGTTTGCTCGAGCATCGCGTGATCATGAAACACGCGTTCCGCAACGCGCTCATTCCGCTGATAACCATCGTCGCCCTCGGGCTCGGCGACGTTTTCGCGGGCGCGATCGTGACCGAGACAATCTTCACGCTCGACGGGATGGGCTACTACTTCATCAACGCGCTGCAGGCGAGCGATCCGTATCCGGTAATGGCCTGGTTGATGGTGGTCGCGACGATGGTCATCACGTTCAACTTGATCGCCGACATCCTCTACGGCGTGTTCGACCCGCGAATCCGTTACAGCTGAATCGCTTGCTGCGCGAGCTTGGCCGCGAGCTCTCCCCGCGACCGCACGTGCAATTTCTTGTAGATCTTCGACAGGTTCCACTCGACTGTCTTGGGGCTCATGAAGAGCTGGTGCGCCGCTTCCGCGTTCGAGCATCCGGCCGCAACGACCTCCGCGACCCGCTGTTCGGTGGCGGTCAGGGCACCGGGGCTCGACGGGCGTCCGCTGACCTGACGGAGCTCCGTACGGGTCTGCTCAGCCCACAGGGGAGCACCTAGACGCTCGAAGATCTCCAACGCTTGGTCGAGCGTGCGGCGTGCCGCCAGCTTCTGGTGCGCGCGTCGCTGGCTCGCGCCGAGGGCGAGCAGCGTCCTCGCGCGCTCGAAGACCCACGACGGATCCATCGTTTCGAACAAGTCACGCGAGCGCCGTAACTCTCGGAGCGCGCCATCGAGGTCGCCCCTCGCGGCGGCGACGATCCCGTGCGCCCGGGCCTCGAGGGCGTGAAGCCAGGGAAGCTCCAGGGCTCGAGCAATCTCCTGGATCTCTTCGAGCTCGCTCGACGCCTCGTCCAGGGCGCCGAGAGCGACGAGCGCCCCAGTGTCTTCGACAAGTGCCTCCACGAGCAGCTCACGAAGCCCCAACCGCCGAAGGGTTTCTAAATCGGCTCTGAAGCACTCATGCGCGTCGGCCGCCCGCCCGCCCATCGCCGCGATGCGCCCCAGGAGCGACCTTGCAAACCCCTCCATCATGGGACCATCGAACGCGGCCCTCCGGCCTTCGAGCGTCGTCAGGCGTTCGAGCGCGGCCAAGGCGTCGTCGACCTGTTCCTTCGCGCGATCGAGATCACCGCGCAGCAGAGCGAATCGCGCCTCGTACAGGAGACAATCGGGCTCGATCGACTCCTGCCCCGTCTGGACGACGATGCCGTGTGCTTCCTCGACGTAGCCTGCGGCGTCGTCCCACAGCCCCGCTGCGCGCGCGACGTCGCTCTGCCGTAGAAGCACCCTCGGGAGCATGAGGTCGCTGCGCAGGCGCATCGAATCCGCGACCTCGCGGAGACGTGCCTCCGCCGCCTCGAGATCTCCGCGCGAGAAAAGCAGGTCTCCATAGGCGTAGGCCGGTCCGCCGTAGCGAAGCTCGCCGCTGTCGCGCTCGATCTCCAACGCTCGCTCCCAGTAATCCTCCGCGGGTGGTTGCCCTCGGACGCTGAGAGTTGTTCCGTGCAAGGCGAGCGCACGAGCCAGCAGGTTCGGATTCCAAACCTTCTCAGCAAGGTCCAGTGCGCGCCTGGACGCATCCGAGCCCGTGAGCAGATCGCCGAGGTGCATGTCGGCGAGCTCGACCAGGATCGTTGCTTGTAGCTCCAGCTCCTCGGTGTCGGCCACCTCCTCCAGCGCGCGCGTGTACCGCGTCGTCGCGGCAGAGATGCCGTGCGTGGTGAGCTCCGCCCGGCCGAGTTCGAGCTCGACCTGTGCGCGCTCGCGGCCCGGAGCGGATACCTCGAGCTGCCGTTTCAGCAATTCCTCGGCGTGCTTGGGGTCTCCGGCTGCGAGGCAGTACCGTGCGCAGTCGAGCCGCCGTTTGTGAAGCGCCGCGCGACGGTCGGGGGGCGTGAGGACGACGGCGAGCTTGGCCAGTCCGATGCCGGCGTCCGGCGCCCCGCGTGCGACGACGCTCGAGGCCGCGGCTTCGAGGAATGCTGCGACCGTGGCGTCTGGCCCGTCTGCGGCCTCCGCGTGCTGGCGCGCGCGTTCCTCAGGATCTGTGACGACCTGCGCGAGCCGTTTGTGCATGGCCTTTCTGTCGGCCGGGGGGCTGTCGTCGTAGACGCTCGCCGCGAAGAGCGCGTGGGTGAAGCGGAGCGCCTGACCGTCGCGCTCGAGTATGCCGGCTGCGAGCGCCTCTGCGATCGCAGCATCGCCACCGCCGATCGCCGACTGCACGGCCGCCACCGTTGGGTGCGCAAGCGCCGCGGTCGCAAGCGCCGCGTCGCGGGCGTCCGGCGTCAACATTTCGAGCCGGGCTCGGACGACCTCGCGGAGGTGCGCCGGTATCGGCAGATGCTCCCCCGGCTCCAGTTGGCGTCCGGAGCGCAGGAGGCTCGCTGCGATCTCGAGGGCGTAGAAAGGATTCCCGCCCGACGCCTCCTGGAGTTGTCGCAAGAGCAGTCGTTGGATTTGCGCACCGAGGCGCTCGCGGACCAGCCGACCGAGCGCCTCGAGCGAAAGGGGGCCTATCAACATCCGCTCATCCGCGTTGAAGGTGATCGGCGCCTCCTCGTTCGTCTTCGACGTCGCAATGACGCGAACCCCCGCGTCGTTGAGCCGCCGGATTGCGAATTCGAGAGCGGCCGACGACGGTGCGTCGAGCCACTGCACGTCGTCGACCGCGATGAGGAGCGGCTGGCCGTCCGCCAACCGCCGCAGGAGCGCCGTGACGGCAACCGCGATCGTCCCGGGGTCGGGAGGTTCGCCCGTCGCTCCCTCCAGGGCGAGTGCAATTCGGAGAGCGCGACGCTGAGGTGCCGGCAACCCGCCGATCTCATCGTGCAGGCCGCCCAGGAGATCACCGAGCGCGGCGAACGACAATTCGCGCTCGGCCGCAGCGGGTCGCGAGTCAACCACCCGAAACCCAAGCTCCCGGGCCCGCACGAGGGCTGCACGCCACAGCGTCGTCTTGCCGATTCCTGCGTCGCCTTCGAGTAGAAGTTTCGCGAGCCCTTCGCTGTCGCCGCCCAGAAACGCGTCGAGCCGTTCGAGCTCGGCGTCGCGTCCGAGAGCGGCTGCCGATTCCGCTACTGCCATCCCCGGAAGATGCCACCGGGTGCCGTCGGGCTCAACCTGTCGGCCTCAGGAACCGGGAAGGCAAGCCGATACAGTAGGGCCCTCGCCGACGTAGCTCAGCTGGTAGAGCACTTCACTCGTAATGAAGGGGTCCGCGGTTCGAATCCGCGCGTCGGCTCTCTCGATTTCCAGGGACTTTTCGCGCGAGGCGGCTGCGGAAATCCCGGGTTCGGCGGCGGAGGGGTCTACCAGGGGGTCTACGGCGAGCGGCGGCGCGCCGCCCCTTGCGGATCGCTTCACTGATCGTGATGCGCCGGCGAGCGGCGTCGCGCATGACGTGTGCGTAGGTGCGCGCGGTGAAGCCGGGGTCGCCGTGGCCGAGGTGTTCGGCGACTTCGTTCAGCGTGCGATCGCGTCGGCATGCTCCCTTGTCCACTCTCCGTCGTCGATTCCTAGCTGATGGCCGACGACGTCCTGGTCGTGTCGGATCGCCTCGATCAGGGCTACGTCAAGGAGTTCGCTGCGCGCATGGGCACACTTAGCGAAAAGGGGTTTACGGGAACCTGGACGACCCGCCTAGCCCTCGGCCACCCTGCCAGCGCGAGATATTGGGGCGCCCGCGCTCGTCCCCACGAGGGCTACCGGCCGATGGTGTCGCAGGCCGTGTTGCCGACGGTGACCCAGACGGCGCTGGGCGTTGCTGCGATGCCGCAGGTGACTCTTGTTCGCTCACCGAGCGGGATGGTGCGGATGATTCGGTCCGTGCGCGGGTCGATCTTCGTGACGGAGTTTCCGGTCCCGCCGATCCCGCCGGTCGTCCAGACGGCACCGGCGCCGACCGCGAGGACGCCGGGTTGCTCGGCGGAGAGATCGAGGCGGTGGAGCACCTGCAGCGTTTGCGGGTCGATTTCGAATAACCCGGGCCCCGCATGCCCTGACGCCCACGGCGCTGCCGTGAGGGCCCACACGGCGCCCTCGCCGACGGCGATCCAGGCCGGGCCCCAGTTGACGCCCCTTTCCAGGAGGACTTTCGTGACTTTGCTGCCGCCGGCTCTGATCGCCTCGACCCAGCTGTTCCCGCCGGAAGTGTAGGTGCCGATCCAGGCGGAGCCGTAGCCGAACGCGATAGACGTCGCGCTCTCGCGCAGGCGTCTCACAGAGGCGACCTGGTTGGTGCGGAGGTCGACGAGCGCGACGCGGTCATCTCCGTCCAGGGGGCCGTGGCCGCCGACGATCACCCACAGGTAGCCGGCGCCGAGCGTCTCGTAACCGGCCATCGGGAGGGGGAGGTCGATCGTCTGGGCGTGGGATGGGTACAGCGTGCCCGGGGAGGTGCCGCCGGGGCCTGTTTCGAGCCGGGTGAGGAACGCGTTCTGCGCCGGCGCGTTGTCCTCGTACGAGCTCGTGATCCAGGCGTTGCCATCGCCGTCGAGAACGGTATCGAAGGGCTGCGCGGGAAAGCCGGCGCGGGCCTCGACAGTATGAGTGCGGAGGTCGTAGCGGGAGACGGTGTTGTCGCCGTAGTTCGATGTCCAGATCGCGGTGGGCGTGATCGCTATCGGGCCGGGCTCGACCCCTACGGGCACCACCAATGTGGGCTTGCCGTTGCGCGGGTTGAGTCGGACGAGGCTATTCGGGATGACGTGCGGTGTCGCCGCGGCGGAGCTCGAGAGAGTCACCGCCGCCGCTGCAGATGCCGCGAGGATCGCGACGGCGGCGAGCGCGAGCTGCCAGCGACGAGGACGGAACCGCCGCCGCGGGGCGCGGTCTTCCACTACCCCGGCCGTGGGAGTCGGCGGCGGCCCGGCCGCGCTCGGCGGGAGTCCGTTCACTGCTGCGGTGCCCTCCTGCGTCGCGAGGGAGGGGTCGTGGCGGAGGATCGCCTGGTGTAGCCGTTGCAGCGCCTCGCTCGGATCGATGCCGAGGTCGTCGACGAGCGTCCGCCGCGCCTCGGCGTATGCGTCAAGCGCGTCTGCCTGACGGTCGGCGCGATAGAGCGCAAGCATCAGCTGGGCACGAGGACGCTCCCGCAGAGGATGCTCGCCGACGAGGACGTGCAGCTCGCCGAGCACGGCCTCGTGCCGTCCGAGCGCGAGGTCGCAGTCGATCCGATCCATCAGCACCGTGAGCCGCAGCTCGTCGAGCTGTGCTACCTCTTCGCGCCCAAACGACTCGAGCGGAAGGCCGGCCAGGGTCGGACCGCGCCAGAGTGCAAGCGCCTCCTGCAGCAGCCGTGACGCCGCCGGTGCGTCACCGGCGGCGACGCACTCGTTGGCGCTCGCCAGCAGGCCTCGCACCCGCTCTGCATCGAGCGATTCGGGATCGACGATGAGGCGGTAGCCGCCGTCCGCGGTCGCGATCGGGACGTGGCCGTTACGGCTCAGCGTCTTGCGCAGCTTGGACACGTAGACGTTGACGGCCTTCCTTGCGGTGGGAGGCGGCGACACACCCCAGAGCTCGTCGATCAGGCGCTCGCGCGAGACGAACTCGTTCGCGTGCAAGAGGAGAAGGCCCAAGACGACGCGCTCCTTCAACCTGCCGAGGGCGAGCGGGCGGCCGCCCTCGAGCACCTCCAGCGGCCCGAGAATCCGAAACTCCACCGAGCCGTTTTACCGCTTCACGAGCCGGATTGGAAGGGCTCGGAGGCGGATCGCGCCGCTGCGTTAGCTCGGTTGGCACCGCGTCTTTACCGCCGTCGGACAGGATCGCGGCGTGGCTCGCTCATCCCACCCGGCCCAAGCGGAAACGGTCACGTACCACGGCGAGGTCTGGACGGACGGCCGCGGCTACGCGACGGTCGAGCTCCCTGCCGCGGACGCGCTGCTGCCGCCGTTCGAGTACGAGCTACGCGACCTCGATCCGCCGAGCAGCGCGCGCGTCACAGCCGAGCTTCACAACGGTCGCTTCACGATCGCGACCGACCAACCCCACGTGAAGGTCGCCTGGCGGATCAGGCGCCGAAAGGAGGAGTCGAAATGAGCAGAACAATCGCACTGATGCTCGTCCTCGCCGGCGTCGCAGCGGGCGTGCTCGCCGCCGGCTCGAGCGGCGCTCGCCAGACGCAGCGCACGATCGGCTTGATCACAGAGGGCGGCGCGGGTGGGTTCGTCGATCATTTCGAGACCGGCGGCAAGTCTGCGGCGACAGCGCTCGGGGATCACCTCGCCATCACCGAGGCGAACGGCGCGCCGGCGCAGATCCGCACGATCAAGTCGCTGGTCGCACAGCACGCGGCGGCGATCGCGATCCATCCCGATCCAGCGACCGTGAAGCAGGTTCTTCCGGCTCTCGTACGGGCGCGCGCCGCCGGCATCGCGACGTTGTCCTACGAACTGCGCTTTCCCGGCAGCGTCTGGGTCAACCAGGCCGCCCCGGCACAGTTCGCGCGGGCGCTCGCCGACGCGCTGGCCTCACAGATGAACCAGCGAGGCCAGTTTGTGATCGTCTCCTGCCTGCGGTCAGCCGGTGCCTACCCGATCGTTGGCACCTTCCTGAAGTTGACCAAGGCCTACATCCAGCGGCGCTACCGGCAGATGCACCGGGTCGGAGTCGCCTACGGCGACCTCGGGAACGGCGACGTGGACACGCACCTGTTCAACCGCCTGATGCGGGCACACCCGCACTTGCGCGGCCTGATCTTCCTGTGCCCGGGCGAGGCCGATAACCAGCCGCCGCTCCTCGTCAAGGCCCACAAGGTCGGCGAGGTCTTCACCGCCGGCAACGGCGGCGACTGTCCACCCCTCGACGACAACTACCTCACCTCCGTTCGGCTTGGAGCAGAGGAGATCGTCTGCCCTGGCGACCCGGCCAAGCTCGGCTATCTGACGGTCTGGGCGGCGGACTATCTCGCAAGTGGCCATACCTTCGCGCCGGGAAGCTACGACATCGGCGGCCCCGTCGGCACCGTCCAGTACTTCGGCCACAACAAGGAGCTGCGACTCGGCCAGCTGCTCACGATCACCGAGGCCAACCTGGCCCAGTACGCCGGGCAGCCCTGTCCGCCTGGAACTCCATGGCCGTGCTAGCGAGCTCGTCGCAGTCGATCGCGGAACGTGGCCGACGTCTTACCCCCGGTCGGCGACGGTCGCGGCATGGCTCGCTCACTCAACCTGTCGGCGGCATGGTTCGCCTACCGCGGCGAGATCTGGACCGACGCCCGCGGCTACGCAACCGTCAGGTCGCCGGCGGAGAGGCCTGGCGGATCGGGGGACGTCGGCCGGCGATCCATCTGGTTCCCAAAGGCCTCCAGCTAGCCCGGCCTGCATTCTTCTCCCTGTGAGACCTCTCGGCGGCAAGATCGCCTCCCACGACGCACCCTCGACGGAGGAGATCGCGCGGCGCATCGGACGTCCGGTCTCCGAGATCGTCCGCTTCGACGGCAACACGTCGCCGCAGGCGCTGCCGTCGTCTCGGGCGGAGGCACTCACAGAGGAGCTCGCGCGCATCCACACGTACCCGCACGGGGGCTATCCGCGGCTCGAGCGCGCGATCGCAGACTACGCAGGTGTCGGGCCGGAGAACGTCGTCCTGGGCGCGGGCGCCGACGATTTGATTCTGCTGCTGACACGTTCGTTCGCAGGGCCCGGCGACACCGTTGCGATTGCCAACGACCCGACGTATCCCATGTTCCCGATCGCAGCCTGGGTCGCCGGGGCCGAGACCGGCGGCGTCGATCCTGTGCTGACGATCTGCTGCCGCCCGAACAACCCGACGGGCGAGCTCGGCGAGCTACCGGACGCACGTCCGCTCGTCGTCGATGAGGCGTACTTCGAGTACTCGGGCGAGACTGCCGCCGGCCTGATCGAGGACGGCGTGATCGTGATCCGCACCTTCTCGAAGGCGTTCGGGCTCGCCGGCGCGCGCGTCGGCTACGCGCTCGCGGGCCGCGACGTCGCCGCCGAACTCAACCAGCGCCAGCATTCCGCGCCCCTTTCGACGCTCTCAGCA
>WNGE01013557.1_pt1 | contig 14553 bp, 10 predicted proteins | sample 5400651 | NCBI WGS metagenome assembly WNGE01 (sample SAMN13153370, study PRJNA577476) | soil metagenome | isolation source: 60 cm soil or saprolite under grassland replicate 2 | place: USA:California | collected 2016-06-15 | reverse complement strand
GCCTCTTGAGCGGGCTGAACAAGACCGCCACGGCGAGCGCCAGCACGATCTCGCGGAGGGGGGTGCGATGCTGGTCATGGAGAATGAGGTTGGACGCCATGAGCAGCGTGATCAGAATCAGGCCCGCTGCCGCGAAGGCCGCTAGATAGACCGCGCTGCGCTTCACCACTACGCGCATGTCCATCAAGCGATGACGAATGATTGCGTGACTGATCAACCCCAAGAGGAGCAGTGAGAAAAGAGGACCGTACTTACCGAGGGCGGATGTTTTTAGAAAGAGGGGAATGATTAGATTCGTGGCTAGACCTAGGGCAATTGGAACTGTAAAGGCTATGAGAAGGTAGCGAATTTGGCGCTTCAGCCGTCCCGTCGACGCGCGACACTTCAACGCGAGAAGATGAGCGGAGCGGGCGAAGCTCAGGATCATGTAGGCGGCAAACACAGGATGGAGCGGTCCATACGTGGCTCCGGAGCCGTACGGCCAAGTCGTCACAGAAACCACAAGCCAGGGCGAAAACGAACACGCGGAGAGCGCGAGGCCGACCGGTGTAAAGAACCAGCGTGTGACTCGGGAGTCGTAGACCACGGCCACAGGAACCCGCTCAATAAAGGCCAGACCGCCGAGCGGGATCAGACTTGAGAATGCGAAGGCTGAGCGAACTGCCCAGATGTTACCGATGTTACCGTAGTGAGCTATGGCGACAGCTGTAGTCCACAGGCTCATGGTCGCCGCCAGAAAACTAAAGGCACGATTTTGGCCGGCGTGCGGTCCTCTGCGATAGACGTAGATCCCGATGGCTAAGTTAATGATTGCCGTGCAACCCAAGAGCAGCGCGGTCAGGCTTATTTGCACGCTTAAACCACCGTCTGCCGCCTCATGCTTTAGGCTCGGAGAACATTTTCCTCTGTAAGCACGGGCGCGTCCGAAGTAGCAGGAAACTCAACCACAAACGTAGTTCCAGACCGGTCCCCTCGATTTTCAGCCCGTATGGTTCCGCGATGGGCGTCAGTAATGCCGCGACAGATTGCGAGACCCAGACCGGAACCACGCGGTTTCGTAGTGAAAAACGGATCGAAAACCCTACTTTTGACCGATTCTGATATTCCAGCTCCCGTGTCTGAGACGCCAACTACGACCCACTGAGTTCCGTGGAGATCTTGACGATGTCCATGAATGGTCAGCTCGCCACCTGATCCCATCGCCTCGATCGCGTTCAGAAAGAGGTTGAGAAACAGTTGCTTCAACTGTGCCTCTTCGACGGCAACAAACAGGGCCTGATCTTGAAATTCACAGTGCACAGTGGTACGGGTTTGCTCTAGCTGCGCGCGAAGCAAACGGAGGGTATCCGCTATAGGCTCGCGCATATCAACGATTCCGACCTGCTGCGGGGCGGTCGCTGCGAGTCCACGGAGCCGTCCTACAAGGTCATCGATCCGCGCGACCTCCCGAATGACCACCTTTGCGAAGTCCTCCCGGAAGTCAGTATCAGTAAAACGCTCAGGGAGGAGTTCGGCAAATGTCCTGATCGCGACCAGGGGATTCTTAATTTCGTGTGCTACACCTGATGCAAGAGCGCCGAAGGAAGCGAGACGTTCCGCGCGTCTTTTTTCCCGCTCGAGGTCCTTTAGACGGGTGAGATCACTAAACACGATGAGGGCACCATCGGTCGCGGCCCCTTTGTGTTTGAGAATTGCCGTTGAGCACACGAGCGGAACGCTTGTTTCTTCTGTGCGGTGCACAAGAACTTCGAACTGGGATCGCGGGGTTTGCGCTTCAAGAGCATCTCGCAATGGGGAGGCCAGGGCGCCTGGCAGGCGTTCATAAGGCCCTCCCTGAACATCTGAAGCGTGGAGGCCCGTCAATTGCTCTGCCGCGAGATTGAATAAGGAGATGTCCCCGGCCGCATCGATTGCTATCACCCCGCTTTCCATAGTGGAAAGGATGTTGTCCACGTACTCATTTACCAGTACAACCTGACGATAGAGCTGCGCGTTCTTCATCGCAATGGCCGCTTGACCGATTAGAGTTTCCAGGAGGTCGATGTCCTCGGCGAAATAAGGATCCCCTGATCGCTTTGGCCCGACTATGATGATGCCCGCAATGACGTGGTCATCGAGAAGGGGAAAGGCGAGATCTCCGCCAAGTTGCCGTAAAACGTGTGCGGCGTTGGCCCGATGCTCATCCTGGGGGTCCCGCACGCCTTCTTCCCGTACCAGAGGCCGTCCGTCGGACCGGAGGAATGTTGCGAGTGGTGATGTCTCTGCGATGGCAACGTTAGGCGCAGTTCGGGTCCACCGTTCGGTGGGTTTCTGGACTAGAGGCAGAAAGCCTTTGGTGGTAGGGTCGGGAAAATAGATAGTTATACCCTCTACCTTAAACGTGTTTTCAATGACGCTGGTCAGATAGTCCAGAAGCGGATCTGGGTCGAGCATTGTACTCAGCTTTCGACTCGCTTCCCTCACCGTTCGCTGGTAGTTGTAGGGTTCGCGATAGAGATATCGATTAAATGAGCGTTGGATCGAATTCTTGAGAGGCTGGAAGAAGATTGCCAAGACCGTCGCTACCACAAGAGCTTCAACTAGAGGGACACTGTTTTTATCGTATCCAGCGAGACTTCTCAGGAACTCCGCTGCTAGGAGAAAAAGTGCTGCAGACGTAAGGATTGCACAAACGTAGACAACGCCTCTGCGAATGACGACTCGAATGTCCATCAAGCGATATCGGATGATAGCGTGCGCAGAGAAAGAGAAGAAAAAGAGCGAGAAATATGGTCCCAGGGCACTGTAATTCGATGTCTTCCAGATCAGGGGAATTAGCAGATTCGTCGTCATTGCCCCAGCACCAGTGAGGGAGATGCCCAGGAGAAGATAACGAAGGTGAAGACGGTCGATCCCTGAAGCAGACCTGCTCGTCTTCCAGAGATTGTAGAGTCCAGAAGCGAAACAGGTAAGAAAGTAAATGCCAAAGAAGCGATGGACGGGGCCGTAGAGAAAGTTCGAGCGCGGGAAGCCAGGAGTTGCTCCGGCAACAATCAAGCTTGAGAGAGAAGCCAGCACGAAAATGAAGCAAAGGATCCCGGGCACGATCACGCGGGCTATGCGACTCCGACCTCGTGATCCAGAGACTGCGTCAACCAGCCAGATCATCGAGAAGGGGATGCCGCTCGCGAAGGCGAAGCCTACACGACCCAGGGCGACAGTATAGCGGGGATCCCTGGCGGCCAGGGCCAAGGATATCGTGAGAATCCAACCGGCCGTCGTAAGTGCCATCACACCGAAACGGCGGTTCACGATGACTCGGCGATTGTGAATCATGACGAAGACTCCGAGTGCGACGACAGCGGCGCAGAGGATCATTGCGCCGAGAAGGCGGGAGTCTACAGTCACGAAATGCGCTATTGAGGCGGTCAAACTCGCCCGACAACGAGAGCAGCAACGCTGCCGCCGAAGCTATGCCCGTTGATCAGTACGTGACTTACACGCGCGACGCGAGCGGTGTTCGGCACATAGTCTAGGTCGCACTGCGGATCGGGAACCACCTGATTGATCGTGGGCGGAACCAATTGATGCTGGATAGAAAGGCATGCTGCTGCTGTTTGTAGGACACCTGCAGCCGAGATAGGCTGGCCGATCATCGACTTGATGGATGTGATGGGAATGCGATACGCCTGGTCGCCGAAGGCGTGTTTGAACGCCTTGGTGTCACAGATGTCATAATCTGGTAATGAGCTTCCGTGAGCGTTGATGTGGTCGATAGAGTTCGGAGTAAGGCGTGCCGTTCTAATAGCATCCTCAATGGCGCGTGCCATTACCATCCCGGAGGGATCTCCCTTTCGCATTCCGACTGCTTCACTCGCAGAGCCGTGCCCTAAAACCTCTGCGTAGATTCTCGCACCTCGATCGAGGGCAAAGTCGAGATCCTCCAAGACTAGTGTTGCGCTACCTTCTGATAACACAAGCCCGTCTCTCAACAGGTCATACGGGCGTGAAGCCTCTCTTGGGGCGTCGTTTCTCTTTGTGAGTGCGCCTAGCGTGCAAAACGAGTCGAAGATTGCGGGAAAGATTGGTGTGTCGGACGCTCCGGCGAGCGCCACTTTGACTCCCCCGTCAGAGATCTGGCTGGCCGCGGCATGTATCACGTCAATCCCTGTGCAACAGTTGGAGGAGACGGAGAGAGCGGGACCGGTGATTCCAAATTCGATTGCCACGTAACTCGAGGCGGCGTGAGAAGGATACTCAAGGGCTGTCCACGGTTTTATCACTCCCGCTCCCTCGTGGAGAAAGTCCCCTACGCCAGCGACTGCTAGCTCTAGTCCAGCTACTGAGGTTCCGCAACATATCGCCGTCTTCCTGGAGAGGGGCGGTGTGATTGAGAGCTTTGCGTCGTCCAGTGCCAAACGCGTCGCTGCGACGGCGAATTGAGAGAAACGCCCCATCATTTTGGCCCTACGACTGCTGATAAAGGCAGGGGCACTAAAGTCCTTAACCTCGGCGGCAACATGGCATGCGTACGGTGAAGGGTCGAAAGCCGTAATGAGATCCACGCCGGATTTGCCGGCGACAAGGTTCTGCCAGAAGATTTCTTTGCCAATACCGATCGGAGAAACGATGCCAAGCCCTGTGATGACCACCCGGCGGGAATTCTTCATGTCTAAGGACGCGCTCCCTAAATGTTCGAAAGTTAAGGTAAGAGAGAGTTCACGTTAACAGAAAATGAGGAGAAATTCAAAATTCCGGCGCGCTCCCGCACCGCGTCCACTACCGCTCCTTTTGATGGGCGTTGGTTTTGTCCCCGCTGCCGTTTCCTCGACGCATGCCCTTGCTGTGTTTCCTCCTGCCGCGTCCAGCGCTCGTGGATACGGGGGATGCTGCCGAACATACGGGGAGAGCTATCGGACGAAAATAGGCGTTTTCTTTGGCATGCTGACCAATATACAGATTTAGATGTCAGCGTCAAAGGCGGATCGCATCGCCTCCGTCTGCAGCCGAGGGCCTGCGGCGGCGGCCACGGGGCAGCTTCGGGAACGCTCCCCGGGGCGATTTTTAGTTGCCCTCCAACGCCTCGGCTCCGGCCGGCCGAAAGCAGGTCGGCGGACAGTCGGCGGACCCCTTGACAAGGATCACCGTATGGCTTGCCATCATGCGGCACCCCGACCTCGGTGGGGACAAACTGACCCAGAATCCCGGCTTCCGCATCGGGTACAATACCGTCCTTGATGGGCCCTGGGTGCTCCCGCCGCCGCTTTCTCGCCCTGCCCTTGCTGGCTCTCCTCCGGCCACGTCTGGCGTTCGGGGATACGACCGAACGCGCGGTCAGAGCCTATGAGGTGAACGTGGGTGTTCTCTTCAACCTCTTGACCTTTACCTTCGCGGGGAACGTGACGCAGGAGATCGACCGGGTGGCGGGGCGGTACCAGGTGACGATGACCGGCACGGGCCCGGGGTTGACGACCCGGACGGAATCCAGCGGGATCATCCGAGCGGGGCGCTTCATGCCGACCGAGACCCGGAGCTCGCACACCGTCCGGGGACGGGAGAATCGGCTGGCGCTCACCTACGACTACGATCACGGCGTGGTGGAGTATCACGGGGTGAGCTACACGCTCCTGCTGGGGCGCCGCCGGCAGGTGGACGATCTGGTCCGGCTCGGCCCGGGGCAGCGGGTGGACGACGTCATCTCGGCCGAGCTCAACTTCGCCGCGAACACGCTGGAGGTGGATCCGGACGGCGCCGTCCGGATCACGGTCGTCCGCCGCGCGCGGCCGGTGAATGAGGGGCCGGACGACGTCTCGTCCAGCGGCTACCGGGCCGAGCTCACGACGGTGCGCTTCCGCGCGACGCCGGACACGGCCACCGGGCGGCTGACGGCGCTGGTGGACCTGACGGGCTTCTCTTCCTGGGCACGCGCGGCCCATCCGGCGCGGGTCGCCTTCGGCCCGGATCGCCGCCTGGAGTCCGTCACCTCCTCGCTGATTCTCGGGACCACGTTCACGCTGCAGTTCGGTCGCGCCTCGTGAGGGTCGGATGACGGGCCACGACCTGGTCGGCCTCGGCGAGGTCATGCTGCGTCTGGCCGCACCCCCGCCGCGGCGTCTCGAGCAGACCAGCGCGCTCGACGTGCAGATCGGCGGGGCCGAGGCGAACGTGGCGGCGGCCTGCGCGCGGCTCGGGCTGCGGACGGCGCTGATCTCGGCGCTGCCGGCCGAGCACGCGTGGGGTGACCGGACGGTGCGCGAGCTCACCGGCCACGGCGTGGACTGCGCGGGTGTGCTGCGCCGGCCGGCGAGCCGTATGGGGCTCTACTTCCTCGAATACGGCGCGGCGCCGCGGCCGGTGCGCGTGCTCTACGATCGGCGCGAGTCCGCGCTCAGCCGGCTCGTGCCCGACGAGGTGGAGTGGGGCCTCGTGCGCCGGGCGCGGCTGCTTCACCTGTCCGGGGTCACGGCCGCGCTCGGGGACAACCTGCGCGACGTGCTCCGGCGCGCGCTCGACGAGGCCGCCGGCGCCGGCGTGCCGGTCTCCTTCGACGTCAACTACCGCTCGCGCCTGTGGACGCCCGAGGAGGCGCGCGAGTTCCTGGAGGAGATCTTGCCGCGGCTGCGCTACCTGTTCGTCGGCTCGGACGACGCGGCGGCGGTCTTCAAGCTCGTCGGTTCGCCCGGGGACGTCTTGAACGGGCTCCGCCCGCTCGCGCCGGGAGCGATCATCGCCCTCACCCTGGGCGAGGCGGGCTCCGCCCTCCTGACCGACGGCGCGGTGGTCCTGCGCCCGTCGAGGCTCTACACGGTCTCGGTGGTGGACCGCGTGGGCGCGGGGGATGCGTACGCCGCGGGCTTTCTCTGGGCGACGCTGACCGGGCGCACGGTGCAGCAGGCCGTGGACGCGGCGACGGCGCTGGCCGCGCTCAAGTGCACGGTCTGGGGCGACGTGCCCCTCGTGACGCGCGCCGAGGTCGACGAGCTGCTGGCCTCCGACAGCACGGAGATCCGGCGCTAGCGGCCCGTTGGAGAAGAGTGACGGGGTCGAGGCTCGAGCGCCGGCTTTGCCGGCGCCACTCTGTCTTTGGGGGAGGCCTCGGAGGCGGTCGTTGAGGCCCCCTCCGATTGGCTAGCGAACGGCGCTCGATGGGGCGCGTGGCCGTCATCTCCAACCCCGGTTCCGGGCGTCGCCGCGATCGGCGCCGGTCGGTATCCGCGATGCTCGAGTTGCTCCGGCAACGCGGCATCAGCGCGGAGGCTCATGAGACCGCGGCGCCCGGGGACGCCACGCGCCTCAGCCAGGAGGCGGTCGAGGCCGGCGCGCAGACGATCGTGGTCCACGGCGGGGACGGCACCGTGAACGAGGCGATGCAGCCTCTCGTCGGGGGTCCGATCCCGCTCGCCGTGTGGCCCGGCGGCACGGCCAACGTCCTGGCCAGAGAGCTGGGCCTGCCCCGGGACCTCGATCGGGTGGCTGACATGATCGCCGCGGGACGCGCCCGTCGCGTGTCCGTGGGGCGCGCGGGCGCGCGCTACTTCCTCCTGATGGCGGGCGTAGGCCTGGATGCGGTCCTCGTCCGCGCCGTGAGCCCGGGGCTCAAGCGCCTGACCGGCCAGGCGGCGTACTGGGTGGCGGGGCTCCGGCAGTTCGTCGACTGGCGGCCGCGGCGCTTTCTCGCGGAGGTGGAAGAGCGACAGTACGGCGCCACGCTCGCCGTCATCGCCAACGCCGCCTCCTACGGGGGCGGTCTGCGCCTCGCGCCCGGGGCCCGCATGGACAGCGAGGTCCTGGATCTCTGCCTCTTCGACTGGCGCGGGCGCTTTCGCTTCCTCCGCCATCTCCGGGCCGGCTTCTCCGGAGCGCATCTCGGCCTGCCGGGGGTGACCTATCTCCAGGCGCGACGCATCACGGCGCGCGGCGAGCAGACGTGGGTGCAGGTCGACGGCGAGCTGGTCGGCCGTCTTCCGATGACGTTCGAGTGCGTGCCGGCGGCGCTCTCGCTGCATCACCCGGCGGATCGCCCATCTGATCGCGACCCGGCGCGCCCGCCCCTCCGAGATCCTCGCGCTCACCTTCACCGACAAGGCCGCCGTCGAGATGGAGGAGCGGGTGGACACGCTCGTGCCCTACGGCTACGCCGACGTGCAGCTCTCCACCTTCCACGCCTTCGGCGACCGGCTGATCAAGGAGAACGCGCTGGAGCTGGGGCTCACGCCCGACTTCCGCGTGCTCACCCGCGCCGAGCAGGTGATCTTCCTCCGCGACCACCTGTTCGAGTTCCCGCTCGAGCACTACCGCCCGCTGGGCGACCCCACGCGCCACCTGCAGGCCATCCTCGGCCAGATCAGCCGGCTCAAGGACGAGGACGTGAGTCCCGAGGAGTATCTGGCGCACGCGGAGACTCTGAGGGCGAGGGCGGGCGACGAGGAGTCGCGCCTCGAGGCCGGGCAGCACCTGGAGCTGGCCCGGACGTACGCGCAGTACCAGACGCTCATGGCGCGGCGGGGGCAGGTGGACTTCGGCGACCAGATCGTCCTCGCCCTGCGGCTCTTCCGCACCCGCCCGCACATCCTGAAGCGCTGTCAGGAGCGCTTCCGCTACATCCTCGTGGACGAGTTCCAGGACACCAATTACGCGCAGTTCGAGCTGGTCAAGCTGCTCGCCGCGCGACATCGCAACATCGCCGTCGTGGGCGACGACGATCAGGCCATCTTCCGCTTCCGCGGCGCGTCGATGAGCAATATCCTCGACTTCGACTCCACCTATCCCGCGGCCCGGAAGGTGGTCCTGCAGGAGAACCGGCGCTCACCGCAAGCCATCCTCGACGCCGCCTACCGGCTGATCCAGTACAACAACCCCGACCGCCTCGAGGTCGCCCAGCGGATCGACAAGCGCCTGATCTCCACGGGGCCCGGCGGCGGCCTTCGCGTGGGCAAGGCGCCGGAGCACTTCTGCTTCGACACCGTGTCGAGCGAGTCCGACCAGGTTGCGGCGATGATCGCGGAGGAGCACGCCAAGGGTCGCCCCTACCGGGACCTCGCCATCCTCGTGCGCGCCAACCACGACGCCGACCCCTTCCTGCGCGCGCTCAACATGCGCGGCATCCCGTGGACCTTCTCGGGCAATGCCGGGCTCTACGGCCGTCCCGAGGTCCGACTCCTGATCGCCTTTCTCCGGAGCGTCGCCCACCCCGACGACTCCGTCAGCCTGCACTACGTGGCGTCGTCGGACATCTATCAGGTGCCCATCGTGGACCTGACCAAGTGCGCGACCTACGCCGACCGCAAGCACCGCTGGCTCTTCGACGTGCTGCGGGCCGTGCCCGCCGACCTCGAGCTCTCCGAGGAAGGTGGGGCGGCCGTGGGCCGGCTCGTCGCGGACCTCCAGCGTTTCATGGAGCTCGCGCGGGAGACGCCCACCGGCGAGCTCCTCTACCAGTTCCTCGCGGACTCCGGGCTCATGACCCGCTACGCGAAGGCGCCCGCCGAGCTGGAGCAGGAGGTCCAGAACGTCAGCAAGTTCTTCAAGCGGGTGAAGGACGCCTCGCGGGTCCTCAGGTACGATCACGTGCGCGAGTTCGTCAACCACCTGGATGCGCTGATCGAGGCCGGCGACGATCCAGCGGTGGCCGAGGCCGACACCGACACGCCGGCCGTCCACGTGCTCACGGTGCACAAGGCGAAGGGGCTCGAGTGGCCGGTCGTCTTCCTGGTCAACTGCGTCCAGAACCGGTTCCCGTCCACGCGGCGCTCGGAGCCCATCGAGATGCCGGTCGGGCTCATCAAGGACACGCTCCCCGCGGGCGACTTCCATCTCCAGGAAGAGCGCCGTCTCTTCTACGTGGGGATGACGCGGGCCAAGGAGGCGCTCTATCTCACGAGCGCCGAGGACATGGGCGGGCGGGTGCGGTGGAAGGTGAGCCAGTTCGTGCTGGAGGCTCTCGACCTGCCGCGAGACGCCGCGCGGCCCTTCAAGGCCCGGCCCGCCGAGGAGCTCAAGCGCCACGCGCCGCCGCCCGAGGCCGAAGCGCTGGGCTTCCGCCCACTGGCCCCGGACGAGCCGCTCGCGGTGAGCCACAACCAGGTGGACGACTACGAGACCTGCCCGCTCAAGTACCACTACATCCACATTCTCCGGATCCCCCTGCGCCAGCACCACGCGGTCGTCTACGGCAGCGCGCTGCACAAGGCGGTCGAGTTCTACCTGCGCCGGCGCGCGGCGGGCAACTTCACTTCGCTCGAGGACTTCCTGCGGGCCTTCGAGGACGCGTGGCGCAACGAGGGCTTTCTCACGCGCGAGCACGAGGAGCAGCGCAAGCGCGCGGGGATCCAGGCCCTCACGCGCTTCTATCACGAGGAGGAGGCCTCGGGCGACAAGCCGGCGGCCGTGGAGCAGGAGTTCGGCTTCGCGCTGGGGCCCACCCGGGTGCGGGGGCGCCTGGACCGGGTCGACGACACGCCCGACGGCCCGGTGATCGTCGACTACAAGTCGAGCGACGTGACCGAGCCGAAGAAGGCCGACCAGCGGGCGCGCGAGAGCCTCCAGCTCAAGATCTACGCGCTCGCCTGGCGGGAGATGACGGGCCGCCTGCCGTTGCGCGTGGAGCTCTCCTTCCTCGAGTCCGGGCTGGTCGGCCGTTACCGGCCGACCGAGGCGGACCTGGCCGAGGCGCGCGAGGCGATCGAGGCCGCCGCCCGGGGCATCCGGCAGCGCCGCTTCGACCCGACGCCCGGCTACCAGACCTGCCGCTACTGCCCCTACAACCAGATCTGCCCGAGCACGGCGACGCAGGAGTGAGGCGAGTCCAGCTTGTCGATCTGGCGGATGTGTAGTACACCTACCCATGGACTTGGCCGACGCTGCGCTCGTGAGGATCGCGGAACGCGAGCGCATCAGCAGGATCTTCACGCTCGACCGGCGAGCCTTCGAGGTGTACCGCCCCGCCAAGCTCGGCCGGTTCTCGCTGATCCCGTGACCGACGGGCCGCGGCGGCCCGCGCGAAAGGAGCCTCCATGAAACAGAGCGCCAACGGCATCGAGATCAACTACGTGATCGAGGGCGACGGGCCCGTGGTCACCATGAGCCATTCCCTCGCGTGCAACCTCTCCATGTGGGACGAGCAGGTCCGCGCGCTGCGCGAGCGCTATCGCGTGCTCCGCTTCGACACGCGCGGACACGGGCAGACGAGCGCGCCGCCTGGCCCGTACAGTCTCGACCAGCTGGCGGACGACCTCCACGGGCTGCTGAGCGGGCTGGGCATCGAGCGGACGCACTTCGTGGGACTCTCCATGGGCGGCATGATCGGCCAGGTCTTCGCGCTCAAGCGCCCGACGATGGTCGAGAGCCTCGTTCTCTGCGACACGACCAGCCGCCACTGCCCGGCGCTGGTGATCGTCGGGGAGGAAGACCCCGGGACCCCCGTCGAGATGGCGCGCGAGATCCACGCGGCGCTGCCGGGCGCCGAGCTCGCGATCCTGCGGTCGGCCTCTCACCTCTCCAACCTGGAGCAGCCCGACGAGTTCAACCGCGTGCTGGCGCGCTTCCTCGACAAGGTCACGGGACGGAGTACGCTGTAACGGGAGCGCCCATGAGCCGTCACCTCGACCCCCCGGGGACGCCGGCGGCGCCGCCGGCGCCGGAGCCTACGTACGCCGAGCGGGCCCGGACGCTGGTCGAGCGCGGGCAGACCGGCACGCTCTGCACGCTCTCGCGCCGCCATCCCGGCCATCCCTTCGGCTCCCTCATGCCCTACGCGCTCGACGGACGCGGGCGGCCGCTCTTCCTCATCAGCACGCTCGCCATGCACACCCAGAACCTCGAGGGGGATCCCCGCGCGAGCCTCTTCGTGGCGGAGTCGAGCGCCGCCGAGGACCCGCTCGCGGTGGGGCGCGTCACCCTGATGGGCGAGGCCGGCCGCGTGCCGCCGGCCGATGTCGCCAGCGCGCGGGTCGCCTACCTCGGGCGGCATCCGAACGCGGCGAACTGGGTGGACTTCGAGGACTTCGCGTTCTGGCGACTGGAGCTTCTCGACGTGTACTGGGTCGGTGGGTTCGGCGCCATGGACTGGCTCCCGGTCCGCGACTTCGCGGCGGCCCGACCGGATCCCCTGGCGGACGCCGCCGCCGGCATCCTCGAGCACATGAACCGGGATCACCGCGACGCGCTCGTGACCTTCGCGCGCGTGCTCGCGGGCGAGGAGGCGGAGGAGGCGCGGATGGTGGCGGTGGACCGGCTCGGCTTCAAGCTCCGGCTCCGGAGCGGCGCACGGCTGCACAGCTGCCGCATCCCGTTCCCGCGCGAGGTCACGAGCGCTCCGCTCTGCCGGGAGGTCCTGATCGAGATGCTCCGCGAGTGCCGAAGCCGTGGCTGAGCGATCGCGCGCGTTGCGGGTGACCGCCGCGCTTCTCGTGCTCGCGGTGGCGCTGGCGCTCGCCCAGGTTGTCGGGGTGCAGGGGGCCGATCCCCGCGCGACGACCGGCCACGGCCTGTCGATCCACGGCGACCTCAAGTACGGGCCCGGCTTCAAGCACTTCGAGTACGCGAACCCCGACGCCCCCAAGGGCGGGGACGTGCGGCTGCCGGCGATCGGCACGTTCGACAACCTCAATCCCTTCATCCTCAAGGGCGTAGCGGCGGCGGGTCTCGGCCAGCTCTTCGACACGTTGACGCTGGCCTCGTCGGACGAGCCGTCCTCCGAGTACGGGTTGATCGCCGAGAGCGTGGAGGTGCCGGCCGACCGCTCGTGGGTGGCGTTCACGCTCCGGCCCGAGGCGCGCTTCCACGACGGCAGCCCCATCACCGCCGACGACGTGATCTGGACCTTCCAGACGCTCAAGAGCAAGGGCCACCCCTTCTACCGCGCGTACTACGCTCAGGTCGCCAAGGCCGAAACCCAGGGGCCGCGCAAGGTGAAGTTCAGCTTCGGCGCCGGCGAGAACCGCGAGCTGCCCGTGATCGCCGGCCAGCTGCCGGTGCTCTCCAAGGCGTACTGGAGCAAGCGCGACTTCGAGAAGACGACGCTCGAGCCGCCGCTCGGCAGCGGGCCCTACCGCGTGGAGTCGGTGGACGCGGGCCGCTCCATCGTCTACCGCCGCGTCAAGAACTACTGGGGCGCCAAGCTGCCGGTGCGGGTCGGCCAGGACAACTTCGACACCATCCGCTACGACTACTACCGCGACAGCACGGTGGCGCTGGAGGCGTTCAAGGCCGGCCAGTACGATTTCCGCCAGGAGAACTCGGCGAAGAACTGGGCCACCGCCTACACCATCCCCGCCGTCACCCAGGGATTGATCAAGAAGGAGGAGATCCCGAACCAGGTGCCCACCGGGATGCAGGCGTTCGTCTTCAATACGCGGCGCCCCATCTTCCAGGACCGCCGGGTGCGCCAGGCGCTGGGCTACGCGTTCGATTTCGAATGGGCCAACAAGAGCCTCTTCTACGGCGCCTACACCCGGACCAGGAGCTATTTCTCGAACTCCGAGCTGGCCTCGAGCGGGTTGCCCGGCCCCGAGGAGCTCAAGGTCCTCGAGCCGTTCCGCGGGCGGGTCACGCCCGAGGTGTTCACCAAGGAGTACCAGCCGCCGGTGACGGATGGCTCCGGCGACATCCGCGCCAACCTGCGCGAGGCGCTCGCGCTGAGGGCGGAAAGCTCGCCAACGCGCGCACCGGCGAGCCCATGCAGTTCGAGATCCTGCTGGACGATCCCAACTTCGAGCGCATCACCCTGCCGTTCGTCAAGAACCTGGAGCGACTCGGCGTCACGGCGCGCGTCCGCACGGTGGACAGCGCCCAGTACCAGAAGCGCGTGGAGAGCTTCGACTTCGACATGGCGGTGGCCGTCTGGGCCCAGTCGCTCTCCCCCGGCAACGAGCAGACGGACTTCTGGACCTCGGAGCGGGCGGGGATCGCGGGCAGCCGTAACCTGGCCGGCGTCCGCGACCCCGTGGTGGACAAGCTCGTGGAGCTGGTCATCTCGGCGCCCGACCGCCAGAACCTCGTCGCCCGCACCCGCGCCCTCGACCGCGTGCTCCTGTGGGGGTTCTACGGGATCCCGCACTTCCACATCCGGACCTTCCGCGTCGCCTACTGGGACAAGTTCGACCGGCCGCGCGTGTCTCCGAGGTACGCGCTCGGCTTCGACACCTGGTGGGTGGACGCGAAGAAGGAGGCGGCCCTGCTCCGGCACAAGGGCGAAGGATCCCGGTAGTCTCCCGCTCGCCCCGGCTCCATGCTCGCCTACATCGCCCGCCGCCTGGTGCTGATCCTCCCGACGCTGTTCGGGATCATGGTCGTCAACTTCGTCATCGTGCAGGCGGCGCCGGGCGGGCCGGTCGAGCTGATGATCGCGCGGATCAAGGGCACCGCCGTCGAGGCCACCGCCCGCGTCGGCTCGGCGGGCGGGGAGACGTCCGGTCAGGCGGGCGCCGCCACCGGGAAGTACCGCGGGGCGCGCGGGCTCGATCCCGAGCTGATCCGCCAGCTCGAGAAGCTCTACGGCTTCGACAAGCCGGCCTACGTGCGCTTCTTCCAGATGATACGGCGCTACGCGGTCTTCGACTTCGGCCAGAGCTTCTT
>WNGE01005341.1_pt1 | contig 14554 bp, 9 predicted proteins | sample 5400651 | NCBI WGS metagenome assembly WNGE01 (sample SAMN13153370, study PRJNA577476) | soil metagenome | isolation source: 60 cm soil or saprolite under grassland replicate 2 | place: USA:California | collected 2016-06-15 | reverse complement strand
TTCGATTTCAATGGCGTCATCATCAATGACGAGCCACTGCAAATGGCGGCCTACCAGGACGTGTTGCGCGAGCACGGGATTGAGTTAACCAAAAGCGACTATTACGGCGCGCTGGGAATGGACGACAAGACGTTTGTTCGCGCTGCATTCGAGCGTGGAAGGAAAGAGCTGACAGACGACATCTTGAGTCTGACTCTGGAAGGCAAGGCGGCACGCCATCGGAAGCTTATAGAAGAGGAGTTGCCGCTGTTCCCTGGAGCCGTGACTTTTCTGAAGGCGACGGCGCGTCGCTACTCACTGGGGCTGGTAAGTATGGCGATGATCGCTGAGATTCAATATGTGCTGGATCGCGCGCGGCTGCGAAGTTTGTTTTCAGCGATTGTGAGTGCCGAAGATGTGAACGTATGTAAGCCCGCGGCTGACTGTTATCTAATCGCGCTTGCAAAGTTGAACGAACAGCGACGCGTGGATCGATTGCTGCCACTACGCGCGGCCGAATGTCTGGTGATTGAAGATTCGCCACCGGGAATTGAATCGGGCAGGCAGGCCGGCATGCATACGTTAGGAATCACCAACACGGTTTCTGAGAAAGAGTTGCGGATTGCAGGCGCTGAGGTTGTGACGGCGAGTCTTGCTGATTGGACAGTCGACGCTGTGCGACATGTGTTTGAAGGATGAGGAAAAGGGGAGAAGGGAAGAGGGAAAAAGGGGAAAAGGGAAAAAGGGGAATAGCATAAGAAGGGAACCGCTTTCCCAGTCCTTCTGTTTCAACGTTCCCCTGTTCCCCGCTTCCCTGTTCACCTTTCGCTTTTGACCATGAGCTTTTTCGACATACTTCAATTGGCTTTGCGAAACCTGCGCCAGGCGAAACTGCGTGCGATCCTGACAACGATGGGTGTGATCGTTGGCGTCGCGGTCATCGTCACGATGGTTTCATTTGGTCTGGGTTTGCAGCGCAACATGCTCTCGCGTTTTAAGGCACTCGATCTATTTAATGAGATTCAGGTTTTTGGACGCAGCCTCAGTGGTCTTGTCTCCACGCGGGCTCAGAACCGGTCTGCACGAGATGAAAATGAGGGACGTGATCGTCGCTCGCGTTTGAAGCCCGACGTACAGCCCACGCGAATTCTTGATGACGCTGCGGTTGCGGAGATTTCCAGGATTCCCGGTGTCGCTTACGTTGAGCCCAGCATTATGACCTTTACCTATGTCAGGGTTAACGGTCATTCTCAAATTGAATCCATCGGCGGCGCTTCGATTCCTAATGCCGGTTCGCGTTTCGAGAAATTCATCGCCGGGCACATGATCAGCTCGCCGAACGCTGACGAAGCCGTCGTTAAGGAGACCTTTGCGCGAGACTTTGGTTTTGAGAAACCTGAGGACGCGATCGGTAAGACTATTGAGTTTCTGGCGGCGTCCAATGAATCTTCCGGGCAATCCTCCACGCAATCCTCTACCGGGAAGAACACTGAAGAAGACCTGCCAAGTTTCTTTGGGCTACCGCTGGAAGATAATGAGTCAACGGGAGCAGGCAACGGTGGGTTAGTGGCAAAGACTTTTCGCATCGTTGGTGTCTTGAATCCTGAAGTGAAAGAAGGAGCCGGCCAGGGAGGCTTGCGTGGGCTGTTTCCCGATGCGCGCATTTACATTCCGCTGGTGGCGGCGCATGAATGGTCAATCGAGCATCGCGGGCCAATGAGTCAAGTGGCGTTGGCGCTGGCGCGTGAAAGCGGTTCATTGGGCACATCCGAAAGTGAAGGTTACGATTCGGCGGTCGTAAGAGTTAACGATCCAGTTGCGTTGACCGCAGTGCGCAACCGCCTAAAAGAGCTGGGCTTTAGTAGTTTCTCAATCGTTGATCAGCTGGAGCAGTTTCGCACGGTCTTCTTAATCATCGATTCGGTGCTCGGATTGCTTGGTGGGATTTCGCTGCTCGTAGCTTCATTCGGCATAGCCAACACGATGATCATGTCGATACTCGAGCGCACCCGCGAGATTGGCATTATGAAAGCTATTGGCGCGGAGGATCGGGAAATCAAACTGATCTTTTTTGTCGAGGCAGCGGTGTTGGGTCTTTGCGGAGGCGTTATTGGAGTGCTCGCAGCCTGGGCAATCGACGCCATTGCAAACCGGTTGGCTTATCGATTTATTCTAAAACCGCAAGGCGCTTCTTTCGTAGACTTCTTCTCGCTGCCGCCGTGGCTCACTGCGGGCGCCATATTATTTGCCCTAATCGTTTCAATTCTCGCCGCACTCTATCCCGCCGCGAGAGCCGCGCGCATCGATCCGGTAAGAGCGCTGAGGCACGACTGAGAGATCTGAAAAACAACAATCAGCACCGGCAGCGGCTAGCGATCAGGTTCATCTTCCTCTCTCCAGGGAACCCGGTCTCTACAGCTTCCGTTTCTGTTAGTAAATCGATCCGGTCGCGCAGACTTCAACCACTGGCGACCAATCGAGTCCCACATTGATTACAAAAACGCGCCGCCAGGTCCCTTGGAATCGCGCCGCACCCAGGGCAGGCGCCCGCCTTGAAATTGGCGCCACAGGCGGAACAAAAACCGGCGCCCACTGTGTTGGTCGCACCACAGTTGCCGCAACGTCCGGGCAAAGGTGGAACATATCCACCAGCTTTGCGTGCGATGTGCTCTTCGATTATCTTCCATGCGTCTTCGGTGAGTCTGTATTGCCAGTAAGCGCCGAGTGCGGGGAGGGCCATCAGCAGTCCGGCGGAGAGTATCAGCGCCACGGCGGCGACGGCCGCTTTGTCAAGCCACTTCTGCATGCCAATCTCAACGCGCGTCCCACCCGCTTCCGGTGTGACCCTGATTGTCAATGCGGCTGAAAGGCCGGTAAGATCGCGCAACGTGCTGGACTTTCGCGCTTGCACAATCGTAGTTGAAGACACGTGCATCGTTTGCACTTCATAATCCTGATCGAAAATATTGCGAAGCTCAGCGACCAGTCGAGAGACATCTGCTTCAACGCCGGGATAGTATCTACTGTCCATCGTGATTCGTCCTTTCGCGTTTTATTCTACGCGTCCGAGGATAGTAATGTTCAGGCGAAATCAATAGAGTGATCAGAAGCCGAAGGAAATCGCGAGATTTTTGTTGGGTAAGGGTTATCCACTTTCAACCAGGGAGATTTGAATTGAAACTTCATCGCGTCTTTCGGTTTCTGATTGTTTCTGCTTTTCTTCTAGGCCAAACGAACCCCGGCATTGTGTTCTCGCAAGGTGCGGCGGCCTCTAATCTTGATGGCTTTAGCTCCGAAGGTTCCAGCGCCGAGCGCCGTTGGGAAGACGAGTTTCGGATCGTCCCTGCACCCAATTCGGCACGCGAACATCTGCGCCGTTTGACTGTGGAGCCACACGTCGCCGGAACGAAAGAGGACTATGCCACCGCTGTTTACGTGCGTGATCAGATTCGCAGTTACGGGATTTCTTCCGACTTCCGGGAATATGAAGTGCTGTTGCCTTATCCGAAGCAACCGGCCATCGTGGAGCTCGTCAGCCCCCACCGGGAAAGGCTAACCGCAAAAGAAGCGATCATCCCTGAAGATCCCTCATCGTCGAATCCGAAGATCATCCCGCTCTTCAATGGCTACAGCCCGAGCGGTGATGTGACCGCGCCCCTTGTTTACGTCAACTATGGTTTGCCGCCGGATTATGACGCTCTGAAAAAACTTGGCATCGACTTAACTGGGAAAATAGTTATTGCGCGTTACGGCAACTCCTTTCGCGGCGTGAAGGCAAAGGTTGCGGAAGATCATGGCGCCAGTGGGTTAATTATTTATTCCGACCCGGCGGACGATGGTTATATGCAGGGAGATGTCTATCCAAAAGGGCCCTGGCGTCCGGCAAGCTCGGCGCAGCGGGGCTCCGTACAATTTTTGTCTACCGCCCCGGGCGATCCTCTAACTCCGGGGAAACCCGCAGTGCCCGGCATACCACGACTGAAGATTGACGAAGTCAAAACGCTGCCACGCATTCCCGTTCAACCAATTTCCTATGGCGACGCGCGTCGTCTGTTGGAACCATTGCGCGGCCCGGTGAGGCCAAAGGGTTTCCAGGGCGGATTACCGTTTCCCTACCATGTTGGCGGGACAGAGTTTGTTCGCGTGCATCTGAAGACAGTGATGGATTATCAGGTGCGAAAAATTTGGAACGTGATTTCGCGCATTGACGGCGACGAAGAAAAAGATCGTTGGGTGATCATGGGCAACCACCGTGATGCGTGGACGTTTGGGGCCGTCGATCCAAACAGCGGAACCACGGCTATGCTCGAGGCGGCGCGCGCCTTCGGCTCACTTTTGAAGAAGGGTTGGAAACCCCGCCGGACGATCGTGCTTTGCAGTTGGGACGGGGAAGAGTATGGACTTTTGGGCTCAACCGAGTGGGTTGAAGAAAACGCTGCTGAGTTAAAACAGAAGGCGGTCGCGTATCTGAACGTTGACTCAGCGGTTTCCGGTTCAAACTTTGGTGCCTCCTCGGTGCCTTCGATGTGGAAACTAATTCGCTCCGCGACACGCGACATCAAAGATCCAAAAACAAGCCAGACGGTCTATCAACAATGGCAGGAACGCGCGCGCGACGAGCAACCCGATCCCGAGCTGACGAATGCCGAAGCCGGATCTGATACTTCCATCGCTGAGGCGAGAATCGGCGCGTTGGGTTCGGGCTCGGACTTTACGCCCTTCCTGCAACACCTCGGGATACCTTCAAGCGATATGGGTTTTGGCGGCGACTATGGTGTCTACCATTCCGCTTATGACTCGTTCTATTGGATGAGTCACTTTGGCGATCCAAGCTTCGCTTACCACGTAGCCGCGGCCCAGCTGTGGGGAACGCTTGCAATGCGTCTGGCGGATGCTGACGGGTTACCACTTGATTACCGCGACTATGCCTTGCAGGTCCGCGAGTTTTTCGAAGAGAGCATGAAGACGGCCAGACGTCGCAAGCTTGCGGTTGGTTTCGATGAGAAGGCGATGATGAGTGCCGTCCAAAAGTTTTCCGAAGAAGCCGAGCGCGTTGAGAAAGCCAGACAGGAAACGGTTGCAGAGATCCAGCAAACACGTGTTGAAGCAAGCGATCGTCATCCGCGGGCAGTCGCGAGGTTACAGCGCATTAATGACGCATTGATTGCCGTCGAGCGATCACTGACCGATGATCGAGGACTACGCGGACGTACCTGGTACACACATCAAATTTATGCGCCGGGAACATATACGGGTTATGCGGCGCAACCGCTTCCTGATTTTCGTCAAGCGCTCGATGATCGCAATACTGAAAATGCCAGAGAGGCGCTTGATAGAATTATTGCCGCATTGAACCGTGCGACTGAAACGTTACGCAAAGGGCGCGACTGATACAGTGCGTGGCCAATCAGCGGGGACAAGCCCGCCTTCCTCACCATGAGCTGATTACAGTTGACATGATATCTGATTGGAAGGTTCTCAAGACGAGATCAACCGAGCAAGTCAAAGAAGCTCTAAGGTCGGAAGGCGGGCTTGACCGCCGCGGTTTGATTGCCAACTTTGAAACAATGAAGAACAGAACTGCTAAACAGTTGAGGAGCTAATCATGAGAAAAAGGTTTGTGGGAACGAGTATGGTGGCCGCCTTAGTTTTGGTAGTCACTTGGACTTCCACATTTGTGGCTCAGCGAACGCGCAACCGTCCTGCCGCGCAAGCGCCGGCCAATGATCTTAAAATAAAGTATCGGATGACTGTCGGGGGACAAGCCATCGAAACAATGACGATGATCAAAGGCGCGCGCGAGCGCTCCGAAACACACACAGGTTACGGGATGGACCTTGTCAACCTCACTCAATGCGATCTAAAGCAAACGGTCCAGATTAGTGATAAAACCAGAAAGTACATCATCACTCCGATGGATGCGGGGGATTCCAACGCGAACATTCAAACGGGTATGGCTGATACCTCCGGTCCATCTCGACGGGGTGGAGTCATCACTTATGTCATGACTTCCACGGACACTGGCGAGCGCAAGGAGATGTTTGGTTTCCAGGCGCGCCACGTTAAAACTTCGATCTCCATAGAGTCATCGCCAGATGCCTGCAACCCTTCGAGTCAGCGGATGGAAACGGATGGCTGGTATATCGATTTCAGTTTCGGTTTGAATTGCGAAGTTGGTCGCCCTCAGCTGATGGGTGCACCGCCGGCACGTAACGGCTGCCGGGACAGAGTCAGTTACAAACGAGTTGGAACGGGCCGAACGGGGTACCCGCTCATGGAGACCACGACGTCGTATGGCCCAAACGGTAGTGTTGTTTTTTCGACAACGAAAGAAGTCATAGAGCTTTCTCGCGAGCCTTTGGATGCGACACTGTTTGACGTGCCGGCTGGTTACGTTGAGACGAAGAATGCGCAAGAGTTGTACGGCATGCCATCGATGGATGCGATGATGTCGCAGATGGCGAAGGGCCGGCCGCCGGTCGAAAGCAATCAGGGAATCGCGTCGCCAGACGCCAATACAAAAGCGCCAGGCTCAATTCGGATTGGCGTAATTCAGATCAACAATAAAACTGATCACCCGGTTTCGACCGAATCACTTCGCTCGCGTTTGCTGGGCGAGATTCAAAGCACCGGCGTTGAGGCCGTTTCTTTGAATGCCGGCTCGCCTGCTGAAGCTGAAATGGAAGCGAAGGCGAAGCAATGCGACTTCATCCTTTTTACGGACATAGCCTCCCTAAGAATATCAGCGGCAAAGAAACTCGGTGGAATGTTTGGCCGCGCCACCGGCGTTGGCAGTGGCGGCATCGACAAGACAGAGGCAAAAGTCGAATTCAAACTTTTCGCTGTTAACGAGAATTCTCCGCGTTTGCAATCCGCTGCATCTGCGAAGGAGGAAGGTGACGAAGCGAGCGCAGGCACCGCCATTGATCAGGAAGCGAAGATGGTGAGCGCGGAAGCGAGGAAGAAAAATCGTAGCTGACCGACAAAGCGAGGATTTCGTTAACAGCTGAGCTACGAATTCTAATTGGTGGCCTTCGGCTTGCCGGTCTTGCCTTTCCCTTTCTTCTCAACCGGTGGCGGGAGGTTATTGGCTGCCTGAACGATTGACTCAGCGTTTTCTGCAAGTTGTTCGAAACTGCTTAGTTCCGCATCGTTCGTCGCCTTCGCCTCGGCCGGTTTCAATTGCTCGACTATTCGTGAAGCGGCGGCCGCTAAGTTGCGAACTGCCTTTGGAATTAGCGGGTTGTTCTGATCACGCGCACTGACGTCGTCGATGTTTGTGATCGCCTCAGCAAAGATTCTGGCGATGTCGCCGATGAGTTCGGCCCGCGTACCTAATGGCAGTTCTCCCCAACTCTCGGAATCTTTTTTTAACTGTTTCGCGCTGGATGTAGCGGTGCCGTTGAGCACAAGGACACGACGGTCTGCGGCTTTGATGAAAACGTCGATGCGCTTATCGAGGATCTGGGTGTCTTTGACCAGATCAATCTCCTGCGGTGTCAGGTGCTCTCGAGCTTGAAAGCCCATTGCCAGCGAAAAGCAAAGTGCGAAAGCGACCGTCAGCAAAGGAAAGTAAACACGAGCTCTCATGATCATTTGTTTCCTGGAATGAACTAAGTTTCCCCTTAAGGCTTACTGCCTTCTTTAATATCCCTCGGCTTTTGCTGGTTATCGCGCACAACGGTATTGCCATAGAAAGAATTCAACGCTTCGGTTCGCCCTTTTCTCGCGAAGTCTTCGATCTCTTTAATCCAAACTGAATACTCGGTTGGAGTGCTGCGGCGCATCAAGGTTATTCTTGGTCCATGAGACCGCAGAGCCAACTCCAGGCGCTTATAGAGATCGCGCTTGCGGTTGTTATCGCGGTCTATTGTCTTCATAAACGTAAGTGCATTCTCCACTAACGCCCAATACATTCCTGCCTCAGCGGCGGCGCTGTCATATTCATGCTGCGAAGTATGGTGCTCGGCGTTCGCCAGATGAGTTTCCGCAAACTCGAGGGTGATTTTCATGCGGGATTTCGGATCTTTTGATTCGTCAAGCTGAGAGCGTTCCTGGCGTGTGATAATTTTCAACGGGGGCGGCGCGATTTGCTCTTGAGCACGAGGTTCCTGGCCAGCCAGCGCTGCTACATACGTTGCGGCAAGCAAAAATGTTACGTATGTGATTCTCGTCATGCGCCGCTTGGTTCCAGCCAGTTTCATTCTTGTTTTTCGCTAACCCATGTTTGATTAATGTTTGGTGGGATGTATGGCCTTCTGCTTCGCGCCCTGGCCCAGTTGAATCTGGCGCCGCAGAGACGGCAGCCTTAATTTCACTTTTTCGATTTCCAGTTGATTCGTCTTCATGTCAGCGCGAGCGAGAAAGGCTTCGTAGGCCTGCAGCGCTTGTTCGTATTCTCCAAGATAATCATGCACGGTGGCAATGAAAAAATACGCTACTGTGAGATCGGGTTTTGCTTTTAGAAGCCACTCGTACTCGGTCAGTGCAGCAGCAAATTGTTTGAGTTCGTACAAGGCCGTCGCCAGATTAGCATGGGCAGCATAATTGTTTGGCGCGGCTGCTATTACTTGGCGCAGAACGGCCGAGGCTTCCGCAAATCTTCTCGCCTGCACCAGCGCCGCACTGTAACCGGTAGCATAATCGGCATTCGCCGGCTCCAACTCAGCCGCCTTTTTGTAATAATTGAGCGAGCGACTTGGATCGACCGTTCGATATGATGCGCCCAGACGAGCCAGGAGCATCGCGTTGTTCGGGTTCCTTCCCAGCAATGTCTCCAGAGATTTGCGCGCGGCAATCGGATCGTCGCTATTCGCTGCCTCTATTTCTTCCGGCGTACCGACCACCTTGAGCGTACCCTTCGCAGAATCACGTTCCGGTCTGTTCAAACCGGCAGCTTCGGCAACGCGACGCGCCTCATCGGGTTTACCCGCCAGTTCGTAATTCGCCGCAAGCCGCGAAAAGCTCGTCTTCTCCCCTTTCAGCAACGGCTCGGCCGTTTTGAGATCGGAGATAGCGTGTTCATGGTCACCAGCTGCGATGCGAATCTCCGCGCGTTCCATTAGAGCTGAGAAATTGAGCGGATCTACCTGAAGTACATGGTCTAAGCTGGCCAAAGCCCCACTGTTGTCGTTCGTGGCCCGTTCAGCCATCGCGCGTAAGAGCCAGGTAGAGACAGGAGCTTCTTTGTCGTTGGTAGCACGCCGCGTGAGTTCGAGTGCTTCCCTGGCGTCTCCGGCGCGCAGGCGGACGTCGGCCAGCATGCGAAGCGCCAGATTACTTTGCGCGTCAAACTTGAGCGCCTGGCGCAAAAAAGACTCAGCCTCTGAATCACGATTGAGACGAACGAGCAACGCACCCAGGGCCGAGTAGGGAAGTGACCAATCCTTGCGAATTTCTATGGCCCGGCGAAAACCGGATTCCGCTTCGACCAAACGTCCCAACACGAACAAGGCATTGCCGCGTTGGAACTCGGCTTCAGCAAACTCCGGCCTTACTCTGATAGCTTCGTCGTAAAACTCCAAAGCCTTTATCAGGTCGCCGCGAGCATGCGCATTCTGACCTCGTTCGAATAGTTTTACCGGATCCGCGGAAGCATCACCAAAAGCGTCTTCGGTTTGCGCGCGCGTCAAAGTGCTGCATCCGATCAACAGTACCCAGATCGCGGCGAAAGCCGCGGAACGAGACCATGAAACCGTGAAGGGTGATAACTGCTGGATCATGAAAGCAAAACGCAACCAGGCGTGAACAGAAATATCTGAGGAGATGTCGATCTTAACATGGGAAAACTACTTGCGTCCAAAATGTGATCTGCAAATACAATGCGTGCAATTTCTGAGATGCTTGTTGCGCTCATCTTGATGCATGCGATAACATTGCCCACCGTAATCCCGTCATTCAACAAGAGGATACAGACGCGCGCGGTGGACGTGTCTTCATTTCCGGAGAGCAGAAAGTCGTGACTAATTCGTTGCTTGAAAACATTAAAATTGAAGTCCCCGCTCACATAGCAGACAGCGCTCAAGCTTTGGCTAAAGAGGAGCAACTGCGGCAACTCCTTCGCGAAATGGGTTCCGCTCTGGTTGCGTTTTCCGGAGGTGTCGATAGCACTTATGTTGCATACATAGCGAATTCCGAACTCGGAAGAAACGCTCTTTGCATCACCGGTGAGTCAGCCAGTTTGTCCGCGAGTCAACGGGAAGAAACCACACGGCTGGCCAGTCAATTCGGTTTTAGCAGTGAAGTGATCCAAACGCAGGAGCTTGAAGATACTAACTACACCAACAATGGTCCTAATCGTTGCTATTTCTGCAAAGATGAACTCTACCGGAAACTCGAGGATGTGGCGCGCCTGCGAGAAATCAAATTCATAGTAGATGGTTCGACTTGTGACGATCTCTCGGACTATCGACCTGGGCGCGCCGCCACCAGCAGGCACGGCGTACGAAGCCCGCTGATCGAAGCCGGAATGAATAAGGCGGAGGTTCGCTGGTTAAGTCGCAGAGTCGGATTGCCAACGTGGGATAAGCCTGCTAGTCCTTGCCTCTCATCGCGGATAGCCTATGGAATCCCGGTCACCATTGAACGACTCTCGGTCGTTGATCGAGGCGAAGAGATTCTTCGCCGCATGGGCTTCAGAGAATTTCGCGTGCGTCACCATGACAGTCTCGTTCGGATCGAAATTGCCCGTGCCGAAATGACCCGAGCCTTGCGCGTCGACGTGATCGATGATCTGGCTCGGCGCTTTCGCGAACTGGGCTTTAAGTATGTGACGCTCGATCTACAGGGTTATCGCAGCGGGGCGATGAACGAGGTTCTGGGCCAGGAAGGCGATGCTTAGTTCCTCTAACAGCTTACCGGAGTGAAGGAGCCTCAGTCTGTAGCCTATTAATTCACGGAGCCGAAGTTACGTGGAAAGTTTTGATGCACCTTTAATATCCGACTTGAACGATTGAGAGATAGCCGATGTCCAGTATGCAAAGCCCCGTCTTCGTCGATGACATTCGCGAGATAAAAGAAGAGAACCCGTTCGAGTCAATGATGTCCCGTTTTGATCGGGCGGCCCAGTTACTCAACCTTGACGCTGACTTGTACGCGGTTATGCGCGTCCCCAACCGGGAGCTGAAAGTTTATATACCAACGAGAATGGACTCGGGTCGGATCCAGGTGTTCGAAGGTTATCGCGTCCAGCACAACTTCGCGCGCGGTCCAGCAAAGGGCGGAATACGATATTCGCCGGACGTAAACCTCGACGAAGTGCGAGCTCTTGCTGCGTGGATGACGTGGAAATGCGCTGTTGTTAACGTCCCTTTTGGCGGGGCCAAGGGCGGAATCATCTGTGACCCACAACAAATGTCCACCGGCGAGCTTGAGCGCATGACTCGGCGTTATGCTTCCGAGTTGCTGGACTTCATCGGGCCTGAGAAGGATGTTCCCGCACCCGATATGAATACTAACGAACAGACAATGGCGTGGATTATGGATACTTACTCCATGCACGCGAGACATACGGTGACAGCCGTGGTCACGGGAAAGCCAATTGACCTGGGCGGCTCTTCGGGACGGCGGGAAGCAACTGGACGCGGAATTCTATTTGTCATTAATGAGGCAATCAAGAGATTTGGAATGTCGCCGGAAACAACGCGAGTGGTAGTACAGGGATCAGGCAATGTTGGAGGAATCGGAGCCCAGTTGCTTCATGGAGCGGGTTACAAAGTCGTGGCGATTTCCGACGTCCATGGAGGAATCTATAACCCCAACGGTATTGATATTCCCGCTGCCCTTAAGCACCTTCAGGCGACCCGATCATTTGAGGATTACCCGGGCGTGCAGCGCGTTACGAATAGCGAACTCCTGGAGTTGGAATGTGACGTGCTGGTTCCTGCGGCTACGGAGAATCAGATCACTTCTCAGAACGCCGACCGTATCAAATGTAAGGTTCTTGCCGAAGGCGCTAATGGGCCGACGACCGCCGCCGCGGATCAGATATTGCATGAGAAGGGAATCTTCGTCATCCCGGATATCCTGGCCAACGCCGGAGGCGTGACAGTTTCATATTTCGAATGGGTACAGGACAGGATGGGATACTTCTGGCGTGAGGACGTAGTCAACCAGCGACTTCAGGATAGTATGGTTGCCAGCTTCAATGACGTGTGTCGTTATGCTGACGCACACTCCGTGGACACGCGCACGGCGGCCTACATGTTGGCTATAGACCGCGTGGCCTACGATACGCGCATGCGGGGCATCTACGCGTGACGGAAAAGACATAAACAAATAGGGTCTAAACCATGAAAAAGTCTTGATTTCCACTAAGAGGTAAGGTATGGTCTGCCGTGATTCGTATTCAGACCAGTGTGAGAATTTTGCCGCCTTGGGCCAGGATTAGGACCGCGGAATCGTCGACATACTGGGTGGCAAAAACGGTAAGTTCTTAACAGTGCTGAAAATTCTTAGCTGTGCGCGATGACGGCGCAGCAGCATCATTAGACGGCACTGGTCTTGCGCTAACTTAGATTGGTTCTAACGGTGGAACTTGCAGCTATCGACGTTGGCATTCAAAACAAACTTCTATATTCGTTTTGCAGGAGGATTGCGATGAGACTCGCAACGAGAGCGCTTATTGCCGCGCTCACTACATTGGTTTTATGTGCCGCAGTGTCGGCGCAGACATTGAGGTCGCCACAGGACCCACGGAATCAGGCTCCGGCAGTGGGTACGGGAGGGCCGGTACCTGGGCCAACGGGGTTATTCACGGTCTATGATGGGGATACGATAAGGAAGGGTGAGTTTACGTTCAGCGTCGCGTACAGCAATTTCGATCGCGATCCAGGGAACGTAGACATAGTGGAAACACCCTTGAGCTTCAACATCGGGATAAACGACCACCTGGAACTGTTCTACAGTACGATTGGCTACCGTGGCGTCAAGGTGAACAATCCACAGAATCTGTCGAGCTTCTATCTGCCGAACTCGCAGCTGTTTTTCAGCGCCACCACGCTGTGTACGGGAGCGGCGATTATCTTGCCGCCAGAGAGAGTGAGCGGTTCGACGGCATTGACAGGTTTTAGCCCGCTGTTTCGGCCGGCCGGACCACCGTGCAATGTTGGAGGGCAGCCGTTTAGACAATTTCCGTTTATTGGGGCGACTGGACCGAACTTTGGGTTGACGGGCAATGCGATAGCGCCGCCATTTGTGAGCCGGCTGGGGACGCCGTTTGGTGGCAGTGGAAATTTCGGGGCCGCGTCGAACTTTCCGGGGATAGGTTCGGTGGTGGGCAGCATCCTGCCGGGAATCGTGCTTTCGACGCGGGTGGTACCAGCCACTGCGACCACGCTGCCGATAACCGTACCGGCGACGTTCACCATCTCGCCGGCATATTTGCCGGAGGCGCCCTTCATCAACCGGCTCTACGGGGAATCAAGCTTTACCAACCACATCGTGGGGGCGAAGATCAGGTTTAGTGGACCAAACGACGCCTTGGGATGGGGCATCATTCCCTTTTACCGTTTTTGGCCGGATAAAGCCAACGACTTTAAGGGCTTCAATCAGCTGCAGCGAGGCTCGGGTGCGGGCGGAGCTCTTGGCGATTTCGGGTTGATTGGCTTCGTCGCCGGGCGGTTGAGCCAGCATGTCAACGTGTCGGCTAACCTGGGCTACATTTTGAACAGCAATCCGAAGAGCGAGGCGATGAACGATGCGGTGCTGTTGGATCGTCCGGACGAGTTTCTGGCCGGACTGGGATTTGACTTTCCCATCAACAAGCACTTCCAGTTAATCGCCGAAGCACGTTCGACGATGTATGTGGCGGGCAAGACGCCGAACGCCTTTAACAACAATCCGGTTGACGCCCTCGGCGGCGTGAGAATCTTTCCGGCCCGCTGGTTGGGAGTTGGGGCGGCCTATCGGCGGCACATGAACCAGCAGGACCAGGGACATTTTAACGACACGTTCCCGCGTGGCTTTAACGGTTCGGATGACCCGAATGGGTTCATCTTCCAATTCTGGGCTGGGCATCGCAACGCGCGAATACCGCCCCCGCCACCAAATCAGCCGCCGACGGTTAGTGTTTCCTCGTCGAGTGCTTCAATCACGTTGCCGTGTCCGCCGGGCACCAGTTCGGCGACTTGTACTCCAAGCGCCAGCCGCACGGTCGACTTAACGGCGAACGCCACCGATCCGGATAACGACACGTTGCTTTACACGTGGTCTGTTACGGGCGGTAGATTGACCGGCGAAGGCCGGACAGTGAGCTGGGATCTTTCGGGTGTCAACCCTGGTAGTTACACGGCAACGGTTGATGTTAATGACGGCAACGGACACACCGTAAACGCTTCAACGACTGTGACGGTAGCAGTCTGCACAGAATGTGTGCCGCCGTGCCCGACGGTTTCCGTAAGCTGCCCGTCTGACGTTGATCAGGGTTCACCGATCACGTTTACGGCATCGGTTTCGGGTAACATGAACGTGACCTACAACTGGTCAGTCTCGGCCGGCACTATCAGCAGCGGCCAGGGGACTTCTTCCATATCGGTGGATACTGCCGGACTCGGTGGCCAGACAGTAACGGCAACCA
>WNGE01005338.1_pt1 | contig 14555 bp, 12 predicted proteins | sample 5400651 | NCBI WGS metagenome assembly WNGE01 (sample SAMN13153370, study PRJNA577476) | soil metagenome | isolation source: 60 cm soil or saprolite under grassland replicate 2 | place: USA:California | collected 2016-06-15 | reverse complement strand
GGCTGAAACCTCATTTCCTGTGCCCGGTGTTCTTCCCTTAACCGGGGCTGTCTTTCTGTGCCCCCCTCCTCAGGCTTGCGCCTTCGAGCGCGACTGGAACAACCCGGCAAAGGCTGGTCGGACGTCGACGAAGATCACCGCCCACAGTACAGCCACGAAGAGGGCCAGCGGAAGCCCGCTCGGTGCCATCGAAGCATGAAAGGCGAGAATGTTGACGATCACCGGCGCCAGGACAGCAAGCGCCAAGGGCACGAAGCGGTTCGCCAACAGAAGCACTCCCCCGATCACTTGAATCCCGAAGATCAGTACAAAGTAATGCGAGACGAACAGGGCACCCATGAACTGTCCCGCGACACCGCCTGGAGGCGGTAGCGGGATGAAGTGCAGAAAGCCGTTCAGGCCGAAGAAAAGAAATATCACCCCCAACAGATATCGGGCGATTGCGGAAGCGGTTCTCATAACCTGGTTCTCCTTTTCGGTTGGCGGCCACTACATGGCGGCCAAGTATATTGATGTCAATAGACTTGATGATGTATACTTCTTGGAGATTCAGGTTTTTTATGATGCGAGGTTTTCAAGGGACGGACCGCGTCTGGCTAATAATGATGAAGGCGATGCGCGCCCTGACGAGGTACGCAGCCGCTGGTATTGAAGAGACCGGGCTCGGCCTCTCGGATTTCGGTGTGCTGGAAGTCCTTCTGCACAAAGGGCCATTGCCCGTCAACACGATAGGCCCGATCGTCGATCTGACGCCAGGTTCGATCAGTATCGCCGTGGACCGCCTTGTCGCGAAGGGCCTGGTCAGCCGGGTCGAGAGCGCCGAAGACCGGCGCGTGCGGATCGTCGCCCTCACCCCGCGCGGCAAGAACCTAATTGTTCTCGCCTTCCGAAAGCATGCCGGGCAGATGAAGAGAGTGTTTTCTGAGCTGACCCCGGAGGAGCTTCGCGGCCTCGAAGTGGCGCTGAAGAAAGTCGGCAAGCGCGCCGCCGCGCTGATGGATCAGAGCTGAATGGCTCTCAGCGGGTTTCTTTTGAGACTCAAAAACCGCTAGTGGACTCTGTCCTTTCCAATAATCGGTTCTTTTTGCGGCTTCGCTGCTTACCTCGATTTCATCGGCGTAATATGTCTCAAAGATCTCGAAAAAGTCTTCATAGCTCTTGGCGATTTTGGCCCGCAGGATCGCTACGTTCAGGGTTAGCTCTGCGGCCTGTGATTCTTGGCGCGCGTCGCCATCGGAACCTGTCAACACCGGCGAGATGATGTTCATCGATCATTGGGTCCCTCGTCACTCCTGCCACCCTCCCCCCAGTGCCTTGTACAGGTTCACGACGGAGAGCAGTTCATCTCTGCGGGTCTGCGCGAGCCGCAATTCAGCGTCGAACAGGTCGCGATCGGCGTCGAGCGCGTTCAATAACGTGTCTACACCGCCGCGATAGCGACGATAAGAAAGACGCGACCGGTCTTGCAGCGTCGCCTCCAATGCCTCCTGTTGGATTCGTATCTCGCGCTGCTTCTGGTATTGGACCAGCGAATCTGATACGTCGCGAAACGCAGTCTGAATGCTCTTCTGGTACTGCACCAGAGCAATGTTCTGGTTCGCCTCCGAGAGCCGGACATTGTTTTTCAATCGGCCGCCGGCAAAGATCGGCTGGTTGATGGCGGGCGTGAACTGCCAGGTCCGCGTTGCCCCGGTAAAGAGGCTGGAGAGCTGATTGCTTTGAAAGCCGAACAAACCGGTGAGGCTGATCTGGGGAAAATACGCTGCCTTGGCGACACCGATGGTGGCGTTCGCGGCGATCAGGTTTTGTTCCGCAGCCCTGATGTCGGGGCGGCGCTCGATCAATGACGAAGGCAGGCCTGCAGGGACCGCGGGCGGCAGTTCCTGCTGCGTCAAAGTCCTGGTGCGGACGACCGGCGCAGGACTGGATCCGATGAGCAGGCTGATCTGGTTCTCGGTTTGCGCGATGCGTTCCTCGATGCCGGGAATCGCCTCCGCCGCGCTCTGCACCAACTGTTCCCCCTGGCGCACCTCGAGAAGAGTCGACAGGCCGCGGCTCTGCCTGGTTTGGATGAGCCGCAGGGATTCTTGCCTCGTTGCCAGCGTGTGTTTTGCGACCTGCAGCTCGTCGTCGAGCTCAAGCAGACTGAAGTATGCAGTCGAGATGTCGCTCACCAGCGTAATCAAGACGACGCGTCGGTTTTCTTCACTGGCCAGGAGATCAGCTCGAGCCGCTTCCGTCGCGCGCCGGACACGACCCCAGAGATCGACTTCGTACGAAAGCAAACTGCTGGAGACCGTGCCAAAGGTGCGCTCCTGGCCGAACCCTGGCGGAAGCGGGGACGAACCGCTGTTCGAAAATCGCTGCGTGGTCACATTGCCGCCAGCCGATATCGTCGGATAGAGGTCTGCGCGGGTGATCCCCAGGGACGCTCGCGCAGCTTCCACGCGAGCCGCCGCCTCGCGAACGTCGAAATTGTTTTGAAGTGCGGTGCGCACCAGGCCTTGGAGCTGTTGGTCTTTGAACACCTCGAACCATTTGGCATCGGCCAGCGAAGCTGCGTCCGGCTGGGCCGCTTCGCTTCCGCGAAACGCCGGCGGAGCGACCACATTCGGACGGTGATAGTTGGGACCGACGGCACATCCGGTCATCAGGCCGGCCGCAATCACGACGCTAAGAAAGTGGCTTTTCATTGCGACTCCTGCGCCGTTTGCTCGTAGACCGGCACTGAGAACTCGTCGAACGTCGTCTCGTCGCTGCCTTCTCGGCTGCCCAGTTCTGCTGTATCCTCCCGAGCGTGGGTTCGAGCAAGCAGTACGTAGATTGAGGGGACCACGAACAATGTAAAAGCGGAGCCAATGATCATCCCGCTCACCAGCATGATTCCGATGCTGTTGCGCGCTCCAGCGCCGGGGCCGCGGGCCAGGATGAGCGGGAAGTGTCCGACGACTGTCGCCGCCGTCGTCATCAAGACGGGGCGCAGCCGCGTGGCCGCTGCTTCTATGACGGCCGCAATCTTGTCTCTGCCGGCCTCCTGGAGATGATTGGCGAACTCTACGATCAGGATGGCGTTTTTTGATACCAGTCCCACCAGCGTGATCAGTCCAACCTGGCTGTAGATATTCAGCGTGGTGAACCCGAGGAAGGAAAACAGCAGCGCTCCGGAAAGCGCCAGTGGCACCGAGCCGGCAAGAATGATCAGCGGGTCGCGAAAACTTTCGAACTGCGCCGCCAGCACAAGATAAATAAGGATGCCGGAGAACAGAAACGTAGTAAGAAACTTGCTGCCTTCTGTCCGCAATTGGCGCGACTGGCCGGCGTAGTCGAGCGTGAAGCCGCGCGGCAGTGATTTGTTTGCTTCCTTCTCGAGGAAGCTGAGCGCCTGATCAAGCGAGACGTTGGGCGGGATCACGCCCTGGATACGGATCGCGTTGAGTTGCTGAAATTTCTTCAACTCGCGCGGTTCGACCGAATATTTCAAGCTGGCAAATGTGGAGAGTGGAACAAGTCTGCCTTGCGAGCCCGTGACATAGACTTGTGAGAGCTGTTCCGGCGTCAGCCGCTCCACGCGCTCCACCTGCGGAATGACCTTGTAGCTGCGTCCCTGGATGCTGAAACGGTTGACGTAATTGCCGCCCATCAAAGCGGAGAGGTCGCGGCCCGCCTGGGCCAGGTCCACCCCCTGCTCGCGGACTTTGTCGCGGTCGAAGACCACTTCGGCCTGCGGCTGGTCGAACTTCACGTCGGAATCGGCATAGATGAACATGCCGCTGGCGAACGCCTTTTGGACCAACTGATTGGCAAAATCGGTGAGCTGCTCCGGTTCAGCCGCGGTGGCGATCACAAAATCCACGGGATAATCTCCGCCGCCGGGTAATGGCGCAGGCGTGGTCGGGATCACGCGAACACCGGCGACCTGCGAAAGCGGCCCGCGCGATTCCATCAAGAGCTGCTGCGTGGTCTTGCTGCGCTCGCTCCAGGGTTTCGTCACCATGCCGCCGAAGCCGCCGGTCGGCGAGGTGATCTGGAAGATGCTTTTCGCCTCCGGCATGGCGCGATAGGCGTCGTGAATCTCCTGCGTATAGAGCCGGGTTTGATCGAGGGTTGAATTGGGCGACGCTTGAATGAAGCCGAAGATGACGCCCTGGTCTTCCTGGGGCGCCAGCTCTTTCATGGAGAACATGTAGAACGGGACCGCGAGCACGGTGATGATTGCCCAGAGCGTCAGCACGACCGGCCGAGATTGAAGTGTGCTACCCACAGCGCGCGCATAACGGGAACGCACCGTTTCGAAACGGCGATTGATCCAACCAGCAAGGCCGCGCTCGTCGGCGCCGCTGCGCAGCAGCTTCGATGCCATCATTGGCGAGAGCGTGAGGGCGACAACGCCGGAAACGATCACCGCCCCTGCAAGTGTGAAAGCGAATTCACGAAATAGTGTGCCCGTGAGCCCGCCTTGAATGCCGAGCGGCGCGTACACCGCCGCCAGGGTGATCGTGATGGAAATGATCGGCCCGGCCAGTTCGCGTGCCGCATCAATCGCGGCGCGCACTGGAGCCTTGCCTTCATGAATATGCCGCCCGACGTTCTCCACCATCACGATGGCGTCATCTACCACAAGCCCCACCGAGAGAACAATGGCCAGCAATGTGAGCAGGTTGATGGTGAAGCCCGCCAGCAGCATGAGGAACACAGCGCCGATCAGCGAGATGGGAATGGCGATGATCGGTATCAGCACCGACCGGAACGAACCCAGGAATAGAAAAATGACGATGATCACGATGATCAGCGTCTCAGTGAGCGTGCGCAGCACTTCGCTGATCGCGTCCTGGATGTATTCAGTCGAATCGTAGGGAACGCCCAGCTTCATGCCGGCGGGCAATTGCGCCTGAATCTCCGGCAGCGCCTTACGGACGTCCTTTATGACCTGCAGAGAATTAGCAGTCGGCAGGACCCACACTCCCATGAAAGTTGCGGCTTCGCCGTTGAAACGAACGTCGGAGTCGTAATTCTCGGCTCCGAGCATCACGTCGGCGATCTCACCGAGCCTGACCACGGTGCCATTCTGCTCTTTCACCACAAGCTGGCGAAACTCTTCCGGCTTGCGCAGATCGGTGTTGGCGACCATGTTGACTGAGACCATGGAGCCTTTTGTGCGTCCCAGCGCCGAAAGCGAATTGTTGCGGGCCAACGCGTCCTGCACCGTCGAAGGCGAGATACCGAGCGCCGCCATTTTGTCGGGCTTCAACCAGATCCGCATCGCGAAGGTGCGATTGCCCAGGATCTCAGCGCGTTGCACACCGGCGACCGCGCTCAATTTCGGCTGTACCACTCGCGTGAGGTAATCGGTGATCTGATCCTGGTTCAGATTGGCCGACGAGAAGCCGAGGTAGATCGCGGCAAACTGCTGGTCTGCGTTCTGCAGATCGATGACCGGCGCTTCGGCCTCGGGCGGCAGATCATTCCTAACCTGCGCGACCTTGGCCTGGATTTGCGTAAGGGCCGCGTTGGTGTCGTAGTTGAGCTTCAGGTGGGCGGTGATGGTGCTCAGGCCCTGCGCGCTCGATGACTCCAGGTAGTCGATGCCATCGGCGCTGGCGATCACGCGCTCCAATGGCGTGGTGATGAAACCGCGCACCAGATCGGCATTCGCGCCCGTGTAGACGGTGGAGACGACGACCACCGCGATGTCGCTGCGCGGATACTGGCGCACGCTGAGCGAACGAATGGACTGCAATCCGGCAATCAGGACCACCAAGCTGACCACCGCCGAGAGCACCGGCCGCTTTACAAAGATATCCGTGAATCTCATGCGCTCTCCTTAGTTCTCCCGCGGCTTGGGCGCAGGATTATTTCCCGGCTGCACCTTGTTGTTCACCTGTACGGACGCGCTGTTGCGCAGCTTGAACGTGGCCGATGTAACTACCTCATCGCCGGGATTGATGCCGGATGCAATGGCCGCCTGATCGCCGCGGGTTCCATCCACCTTCACGAACGTCTGCCGCACGCCGCGGTATACGTGCCCCTGCGGATCTTTCAGATCAGTGACCACAAACACCGAATCGCCGTAAGGCGCATAGCTGATCGCTGAGGCCGGCAAAGTGAGCATCGAACGCGCTGCGCCGGTGGCGAGTTCCGCCTTCACGAACATGCCGGGATGCAGTTTGCTGTCGCGATTCGCCAGGGTGACCTGCACCTGAACGTTGCGCGTGCGTTCATCCAGGATGGAATCGATAGCCGTGACCCGTCCTTCGAGCACAGCCCCAGGCAGATCATCAGCCGTGATGCTGACCTTGCTCCCTACCTGCGCTCTGCGGGCCGCTTCCTGCGGCACTCCGAAATTCACGTAAACGGGATGAAGCGACTGTAGCGGAACGATTGGCGCTCCCGCAGCCAGGTACTGACCGAGGTTCACTTGCCGGATGCCGAGCGTCCCTGAAAACGGCGCGCGAATGGTTTTGCGCGCGATGGTTGCGCGGATCTCCTGCGCTTTGGCTTCCGACGAACTGCGCTCTGCGTCCGCCTGGTCATACTCGGCCTGGGAGATGACGCCATCCTGCACCAATCCCTTCAAGCGCTCGTAATTAATGCGTCCGAGGTTGCGTTGTGCCTCCGCAGCCGCCAGTTGCGCCCGCTCCTGGCGCGTATCGAGCTCGATGAGCACGTCACCTGCGTTGACTGCCTGGCCGGATTCGAAGTGGATCTTGTCAACAAGCCCAGGAAGATCAGCAGCGACCGTCACTCCCCGCGCCGCCACCACACTGCCGATGGCGTTGAGCGATGCCGGCCATTGCTCCTCATGAGCAACGATGGTGGTCACCGCCTCCGGTGGCGGTTGAAACGCCGCGGCGCCCTTGATTGCAGCATTGATCTGCCGGTACTTCACGAATCCAAGGCTGCCGACCGCGACAGCCACAATCGCCAACATGAATAACATTCTTCGAGCCATGATTTTCCTCGTCGATAATCGTAGTCAAGCAACGATCAGGCGGCGCCCAGTGCCGGCGTTGCCTGCGGCAGCAAAGTCCTCTGTTGGAGCAAAGGCACAGTTCTTTCAGCGCCGAGGGACAGCAGCGCCCGCAAGAGGGCGGGTGTGACATCACGCGGACCGCAATCCAGGAGCGCAGCACATTCGTGAGCGCTATAGCCTTCCAGAACTGACATTGCGAACACAAACCGTTCGAACGTCTGCAGGGCGAGCAGCCGGCTCAGCGTCCCGCTCGCGTTTGAGACGGTTGCCGGCGTGGCTGTGTTCTGGCGGGACGTGGCCGCCGGGTGCAGACGGCGGATCGCGTCCTTGATGATGGTGCGCCGGCTCCAGGAGAGCGCCGACTCCCGAAAAACATCCGTCGACTTGCGGCAATCGTCCAACGCGCTAAGGAAGCACTCCTCGGCGGCAGTGTCTTCGCCGGTCAGCAGCAGCGCGAGTGAGTACAGACCATCCATTTGTTTTTCGAAGAGCTGGCAAAAGTCTTTCGGGGTGGTACAGGAACGACGCTCTTGCGACTGTGTTTCGACGGCACGATAGGAAATTGCTTTGTTCATCGCGATTGCTTCGCCTCCCTGCTCTGGACTTCACGCCTGTGTTCGAGCCGGCTGACAACGTGACGGGTCAGCACACCGCGGCAGCAGGAGAAAGTGGCTCCCTCCACCATCATTCGGTAGAGAAGGTTCTCGCCGTGCTGGCTGATGATGGTTACGTCCTTCAGATCGACAAAGATCTTGCGGCCCGAGACCCGCTGTGATTCTCCCCAGGTCTTCTCCAGCTCCTCGATCCAGGGATCGATTAACTTGCCTTCCAGTACCAGCGTCCGGTAGTTGTCTTCGTCGATTGAGGTGATCTTTAACATTAGCGTTTGCTCGCAGTTCCAGATAGAGCACGGGCGATGCCACACCTCGCTTGGGATGACTAGGGCGTCAAGCACTTGAAAACTCAATGGAAACGCCAGCTCGAAGAAACCGCCGGCGGTGAGAGTGTCGAGGAAACGGTGACGAAGTTCGACAGGTGTCGAAGGTTACGACACCTGTCGCGCAGAGATGTTGATGCCGAGTTTCTTCATGCGGGAGATGAGAGTGGTGCGTTTCAGCCCAAGCCGGGCAGCGGCGCCGTCCGGACCACCAACCCGCCCTTTGGCCTGCTGCAGCATACGCACGATCTGGTCGCGCTCATTCACCCCAGGAAAAGTAGAGGCCTGCTCTCGCGAGCTGTTCTTCAGCTCTTCCAGCGGGAAATGCAACGCAGAGCCTCGGGTGAGGATCACGGCGCGTTCCACAAAGTTCTCCAGCTCGCGGATGTTTCCCGGCCAGTGCCATTGCGTCAGGGTCGCAAGGGCTGATGACGGCACCGACTCGATCTGCTTTTCCATGCGTCGCGCATACTTCTGCGCGAAGTAGTGCACCAGCAGCGGGATGTCGTCAGGCCGCTCGCGCAGCGGGGGGATACGGATGGGAAATACATTCAGTCGATAATAAAGGTCGCTGCGGAACTGCCGGTCTTCCACCATCTTCGGCAAGTCCCGGTTGGTCGCCGCGATCAATCGCGTGTCCACGCGCTTGGTTTGCGTGCTCCCCAGGCGCTCGAATTCGCGCTCCTGCAGTGCGCGCAGGAGCTTGGGCTGTATTTCAGGCGGGATATCGCCTACCTCGTCGAGAAACAACGTGCCACGGTCCGAGAGCTCGAGCCTGCCGATCTTCTGCGAGATTGCGCCGGTAAAGGCGCCGCGTTCATGACCGAACAGCTCGCTTTCCAGAAGCCCAGTGGGAATCGCAGCGCAGTTAAGTTTTACGAAGGTGCGGTCCTTGCGCCGGCTGCGCTCATGAATGGCGCGAGCGATCAGTTCTTTGCCGGTGCCGGTCTCGCCCAGAAGCAGCACGGTGGAGTCGCTGGTGGCCACCGTTTCCACCATCTGCAGGACGTGGCGCAATCCGGAGCTTTGCCCTACGATCCCCTCAAAATCGAACTCCCCGCGGATCTCTTCTTCCAGGTAAAGCTTTTCCTGCGCGAGCTTCTCCTTCAGCTCGGCGATCTCGCGGTAGGCGAGCGCATTCTCCACCGCGACAGCAAACTGCCGCGCTACCTGGGTCAGGAACTCGATCTCATCGCGAGTAAAGTCGATCTCTGAGAAGCGCGACAGCGCCAGAACGCCAAGAGTCTTACCGCGGCTGGTGAGCGGCAGGAAGCAGCCTGTCTTCAGCCCTTCCTTCAGTGCGCTGTTCTTGCAAGCTTCCGGACAATGCTCCGCGAGCTGGGCCTTGCCGCGCAATTCAACTTTTCCGTTGCGAAATGCGGCGCCAATCGGAGAATTCTCAATGGGAAGCTGGGTATCTTCGGTCAGGAAACCCTTACTCTCGGGAAAATCCAGAGCATAAAAGCGGAAGTGATCGCCTTCAGGCGCAGGCAGCGCCACACCGGCGGCATCGCACTTCATCACCCGGCGAACATTGGCTGAAAATTCTCGCAACAGGTCGTGAAGCTCAAGATTGGAGACCACTCGGTTGGTCAGGTCGAGGACCAACTCCAGGCGCTCATTCTTATTCCTCAGCTCAGCCTGCGCCTGCTGCGAGGTCTCAAGGTTCATCGCATTATCAAGCGTGAGCGCAAGCTGGTCAGCCACCAGCGTGAGGAACGCGATCTTTTCCGGAGTATATGCGCCCGGCCGCGCATCCCCCAGACCGAAGATCCCCAGGCGGCGGTGTACGGTCGTGAGCGGCAGGATGCAGGACGAGCGGATCTGCGAGCCAAGCAAATAGTCGCGTAGCCGCGGGTACTGCCTGTCGGCTTCCCAATCATCGATCACCCAGGGCTTCTGGCTTTTAAAAACGAGTACGGAAGGGGTTTCGTCCGTCTGAAATTCAGGAACATCCACTTCGTGCAGCTCATTGGGGGTGTGAAACATGTGGCCGCGGATCGCCATGGTATCGCCGTCAATGATCTTCACCATCACAAAATCGAATGGCACGAGGCGATAGAGCTCGCTGGCGAAACGCTCGCGAAACGTGCGCACGTCGCGATAACCGGCAATAGCGGTGGTCGCGCGAAGCAATTCCTCGTATTGGCCAGGCGATGATTGGGAAAACAGCACTATGGGCTGCGCTCTAGTGACCATGGAAAGAGCTCCCTCCTCTCGCATGGGACGCCTCAAGCTTAGATTTAGGAACCAGCGTCACGATGCTAAAAGAGTTTCAGGGGCCCCCTTTCCGACCTCAACGCCGATCATTTCGTCAAGCAAGACGGGGTAGTGTCCTAAGGAGGCGGCATCAGTGCCGATGGCCTCCCAAACTGCGTGGCAGGGAATCTTCGCCCACGGTCACCCGCATTAGCCTTACGCAGAATTGAGAGCCCTCCGCGTATGCTGCCATGACACCATATTCGATTCCGTTGTGCACCATCTTGGGTAGTGAAGCCGCACGAACATCATGACAAGACCGTGCACGCAGTAGCGGACGAGGTGATCGCGTGGGCCGGAGCGCTGAAAGGCTTGAGGGAGACCGCTGAAACAAAGGCCGCTCAACACCGGAATCAGTCCGGACTCATCGTGCGATGACGAGGACCGCCAGCTTACGCAGGTACCGCCCACCTGCCTATCACGTTGCGCCTTTGCATCGTGTTTGGCCCCCTCGACTCTAATGCACTATGCGGGTACACAAACGCTTTATCGGCTTCATTGCAATAGTTCAGGCCGTCCTCTGTTTAACCCATCTCCTGCTCTATGAGACGTGGACAGTCTCGACCGCAGGCAGCAGTTCCGTCGGGCCGCTCTGGGTCAAACTGGTTGTCGGCCTGTTGTCGGTGAGCTTTGTCGCCGCTTCGCTGCTCGCCATTCGCTATACGAACCCAGCCGTGCGCGCGTTTTACAGGGCCGCCGCGGTTTGGGTCGGCCTGGTGAGCTTCCTCTTTTTCGCCGCGGTTTGCTCCTGGATTGTCTTCGGAGTCGCGCGGCTGGCGGGGCTGGACATTCACTTCCATCGCACCGTGGAATTGTTGTTTGGTGCTGCAGTAATTGCAGGTTTCTACGGTGTGTTCAACGCAGGCTGGACGCGGATCACGCGAACCACGGTGCAACTCGAGAACTTGCCGGCTGCCTGGCGCGGGCGGAGAGCGGCGCTGATCAGCGATCTGCACCTGGGGCACGTTCGAAACGGGAGCTTTCTTCGGCGCATGGTTGCGAAGATTTTGAAGGAAGAGCCGGATGCGATTTTTATCGCGGGAGATTTGTATGACGGCACCGCTATCGATGCGCGGCGGGCAGCGGAGCCGTTGAGCGAGCTCGTGGCGCCACAAGGCGTGTATTTCGTGGCCGGAAATCACGAGCAATTTGGGGACGACAGCAAATATCTTCATGCCATTTCGGCAGCCGGGGTCCGGGTACTGAGCAATGAAAAGGTGGAGGTAGACGGTTTGCAGATTGTTGGAGTCCCATACCGGAATGCGACGCATGGCCATCTTTCGTCGGTGCTGCACGGCATTCGCCTGGATCATGACCGCGCGAGCGTTCTGTTGACGCATGCGCCCGATTATCCGGAAATCGCGGAAGCCGCAGGCATCTCCCTGCAGTTATCCGGGCATACCCACCTTGGGCAGTTTCTGCCCTGGAGTTGGATGGCGCGCCGGATTTACCGGCAGTTTGTGTATGGCTTAAGCCGGATCGGGAAGATGCAGGTTTTCACTTCAAGCGGAGCAGGAACCTGGGGACCGCCCCTTCGGCTGGGATCGAATCCCGAGATTGTAATGCTTGAGTTCCAGTAACCTTGATTTCCGGTAACAGGGGTAGCCGGCTCTGGAAGCCGCTCTGCTATGCCCCGAGCGGCTGGCTCGCCCTCGCGACCTTCACCGGGTCACCGCTGCCGTGGGGGCGGCATCAGATCAGTTGTAGACCATGTCGATTGAAGTAACTGTCGGCCCGCCGCTCATCACCATCAATCATGGAGACAGATTCGTCCTGCAACTCACTCAAAATAAAGCGATGGCGGAGGGTGAGGGATAGGACGCCGACAGGGTCAAATTCCCAGTATTACTGGGTAAATCCATGTTTTGCTTGTAGATACAACTTTTCAAAAACAGCCATTTCGGGCATTCTGACCTAAAATTCGCCCCAAAAATAGTACGGAATCGTACAACGATACGGCCACAAAATGGCGGCTAGTCGGCCGTCGTTCAGCGGCGGATCGCCGCGCCACCGGTCACTCTGAGCTGATCCGAATGCGTGTGGCTTCCGGAAGTCCGAACGCTAGCAGAAACGCCGTCAGGGCCAGACCAGAGCGACTAGTCAGTTCGAGTCCACTCACCGCCAGATTTCGCCTGGTAGGCCAGCCTGCTCCCTTCCGGTCCCGAAGTCCGTTTCTGGTAATCATTGGAACGGGGCGCAGGATCGCCGTTCGTGCTAGTGGTGTGATCTGCTCCAGTTCACGGCACCCAGTCGGCGAGGAAGACATTCAGCTCGTGTGGCACTTTCGCAGTGCGGTTTGAGATGAATACCAACTGCTTGCCGTCAGGCGAAAATTGGGCAAAGGCGCTGAACCCTCCCGCAAAGGTGACGCGCTCAAGAGCACTTCCGTCCCGGTTGACGGCATAGAGTTCGAACTCGCTCGAACCCGGATGCTCGTAGTTCGAGGCGAAAATGATGCGTCGGTTATTCGGAAAGAAAGAAGGGGCGAAGCTCGCACCGCCGAGCTTTGTAATCTGCCGCTGCTCTCTGCCGTCAGAGCGCATAACGTAGAGATCCATCTCGCTCGGTTCGACCAGGTCCTGCGCGAGCAGCGACTTGTAACGCGCAATCTCTGCCTCGGTCGCGGGATGGTGGGCGCGATAGACGATCCATTTGCCGTCGGGTGAAAAGAACGGGCCGCCATCGTAGCCAAGCGTATTCGTCAACCGGCGTACGTTCGTGCCGTCAGGACTCATCGTGTAGATGTCTAGGTCGCCGTCACGCGATGATGTGAAGACGGCCTTCTTGCCGTCGGCGGACAGCGTCGTCTCGGCGTTGTAGCCTGGCCCGGTCGTGAGCGGCTTGAGGATCTTGCCATCATCGGTAGCGTAGTAGATCTGAAATGACGAATAGACGCCCCAGACATAGCCGCGCGAGTAGTCGGGCCGCGGCGGGCAGGCGTCGCCCGCAAGGTGCGTGGAGGAGTAGAGCGCATGCTTGCCGTCCGGATAGAAGTAGCCGCAAGTAGTGCGGCCTTTGCCCGTCGATTCCAGGTGGACTCCGGAACCATCCGTGTTCATGATGAAGATCTGGTCGCAGGCGTAGGGCTCGCGCGTTGACATGAAAATCAGCCGCCGGCCGTCATAGCTGAAATAAGCCTCGGCGTTCTGCCCACCGAAGGTCAGTTGCTTCACATGACGCAGATGCCTCTCGCGCGGATCACGTAGTGGATCGTTCGCTGTGCCGTGCACCACCGGTCCTACGCCGCCCAGGCCGGAGGTCGCCGTCCTTTCCTGTGCCAGGGCGGAAGTGGCGAGCAGAACGGTAGCCCAAACCAGCGCAGCCAGACCGGCTTCGAAAAAGATAGATCCCAGGGTTTGATGCCTCATTTGCGTTCCTCGAGTGTTACCTAGCTCGTGAATCTTTTTCCGCCCCGCAGCACCGTTACCATCACTTTGAACCGGTCGCTCAACAAGCCCTTGAACGGCTCCAGAAACTCCTGGGCGGAACCGGCTCTACGGGGCCGCCCAGCCAGCTTGAACGATGTGCCCATCGGCTCCCAGCAGGCCCACTATTCCGACCACGGCGAAAATAAACATCAGCCCGAAGGTGCGGCAGTTGCGCTCTTGCGGTGCCAGAGACGCTTGTCTAATGACCACCTGATTATAAGGAAACTTACACTGGTACCGGCTCAATCTTGGGCCGATCCCGCTGATTGCCACAACCAAGCTGCCCCGCGCACGCCGCTGGAATCCCCGTGCATAGCTCGCACAATCGGTGTGCCGGCGTCAGCGGAAAAAGTATAGGTCTTGAGAAGAGCGGGCAGAGCCGGGTAGAGGAAGGTCAAATTGGAAAGTCCGCCCCCGAGCACAATCGCGTCTGGATCGAGTACGTCGATGATTGAAGCCAAACTCCGCGCCAGCCGGTCCTGATAGAGGCCGAGGCATTCTTTGGCAAGCGGGTCTCCAGCCGCAGCGGCTTCAGCAATCGCAACAGCCGTTCTCTGTTGGCCGCTGCGTGTGCGGTAATCGCGGGTCACGCCGGCGCCCGACAGGAACGTTTCGATGCAGCCTCGCTTCCCGCAATAACAGACGGTTCCGGGTAGTTCGTCCGCATGTGCCCAGGGAAGCGCATTGTGACCCCATTCGCCGGCAATCCTATTGCGTCCAACATGAACCTGCCGGTTTATGACGATTCCGCCGCCTACGCCTGTCCCAAGAATCACGCCGAAAACAACGCGGGCATTGGCGGCAGCGCCATCAACGGCCTCCGAAAGGGCGAGGCAGTTCGCATCGTTCTCGATGCGTAATCGGCCGCCCCAACCGGGCCTCAAGGTCGTGGTCGAGGGGTTTGCCGTTTAGGACGGTGCTGTTGGAGTTCTTCAACAGACCAGTGACGGGCGAGATCCCA
>WNGE01012652.1_pt1 | contig 14560 bp, 16 predicted proteins | sample 5400651 | NCBI WGS metagenome assembly WNGE01 (sample SAMN13153370, study PRJNA577476) | soil metagenome | isolation source: 60 cm soil or saprolite under grassland replicate 2 | place: USA:California | collected 2016-06-15 | reverse complement strand
CGTCTGACCTCGGCTCGCTAGACGTGCCCCGGACCGTCCCCCCCTCGGCCATCCCTCCGGCGTTCTCCCTATCAGCCCTGCGAGATGGGGAGGAAGATGGAGTCGAACTCCTCCCGCTCGTCGTCGGTCTTCAACTCGCGCCCGTACGACGTCCTGGCCAGGAGCGCGTCATCCGGATACATGTAGGGGTTATCCCCGGTCGCCAAGAGCTTGTTCGCGTACCCCTTGTAATTCTGCTCCTGGGCCTTCTTCGCGTCCCTGAGGATCAGCTGCTTCGTTGCGGGGACCGGGGAGAGATACAGGACCCACTCGGTGACCGCCGTGGCGACCTCGGGCTGGTAGTAGTAATCCATCAACTCGATGGCACCGGCCGGATTCGCCGCCTCCGCCGGGACCAGCATGTTGTCCACCCAGTGCAGGGCGCCATCCTCGGGGAAGTTCCAGTCGAGGTTGTCGTAGCCCGACCACGTCTTGTAGTAGAGGACGTCCCCGGACCAGGCCATGGTGGCCGACAGGTTGCCGGCGGTCAGGTCGTCGATGTACCCCTGGTCGTAGTACTGGCGGATCACGCCGGAGTCCCGCTGCTTGAGCATCCAGGCGGCCGCCTCCTTCCACTCGGTCGGCCCCGACGTCGTCGGGTCGATGCCCAGGTTGATCATGACCCAGTCCGGCATGTCCTCCTTCAACATGCCGACGAGACCCTTCCCGACCTTGTCCGGGTTGGCCAGGTCGTCCATCTTGGTGACGGGGCCCTTGACCAGGTCGTTGTTCACGCCGATCCCAGTGAATCCCGACTGCCAGGCCATCGAGTGCTTGTTGTTGGGATCGTATGTGGGGTCCTTGGCCCACTTGGCCGCGTACTGATCGAAGTTCGGGTGCTTCGTGGGGTCCAGAGGGTAGACCCACTCGTTCTCGACCAAGGCCGTGAAGTACCGGCCGTTCGTGATGACGATGATGTCCCATCCGGTGTCCTGGCCCGCCTGCAGCTGCGGCTGGAGCTTGCCGAAGAACTCCGGGTTGCTCTGGATCGCTTCCTGGAAGTTCACGTCGATCCCGGTCTGCTTGGTGAACTCCCGCAGGGACGGGATGTAGCGGTTGCCTTCCTTGTCCTTCGTGTAGTCGATGTACAGGGGCCAGTTGGCGAAGTTGATCTTATCCCCGGGCTGCCCCCCGAAGATCTGCTTGGGGTCGAAGCCGGCCTCCGAGGTCTCCTTCGCGCACGCGGCGAGGAAGGCGCCAAGCCCGAGCGCGGCCGCCCCCCTCCCGGCGCCTTTCAGGAGGCCCCGCCGGGTCAGCCGGGCGCGCATCATCGCGTCCATGAGCGCTTCGTCCCGATGTGGGCGGTCCGCTCCCTCGTTCATCCTTCCTCCTCTTCCTCGAGCTCCAGATCTTCTTGCGGCAAGACCGCGAACGTGTGCTCCGGCTCCCACGACAGGCGCACCCGCTCACCGGGATGCGGCGCCGGCCTGGCTCCCAGGTTCTGGACCCACACGGTCAGCGTCGCTCCGCCCGGGCCCTCCACCTTGTACTGGTGGCTCACCCCGATATACGTGGACATCCTGAGCAGGCCGCTGACGGTGTTCAGGCCGGGCGAGGACGTCTGATCGTTTTCGGGTTCGATCGTGATCTTCTCCGGCCTGACCCCCACCTTCACCGAGGCGCCGGATCCGAACGGAGCTCGTTCGGACGGGAGGTTGACGGCGTCGCCCCCGGTCAGAAGGACGGTCGACGTCCCGTTCCTCTGTTCCTTGAGCTCTCCATCGAGGAGGTTCGATGCGCCGAGGAAGCTCGCGACGAACTCGGTCTGCGGGTTCTCATACACGTCTTCGGGGGGCCCGATCTGCTCGGCCTTGCCATGCCGCATGACGGCCAGGCGGTTCGACATGGTCATGGCTTCTTCCTGGTCGTGCGTGACGTAGATGAAGGTGATGCCGACCTCCTCCTGGATCCGCTTCAGCTCGAGCTGCATCTGCTTGCGGAGCTTGAGATCCAGGGCGCCCAGGGGCTCGTCGAGGAGGAGCACCTTCGGCCGGTTGACCAACGCGCGGGCCAGGGCCACCCGCTGCTGCTGGCCCCCGGACATCTGGCCCGGCTTGCGGCGGTCGAAGCCAACCAGGTCCACGAGCTCGAGGGATTCCTTCACCCGACGCTCGATCTCGGACCTGTCCACCTTCCTGCGGCGAAGGCCGAAGGCGACGTTCTCGAACACGTTGAAGTGGGGGAACAGGGCGTAGGACTGGAACACCGTGTTGACGTCGCGCCGGTACGGCGGAAGGTCCGTGACGTCGCGGCCGCCCAGGTAGATCGTTCCCCGGGTGGGGTCGTCGAAGCCGCCGATCATCCGAAGTGTGGTGGTCTTCCCGCACCCCGACGGCCCGAGCATGCTGAAGAACTCCCCCTCCTCGATGTCGAGGGAGAGATCGTCCACCGCGATCGTGTCACCGAAGGCCTTGGTGACGCGATCGAGGCGAATGTCGACCTCGGGCATCCCGCTCCCCTCTCGCAGTCGCCCCGGGGCGCGATTATCCCCCAGGAGGCCCGCCATTATCACCCCAAGCAGCCCGGGCTCGCCCCGCGGGCCGAGCTATGGGCGCTCCGGCCGGGCTGGTCCTCCCAGCCGGCGAAGGGCCATCCCGGACAGCACCTCGAGCACGACCCGGTGGGCCAGCAGGGCCGTGATCCCGGCGGGGTCGAACGGCGGCGAGACCTCGACCACCTCGATGCCGGCCAGGGGCACGGAGGAGGCGATCCGCCGCACGGCCCGGAGCAGCTCGCGGGCATGGAGGCCGCCGGGCTCGGGCGTTCCCGTACCCGGAGCGAACGCGGGGTCGCAGACGTCGATGTCCACGGAGAGGAACACGTGCTGCAGGCCCTCCAGGTGCTGCAGGACCTCGTCCACCACCGGCTCGATGCCACGAGCGTGGATGTCATCCATCAGGAACCACAGGAAGCCCTGCGAGCGGGCCCATTCGAAATCCGACGGCGGCGGCCAGTACCCGCGCAGCCCCGCCTGCACCACGTGCTCGCCCCGCAGCGAGCCCTCCTCGACGAGCAGGCGGAGCGGGGTCCCGTGGCTCAGCCGAGGCTCCTCGTACGCGTCGTCGGCGTGCGCGTCGAAGTGGATCAGCCCCACCGGCTCGGGGTGTAGTCGCGCGGCGACGGCACCGACGTCGGGATGGGCGATGGAGTGATCGCCCCCGAGGATGATCGGAATAGGCCCGGCGTCCGCGATCGCTGCCACCGCCTCCCGGATGGCCCGGTGGGTGTGCTCGGGGTAGCCGGGGACGACTTCCACGTCGCCGTGGTCCACCACGGTCAGGATCTCGAAGGGGTCGAGCCCGACGTCCATGTTCGGCCGAGAGGTTCCCCACAGGTAGTCGGCGTTCCTGATGGCCTGGGGTCCGAACCGGGCTCCGGGGCGGTTCGTGACGAGCTCGTCGGTCGGGGCTCCCAGGATGGCCACGTCGGCCCCGGCCAGCTCATCAGCCTCCAGGACCAATGGCAGCTGCACGAACGTTCCCCCCCGGCCGTAGGGCGGTTCGCCCGGCCGGTGGACCCGGGTCACGGACCCCCCCTCACCTGCGCCGTTCGGCCTCGGGAGCCTTGCCAGCCCCGACTGCGCGGGTGGTGGTGTGCCGGCCGGCCTTGCGTGCCGCCCGCCCGTTCCGCCGTGCCAGGCGTCGGGGGTCGCTTCCCCTCGGGGCTCGGTCGCGGATCAACCTGGGCAACACGGCGGCCGCCGTGACGGCCACGATCACGATCCCCCCGACCACCAGCCGTCCGTTGATGAAGGCCACCGCCAGCGCGCACATCGAAATGAGCGCGCTCCAGATGTACATGAGGACCACGGCCTCGCGGTGGGAGTGCCCGATGTCGAGCAGGCGGTGGTGGATGTGCTGTTTGTCGGCGTGGGTGATGCCGAGCCCCTTGCGCATCCGCCGGATGATCGCGAGCAGCACGTCGAGGAACGGGACGGCCAGCACCAGCAGGGGGACCGCGATGGGGATGGCCAGCGCGGCGAGGTCCCCGCGGCTCGGCCCATTCGCGTTGCGTCCAACGCCGGAGATGGTCGCCACCCCCAGCATCAGCCCGAGCAGCATCGCCCCCGAGTCCCCCATGAAGATCTTGGCCGGATGGAAGTTCCAGGGGAGGAAGCCGAGCGCGGAGCCCGCGACGACCGCGGAGATGAGCGCAGCAGTCGAAGGGTCCGCGCCCCCGCCCGTCCGGTACATGTAGACGAAGAACGCGACCGCGGCGATCGCCACCATCCCCGCCGCCAGGCCGTCGAGCCCGTCGATCAGGTTCACCGCGTTCACCATGGCCACCACCCACAACACCGTGAGCGGCACCGCGAGGTCGGGCGACAGCACGAGGATCCCCTGTCCGGGGAAATAGAAGTAAAGGAGCTGCACGCCGAACAGCACCAGCAGGCCCGCTCCGAGGATCTGCCCGGCCAGCTTGCCCAGGACGGAGACCCCCCGCGTGTCGTCGAGCAGGCCCACGCCGAGGATCACCAGTCCCGCCAGGATCGCAGCGTCGGGATCGGACGTCGTCTCGTGCAGGCCCGACAGGAACGGCAGGACGCGAGACAGGCCAAGGCCCACCGCGAGACCCACGAAGATCGCGATGCCACCGGCAGTCGGGGTGGGCTTGGGGTGCACCTTGCGGTCTGACGGGGGATCGATCCAACCCAGTCGCCGGGACAGCCTTCGGATCGCGGGGGTGGTCACGAACGTCGCGACGAAGCTGGCCGCGAAGACCACGAGGTAAGGGACCACGTCGCGGTGATGGTACCCCCGCGAGCGGGGGCCCATCGCCGCCTCAGCCGGCGTAGACCGGGAACCGCGCCACCAGGTCGCTCACGCGGGCCCGGCAGGCCGAGCCGACGCGCTCGTCGTCCGGGCGGCGAAGCACCTCGCCGAGGATGCCGGCGACCTCCTTCATCTCCGGCTCGTCCATCCCCAGCGTGGCCGGGCCCGGCGTTCCGACCCGTATGCCCGAGGGTCTCGCTGGCGGGGACGGATCGAATGGGATGGCGTTCTTGTTCAGGGCGATGCCGATGCCCTCGCTCGCGGCTTCCGCTTCCGCGCCGCCGATCGACAGCGGCCGGAGGTCGGCCAGGATGAGATGGGAATCGGTCCCCCCCGAGACGATCCGGATCCCCTCGTCGGCCATACCCTCGGCCAGCGCTCGGGCCGAGCGGACGGTCCGCGCCGCGTAGTCGGCGAACTCCGGCGTGGTGGCCTCTCGAAGGGCCACCGCCTTGGCGGCGATGAGGTTCTCGAGCGGGCCCCCCTGCATCATGGGGAACACCGCCCGATCGATGGCCTTGGCGTGCTCCTCGCGGCACACGATGATCGCCCCCCGGGGGCCGCGGAGGGTCTTGTGCGTGGTTAAGGTCACCACGTCGGCATGCGGCACGGGGTTGGGGTAGGCACCCCCGGCCACGAGCCCGATGAAGTGCGACGCGTCGACCCAGAACAGGGCTCCGACCTCGTCGGCGATCCGGCGGAACCCGGCGAAGTCGATCACCCGCGGATACGCCGTGAAACCGGCCAGGATGATCTTCGGCCGATGCTCCAACGCGAGATCCCTGATTCGATCGAGGTCCAGGACCTCGGTCTGTGGATCCACCTCGTAGGGAACGAACGTGAACCACATCCCCGACACGTTCACGGGCGACCCATGGGTCAGGTGCCCGCCGTGCGAGAGCTTCAGGGCCAGGACCTTGTCGTCGGACTGTGGACGGAGGAACGCGCCGAACACGGCCACATTCGCTTGAGCCCCCGCGTGGGGTTGGACGTTCGCATGCTCCGCACCGAACACCTTCTTCGTCCGATCGATGGCCAGCGTCTCGGAGATGTCGACGAACTCGCACCCGCCGTAGTACCGGCGCCCCGGATATCCCTCCGCGTACTTGTTGTTCATCGTGGATGCCATGGCGGCCAGCACGGCCGGGCTCGCGTAATTCTCCGAGGCGATCAGCCTGAGCGTGGTGCGTTCCCGGTTCAACTCGCCCGCGATGGCCGCAGCGATCTCGGGGTCCGTGCGCTGCAGCGCTTCCCACTGGGCCACGAAGCCATCGCGGGTCACAGCTCGCCTCGCTCGATCATCGAGATCTCCTCCAGCCGGCGCACGTGGCGTCCGCCCTCGAACGGAGTGGCCAGCCACAGCTCCATGATCTCCCGGGCCAGCGTGGGGGCCACGATCCGGGCGCCCATCGACAGGACGTTCGCGTCGTTGTGCTGGCGAGACAGCCGGGCCGTGTACAGGTCGTTGCACAGCGCCGCCCGGACGCCCTGCACCTTGTTCGCCGCCATCTGCTCTCCCTGCCCCGAACCCCCGAGCACGATCCCACGCTCGGAACGTCCCTCCGCGACCGCACGAGCCACTTTCACGCAGAACAGGGGGTAGTCCACCGGCTCCTCGGAGTCCGTCCCGAGGTCGGCCACCTCGTGCCCCTGCTCCTTCAGGACCTGCTTCAGCTCTTCCTTGAGGGGGAAGCCGGCGTGGTCCGAGCCGATGGCGATCCGCATCGGCTCAGTCGGCCCGCCTCGAGGCGACGGAGCGCGCGTCGTACAAGGCGCTCGCCAGCCGCTCGCACAAGTCCTCCAGCTCGAAGGCCACGGCCCGGTAGCCCTGGAGGGAGAGCCCCAGAGGATCCATCACGTCCTCGTCCGGGATGCTCGGCGATCCAGCGCGACGGCGGTGGGCATCGGCCGCCGCCGTCCGAAGGCCCCCATCGGAAGGAGTGGTGTCCACCGGGCGCGCGCCGGCGGTCTCCATGAGGCGAACCAGTTCCTTCAACGTGAACGTCCTGGCCTCCGCCTCCGGGACGAGCGCCTGGACGTCCTCGCGATGCTCCGCCGCCATCACGACGATCAGGACGGCGTCTCGGATGTCCTCCGGGCGGAGACGGCGGGCCAAGTGACCCGAGACATCCGCCCCGAGCTCCGCGACCGCCTCCACGGCCTCGGGCATCGCGGGTGCGCCGTCGCGGGCGATGGTGCCCGCGGAGCCCACAGGCGGCGCGCCGTCACCGAGGCGCCGTTCGAGGGCCGAGCGCAGCAGGCCCTCCGCCATCGGGGAGCGACAGATGTTCCCGGTGCATACGAGCAGGACCTGAGCCATGGGATCGAGCCGGAGTCTAGCATCGGCCCTCGGCCCGCAGGCAGGCCGATGCCACGCGTCTCACGACTCGAGCGCCTCGAGGAGGTCGGTCTCATCGAGCGACCCGGTCCGAAGGACGCGGAGCCGCCCATCGGTGGCGTCCACCACGGTCGAGGCGTTCCCCTCAAGCGGCTCGTCCTGGCACAGGTACACGGCCACGCGCGCCCCGAAGGCGCGCGCGAGGCCGTCGCAGTCTCGAGGGGTCGCGTCGCCGGTCTGGTTGGCGCTCGTGACCGCGAGCGGACCGGTGATCGCCAGCACCGCGAGCGCCAGCGGGTGATGCGGGACCCGCAGCCCGATGGTTCGCGCCTCGCTGCCCAGGTTCCAGCGACGACTGGCCTCGGTCCGAGCAAGGACCAAGGTCAACGGACCGGGCCAGAAGCTGGCGGCGAGCGCGGCGGCCCGCTCGTCGAATGCCGCGAGCTCGCGAGCCGCGGCCGATGAGGGCACGAGCACCGCGATCGCCAGGTCACGCGGGCGACCCTTGGCATCGAACAGCGAGCCGGTTGCCGCCGGATCGTCGGCTCTGGTCCCGATCCCGTAGACCGTATCCGTCGGGATGACGATGAGCCGCCCGCTCAGCGCGGCGGCGGCGGCGTCACCGACGGGGTCGCTCACCGCACATCTCCCACGATGCCGTCAGCGCTCACGGCCGCCGTCCCACGACGATCCGGTCGCGTCCGGCCAGGTCGGGCACGATCCGCACGTCCTCGAAGAAGCGCTCCACCACCTTTGCCACGTCGGGACCCTGCGCCGCGCCGATCTCGACGACCAGCGCCCCGCCCCGGCGCAGCCATCCGATGGCCTCGGCGGCCAGCCGCTCGTGGAGACGGGTCCCGCCGACGAGCGCGAGGCGAGGATCCGCTCGGACCTCGGCCGGCAGGTCCTCGTATTCGACGGCGGTCACGTACGGCGGATTGCTCACCACGAGATCCACCGCTCCGCGGAGCTCGAGCGGCAGCGGCTCGAGAAGATCGCCGAGGAGCACCGTGATGCTCACGCCGAGGCGCGCCCCGTTCTCCCGCGCGAGCTCGACGGCCTCGGGCGACAGGTCGATGGCGAAGACGCGGGATCCCGTTCTCTCATCCGCGATGGCCAGGGCCACGGCTCCCGTCCCCGTTCCCACGTCCACGATCACCGGCTCCTGTCGTTCACCGAGGCCCTCCAGGGCCACGTCGACCAGCACCTCCGTCTCGGGCCGGGGGATGAACACGCCGGGGCGCACTGTCACCGTGATCCGCCGGAACGCCTGCTCGCCGGTGAGGTGTTGCAGCGGCCCGGTCGGTCGAGAGGACCGTCATCATGATCGCCTCGGCGGACTCCCGGGCGCCGTCGACGCCGTGCCGCTCCAGGTACGCCGTGGCCCGGGTCAGGACCTCGGACGGTCGCATCGGATCAGCGCCGCCCGTCGCCGCCGAGCTGCTCCGCCCGTTCTGCCGCGAGCAGCGCGTCGACGAATTCGTCGAGGTCCCCATCCAGGACCTCGTGGAGCCTGTGGGCGGTGAGCTTGATCCGATGGTCGGTCACCCGGTTCTCGGCGAAGTTGTAGGTGCGGATCTTCTCGGCCCGTTCCCCCGTCCCCACCTGGGCCCGCCGCACCGCGGCCTCCTTCTGTTGGGCCTCCTCCTGGGCCCGGCGGAGGAGCCGGGCCCGCAGGTACCGCATGGCCTTCTCCCGGTTCTGCAACTGGGACCGCTCTTCCTGAGTCGCCACCACGATCCCGGTCGGGAGGTGGGTGATCCGAACTGCGGAGTCCGTGGTGTTCACGGACTGCCCGCCGGGGCCGGAGGAACGGAACACGTCGATCTTCAGGTCCTCGGGCCGGATCTGGAGGTCGACCTCCTCCGCCTCGGGCAGGACCGCCACCGTGGCCGTGGAGGTGTGTTTGCGGCCGCCGGACTCGGTCACCGGGACGCGCTGGACCCGGTGCACGCCGGATTCGTGCTTCAGCCGTGAGTAGGCGCCCTTCCCCTTGACCTCGAGGACGACCTCTTTGAACCCGCCGAGGTCCGAAGGCGAAGCCGACAGGACCTCGGTCTTCCATCCATGCCGCTCGGCGAAGTGGCGGTACATCTCGAACAGCTCACCGGCCCATAGGGCCGCCTCCTCCCCGCCGGCGCCGGCTCTGATCTCGACGATCACGTCCCGTTCGTCGTTGGGGTCCTTGGGGACGAGCAGCTGTTCCAGCCGTGCCTGGAGGGACGCCGCCCGGTCCCCGGCGGCCTCGGCCTCTTGCCGAAGGTACGCGGCCATCTCCGAATCCTGCTCCGAAGCGGCCATGACCGCGGCCTCTTCGGCCTGGCGCTTTGCGTCCTTGTATTCGCGGTATGGGCCGACGATCTCCCCGAGCTCGGCGAGGTCCTTCCCCAGCCGGCGCAGGCGGTGGCGATCGGCGGCCACGTCGGGCGAGGCCATCTCCGCAGAGAGCTGGTCGTAGCGCTGCTCGACGTCCGACAGGCGTGATTCGAGATCCATGGACCTCGATTATCCGAAACGGGAGGGGGCGGGCGGGCGCCCGCCCCCTCGTTCAGTCGTCCTCGTCGTCCCAGGCGAGATCGAGGGGGGGGATCTCGGGGAACGTGAGGTCAACCGTCTCGGAGGACGTGAAGAGCTCCTCGGCCTGCCGCTCCGGAGGCGGGCCCTGGGGACCTGGCCCCTTCACCGTCGGCTCGGCCCAGCCGGCCCACGTGTCGGCGATGGGCGCGGGCCGGCCCGGCTCTGCATCCGGGATCTCCCGGACGTCGTCGCCTGAGTCACGGCGCTCGATGGCGTCTTCGAGCTCCTTTGCCACGCCGATCACCCGTTCCTGCATCTGCGACAGCTGCTGGACGAGCTCGTCGCGCCGGGTCGACAGGCCGGCGATCGTCCGGTCGGCCCGCTCCCGGGCTCTTCGAAGGTGCCGCTCTGCCTCGGCTCGGGCTTCCTCCGCCCGGGTCTGCGCATCGAGCCGCACCCGGTCGGCTTCCGCGCGAGCCTCGCGTAGGACCCGGTCCGACTCCTCGCCGGCTTCCCGTCGGATCCGGGCTGCTTCCTGATCGGCCGAGCGAAGCAGCTCGCTCACCCGGCGGGCCAACGTCTCGTAGGGATCGGCCCTGGACGCCTGGGCCTGCACGGCCGAGTCGGCCTCCAGCCGGGCCTCCTGGACCATCGCCGCCATATCCGCCACCTGGATGGCAAGCTGCTCCAGATAGTCGCGAACCTGGTCGGGGTCGTAGCCGCGTCGCGTGGTCACGAATTCGCGGCGGCGGATATGGTCCGGCGTCAGCAGGACGGGGAGATCGAGCTCGGCCGGGGACATGACAGCCTCCTGATCGCTTCGATTCGGGGGACCGCGGGAAAGACTCTAGGGCCATGGGCCGCCGATTCAACGACCTGGCCCGATGTCTGGGCGAAGGCCCCTCAGGCTTCCGTGGCCGGGAGTTGCGCTTCACGGCGCAACACCTCGTTGACGCGAGCCCGGCGATGACGGGGATGGCAAGGATGCGGGACCCGATCCGCCACCAGAGGCCGGGGTTGCCGAAGGCCGCGAACACCAGGATCGCGACCACCATGACGATCAGCAGGAAGTTGGTGCCGCAGCGCGGGTGAAGCGTGGAGTACCGGTCCACGTTCTCGGGGACGAGTGTCTCGTCGTGCTCGTGCGTGGCGATGGTCTTGTGCTCCGCCCCGTGGTATTCGAAGACCCGACGGATCTCCTTCGCCCGCCCGATCAGTACGAGGTATCCCAGGAACAGCGCCACCCGGAACAGTCCCTCCAGCACATTGACCAGGAAGCTTGAGCCGACGCGATGGCCCACCCACCGGAAAGCGATGGCGGGGCCCACGACGAAGATGCCGACGAAAAGCGCGACGGCCACCGCCATCGACACCGCCATCTGCCGCGAGGAGAGGTGCACGTCCTCGGGCGAGGACTCGTTCGCCGAGATGGACAGGGCCTTGACCCCGATGGCGAGCGCCTGGCCCAGGGCGATGATCCCCCGGAAGAATGGCTGGCGAAGGATCCGGAACCGCCGAGCGATGGAGTGGACGTCGTGCGACTCGATGTGAATCGATCGATCCGGCCGTCGAACGGCCACCGCCCATATGTCGCGGCCGCGTACCATGACGCCCTCCATCACGGCCTGACCGCCGTAGGAGTGGTGGGCAGCGGGGCGATCGTTGCCCATCCCCGATGTGGCGATCAGGACTGCGGCGCGGACCGTTGCCCGTACCGGCGCTGGAACCGCTCCACGCGGCCCCCGGTGTCGACCAGCTTCTGCTTGCCCGTGTAGAAGGGGTGGCAGTTCGAGCAGATCTCGACCCGAAGCTCCGGCTTTGTGGAACGCGTGGTGAAGGTGTTCCCGCAGGAACAGTGCACCGTGGCCATGCCGTATTCGGGGTGGATTCCCTGCTTCATTCGGTTCCTCGTCTCCTCATGGTGGGTTCGGCCGGCAAGCTTACGATGCCGGCGCCTTGGCGATCTCCTTCAGGAACTGCTCGTTGGACTTGGTGGCCCGGATCTTGTCCACCAGGAGCTCGAGCGCAGCGCCCGGCTCCAGCGCGTGGAGGACCCGGCGGAGCCGCCACACCAGGGCCAGCTCCTCCTGCGGCATCAGCAGCTCCTCCTTGCGGGTGCTGGAGGCCTCGACGTTGATGGCCGGGAAGATCCGCTTCTCGGCCAGGGCACGGTCCAGTCGGATCTCCATGTTCCCGGTCCCCTTGAACTCCTCGAAGATGCCCTCGTCCATCCTGGATCCCGTCTCGACGAGCGCGCTCGCGATGATGGTGAGCGATCCGCCCTCCTCGATGTTACGGGCGGCGCCGAAGAATCGCCTCGGCGGGTACAACGCGGTCGAGTCGATCCCACCCGACAGGATCTTGCCCGATGCCGGCGCGGCCAGGTTGTATGCCCGCGCCAGCCGGGTGATCGAGTCCAGGATGATGGCCACGTCGTTGCCCATCTCGGCCAGGCGCTTGGCCCGCTCCAAGACGAGCTCGGTCACCTGGATGTGCTGGTCCGGCGGCTTGTCGAAGGTCGAGTAGACGACCTCGGCAGCCTGGACCGTCCGCTGCCAGTCGGTGACCTCCTCGGGCCGCTCGTCCACGAGCAGCACGATTACGTGGGTTTCCGGATTGGAGGTCAGGATCCCGTTCGCGATGTTCTTCAGCACGGTGGTCTTGCCTGCCTTGGGTGGCGAGACCACCATCCCCCGCTGGCCCTTCCCGATCGGCGCGACCATGTCGATGATCCTCGCGGTCACGTCGGTCGGCGAGCTCTCCAGGCGGAATCGCTCGTGAGGGAAGAGTGGAGTGAGCTTCTCGAAGACCGGCCGCTGCTTGGCCGTCTCGGGATCGACCCCGTTCACGCTCTCGATCTGGAGCAGCGCGAAGTACTTCTCGCTGTCCTTGGGCTGGCGGACCTTGCCCGTGACCACGTCGCCCTTTCGGAGCATGAATCGGCGGACCTGCGACAGCGATACGTAGATGTCCTCGGGTCCCGGCAGGTACCCGGCTGTTCGAAGGAACCCGTAGCCCTCCGGCAGGACGTCGAGCAGGCCTGTGGCCGTCGGAGCGGTGGCGATCTCCTCCTCCCGGGCATCCACCTCGCGCTGGCGGCGTTCCTCCCGGAACCGGCGCCGCTCCTCGCGAGACAGCCGTCGCCGGCCCCCGTCGGGTCCGGGCCTTCCCTCCTGTCCCGGCCTGCCTTCCGCTCCGGGTCGTCCTTCCGGCCCCGGCCTGCCCCCCGGGCGTCCGCCCGGCTCGCGAACCTCACGCGGCTCCGTGCGGGTCGCGGCCGCCGTGGACTCGCCGTTGTCGGAGGCTTGGGTCCCTTGCTCGGCGGAGGCCGGCGCCTCCCTCTGACCCTCAGCCGGCCGCGGCGGGGACGGGTCCGTGTCCGCCCCGGCGTGCCCATCCCGACCCGCGGCGAGGATCGCGTCGACCAGCTCTGCCTTCTTCAGTTTCTGATGCCCCCCGATTCCCAGGCCGGCGGCGATCGTGTGTAGCTCCGACGCCACCTTGCCCTCGAGGACGCTCTTTTCCATCGTTTCGGGTGCCAACTAGGCTCCTCCCTTCAGATTCCGCTGAAGGGCTTGCCAATCCTGGGCGAACTTCTGCAAGCCCACATCGGTCAGCGGATGCTTCACCAGCTTGACGAACACGTCGTACGGCATCGTCGCGATGTCCGCGCCGGCGATGGCCGACTCCACCACATGCATCGGGTGACGGAGCGACGCCGCGAGGACGTTCGTATCGTAGCCCTGGATGTCATAGATCTCGCAGATCTGCCGCAGGGCATGCATCCCGTCGGAGGCCGCGTCGTCGATCCGTCCCAGGAACGGCGAGACGATGTAGGCCCCGATCTCGGCGGCCAGGATGGCCTGGCCCGGCGAGAACACCAGGGTCACGTTGATCCGGATGCCGTCGGCGACCAGCCGCTTCCCCGCCTCCAGGCCGTCGGGGGTCATGGGGACCTTCACCACTGCGTTTGGGCCCATCTGGGCCAGGTGCAGCCCCTGCTTGTACATCGGATCGGCGTCGGGCTCGGTGGTCTCCAGGGACACGTCCCCGTCCACCTCGGCCAGGATCTCCTTCCACAGGGCCTCCGGGTCCTCGTGCTCCTTGCTCACGAGAGAGGGGTTGGTCGTGATGCCGGACAGCACGCCCCACCGGTTGATCTCGCGGATCTCTTCGAGGTTCGCTGTATCAAGGAACAGCCTCATGTGCACCTTCCTTTCCGAAGGCCGGGCGAACGCGCTCCCCGTCACCCGGTGTGGATCCGCCAACGCGCTCGGTCACCTTCTCCATCACCAGGTCGATGACGGCTGCCAGAACCTGGTCGAAGTTGTAGTTGGGGATGACCGGCACCCCGTGGGACAGCGCCTGGCTCTTGATATAGCGCTGGACCTTGCGGATCTTGTCGAACCCATCCATGTACTTTGTCGCAGGCCGCCCGGCATGGTCCGCCGACCGGGCCTGGAAGTGGTTGCGGTGCACGGCCTCGTCCTCCACCGTCACGATGACCGGCACGGCCATGACCCGGCCGGCTCGCGAATCGAGGTCGACGAACCCCGGCACCACGTGGGCACCCTCGATGATCATGCTCATGCCTTCCACGGCTGCCCGTTCGAGCAGGGCATCGACACCGATCGACACCGCCGACACCTGTTCCCGAAACCCCACAGCGACGGCGTCCTTGGTCGGCGGCTCCCGAAGCGCGTCACCGGCCTCGAACGACGATTTGTAGAGGGCCGGCATGAGCTCCCTGGAGAACACCCCCCGCATGACCTCGCGCACGGCATCGGTGGCCACCACCCGGACGATCCCCAGGCGCGTCGCGAGCTGGGTGGCGATGGTGGACTTCCCCACACCGGTGGCCCCCCCGATCAGTACGATCAGCGGGATGTCGAGG
>WNGE01008263.1_pt1 | contig 14566 bp, 10 predicted proteins | sample 5400651 | NCBI WGS metagenome assembly WNGE01 (sample SAMN13153370, study PRJNA577476) | soil metagenome | isolation source: 60 cm soil or saprolite under grassland replicate 2 | place: USA:California | collected 2016-06-15 | reverse complement strand
CAAGCCCCGAACATCTTCCTCCTCGGCCGAGGCGCCGGGAGCGAGCACGCAGAACACCCACGCCACCTCGCCCTTGACCTCGTGCGGGACGCCGACCGCGGCCGCCTCCGCGACCGCGGGGTGCGAGACCGCCGCCGACTCGAGCTCGGCTGGGCCGATCCGCTTGCCGCCGATGTTCAGCGTGTCGTCGGAGCGGCCGTGCAGGAACCAGTAGCCGTCCTCGTCGACCGAGGCCCAGTCACCGTGCGTCCACACGCCCGGGAAGCGCCGCCAGTAGGTCTCGAGGTAGCGCTCTGGGTCGCCCCAGAACCCGCGCGTCATTCCCGGGAACGGCTTGCGGCAGACGAGCTCGCCCACCTCCCCGGTGCCGACGAGCGACCGGCCCTCCGCGTCGACGACGTCCATTGCCATTCCGGTCGCAGGCCCCCCGAGCGAGCACTCCTTGATCGGTTCCGCCGGCGAGCAGGACAGGAAGCAGGCGCCGACCTCGGTACCGCCCGAGCAGTTGATGATCGGGCAGCGCCGGCCGCCGACCCGCTCGAAGAGCCAGCGGTACGGATCGGGGTTCCACGGCTCGCCGGTCGTGACGATCGTGCGCAGCGACGAGAGGTCGGCAGCCGGCTCGCCGTGCGGGATCAGCGCGCGGATCAGCGTGGGGGAGCAGCCGAGGATCGAGACGCGCTCCTCCTCGACGAGGCGCCAGAGCCGGTCGGGCGGCCAGTCCGGCGCCCCCTCGGCGAAGACGATCGTCGAGCCCATCGCCCCGCAGCCGACCACCGTCCAGGGGCCCATGATCCAGCCCATGTCGGTGGCAAAGTGGACGATGTCGTCCGCGTGGGCGTCGGCCTGGTAGGCGACCTCCCGCGTAATCGAGACGAGGAAGCCGCCCTGCACGTGCAGCACGCCCTTGGGTTTGCCGGTTGTCCCTGAGGTGTACGTGAGCAGATAGGGATGCTCGGAATCGACTGCGAGCGGCGCCAGCGTGCCGGGGCAGGCGGCGACCTCCTCCTCCCACGGGGCGACGATCACGTGCGCGAGCGCAGGCGCCTCGCGCCGCGCCTCCTCGAGGATCGCGAGCATCGGCACCTCGCGCCCCCGCCGCAGCGACGTCCGCGCCGTGATCGCAACCTTCGCCCCGGAGTCGACGAGCCGCTGGGCGACCGCCGGCGCCGCGAACCCGGAGAAGACCGGAACCTGCACGGCGCCCACGTGGGCGCAGGCGTGCGAGGCGATCGCTACCTCGGGCGACATCGGCAGGTAGATGGCAACGCGGTCACCGGGCTCCACGCCGAGCTCGACGAGACGCTCTGCGAGGCGCGTGACCTCCTCCGAGAGCTGCGCGAAGGTCAGTCCCCGGCGCACGCCGTCCTCGCCGCGGAAGACGGCCGCGACGCGTTCGCCGCGGTGACGGTGCACACAGTTCCACGCGATGTTCAGCTTGCCGCCGAGGAACCACGTCGTCCACTCGGGCCCCCGCGAGAGATCGACGACCTGCGACCAGGGCTCGAAGAACTCGAGTCCGAGGTCCTCGATCGCGGCGGGCCAGAACCACTCTGGGTCCTCGATCGAGCGCTCGACGAGGTCTCGGTGGGTCTCGAGCCCATGCCGCCGCATCAGCCGGACGACGTTCGCTCGCGCGAGCGTCGTCTCGTCGGGCCGCCAGACCACCTCCGCCACGCGCACTACCCTAACCTCCTGCTAACTTAGCTCTCACTAACTAGTGCGCGCCAAGATTCTCGCGAGCTTCCTGGACGACGAGCAGCGCAAGTGGTGGACGCTGGTCGCCGTCGCCTTCGGCCTGTTCATGATCATGCTGGACAACACGGTCGTGAACGTCGCCCTGAAGTCGATCCAGGACGACCTGAAAGTGACGACGGCCTCGCTCGAGTGGGTGGTGAACGCCTACTTCTTGACCTTCGCGGTGCTGATGCTCACCGGCGGCAAGCTCGCCGACCGTTACGGCCGGCGCCGTATCTTCATCGTCGGTCTGGCGATCTTCACCGCGTCGTCGCTTGCCTGCGGGATGGCGTCGAGCGGCGAGATGCTGATCGCTTGGCGTGCGGTGCAGGGCGTCGGCGCCGCGATGATGAACCCGGCGACGCTCTCGATCATCACCGCCACCTTCCCGCCGCGCCAGCGCGGGATGGCGATGGGCATCTGGGTCGGCGTCTCCGCGGTCGCACTCGCGCTCGGCCCGATCACCGGCGGCCTGCTCTCCGAGCACGCGCACTGGAGCTGGATCTTCTTCATCAACGTCCCGATTGGCGTGTTCGCGATCGCGGCGGCGCGGATCGTAATCCGTGAGTCGAAGGACACCTCGCAGGAGCAGCGCCTCGACCTACCGGGGCTGCTCTCGTCCGGCGTCTCGCTGTTCGCACTCACCTACGCGCTGATCGAGGCGAACAGCAAGGGCTGGACGTCGGCCGAGATCCTCTCGCTCTTCGGCCTCTCCGTGCTCGCGATCGCCGTGTTCATCGTGCTCGAGCTCCGCCAGCGCACGCCGATGCTCGACCTCTCGCTCTTCCGCAACCGGACGTTCAACGGCGCCAACCTGACGATGATGCTCGTGGCGCTGTCGATGTTCGGCGTCTTCTTCTACGTCTCCCTCTACGTCCAGGGGATCCTCGGCTACTCGCCCGTCCAGGCGGGTGCGTCGTTCCTGCCGATGACGCTCTGCATCATCTTCGTCGCGCCCGTGGCCGGGAAGCTCTCCGACCGGATCGGAAGTCGCTGGCTGATGGGCGTCGGGATGCTGCTGGTCAGTCTCTCGCTCGTCCTCTTCTCGATCCTCGACGAGGACTCCACCTTCTGGAATCTCCTGCCGGCGCTCCTCGTCGGCGGGGCCGGGATGGCGATGGCGATGACACCGACGACCGCTGCGGCGATGAGCTCCGTGCCGATCGACAAGGCCGGTGTCGGCTCCGGCGTTCTGAACAGCATGCGGCAGGTCGGAGGCTCGCTCGGCGTCGCGATCTCGGGGGCGATCCTCGGCTCGTACGTCCACGTCCCGCTCGGTAGCCCGGCCTACGCGGGTCAGTTCGTGAACGGGTTCCAGGCGGCCCTCCACGTCGCCGCCGGGATGGCCTTCGCGGCGGCGTTCGTCGCCTTCGCCCTCGTCCAGCGCCCGACGCGCGCGCCGGCGATGGCCGCCGAGCTGGGCTGATGAAGGAGCGGCTGCCGGCCAGCGAGCGGCGCGCGGCCGTGCTCGATACCGCCTGCCGCGTCTTCGGCCGCTGCAGCTACCGGGGCGCAACGACCGCGGAGATCGCGCGCGAGGCCGGCGTCACGGAGCCGATCCTCTACCGCCATTTCGACTCGAAGCGCGCGCTCTACCTCGCCTGCGTGGACGAGACCTGGGAGCGCGTCCGGGCCGCCTGGGAAGAGGCGATCGCGCGCGAGCCCGATCCGCACGACTGGTTGCCGGGGATGGGACGTGCGTTCGCCGCGTTCAAGGAGCAGCGCTCGGCGCTCGCCGGATTGTGGGCACAGGCGCTCGCGGAGGCAGGGGACGAGCCCGAGCTGCGGAAGCACCTGCGCCGCCACGTCCGCGACGTCCACCAATTCGTCGCCGGAGTGATCGAGCGCGCGCAGGCGGCGGGGGCGATCCCGCCCGACCGCAACGCGCGGGCCGAGGCCTGGATCTTCATCGCGATCGGGCTGATGGCGACGATCGGCGGCCGGCTCGGCTGCCTCACGTCCGACGACCTCGCGGCGATCCGGGCCGCGCGGCGTCGCTGGCTGCTCCCGGGATCGGCGTAGAACGCAGAGAGCCCCGGCTGCGGCTCCCGGGGCTCCTCTGGTCAGTTCACCCGCCGCTTCGCGATTCTCCGTGTCCGGCCCTGCGGCGAAGCCTGACCCGGAACCTTCGCGCGTCGGCGGCGCGCACCCCGCTCCCGACCTTCCCTTCCCTGCGGCGGTGGTTGCGAAGTGCCCTGACTATAGGGGCCGTGTCCAGATTTGTCAAGTAGAGGAATGAAGTGATTTCGGCTAAGCTTACTTCACTACGAAGACGGGGTATGAGAGCGCTGGCAAGGTCGTCGGCGAACGGGTTCGCGCCCTTCGTATTGCCGCGGGGCTGACGCAAACCGATCTAGCCGCTGGCCGCTTCTCGAAGGAGTACGTCAGCCAGATCGAGCGAGGCAAGACCCGCCCGTCCGCCGACGCGCTCGAGTGGCTTGCCGATCGGCTCGGCACCGATCCTGACTACCTCGAGACCGGTGTCAGCGTCGAGGATCGCGCCCGCGCCGAATCGGCGCTCGCCCGCGCCGAGGGCCTCTCCGAGACCCATTCGTACACGGACGCGCTCGAGGAGTTCCAGGGAACGTACGAAGCAGTCGAGCGAACGGCCGCCCGCGACCTCGAGCTGCGCCTCCTGCTCGGCGAGTCCTGGGCGCTGATCCAGCTGGGGCGGAACGACGAGGCGCTCGACGAGCTTGCGCGTGCGCGCGAGCTGGCGGAGGGGCCCGGCTTCTCCGACGTCGATCGCGCCGCCGTCCTCTTCCGGTTCGGCGTCGCCCGCTACAAGCTCTCCAGCATCTCCACTGCGATTGGGCTGCTGACTGCGGCGATCGAGCTCGCCGAACGATCTGGCCTCGCATCGGACTCGCTCCGCGCGGACATCCTCGGCTGGCGCTCGCGCTGCTACCGCCGCCAGCGCGACTGGCAGGCGGCGCGTGAGGACGTGGAGCGCGCCCTCGAGCTCGCGCGGGCGGCCGGGGACAAGCAGGCCACTGCGAACGCCTACTTCCAGGCGTCGCTCGTCGCCGAGCGCGAGGGCCACTTCGTCCTGGCGCGTTCGTACGCGGAACGCGCTCGCGGGCTGTACGAGGAGCTCGCCGACCGCGGGAACGTCGGGCGGCTGCTGAACAACCTCGGCGGCCTGAACTACTCGCTCGGGAACGCCGAGCAGGCGGTCGGCCTGCTCGAAGGAGCAGTCGCGGTCGCGAACGAGACGGGAAGCCGTGTCGACGCCGGCCAGGCGATGTGCTCGCTGGCCGAGGTCCACCTCGGGACGGGCGAGTACGCCGAGGCCGAAGCCGAGGCGCGGAAAGCGCTCGAACTGCTCGCCGAGCGCGTGGATTACCTGTACGAGATCGGTACGGCGCAACTCGCGCTCGGGCGCGCACTGCTCGAGCAAGATCACCTGAACGAGGCTGAAGAAATGCTCCAGGCTGCCGATTGGAGCTTCGAGCAGACGTCGTCAGTCAGCCACCGGGCAGCGGCCTGGGTCGCCCAGGGCGATCTCGCAGCGAAGCGAGGCGCAGAAGGAGAGGCGGCCCGCCACTACCGGCGGGCAGCCGAGGCGCTGCAGGACTTCCGCTTCTAGGCGAAAGGAGACATAGCCTTGTTGGCCAAGGGGACCATCCTCTACTTCGTCGTCATCGCGTCCCTGGTGCTGTCGATCATCGGCGCCGGGTACGCAGACGGCCACTAGGAACCTGCGGCGGGCGCCGTACTTTCGCCAAGATTGGCGGCGTGCGGCGCACCGCAGTTCCGCTCCTTCTTCTCCCTCTGCTCGCCGGTTGTGGGGGCGGGGGCAAAGGACACGTCGAGTCCGGGACGCTGGCGGCGCTGCTCGCCCGGCCGGGCCCCGACGTCGTGCTCGTCCAGGGCACCTCGGACTACGCGGTCGGCGAGCTCCGCGTCACCTTCCGCGTCGTCGACCGGAAGGCGCGCCTCGTCTCGCGTCCGCGCGCGCAGGTGCGCGTCGGCACGTCGCTCGACTCCGCGCCGCTGCAGACGACGGAGGCGCGGTTCGAGCCGATCGGCATTCCGGGGCGCTCCGAGGCCGCGGCCGGCGGTGCGCGGTCGATCTACGTCGCCCGTTTCCGGATCGCGAAGCCCGGCCGGTACACGCTCGTCGCCCAGCCGAACGGGGCCGAGATCCAGGGCGTCGCGAACCTACAGGTTTCGCGGCATCCGACGGCACCCGCAGTCGGCGATCGAGCGATCTCGTCCCGCACGCCGACGCTCGCAAGCACGCACGGCGATCTCGCTGCGCTGACGACGGCGAGCCCGCCGGACCGGTCACTCCTCCGCTACTCGGTCGCGGACTCGATCGCCGCGCACGTGCCGTTCGTGCTCGTGTTCGCGACGCCGAAGTTCTGCACGAGCCGAACGTGCGGGCCGGTCGTCGACGTCGTCGAAGCCGTCCAGCACCGCTTCGCCGGTCGCGGGGTGCGCTTCATCCACGTCGAGATCTACGCCGACAACGACCCCGCACAGGGGCCGAACCGCTGGGTGCGCGAGTGGCGGCTCCCGAGCGAGCCGTGGGTGTTCCTCGTCGGTCGCGACGGGCGGATCAAAGCGCGCTTCGAGGCCTCGGTCTCCCTCGCCGAGCTCGCCGCCGCTGTGCGAACATCCCTGCTGCGCTGATGGCGGGCAACGGGTACGCGAAGAACGTGCTGGTCACCACGGACTGGCTGGCGGAGCACCTCGGCGACGGCAATCTCGTCGTCGCAGAAGTGGACGAAGACCCGGACCTGTACGACGAAGGCCACATCCCCGGCGCCGTCAAGCTGCACTGGCGCGAGGACCTGCAGGACCCGGTCGAGCGCGACCTCGCCGACAAGGCGCGCTTCGAGGAGCTGATGGCGAGTCGCGGGATCGCAAATGACACGACAGTCGTACTCTACGGCGACAAGAACAACTGGTTCGCCGCCTACGCCTACTGGTACTTGAAGATCTACGGTCACGAGGACGTCCGCCTGGTCGACGGGGGCCGCCAGAAGTGGATCGACGAGGGACGCGAGCTGTCTCCTGACGTGCCCTCGCCCGGCACCGCGTCGTACTCGGCGAAGCAGCGAGACGAGTCGATCCGGGTCTACCGCGACACCGTGCTCGGCGACCTCGAGTCGGTGGGAATCGCGCTCGTGGACGTCCGCAGCCCGCAGGAGTATTCAGGCGAGCTGATCGCGCCGCCCGGCTACGAGCAGGAGGGGGCGTCGCGGGGGGGTCACATCCCGGGCGCGCAGTCGATCCCGTGGGCGCAGGCGGTGCAGGACGACGGCACGTTCAAGCCCGCGGACGCCTTGCGCGAGCTCTACAGCGCGAAGGGAGTCACGCCCGACAAGGAGATCCGCGCGTACTGCCGGATCGGCGAGCGCAGCGCGCACACGTGGTTCGTGCTCCGCGAACTGCTCGGCTACGAGAATGTCAAGAACTACGACGGCTCGTGGACGGAGTGGGGCAACCTCGTCGACGTGCCGATCGAGCGCTAGCCGAACTACCCTTCACTCATGGCCGTGAAGCTCACGGACCTCGTGACGAGCGGCGGCTGCGCGGCCAAGTACTCCGCCGCGCAGCTGCAGGAGCTGCTCTCCGGCTTCGTACCCGCGGAGGCGGAGGACCTGCTGATCGGACTCTCGCCCGCGGACGACGCGGCCGTCTACCGCCTCGACGACGAGACGGCGCTCGTCTTCACGCTCGATTTCTTCCCGCCGCTCGTCGACGACCCGACCGACTTCGGGACGATCGCCGCGACGAACGCGCTCAACGACGTCTTCGCGATGGGCGGGCGGCCGCTGCTCGCGCTTTCGATCGCGGAGTTCCCGGAAGAGCTGCCGCACGAGACGGTTGCGGCAATCCTCGGCGCCGCCGACCGGCAGGTGCGCGAGGCGGGCGCGATTCTCGCGGGCGGGCACACGATCCGTGACAAGGAGCCGAAGTACGGCCTCGCCGTCGTCGGCACCGTCCACCCGGAGGGCGTGTGGCCGAAGTCGGGCGCTCGGCCCGGCGATGCACTCTTCCTGACCAAGCCGCTCGGCACCGGGTTGGTGCTGCACGGCGCGGCGCGCGGGCTCGTCGCCGCGGGCGATGTCGACGCGGCCGTGGGATGGATGAGCACGCTGAACCGCGACTGGGCGGATGTGCTCCGAGCGTTCCGCCCGAACGCCGTCACCGACGTGACCGGCTTCGGCCTGCTCGGGCACGCGCACGAGATGGCCGAGCGGAGCGGTGTGCAACTCGTGCTCGAGAGCGAGACGTGGCCGATGCTCGACGGGGCGCTCGAGGTGGCGGCCGCCGGCGAGAAGACCGGCGGCGACCGGCGGAACCGCGACTTCGCCGCCGCCCACGTCGGCACGGACGGCGTCGCCGAGGCGCTCGTCGTCCTCGGCTACGACCCGCAGACGGCCGGCGGTCTGCTCGTGGCGCTCCCCGCCGACAAGGGCGCGGCGCTTGCCGCCGAGCTCGGCGCGCGCGACCTCTTCGTCCGTCGAATCGGCCGGGTCGAGGACGGCGCCGGCGTGCTCGTCCTCTAGGCCGGCTTCTCCCAGATGGACACGTGCTTGGTGCTCTCGCTCGTGAAGGGCTCGCGCTTCCAGCCCGCCCAGCGTTCCCGGAGCGTCATCCCGGCGATCCGGGCCATCAGATCGAGCTCGGCGGGCCAGGCGTAGCGGAAGGGGATCGAGCGGAGTTCGAGCGTCCCGTTCTCGATCCGGTAGTGATGGGAGATCAGACCCTGCGAAGCGACGTCGAACTCGTCGAAGCCGAGCCTCGTCGCGCTGACGGTGAATGCTTTGTAGGTCTCCCCGGGCGGGAGCCGCCGCAGCCCCGGAACGCCGACCTCGATCACGAAGCACCCGCCCGGCTCGAGGTGCGCGGCGACGTTCTGGAAGCACGCGACCTGCTCGTCCTGCGTCGTCAGGTTCATGATCGTGTTGAAGACGAGGTAGGCGACCGAGAAGCGTTCGTCGACCGTGGTCGTCGCGAAGTCGCCGATTGTCACGGGAATCTGCTCGCCGCCCGGCTTCGCCTTCATCCTCGCGACCATCGCCTCCGAGAGGTCGATGCCGTGTACGGGCACGCCTCGCGCAGCGAGCGGTAGCGCGATCCGGCCGGTGCCAATCCCGAGCTCGAGCGCGGCGCCATCGCCGGCCAGGTCGGCGAGGAAGTCGACGACGGGGTCGACGGCCGCAGGCTCGAACATCTCCGCCGAAGACTCGTCGTACCGTTCCGCCACTCGCTCGCCGAAGTAGTCCTCGGGCATGCGGGAACTCTGTCAAAAGGACGGTTCCGGAAGACCCCTCTACACTCGAAGCCGTGCACGTCGAGTCGACACGGCTCGCGCGGCTCCGCGCCTTCGAGCTCTCGCCGACCGCCTTCCGGCGACTTGCGCTCGTGACCGTCTTCGCGCTGTGGCTGATCGTCTCCACCGGTGCCGTCGTTCGGCTGACGGGCTCCGGGCTCGGCTGCGAGCACTGGCCGGGCTGCCAGCCGGGGCAGCCGTTCCCTGAGAAGGACTACCACTCGTTCATCGAGTTCGGGAACCGAGCGGTCGGCGGCGTGGCGATCGCGCTCACGCTTGCGCTCGCGCTCGGCGCACGGTTCACGCGACGCCTGCCCGGCTGGACGCGGAAGCTCGCGCTCGCCACGTTCGTCGGCGCGCTGGCCCAGGCGCCGCTCGGCGCGATCACGGTCTACGCGCACCTACACCCGGCGCTCGTCATCCCGCACCTGCTGCTCTCGATGGCGGTGCTCGGCGCGGCCGTCGTCGTCGGTCTCGAGGCCCTGGCGCTCGGACGGGGGCACGGCGAGGCGCTCGGTCGCGAGCCGCGGATCGCCGGGATCGGGATCGGCGCCGCCTGCTTCGGGCTCCTCGCCACCGGGACGCTGGCGACCGCCGCCGGGCCGCACTCCGGCGGCAAGCACGTCTACCGGCTCTGGTCGCTCCACCCGGCGCTGCTCCTGCACGGCGCGGCCGTCGCGGTCCTCGGCTGCAGCCTGATGTTCCTGATCGGCTACCTCTTCGCACGCCGGGCCACGGCGCAGCGCTACTTCCTCGGTGCGGCGGGTCTCGCGGGGCTCGTGCTCGTGCAGATGGCGATCGGCGACATCCAGTATCGGACGCATCTGCCGTGGTGGCTCGTGCTCGTGCACGTCGCCGTGGCGGCGACGGTGTGGACGTGGACGGTCGCCCTCGTCGCGCTGATGTGGCGTCCGCCTGCGGCTCTCGCGAGCCGTCCCACGTAGACTGGGCCAATGGCGGAGCTGAACGTCGCCCGGCGGCCGTCGCTCGAGCGCCCGGTTCTCGTCGCCGCGTTCCGCGGCTGGAACGACGGGGGCCAGGGTGCATCGCTCGCCGCCGGCTACCTAGCGAAGCGATGGGACGCGCGCCGCTTTGCCGAGATCGACCCGGAGGGCTTCTACGACTTCCAGGCGACCCGTCCGCACGTGAAGCTCCAGGAAGGGTTCACGCGGCGCATCGACTGGCCGGAGACGGTCTTCTACCATGCGCGTCCCGAAGGCCTCGATCGCGACGCGGTGCTGCTGCTCGGGATCGAGCCGAACCTGCGCTGGCGGACGTTCGCCGGCCTCATCGTCGACTTTGCGCGCGAGCTCGGCGTCGAGCTCGTCGTCACGCTCGGCGCGCTGCTCGCCGACGTGCCGCACACCCGGCCGGCGCCGGTCACCGGGAGCGCGACCGACCCGGATCTGATCCAGCAGCTCGGCCTGCAGGCGTCTCGGTACGAGGGGCCGACGGGCATCGTCGGCGTCCTCCACGACGCCTGTCGCCGGGCCGGCCTCGCATCGGCCAGCCTCTGGGCCGCGGTGCCGCACTACGTCTCGCTGGCGCCGAGCCCGAAAGCGGCGAGCGCGCTCTGCGAACGTCTGGGAGCGCTGCTCGGCGCGGAGATCGACACGGCCGAGCTCGACGAGGCCGCAGCCGCGTACGTGACACAGGTCAGCGAGGCGATCGCGACCGACGAGGAGACGGCCGCCTACGTGGAGGAGCTCGAGCGCCGCGTGGACGAGCTGGACGAGACCGAGCTCCCCTCGGGCGAGTCGCTCGCCGCCGAGCTCACGCGCTTCCTGCGCGAGCGCGACGAGCAGGATAACGGCGGCCCCGGCCCGGGCTCCGAGCACTAGCTGGGGACAACAAGTCGCACTTTCGTTCCACCCGTAGTGCCAGGCACGGGACGTGTGCCGAAAACGTGACTACTTCTCGACACCGGTCTAGCCGAAGGTGAAGGCATAGGCCTCGACGCCGGGCGTGAAGCGCAGCTCGAGGACGGCGTCGCGGAGCTTGTCGCCCGCCACCAACGTGTAGAGCTTGTCCGCCGTCACCGTGACCGTCCGCAGCGGCTTGCCGTCCGGCGAAAATCCGCTGCTTCTCCACCCGCCAGTACCCGCCGTAGGCGAGGTCGTTCAGCCCGAGCGCCTTGGGTAGCTCGTACCGCGCGAGCTTGTTCGGGTAGAGCTTGGAGCCGACGAAGCGCTCCAGCCGCTCGAAACCGAGGTAGGACTCGGGCGTGAGCGGGCCGCTCGGGGTCGTATCCCGTAGCCGCGCCGACACAGGCGCGGCCGGCCGCTCACCGAGCAGCAGCCGGATGTTCCGCTCGGTGACGTCGTAGCTCCCTTCGCCGAAGTGGGCATAGCGCACGTGCCCGCGCCGGTCGATCAGGTACTTCGCCGGCCAGTACTGGTTACCCCAGTGGTTCCAGGTGCCGTACTTCGGGTCGAGTGCGACCGGGTAGCGAATGCCGAGGCGCTTGATCGCCCCGCGGACGTTCGACGGCACCGACTCGAAGGCGAACTCCGGCGTGTGCACGCCGACGATCACGAGCCCATCCTTGCGGTACATGCGATCCCACGCCTTCACGTGCGGGAGCGTACGCAGGCAGTTGATGCAGGAGTACGTCCAGAAGTCGATCAGGACGACCTTGCCGCGCAGCTTCGCGAGCGTCAGCGGATCGCTGTTGAACCAGTTCGAGATGCCGGCGAAATCGGGCGCGGGCCCGTAGTCGGCCAGCCCCGCGCCCGCTGGTGTGCGCGACGCCGCCGGCTTGCGCTCGATCACGTTCGTGCCGCGCTTGAAGGCGTCACGCCCCGACGCGCTCGCCTCGGTCTTGTCCTGGAAGAACTTCGTGTAGTTCGGGAACCAGCGCTGGAACTTCGTGTCCAGGTTGAAGACGAGTGCGAACGCCGAGGCGGCGAGCACGACGCCGAAGACGACCCGCAGCCGCTGCACCCCTGCGCGCAGCGCCCGGCTCGCGCGCTGGCCGCCGATCGCGATCGCGAGCAGGACGAGCGAGACCCCGACGGTGTATGCGATCGCGACCGCGATCGTCTTGAAGCCGAAGTCGCTGGAGGCGGCCGAGCTCGTCACGTAGCCGATCGCCGGCCCGCCGCACGGCACGAAGACGAAGCCGAGCGCGGCGCCGAGCAGGAAGCCTCCGCCGAGGTCGCCGGACGGGCCGCGCGAGAGCCGCGCGAACGGGCGCTCGAGGATGACCCCCAGCTGCGGCGCGACCAGGATCGCGGCCAGCAGGAACAGCAGCCCGATCGAGATATTGCGGAGCAGGTCCTTCGGCAGTCCGAGCTTGTCGAGGATCCAGGCGGCGAAGACGACCGAGACGAAGAAGCAGGTAGCGAGGCCCGCGATCACGGCGTGCGGGCGCCGGCGCCTCCCCGCCACCCCGCTGCCGAGCACGATCGGAAGCACGGGGAGGACGCACGGCGAGACGGCCGTGATCACCCCCGCGACGAAGGCGAAGACGATCGCGAGTGTCATCGACTGTTATTCGGTCGCGCCGGAGGCTTCGGTTGTTACACCCGAGGCTTCGGTTGTTACGCCCGAGGCTTCGGTTGTTACACCCGAGGCTTCGGTTGTTACACCCGAGGCCTTGCCGTTCTCTGCACCTGTCTGCGCCGCCTGCGCTGCCTGCTCGGCCTGCGCGGCGGCGGGCTTCTTCTTCCGCCGGCGCCGGCGCCGACGGCCCGGGTGCGCCTTCGGCGCAGGCAGGTCGTCGGCGAGCGCGCTCGCGACCTCGGCGATTGCCCCGAGCTCTTCGCGCGCCGCGTCGAGCGTGTGGTTCGACCGCGGCGTGTATCCCTCGGCGGACGCCAGCAGCGCGGCGGCAGTGGCCAGGGGGAGCTCCTTTGCCGCGACCGCGAGCTTGGCGGCGTTCTCTTCGTGGCGGTGGCCACGCGAGTTCGCGAGGGCGCCGAGCAGCCGCTTCGCTTCCGGATACTCGGCGCTCGCCTTGCGGTCGAGCACTTTGCGTACCGCGCGTGCGAGCCGCCAGGTCCAGCGCGCGAGGATCTGCTCGGGGGCGTCCGGGCGGCCCTCGCCGATCGCCCGCAGCAGGATGCGCACGCCCTGGACGCGGTCCTTCTCCCACGGCGGAGCCGAGGTGACGAGCGTGACGAGGTCGTCGAAGCTCGCGCGGTCGACGGTCATCCCGACGCGGTCGGCGAGCGCCATCATCCGCAGGCGCCGGTTCGGGTTCTCGGCCGCGCAGGTGAAGAGGAACTGCTCGAGCGCCGCCTTGCTCGCGCGCGCAGTCAGCTTCTCGAACAGTGCGACGCGGTCGTCGAACCGCGCCTGCCGGCCGGCGATGCGCGCCCAGAACCGCTGTTCCTCCTCATCGAGGTAGCGCGGGTCGACCCGCTGCCACTCCCGTTGGATCACGGCGAGCCGCCGGTTGACGTCCGGTGTGACCGGGACGAGCCACGGCGCCGGTTGGAGCTTGCGACGGGCGCGGCGCTGCACGCGCCGCCTTGGCGCAGGCGTCACCCGGGCGCCCTCACGGTAGAAGTCGGCGCCCAGCAGCGAGTGCAGCGTGATCACGCGGTCGGTGTGCGTCGCACCTTTCTGGACGAAGTCGACGACGATCCCCGCCTCCTTGCGCGGGTGCAGGCGCATGATCCGGCCGATGCGCTGCTGGTAGACGCGGCGGCTCGCGGTCGGCGCGAGGTGCATGACCACCGTTGCGCGCGGTGAGTTCCAGCCCTCGGCGAGCAGCATCGCGTTGACGAGTACGTCGATCTCGCCGCGCTCGTACGCGGCGAGGATCTCGGCCAGCTCGCGCTTGGGCGTCTCGCCCGAGACGGCCTGCGCCTTGAGGCCCTCCTCGCGCATGGCCTCGGCGACGTTGTAGGCGTGGCGCACGCCGGCCGCATAGATCACGCCGGGCACGCCGTTGAAGCGCGTCTTGTAGAGGTTGGCGATCGCCATGTTGAACGGCAGCTGATCCAGCAGCTCGGCCAGCATCTCCTGGTCGAACTCGACGTCGACGTCGCCGCGGCGCAACGGCACCTTGGCGATCGTGCGCACGCCCGGCCCCGGCGGGATGCGGATGCAGCGCAGCGGCGCGATGACCCCGCGGCGCGCGGCCTGGGCGAGGTCGAAGCGCGAGGTCTGCGTCGGGAAGAGGTCGGTGACGTGGCGCGCGATCAGCGCGCCCGTGGCCGTCATGCCGATGAAGATCGGGCCCGTCCAGGCGCGGATCGCGGCCGAGGTCTTCTCCCCGAGCGCCGTGTGCGCCTCGTCGCAGATGACGATCGTGTAGGCGTCGGAGATGCGCCCGGCGTTGCGCACGAACCACTGGTAGGTCTCGACGGTGACCGGGCCGTCGGAGCGATCGGTCCCGGAGGCATCGAGCAGGGCCGGGGCCTCGCGGTGGCCGTAGCCACGGTCGCGCAGCTCGCCGAGGAACTGGTCGACGAGGTTGCGGCGGTGGGTGAGGATGAGCACGCCGCCGGTGCGCGAGGCCTCGACGAAGCCCATCGCGGCCACCGTCTTGCCGGCGCCCGTCGCGTGCTCGAACCAGAAGCGCTTGTG
>WNGE01009597.1_pt1 | contig 14567 bp, 15 predicted proteins | sample 5400651 | NCBI WGS metagenome assembly WNGE01 (sample SAMN13153370, study PRJNA577476) | soil metagenome | isolation source: 60 cm soil or saprolite under grassland replicate 2 | place: USA:California | collected 2016-06-15 | reverse complement strand
TCGTCATGATTAATATCGCGCAACTATGGATACTGGCCGCCACGGTCGACGCGGATCTGGCGCGTCATTATTCGGTCTTGATACCGCTAGTGGTTGCCTCCGGGGTTTGCTTTCTCATTACGTTGTCAATCATTCGCTGGTGGCGGCCAACCTCACGCAAGAAGACAAGTACAGGTTATGTACGCGACACGGATCGATGAAACGAAAGATCACAGGTTTTGACAAAGACGACGAAGATCATTGGCGCGCAATTTTGGAATGCGGGCATCGCCAACATCTACGACATGATCCGCCCATGACTACTCGCACCTGGGTTCTGACGGAGAAAGGCCGCGCCTCACGCATCGGTTTTGAACTCGATTGCAAGCGTTGCGACGACGAACTCAACATACTTCCCAACGCACTTAATGAGTAATTCTAAAACCAACCAGCGGAACGTTGTCTTGCGGGCGGCAGCGGATCTATTTCCAGGATATTTTGCCCTGGTAATGGCAACCGGAATAATTTCCATTGCCTGTTTTCTCCTGGAGATGAAGACGATTGCCCTCGTCTTGCTTGCCATTAACGTTGTTGCCTACGCGATCCTTTGGCTTTTGCTATTACTTCGGCTCTTGTTTTTCTTTTCACGTGTGAAGGCTGACATCAACGATCACCTGCGTGGCCCAGGATTCTTTACCGTCGTGGCCGGCAGCTGTGTCCTCGGCAGTGAGATGCTGATCGTTGTCGATCAATATCGAATTGCCGTCGGACTATGGTTTGTCGGACTGTTGCTCTGGGCGGTGATTATGTACACGTTCTTCGCTGCCATGACCGTGCGAGAAAACAAGCCGTCCATCGAGGCGGGCCTCAACGGTGGTTGGTTGCTGATCGTCGTCGCCACACAATCGATTTCTGTGTTGGGGACCTTGTTGGCGAACCGTTTCGGCGACTATCGTGAGCCGGTTCTTTTCTTCACGCTTTGTATGTTTCTCCTGGCGTGCATGCTCTATCTACCGCTGATTACCTTAATCTTTTATCGCTTCACGTTCGTTAACGTTACGATGGCCGCGCTCACACCTCCCTACTGGATAAACATGGGGGCCGTTGCGATCACAACGCTTGCGGGAGCGCGACTGATTATTGCGGCGCCCGAATGGTCGCTGCTGAATGAGGTTGTACCATTTCTAAAAGGGTTCACATTGTTCTTTTGGGCTGCGGGTACATGGTGGATTCCACTCTTGTTCATCCTTGGATTCTGGCGTCACATTTACAAAAGATTTCCTCTCCGATACGACCCGCAGTATTGGGGGATGGTATTCCCGTTCGGAATGTACACTGTATGCACCTTTCAACTCTCGAAGGTCATTAACTTCCCTCCCTTGATGGTCATTCCGCGTTACTTCATCTATCTCGCGCTTGCTGGTTGGATGGCCGCTTCGGTCGGCCTGATTTCAAAATTAACCTTCAGAAGACAGGCAGCCCACTAGCGAGGTTGGATGTGTATGCACAAGCGAGAGCTAGGGCGAAGCGAGAGGCGCGGCAACAAATTGTTGAGAAAATTGGCGTAATATGGCGTAACGGAAAAAGCGGTTAGCTGGGCTAAGTTGTTGAAAGGATTGGTAGGCGCGTGGGGATTTGAACCCCAGACCCTTACCGTGTCAAGCTACCGCTAAGCGCCACGTAAAGCGCGTAATCCGCTTTTGCAGCGTAAAAACTTACATCGCGGCTAGAGAAGTCACGAATACGCTCTCTAAAACGGATAAGCGCCAGGCGAACCGTGGCAAAATCGTGGCAAATCTATAATTGGTTGCTGCCGGCTTGTGGTCCATCCCGAAAATTCAATCTGAAACGCGGCGACTTTGTTCGCGTCCAGCTTGCAGTTCCCCGCCCCGAACTACTCGCTTTTGCCTGTCCTCGTTTCACGCCGGCAAGCCCGTAAAAAACACCCGCCTGCCACTTCGACGCACATCATCTGCCTTCGATCCGGCTACTGCGGTCTACATTTCAACCGATCACCCTTATGCCACTCTCAGATAGCGATGATGCAATCCGCCAACCTCCGAGAGAGAGATGATTTTGCCTCTCGCTAGCGGTTGGATCTCACGAGGCACCGGCGCATTCCTTTCTAGCGATTGATGCGGTCGCACTCCATTGTAGTGCCAAAATACTCTCGTAGAATGCGCCGCAACTGTTCTTCATTGAGCACGATAAGATGGTCCAGGCATTCGCGCCGAATGCTGCCGATCAATCGTTCAGCATAGGGATTGTGCCACGGTGAGTGCGCTGTCGTTACGACTTCTTGAATGCCCATTCCCACAACCCGACAACGAAAATGCTCGCCATAGATTTGATCGCGATACTCCTCCAATCTGTCGGAAGCTCACTTACCCTGGCCCTTCGTTATGTTCGTCTTGTCCAAGGCCGCGCGGAGTCCTTGAGCCAGTTTCTGCGCATCGTCATTGGCCCAGAAGTGCATGAAAAACAGGCGCGGTGACTCCATGAGCATATGGCTGTGCAAGGCCGTGACGTCGATACCGTTATCTCGCAGCGCCTTGATCACGGGGTTAACCTCACTGGCGATCAGCACGAAGTCACCGGTAATCGCAGCTTTGCCTCCGGCTGTCGGCTGGAAGTTGATCGCTTGCTCTGCACCCATTGAAGACGGAATGGCTGGCCCCTTACTGTCAAGCGTCGTCGGTCCGTCGTTGATCTCATCAGCGCGCGCTATGCTGTACTGATAAACGCCGCCGTTAACCTTTCCACTCTGGCCCATGATCTGATCGAGCTGCCTGGTATCGAGTCCCAGGTCCTGAGACTGAGTACTAGCGGCGGGCGCCGCAAAAGGAGTCTTACTTAACGCGAGCGCATCGTGGATCGCTCTGGCGATCTTCACGCCGTCACCCATTGCATGAATGTGCATGTACATTACGCGTGGAGATTCATGCAGCACATGGTTGTGCAAAGCCGTTGGCTCGACTCCGCCTTCTTCCAGTTTGGTCATGACTTGAGTCACTTCATCTTCAGTAAGCACTAGATCGCCCATCACCATTGTCATATCACCCGATTTCTTAAAGGCCACCCACGAGCCAAGAGCGAGCGCTGGTTTGAGTTCCACACCTGCAACAATGACTTTTAGATCACTACGAGGCAAACTTACTTTGTAAACATCACCCGGCTGCACAGACCCAGCTTTGCCCAACGCTTGCTCGACCGGCTTCCAATCTGTTGCGGAAGGTTGTTGGCTGGGCGATTGCACCGCTTGGTTCTGCGGCGCGGAGCAAGCCACCAATACGAATAATGTCGTTAATGCAAACGCAACGACGCTTAGTGCAGCTCTTCTCGTGGTACGCGCAAGACATAAATGGATTGATGCCCTATATCCCGTGTTTGTATTTTTACTCATGATCACTCCTCCTCTTCTCGTTCGGACGTTTCTCTCCTCGTTGTTATTTAGGGGGTATATTGCTTAATGCTCGCGTAAAGCGCCTCATAAACGAATGCGGCGCGCTCTACGGTCTCATGATCGTCTTTCGTCACGAGAGGAAATCCGCGACTGATCAATTGCAAGCCGCGCGCTGCCGGATGGTCATCCCATTGACCTTTCATATCCGCCGCCTGCACGATGCGGGCCATTTCCCATAAGATCGGATCATCATTCATTCGCTCGTACACAAGCGCGGTAAACGAACATAGCCCCTGCGCATCTTTGTGTGGGTAAGTTGCGCCGGGAGCATCGAAGCCGGTTGCGCCGGTTTCGGCCTGCATAGATGCGACTCGGTTCGCGGGCACAAAAATGAACTCAGCTTCCGGATCGAGAAAGCGCCGGATGAGCCAGCAAGTTGCCGTGCGATTGACTCGAATCCCCTGGCGTGTGATCCACTTCATGCCGACACCTCCGTTTTGCTCAACTTGCATATCGCTCTTCAACCGTGACAGCGAAAACGAGTGTTCCAAGAACCCCGATGGTTCCGGCAGTGATGAAAGGTACTTGCGGCGTTATCTTCCACAGCAGACCACCAGTTGCTGCGGCGGGCGTGATCGATAAACTCCGAACCAAATAATAGAGTCCAACAGAGCGGGCGCGTACGTTTTCTTTGGCGAAGTCGACGATCATCGCTTTGCGCGCTGGTTCGCCAATCTCGCGCAGTCCTCCGATCACAAAAGCAAAGACGATCAAGATAGAGTTTGAAGCGATTATTATCGCTATCGGAAATAAGGCAAAACTTAAGAAGGTGGCGATGACAAAAGGCTTGCGTCCAATGCGGTCAGCGATCTTACCGGCTGGAATGTAGACCAGGATCGAGGTGGTCATCTGAATCGCGATCAACATTCCATAACGCGCTATGCTGAAACCCGCTACGTTGGTCACATATAGAATTGTCAGCACCCCGGTCATGCCCTCGCAGGTTCTAATGATGATGTCTGAGATTCGTTTCAGAATCGATTGGAGAGTGAAGCCCATTGCGCGTCGCTCGCGCGGCAGCGAATCGCCGATTACTGCAAAGATCGCCGGCGAAGCCATGCTCTGCCAGGCCATCACCAAAGCCAGCGCCACAAACAGAAAAGGCCACCACGAGCTGAATAAGTACCCGACGTATCCGGCTGAACTCAGCGTGATGAAGATCAGGAAAGCGCGCCGGCGACCGAGATGGTCAGCAATCCAGCCGCCAGGATATTGATAAACCGCGTCGAAGAAATCTTCCGCAGTACCAAAAAGACCGATGATGGGAGTGCTCGCGCCCAGGGCTTCCAGATATTTTGGCAGAAATTTCTTCCATAACTCTTCACCAAATCCGAGCAGGAAGACTGCCGCCGAGGCGATGGCGACATTGCGTTCTAGGCTTAGATAATCCACTACCTTTTCACGAAGGCTTACTGAGCGACTTGATGTTAAGGCGTGGTTCATCTTTACTCGCTACAAAAGCGCTCGAACAAGGACATAAATAATTCCTGCCGCCATTGAGCCAAGCGCCACGAAAGCAACATCAATTTTCAAGAGCACGATAGCCAGAAAGGCTATGGCGACAATTGCGACACTTGGCAGACCCACAATCGCGGAGGGAATCAGTTCCAGCGAGACCACGATAATTACCCCGACGACGGCAGCGCTCACGCCTGCGAGAAACGACTGGATTAACCTGTTGTCACGAACAGCTTCGATATAGCGGGCACCGACGAGCACAAAAAGGAATGACGGCAAGAACACAAAGAACGTGGCGATTATTGCGCCGCGCACTCCACCAGCGAGAAAGCCAGCGAATGTCGTAAACAGCATGAATGGTCCGGGAGTCGCTACGCTTAATGCCACACCGTCCAACAGCTGACCATTCGAGAGCCAGTGATATTGAGCTACCGCGCCACGTTGAACAAAAATCAATGAGCCATACGCGCCGCCAAAGCTAAACAGTCCGGTCTCGAGAAAGAGCCAAGCCATCTGAAACCACCGCGAATCTGTGAAGGGGACAAATGAACCTACTCCCAGTAGGATCATTGGTAGCGCCGCCGCTTTTCTTCGCATCAACGGCCACCAATTGACGAATAAATTCAACAGCCCTGCAAGCAGCAGGATCAGCAAGAAATTAATGCCGGCGAAGCGCATTCCCACAAATGACCCGACCAGCAGCACGGCAAGAGACCAGTTGCGGATTGACGCGCGGCCAAGCTTGATAATTCCCGCTGCGATGATGCCGAGCACGGCGGGCTTCAGTACATAGAGGAAGTTATTAACCTGCGGCAGACTTCCGTAAGTAACGTATAGCCAGCTCAGAATGGTGATTATCAAGGCGCCGGGAATAATGAAGGTCAGACCTGCAAGGATTCCGCCAAGGAGCTTACGTTTTAGATAGCCGACGTAGATCGCCAACTGGAGGGCTTCGGGACCGGGCAGCATGTGGCAGAAGGCCATGATCTTTACGAACCGATCTTTTGTCAGCCAATGACGCCGCTCGACCATGTGGTTGTACATCATCGTGATCTGCGCGACGGGTCCACCAACGTTCACAAAGCCGAGAAACAGGAAGTAAAGAAACACCTCTCTCCAAGAAGGCATCTGATCACTTAACTCGGACTTTTCTTTCGGCAGTGTCATAGACGTTCTATTTTTTCGCGTAGAAGGTAAGCATTGTGACGTTCAGCTGTTTTTCAATAGAGTATTCCCAACCGTTCCTATTGCGTGCGGTGTCTTGGTCTTTGGCATCCGCTGTCAAAGACGAGTTGATTTTGGCAGCAACCGCATTGCCGAAAATCGCTCGCGTCATTTCACTTATATCTTGAGGCGACAATTCCGATGTGCGTTTGTTCGCTGGTCTGATCGTCAGAGCGATGTAGGTGATACGTGCCGCATTCGCCCGCTCTTCCGAGTCGAGGAGCGCTAGCAGTTCCGCGTTGGCAGTGGCACTCCGGTGCGTCGCTACATACTGCCCCGGCACATGTCCCTGCGGTGCTTGCCATCGCGCTCCGCTCAACGCTCGATTGCCGTAGAGCCATCGCTCAAAGGCGCTCACCTTTGCGGCGGGCATTCCATCTCCCACAAAGCCGCTCAGTCTCTCACCTGTATTCATTGCCGATGATGACTTACTGATGGTGTCCGGCGTAGTTACTGTGGCAAGGGCACGGGGAGTCGGCGCTGCCGCGTTAGACTCCGTTACAGTCGAATTGTGCTCGCAACTGCTCACGATTGCGCCGCTAACAAGCACTAGCAGCACGCACACAACAATACCTACTGAATTGGAATTGCCCAGGAATGTCTGCCCGTAGATTGTGCGTGTGGTCATGTTTGTTGCAATTTCGGCTGGACCAGGGGTGTCACCGTGAAATCATCAAAGTATGTGACCGAGTCAGCCTTGGTCCACATTCCGACTCTCCCAGCGTCCTTGAAAGTGTCATCAGTCGCCTGAATTAGCTGGTTCCCATCAAAAAAGCACGTGATCTGATTTCCAACGCAAACTACTTTCAACTCATGCCACTGCTTTGGCGCAACCGTGATATTGGCGCCGGCAAACTGTTCCCACCTTCCATTGACGACGTGATAGAGCCGGAAGTTGTTCTCTAATGCGTTGGCGCGGACGACGTAATAGTTGTTCTCATCCCTGTAGCGAAAGACCAGCCCGCCGGCCTCGTCGACGCTCCCACTTACCGGCTTGAACTTGACGGCGAGTTCCAAATCCTTGAAGACTCCATCGTTCAAGACGGCGATCGGGAAACGGTAATCGGTGCTGTCAGTCGAAGTTTGCGCGAGCACATTTGGCTTCGAAGGCGCGGCATTGTCAGAGAGGATGGCCCAACTGCCCATATCGCCTCCACCAGTTCGCGCGCTCGCGAAATTGAAAGGCAGATTGCCCGGCGACGCGTCATTAAAGTTATAGGTAGAGGCCTTTCCTGCTGGCAAGGCGACTTGTTGCTGCGTTGAAGTTGTGGTGGCTGTGGGAGCGGCAGCCTCGTCTTCGTCCTTATCACCCTCACCTTTCTCACTGCGCTCGCAGGCCGTCGCAAGAGCGAGCACTAGTATTATCATGGCGATCATAGGAAAAGTTTTGCCGACCATAGAACACTCCTTTCTAAGTGGACCCAGTTGAACGGGCAATGGTTCATAACAGTCCTCCGGGACGGATGAAACCAATGGCCGAGTTAAGCGTCACAAACAAGAGCGCGACACCAAACGCTATGCACGCGTAACCGGTCAGTCTTTGAGCCCGCCCACCTATGACAATTCCCCAATCGACTAGGAAAAGTCAGAACTGGCTTACTTCTGCGACCTCACGATATTTCCCCAGAGGTCATACGCGAGCTCTGTCACCCGGCCGTTATCGGCTACGAGCACATCGAGTTTTGGCTGATGATTGAGCACCACGGGGGTGACGGAAAACACTGTTCCCCGCTGCTGTTTCTGCGCGTTCGCTATAACATCGAGGAGTGACATCGAAGAGAGTGCCATCAAGGTTTGCTGCTCCGCCGCGCGTTTTAAGTGCCCCTGGTCCTTGAAAACCTCAACCTCAGGATTCCACGCTGCCGCCTCCGGGCTTCCGCTCAGTTCCTTAAGGATGTTGTGTTCGGCGTCAGTCGTGAGCCCCTTCTCAGCGGTGTAGACCGAGATCGAAAGCTTTCCATTGTCGTCTAATTCAAATTTCGCCGAGATTGGAACTTCTGTTGATTTGATCACCTGACGGATGCCATCAGCCAACGTATGCTTGCTCTGAGGAAGAACTTTGAGCAGCGGCCCAAAGTCTCCTTCAGCCTTTTTCTCCTGAGCCCTAGACATCGCTGGCCCCAAAAGACCGAAGATCAAAACACCGAAGAGGATTCTTGCTAATAAAGCATGGATGTTCACGAGCTTTCTCTTTTCGTCAGATAGTGGTTACGACCTGTACAGCATCAGACTGCATTGCCACAGTCAATATCTAATAGTCTCCGGACCTCTTCTATCGCTGCGCATCGCGGCCGCGCCGGCGACTCGCTTGGCCTCGCCGCGCGTTTCGCTTCACTCTCTCCTCCTAGGTGCTTTGGCCAAGTAACGAATACAGTCCATCAAAGATTGCGCTGCATTGCTGGAGCAGTTTGCGATCATCTCGCAACGTCTGGCTCAAGCCGTTGATGATCGCATTGAGACCCGCGGCTTCAAGACGGTGAAACTTGTCGTCTTTCAGATCGATGTCGTGAACAATCTCGGCCAACTCACGCAGGCCTTTGCTTTCGCTCAAGCCGAATCGTTTGAGCATCGTTTCGAACGTGCAATCCTCACCATGATGTGTGAACTCAGCGCCGAACATGTCGAAGGGGATCGCGCCTTCTACCGTCTCGCCTTCGGCAACAAAATAGAAGCGCGGGCGTTTATCGATGAACTGTTTGATAAGCCAGGCCGAAGCCAGCCGGTCGATATGCAGGTTGCGTCGAGTCATCCAGCGGCGACTCTGGTACTTCGCCAGATCGAGAGTGCCGGATTTGACGGTCGAGCGTGTGGCTTTTGAGACTGGACCGTGCGCAACACGAAGCGCCTTCTGACAACGCTCGTAAGCCACGAGCGCCAGTGCGCGCCCATTAGCGTTGAAGAAATCGTTGGCGAGGATGCTCTCCAGTTGCAAGTGCAGCTTATCCAATTCCGATTCGTGCGTAGCCAGTCGCCCGATGGAGAGATGCTTTCCTCGAGTCTGTTGATTAACCGCGCCCGCCAATCCGTCGAGTTCTGCCGCGATGGCTGCAAATTCTTCATCACGCGATTTACGAAAACTCGCTATGATTTCGTCGTCGGTAGCTCCTTCAACTGAGGCAGCCTGAAACACGGTAGCTTCACCACCAGAGGATTCAATTTCTTGCTTCAACCACTGAAAATCTTCGTGCGTCTTCTCATTTGCCGGCAGCACATAGACAGAGTTCTTAATCGCCACCGCTCCGAGCTTCTGCAGCTTGCGCCAGGTGCGCACGCGTAGATTCGTGGGCTTGGGAGGCAACTGATGGATCAGTAGAATCCACTCATGCTTCTTTGTTGAGTTCTTAGCCATTGACACAGAAGTAACAGGGAATTAGATTGTAACGACCGTTACGATCGGCTGGCAAGTTCCCCCAAGCCAATCAAATGATTAGTTTCATAGCGTGAAGTCCTATGAGAACTAGGTTCTACTGGACCGTAATCTTCTTTCTGGTTGGACTTCGTCCAATACGAGCACAAACGCCGATGAAGGCTGATACTTTGTCGCGATCCATCGTTGCGGCGCGCGTAGACAAGCCCCCGGAACTCGACGGGACACTGACGGACGCAGCCTGGCAGGATGCGGGCTTCATCAACAGTTTTCACCAACGTGAACCATTCGAGAGACAACCGGCCACAGAAAAGACCGAGGTCAGGGTCTTGTACGACAGTCGTTTCGTTTACTTTGGAATACGCTGCTTTGATTCTGAGCCGAAGAAGATTGTCGCCACTGAATTGCGCCGCGATGCTGATTTCAGCGTTGATGACAATTTCACTGTTCTGATTTCACCGAATGACGACAAGCGCAATGGATATACCTTCACGAGCAATCCACTTGGCACGCAATTCGACGCGCTTATTTCAGACGAAGGACGAGTAAACGATCCAAATTGGGATGGCATTTGGAAATCCAGCGCCCATATTACGTCTGACGGTTGGACAGCGACGATAGCCATTCCGTTTTCAACTCTTAATTTCAAGACTTCGAACAACGTTACTATCGGAATCAATTTCCGCCGCTTTATTCGTCGCAAGAACGAAGAAGAGCTCTGGCAATCTTATTTGCGCATCTACGGAATCGAGCGAATCTCTGAGGCTGGTGAACTCACTGACTTGAAAGATATCGGCAGCGGGCGTCTCCTGATTATCAAACCTTATGTTGTGGGAGGCGTGAGGTCCGACCCACAGAATGGAACGCGCCCGCTTCACACTGGTGGTCTCGATCTTAAATACGGAATCCGCAGCAATCTTGTCGCCAATCTCACATTCAATACGGACTTTGCTGACGCCGAAGTTGATCCGGTACGATTCAACATCACGCCTTTCAAGTCATCGCTTCCAGAGAAGCGGCAGTTCTTTCTTGAGAACAGCGGCATCTTTGACGTTGGATTTCGGGATACGCAACTTTTCTTCAGCCGTCAGATTGGAATCGATCCCATCAGCGGGCAACAAGTGCCGCTGGATGTGGGAGCCAAGGTTACCGGCTCGCTTGGCAAATATGATGTTGGCATTCTCGATGCGAAGACACGCGCCAGCGGACCTAATCCTTTCGCAAACTATTTCGTAGCTCGAGTGAAGCGCAAGCTACTGAGCGAGTCTTACGTTGGCGGGATCGCCATCGACAAAGAGAGCGGCAACCGGCAGGGCCGTTTCAACCGGACAGGTGGAATTGATGCCAACTTCATCTTTTTCAAGAAACTCTCATTGAATGGCTTCCTGGCCAAGACGGTTTCTGCTGATCCAAATCTGCGCGGCCATGATTGGGCCAGCACGACCGACGCGAGTTACAACAGCAATCTGATTCAAATCGAGGCATTTCAGAACCGGGTTGGACCAAACTTCAATCCTGAAGTGGGTTTCGTCGATCGCACGGACATCGTTAGCAACTCTTTCGACGCCCAGCTTTCGCCGCGTCCAAAACATGGGCGTATCCGCGAATATAACTTCGAAGCGTTCTATCGAAGGCATGTGGATACTCACGGGCTGTTGCAGACTCAGGAATGGCAGACCACATTCCGCGCAAACTTTCATAATGGCGCGTACACTGATAACGATCTCTTCGATAATTTCATCCAGCGCTTATCATCGCCTTTCAATATCTTCAGTAACGTGGTCATTCCACCGGGCATCTATCACTTCGACCGTCATCAATTCACATATGGCTCAGATCAAAGCAAGCGGTTCGTCTATAGTTTTTTTGAGCGCTTTGGCACGTTTTACAACGGACGGCTCAACGAGTTTCGTACGCGCACGAGTTATCGACCGACACCGAAGATTTCCATAGCCACAGTGCACACGTGGGATCGCTTTCGCTTCCCTCAGGGAGTCTTCAACGTGCACATTGGGTCGATCAATGGCAGCTATTCGTTTAGCAGGTTTTTGACGACCTCGTTGTTGATCCAGGTGAATTCGATCGACAAGAATCCGGTAAGTATGAATTTCCGTTTGCGTTACAACTATCGTCCTGACAGTGACCTGTTCGTTATTTACACGCTCGGTAATCAATTCAACAGTTTGGCTGCTGGTAATCCCGTCCTCACCCGCGAGCAGCGCTTCACCGTAAAGTACACATACTCTTTTTTAAAATAGGGACTTACTGCTTCTGGACTGGTGTGCGGCGCAGCAATGAATAGACAGTTGGCGTTACAACGAGCGACAACAACAGCGCCACGGCTAAACCGCCAATCACTGCAATTGCCAGCGGCTGTAATAATTCAGCGCGATGGCAGTGGCCAGCACGGCTGTTTCTGTCCCGAGCTGAACACTGGTCAAGAGCAATTCGCGCTGGCGCGATTTAGTGAGCAGCAGCCGGTAGTTAGCCAAACTGAAACCCCCATTCGCGTTGATGAACGAGACGACGAACATATAGATCGTCGGAAGCGCACACAGCGCCACAAACAGGATCGCCGCGGTACCAATGGTCAGAGTGCGCACCGATGGTAGAAATGGCGTGCGCCTGAGGATTGCCGTGTTGTTGATTGCTGCTCCCATAATAAAGATGTGTCTTCAGAGTCCGAGAATCGACTGCAAGCGACGCGTCACGTCATCGACGCGGTCAGCCGCTTTACCATAGTCGAGCGTCATCGGCTTGAACGAATTGATTGCTGGAATATTTTTCGGAGGCTCAACGCCTTCGTGCAAAGGAACCTGCACCGCCTCTGATTGGGCCAACAGGCGTTCGACGTCCGGTGAGAGCAGATAGTCGATTAGCTTCTTTGCTGCTTCTGCATGCGGCGCGCCCGCAATGAGCGAGACCATATTCGGCATAATGGGGACGCCCAGTCCGTTGCGGTCCGGGAAGATCATAGCCACCGGCTGCTTGTCTTCAAGCGCCACGTTCACGTCGTCGGTATCCGTCAATCCTGTTTTGGCTTCGCCACGCGCCACCATGTCGAGCACGACAGAGTTCGCGGCCACGACATGCACGTCGTTCGCTTTCAGCTTGCGAAAGAACTCGTCCGCTCGCTGATCACCCAACTCGGCATAGAGCGCCGCCGAATGGAATGACATTGTGCCAAAGCGCGGGTCGGCAATAGCAACTTGCCCTTTCCACTTTGGATCAGCGAGATCGAAAACTGATTGCGGCGCTTCTTCCGGCTTCACCAGCTTCGTGTTGTAGACGAGCACGCGCGTGCGCGCGGAGAAACCGGTCCAGTAACCTTCAGCGTCTTTAAAGGCGACGGGGATTCCGTTTGCAGCCGGCGATTTGTAAGGCGCGAGCACGCCACGCTTTTTCAGCACGAGCGTGCGGACCGGCTCATTGGACCAGAAGACGTCCGCTTGCGCATTATTCTTTTCGGCCAGCAGCCGATTGGCAAGGCCGGTGCTTTTGGTCTCTTCCGTGTCGTAAACGGCGTTGACCTTCACACCGGTCTTCTGCTCATAGGTTTTAAGAATGGGCTCGGAGAAAACACGATCCGTCGAGACATAAATGGTCACCTCGCCTGGCGGGCCGCTTGAAACATTCGCGTTTTGCTTGCGACCGTCACAGGCCGCGAAGATTAGCGCCAAGCTCAGAAACGTGAGCGACCACAGATGATCTGTACGACGAATCATTGTTGACTTAGAGCACCGTGATTTGCAGGTCATCAGAATAGATCACGGAATCAGCTTTGGTCCAAACGCCTACCTTGCCTGCCTCCTTGAAAGTCTGGTCTTCTACCTCGTAAAGTTTTTTTCCATTGTGGTAGACCTCAAAGTGATTGCCCTTGGCTACTAACCGCAGCGTTCCCCACTCTCCAGAAGGAACTTTCTCTTTCATCCCGTAGGTCCGGCCCTTTCCTAAGAGTGGTAGATCAATCCGCTTGCCGCTCTCGACCTTATACAGCACGACATTGCCTTCCAGCGCATTGGCCCGAACAATGTAGTAATTGTCCTTGTCCCGGTAACGCCACACGATGCCGGCGCCCTGGTCACCCTTGCCTGAGACCGGCTTGAATTTTACGCTGACGTCGACGTCCTTCGCGGTCAGTCCATCATAGACACATACGGGGAAGCGATAGCCAGTCGGATCAGAGTCAGTCTGGGCAAGGACATTGCCCTGATTAGGTGAGGAGTCGTCTTTCACGACTGCCCACTTGCCCGGTCTGCCTTTGCCAGTGAGCGCCGTCGAGAAACGGCTTGGCGCTTCGCCAACCTTCTCGTTGTTGAAATCAATCGTGGTCGACTGTGCTGCGACAGCGGTTGCCGACAGCAAGAAAACTAACAGAATGAAAAAACAGATCTTGAATTTCATTAGCTTACCTCCCTTTCATCTGGGTCAACGGAGACACCAGAATACTCCTGAGGCTCCCAACCATGGCAACGAGTAGCGCTCCGCTAAAAAGTCTAACCGGCTGAACACTACACAATTCCCAATCTCACCCTGGTGCTGAAATACCAGGGCTTGGCACTTTCTCCCAAAGTCTCGTTTGTAATCTCGCTAAACTTATCCATCCCTAAATCTCGTTCGCTCAGCCCCTTTTTGAATAACGTGGCCACGTTCCCTTGACTCCGTGTTAGCTTGATAAGCCGTTCGGCGTTTCCTTCCTCAACATGGTGCAGCACCACTTCTTTCGTGAACCGAAAGCATTGGCTCGCTTTCATTCGGCCCAGGTGTTCCACTTTTGACCACCGCTGTAATCCATCCGACACGTTGTACTCATCTTCCAACTCCGCTATTCGCTCCATGAATCTGATGTAGGCTGCATCAGCTTTCCAGGAGGATGTCGTCGGTGGAAAATCACAGTCATAGGCGGCGAAGACTCCGCCCCGTCGCAAGACTCGCGCGACTTCCTTGAAGGTCGGCAGCGGGTCCATCCAGTGCAACGACTGAGAGCAGGTTATGATGTCGGCGCAGTTGTCGGGCAAACCGCTTCGGTGCGAGAAACCGGTGAGATAGGAAACGTTGGTGGCGGCGGTTTGACGT
>WNGE01006047.1_pt1 | contig 14568 bp, 17 predicted proteins | sample 5400651 | NCBI WGS metagenome assembly WNGE01 (sample SAMN13153370, study PRJNA577476) | soil metagenome | isolation source: 60 cm soil or saprolite under grassland replicate 2 | place: USA:California | collected 2016-06-15 | reverse complement strand
ATCGGAGCGGCGATCCTCCTCTGGGTGCTGCCGCTCTCGCGCTACGCGACCGGCAGCCTCGCGGTGCTCGTGTCGCTGGTCGAGGTCGGGATCTGGATCGAGCAGGCAGCCCGCTTCGACTTCGACCGCGGCGGCCTCCAGTTCTCGCAGAGGGGGTCGTGGTTCGAGGACCTGAACGTCTCGTACCACGTCGGCGAATACGGCTTCTCGCTGTGGCTCGTGGGGCTGACGGTGGTCGCGATGGCGGCCTGCGTCGGCTACGGCTTCTGGGTCGGGCGCGACCGACCGCGCGCCTACTTCGGGCTGATGCTCTTCCTCACGGGCGCCACCGTCGGCGTCTTCGTCGCGCAGGACCTGCTCCTGTTCTACGCGTTCTTCGAGGGGATGCTCATCCCGCTCTACGTCCTCGTCGGCGTGTGGGGCGGGCCGGGCCGGCTCGGCGCGACGGTCAAGCTCCTGATCTACACGATGGCGGGCTCGCTGCTGATGCTCGCCGCCCTGATCGTGTACGGCCTGAAGGTCGGGACGTTCGACCTCGTCGACGGGCCGCCGAGCGCCAGCCGCTGGATCTTCCTCGGCTTCATGTTCGCGTTCGTGATCAAGGCGCCGCTGTTCCCGTTCCACGGCTGGCTGCCCGAGGCGTACCGCGAGGCACCGCCTGAGGTGACGGCAGTGCTCTCGGGCGTGGTCGCGAAGGCGGGGACGTACGGGATGCTGCGGATCGCGATCGCGAAGTTCCCGGAGCCGACCTCGTACTACCGGACGCTGATCCTCGCGCTCGCCGCAGCGGCACTCGTCTACGGCTCGGTGCTCGCGTTCCGGGCGCCGGATCTGCGGGGCGTCGTCGCCTACTCGTCCCTGGCCCAGTCGGGGCTGATCGCGCTAGGGCTCTTCTCCGGCACGACTCTCGGCTTCGACGGCGCCGTGCTGCAGATGGTCGCGCACGGGCTGATCTCGGTCTCGCTGTTCCTGCTCGCGGGCATGGTCGAGCGGCGAACGACCACCGGTCAATTCGTCGGCGGCGTTCGCGGGCGAGTTCTTGATTCTGGCCGGCGCGTTCCAGCGCGCGTGGTGGTGGGCGGCGATCGGCGCGGGCGCGATGGTGCTCGCGGCGATGTACATGCTGCGCGCGATCTCGGCCGTGCTGCACGAGGCGCGCGGCTCGCTCGTGCGCGACGAGGCGCTCGACCTGCGGCCGGGCGAGCTCGCGCTCGTCGTGCCCCTCGTCGCCGTGCTGCTCGCGCTCTCGGCCTGGCCGGCCGGCGTCTCGCACCATTCGTTCGCGCGCGACGCGCCGACGCAGGCCGTCACGGGTCAGTTCAAGTGATCCACACGCCGCACGTCGACTGGTTCTCGATCTCGACGATCCTCGTCCTGCTCGGGGCGTCCGGGATTGCGTTGCTCGGCGCCGTGATCGTGCCCCGCCGGATGCGCCGCGCCTTCGGCGCAACCGTCGCAGCTGCGGGCTCGGTCGGCGGCATCGTCACCTCGGTCTGGCTCTACGTCGACAGCGCGGACGGCAATCGCGTCATCTCCGACGCCTTCTACCGCGATCGCTGGACCGCGCTCGCCCAGGTGATCCTCTGCGGCGTGACGCTCTGCACGGCGCTCGTCGCGGCGGAGCAGATCGCCCGCCGTGACGACGAGCACGTGGCGGAGTTCTTCGCGCTGCTCCTCGCCTCCGCGGCCGGGATGGCGTTCTTCGTCGGCGCCGCCAACCTGATGACGCTCTTCCTCGCGCTCGAGTGGTTCTCGATCGCGCTCTACGTGATGTGCGCGATCGACTACGAGCAGGAGGGCTCGCTCGAGGCCGGGCTCAAGTACCTGATCGTCGGCTCGTTCGGCTCCGCGTCGCTGCTCTTCGGCTCGGCGCTCGTCTACGGCGCGACGAAGCACATCGGGTTCGTCGAGATCGCCCAGTCGGTCGGGCAGCAGGGGCTGTCGGACGACCTGCTGCTCGTGCTCGGCCTGGCGATGATCGTCGCCGGGCTCGGCTTCAAGTCGTCGGCTGCGCCGTTCCACATGTGGACGCCCGACGTGTACGAGGGAGCGCCGACGCCGGTGACGGCCTTCATGGGCTCGGCGACGAAGGTCGCGGCGCTGCTGCTCGCGCTGCGCGTGCTCCAGAGCTCCTTCCCGCAGGAGGCACATCTCTGGTCCTGGGCGTTCGCCGGCATCGCGGTCGCGTCGCTCGCAGTCGGGAACCTCGCCGCCCTCGTCCAGCGCGACGTGAAGCGGCTGCTCGCATACTCGTCCATCTCACACGCGGGCTTCATGCTGATCGGGCTCTCGGTGGGAACGGCGCTCGGGGGCCGCGCCCTCATGTACTACCTCGTCCCGTACACGGCGATGGCCTTCGGCTCGTTCGCGATCGTCGGCGCGCGCGAGCGCGAGCTCGGGCGGGCGGTGACACTCGACAACCTCGCCGGCTTCGGCTGGGAGCGGCCGTTTCTCGGCGTCGCCATGTGGTTCTTCATGTTCGGTTTCGCCGGGCTGCCGCTCGGCGGCGGCTTCGTCGGCAAGTTCTACGTGCTCGCAGCCGCGTACCGGCACGGGTGGACGTGGCTCGTGATCGTGGGCGTGCTCGCGACGCTCGTCAGCCTCTACTACTACCTCGGCGTCGTGCGCGCGATGTACATGCGCCCGTCGGAGGAGCTGCGCGTCGCGGCGGTGGTGGGCGGCTCCCCGCCGCGTGAGCCGCTGCTGCACGCCGCCGTCGGCCTAGCGCTGGCCGTCTCGGTCGGCTCGCTCTTCGCAGTCCAGCCGCTGATCACGCTGGCGAAACACGCGACCTCGGCGCTGCCCTTTTAAGATGAGGCAAGTAACAGTCTGTTACAAGCCTCGGAGAAGCCGGTGCCTCGCGCGTCCGACTCAAGTAACAGACTGTTACGAGCGGGTACTGAGCCGGTGCGTGCTCCTGGTCGCGTGCGTCGCGCTTGTCGCGGGCTGCGGCGGCGGAGGCGGAGGCAGCACCGTCTCGTCCACGACGAGCAAGGCGCAGGCCTGCCGCAAGGCCGCCGCCGCCCGGGCGCTGAAGCACCTGCAGGCGGACATCGCGGCGATCAGGCGGGCCGCCGCTCAGCCGACGAAGAACTCGCGGCTCGGCAACGCGGCGGTGAACCGCGCCACCGACGCCTTCCTCGTGGACGTGTCCACGGCTCCCATCAGCAACCTCGCGCGCAACCGGCTGATCGACCACGCGGCCGGGGCCCTGACGGGCTCCTGCGACCAGTGCTTCCAGGCGCTCGAGGCGCAGCGTCCGATCCCCGCCATCGCGCAGGGCCACGCGGGCTGCTAGGCAGCGACGCGCTCCGCCTCGGCCGCGGGATCGACGCTCACGGACGCAGACCGGACCGGCACGCGCGGGCGGAGCGGCTCGAACAGCCAACCGAGAAGGGACAGCCCGTACACGATCACCGCCCCCACGAGGGCCGAAATCGCGAGCGGCGGCACGGCGGCCCCGTGGGGCATGTTGTTCCGTACCGCAGAGGCGGTCACGAGGAGGGTGAGGGCAAGCGTCGTCGACGCGGCGCGAGGCCACGCGCGCCTGGCCTCGAATGCATCGGCGGCGGCGACGAAGGCGGCCGCGGCGGCCCCCGGCACGGCGAGTAACAGCAGGTAGAAGGCGAGGCGGTGGAGGCCCGCCGCGTCGGCGAGCAGGGCGCCGAGCGCGACCGACAACGGGAGCAGGCGCGACCCCATCGCTCAGAAGGTTCGCCCCCGCGTCGGACGGTCCTGCCGCGTTAACCTCGCGCGAGTACCACGCGAAAGGAGACCGATGGCGGACACGACGCTCACCTGGCTCGGCCACGCGGCCTTCCGGATCGACACCGCCGGGGGGAAGCGGATCTACGTCGACCCGTTCCTGAAGGGAAACCCGAAGTGCCCCGAGGCGGAGCAGGAGCCGGAGCGGATCGACACGATCGCCGTCACGCACGGCCACGTCGACCACGTCGGCGACACCGTCGACCTCGCGCGCAAACACGGGAGCACCGTGGTCGCCCTGGTCGAACTCTCCGGCTGGCTCGGCAAGCAGGGCGTGGACGAGTCGAAGCTCCAGTCGCCGAACAAGGGCGGCACCGTCGACGTCGACGGCGTCAAGTTCACGCTCACGAACGCCTTCCATTCCGGCTCGGCCCCCGACGGCTCGTACGCCGGCGAGCCGTCCGGCATCGTCGTCGAGACCGAGAACGGCACGAAGCTCTACTTCGCGGGCGACACGTGCGTCTTCGGCGACATGCAGCTGATCGGGCGGATCTACGAGCCCGACGTGGCGATCCTCCCGATCGGCGGCCATTACACGATGGATCCGCGCGAGGCGGCGGTCGCGCTCGAGCTTCTCGGCGCCACACGCTGCGTGCCGTGCCACTACGGCACGTTCGGGCTGCTCACCGGCACACCCGACCAGCTCGCCGAGCTCGCGCCCGGGGTGCAGATCGAGCGGCTCGAGCCGGGTGGCTCGGTGACGATTTGAAGGAGCGCTGGTTCGGCGCAACCGGCCGGCGCGTGCCCGAGCTCACCGCCGAGGGACACCTCGACACGAGCGGCGCGCTCGTCGTCGACGATGTCACTGACCTCGAGCGGCTGCGCGCCGCCTTCGACGCCGGCACGCCGGTCGTCGTACGGGCGTCTTCGCCGGAGCAGATCAAGGCCGCCCTGGCGCGGCCCGAGGTGGCGTGCGTCGTCGTGCCGCCCGCCCGCGCCGACCTGCTCGAGCTCGACCTGACGGAGCTCACGTATGGGTAGCCCGGTGGTCGCCACCTACTCGATCGCAGCCTGCGACCTCGACGCGTCGCAGTGGGGAGTCGCGGTGCAGTCGAAGTTCGTCGCGGTCGGCTCGCTCGTGCCGTGGGCCGAGCCCGAGGTCGGCGCGATCGCCACGCAGGCGTACGCGAACCCGCGCTACGGCCCCGAGGGGCTTGCGCTCCTACGGGAGGGACAGGCGGCCGCCGACGTCGTGCAACGGCTCGTCGGAGCAGACGAAGGGCGCGACGAGCGGCAGCTCGGGGTCGTCGACAGGCACGGCGGCTCGGCCGCGTGGACCGGCACCGGCTGCCACGAGTGGGCCGGACACCGCACAGGCCCGTGCTACGCGGCGCAGGGCAACATCCTCGTCGGCGCGGAGACGGTGGAGGCGCTCGCCGACACGTTCGAGTCGACGGCCGGCCGCAGCCTCGCGGCGCGCCTGCTCGAGTGCCTCGCGGCCGCACAGCTCGCGGGAGGCGACCGGCGCGGGCAGCAGTCGGCGTCGCTGCTCGTCGTGCAACGGGACGGCGGCTATGCGCAGCTCTCAGACGTCCTGATCGACCTGCGCGTCGACGAGCACGAACGGCCGATCGACGAGCTGCGCCGCATCTACGCGATCCACGACCGGCTCTTCGGCGTCACGCCGCGCAGGAACTGGCTGCCGCTCGAGGGCGAGCTCGCCACCGAGGTCGGCGACCGGCTTGCCCGGCTCGGCTACAAGACGCTCGACGCGTGGGCCGGCGTCGAGAATCTCGAGAAGCGCGTCGACGACGACGAGGCGATCGATCCCGTCGTGCTCGAGGCCCTGCGCGAGGCGTCCGCATGAAGCGGATCCAGCTCGACGAGATCGAGGGCATCCCCGTCTTCGGCACGCTCCTCTGGAAGCCCGTGCGGAAGACGCTCGGCGTGACCGCGTTCGGAATCAACGCCTACACGGCCGCGAGCGTGGGCGACGAGGTCGTCGAGGACCACACGGAGTCGCAGCTGGGCCACGAGGAGATCTACCTCGTCGTCGCGGGGCATGCGACCTTCACCGTCGACGGGGAGACGGTCGATGCGCCGGCCGGGACGCTCGTCTACCTCGACGACCCGGCGCAGCGGCGCTCGGCGGTCGCGCAGGCACCCGACACCACTGTGGTCGCGATCGGCGGCGCCCCCGGCCGGCACGAGATCTCCGCCTGGGAGTACTTCTTCCCCGCGTTGCCACACATGCGCTCCGGCGACTACGACACGGCGCGCCGACTGCTCGAGGAGGGGCTCCACGAGAAGGACGCCGCCGTGCTGCGCTACCAGCTCGCGTGCGTCGAGGCCCTGGCGGGGAATCGCGAGCGGGCGCTCGCCGAGCTTCGGATCGCCGTCGAGCGCGAGGTGCGGTTCCGCGAAGCCGCCGCGAAGGACGAGGACTTCGACTCGATCCGCGACGACCCGCGGTTCCCGGCCTAGGCGTCGCCCGGCAGCCGTACACCCGTGGCGAGCGCTCGCAGCGCCGGCACGGGATCAGACTCGGGACGCGCCGCGAGCAGCAGCGCGGCGTGCCCCGGCTCGGTGACGAGCGAATCGACGAGGAGCTGCAGCCCGAGCGCGAGCGCGAACGCCTTGTGCCAGTGCTCCCCGCCGAAAGGGACGAGCTGCTCCTCGGAGGCGAGGCCGGCGATCACGTCGCCCCACGTCACTGCACCCATCGAGACGTCGACGACGATCGGCTTCCCGTCGGAGCTCGGAATTCCCACCGCGATCGGGTTCGTGCCGGCGAGCTTCGGACCGCCGGGCGGGCCAAGCCGCGCAGGTGACGTCGCGGTCACGACGCCGACGAGCCCCGCCTCGGCGAGCAGCCGCGCGTAGTGCCCGAGCATCCCCGTCGGAAAGCACCGTTCGACGACGACGAGCCGCGCGCGCTCGGGCGGCCGGTCGATGCAGGCGCGCGCAGCCGTGCGCAGGGCGATGTACCCGACGCTGCCCTGCGCATGCCACCGCCAGTACCCGTCCGACTCGGTCATCTGGATCGGACGAGCCGCTGGATCGAAGCCCTCGAGCTGTTCGAGCCACGGAATCCGCGAGTAGCCGTGACCCCTCTTCCCACGTCGCTCTGCGTCGTCGAAGTGGTCCCAGAGCGTCTCGGCGTCTCCGCGGCCGAAGCCGAGCGCCTCGAGCCGTCTCAGCCCTTCGTCACGCTGCACGGCGCCGCCTGCCCGCGGCCACTCCCGCGCCGAAGAGGGCCGCCGCGCCCCACACGAGCGGCGGCACCCGCCGCCGTGCGTGCGGATAGGCCCGCGTGCTGAACTCCAGCAACGGCCAGCCGCGCTCGGCGGCGATGCGACGCAGCTCGCGGTCGGGGTTGACGCCGACCGGCCGGCCGACCGACTCGAGGAACGCCACGTCGGTGTGGCTGTCGGAGTAGGCGGTGCACTCGTCGAGCTCGAGCCCCTGCTCGGCGGCGAGCTCACGGACGCAGCGCGCCTTGTTCTCCGCGTGCAGCGCGCGCACGGCGCGGCCGGTGTACGCGCCGTCGCGCACCTCGCAGACGGTGCCGAGCGCTCCGTCGAACCCGAGGTCGTCGGCGATCGCCTCCACGATCTCCTGCAGCGTCGCCGAGACGATGTAGACCCGCTCGCCGCGCGCCCGGTGCTGCTCGACGAGATGCAGCGGCTCGGCGTAGACGAGCGGACGGAGCACGCGCTCCATCGCGCCGGCGACGAGCGAGCGCATCTGCTCCGGTGTGAAGCCGCGGAGGACCACGAGCCCGTCCTCGGCGGCGCGACGCACCGACTCGTGACTCGCGCCGCGCAGGGCGAACAGGAACTGCCACGCCGCGGCCTTCGCGAGCTGCCTACGCGAGATCAACCCGCGGTCGCGGAACGTGCCCGCGAGCGCGAGCGCCGAGGAGCGACGGAGCAGCGTGCGGTCGAGGTCGAAGAAGGCGGCCGCGGCCACCGTCAGGCTTTGACGCCGGCGGCGGCGAGCGCATCCTCACGACGGGGGTAGTCGCGCAGGCTCGCCACCTTGCCGCCGCGGAGCACGACGATCTGGAACAGCCGCGGCACGAAGCCCCTCGCGCCGAGCCGCTCGAGCCGCTTGCCACGGAGCTGCACGAGCACCCGGTCACCGAGATCGAGCATCTCGCCCGGGTGGAGCCGGTTCGCCTCGGCGCGCCAGAGCAGCGTCTGCACGACCTCCTCCGCGCTCTTGCAGGCAGACCACGCTCCTTCGCGCGCCGGCGACCAGGTCGCGTCGTCATGCAAGCGAAGCCGCAGCTCGCGGTGATTCGCCCGCCGCGCGAGCTCGTAGAGCTCCCGCACGGCGTCGAGGTTCCCCGACGCCATCAGCCGACGAGCGGCAGGGCCTTGACGATGCTGCCGGACTCGCGCCGCGCGTCGATTGCCTCCGCGATCGCCACGATCGCCTCGGCGGACGCCGACTCCGGATGTGCGGCGACGACCGGCTCGCCGAGGTCGCCCTGCTCGCGGAGGAGCGGATCGAGCGGGACGATGCCGAGCAGCGGCACGTCGAGCTGCGCGGCAAGCGCCTCGCCGCCGCCGAAGCCGAACACGTCGCCGGTCATGTTCTCGACGACGCCGAGCAGGCGCATGTTCGTCTTGCGCGCCATCGACGCGGCGCGCGACGCGACGTCCTGCGCGAGCCGCTGCGGCGTCGTCACCACCACCACCTCTGCGCGCGGCAGGAGCTGGCCGAGCGAGATCGAGACGTCTCCCGTCCCCGGCGGCATGTCGACGACGAGCACGTCGAGGTCGCCCCAGTGCACGTCCGTCAGGAACTGCTCGAGCGCCCGGTGCAGCATCGGCCCGCGCCACATCACCGGCGCGTTCTCGTCCAGGAAGAAGCCGATCGACATCAGCTTCAGGCCGTCCTTCACCGGCGGCACGATCAGGTCGTCGACCGCGACGGGCTTCTGGTGGATGCCAAGGATGTGCGGGATCGAGTGCCCGTAGACGTCGGCGTCGAGGATGCCGGTACGGCGGCCGAGCCCCGAGAAGGCCACCGCGAGGTTCGCCGTCAGGGTCGACTTGCCGACGCCGCCCTTGCCGCTCGCGATCGCGATCACGCGCGTGTCGCGGTTGAGCCGGATCACGGCGTCGTCGGCAGGCGCGCCGCCGCGCAGCTTGCTCGTCAGTGCCTGGCGCTCCTCCGGCGTCATCACCGCGAACGAGAGCTTGGCACCCCTCACGCCCGGCACGTTCGCGAGCGCGCCCTCGACCTGCTCCTCGAACGACTGGCGCAGGGGGCAGCCGGCGACGGTGAGCACGATCGTCAGCGCGACCACGCCGTCGTCCACGGCGACGTCGCGCACCATGTCGAGCTCGGTCACGGGTCGCTGCAGCTCGGGGTCGATCACCTGCTCGAGCGCGGCGAGGATCGCGTCGCGGCTGGGTTCCATCTCCATCCGAGGGTAGCGGAGATAGCGTAGGCAACTGGTGACCTGGTTCGGCCTGGTCTGGAAGAACCTCATGCGGCGCCCGGTGCGGACGCTGCTGACGGGGGCCGGCGTGGCGCTGGGCGTCGGGCTCATCGTCGCGCTGCTCTCGATCGCGGCCGGCACCAGGCGGACCGCGTCCGACCTGATCCACCTCGGCCGCGCGGACTTCGGGCTCTTCCAGAGCGGCGTCTCCGACGCGACGCGCTCGCTGTTGCCCGTTCGGCTCGAGCGCGAGGTGGCCCGGGATCGCGGCGTCGCGCAGACCGCGCGGATCTTCCTCCTCGTGACGACGGTGCAGGGAAAGCCGTCGTCGCTCGTCTTCGGGCTCGCGCCGGACGAGTTCCCGGCGCAGCGGCTGACCCTCGTCTCGGGCGACCGGTCGGGCGCGCTCGTCGGCGACCAGTTCGGGGCTCACGCCGGCGAGACCCTGCGCATCGGCACGCGGACGTTCCGAGTCTCGGGCATCTTCCACAGCGGCGACCGCTTCGAGGACCAGGGCGTCGTGCTGCCCCTGCCGGCGGTGCAGGCACTCGCGCGGCGACCGGGAGAGGTGACGACGATCGCGGTCACGGTGAAGATTGGCCACCGGCCGCAGACGGTCGCGTCGAGGCTCGAGCGTCGCTACGGGATCGCCGCGATCGTCGAGCCGGGGCAGGCAGTCAAGGTCGACACCTCGTCGCGGCTGATCATCGACGTCGGCTGGGTGATCTCGGTGCTGGCGCTGATCGTGGGCGGCATCGGCGTCACGAACACGATGGCGATGTCCGTCTTCGAGCGCGTACGCGAGATCGGGATCCTGCGGGCCGTGGGCTGGCCGAGCCGGCGCATCGCGGGCCTGATCGTGAGCGAGGCGATCGGGATCGCCGCCGTGGCGCTCGCGCTGGGCCTGGGGATGGGCGTGCTCGCCGCGCACCTGTTCACGGCGCAGACCGGCCTGTCGAGCCTCGTCTCGCCGGACTTCACGGCAGGCGTCTTCCTCTGGGGCCTCGCCTTCGCGCTCGGCGTCTGCGTGCTCGGAGCCGTCTACCCGGCGTGGCGGGCGCTGCGACTCAGCCCGATCGAGGCGCTTCGCCGCGAGTAGCGCTCAGCGCGCCGTCCCGGATCCGCAGGACGCGGTCGGCCTGCGCGGCGACGCCTTCGTCGTTGGTCACGAGCAGCACCGTCGTCCCGTGCCGCTCGCGGACGCCGCGGAGCACGGCGAGGATCTGCGCGCCCGTGTCGGAGTCGAGCGCGCCGGTCGGCTCGTCGGCGAGCAGGAGCCGCGGCTCGTTCGCGAGCGCGCGGGCGATCGCGACGCGCTGGCGCTCGCCTCCCGAGAGCGTGGGCGGGTAGCTCCGCTCGCGCTCTGCGAGCCCCGTCTCTACGAGCAGCGTGTGGGCGCGACGCTCCCGCTCGGCGCGGCGGCGCTTGCCGAGCATCGGCACCTGGACGTTCTCGACAGCGGTCAGCGTCGGGATCAGGTTGTGGAACTGGAAGACGAAGCCGACCGTGTCGGCGCGGTAGCGAGCCGGGTCGTCGAGCCGGGTCACGTCCTCGCCGCCGACGCGGATCTCGCCCGCGTCGGGACGGTCGAGCGCGCCGATCAGGTTCAACAGGGTGCTCTTGCCGCAGCCCGAGGGGCCCGTGAGGGCGACGAGCTCCCCCGGGTCGAGGTGCAGCGAGACGCCGTCCAACGCGTGGATCCGGCCGCCCTCGAAGCTCTTGTGGACGTCGCGGACGAGGACCTCGGCGCCGCTCACCGGGCTCTGACCGGCCACCCGGCCTTTGCCTTCGCGTACCCGGGTGAGGTGACCGTCGCCTGGAGAACGAGGGGCTGGCCGCGCGACGCCGGCGGGAACGGCGGGTTGATGCCGACCCCGAACGTCTCCCGCCAGATCCCGTTGCGGACGAAGTGCTTGCCGACCTCGCCGACGGGCAGGGCACCGAACACGAACTGCAGGTGGATGTGGGCCGGCACCGGCTTCCCGTTCATGCCGGTGACGCGCACCTCGTAGTGCCAGTGCTTGCCGACCCGCGGCCGGTGGTCCTGGCCCGTGATGACGACGTGGAGCTTCGGCTTGCCCGCCGGAGCGTGCGCCGTGGCGGGGGCCGACGTCGTCGGCTTCTTCGTACCGCCGCCGCAGGCCACGAGGAGCAGCACGAGCGGCACGAGGACCGCAAGGCGTCGCACCCGCTGATCGTAGGTCACTATCCGGCGAGCCGCGCGAGCTTGCTGGCCGCCGCTCCGAGCGGCCGCGGCTCCTCGAGCACGGGCACGAAGAGGTCGCCGTGCCGCTCGACGCGCTCGAGGACGGCGTCCATCGTGAAGTCGCGCGGCCGCACGCCGGGTGTGAGCTCCTCCCAGCGCAGCGGCGTCGAGACCGGCGCGCCCGGCTTGGGCCGCACCGAATAGACGGACGCGATCGTCTTGCCCCAGCCGTTCTGCCGGTGGTCGACGAGCACCCCGGCGCGCTTCCTCTTCAGCCACTCCGTCGTCACCTTGCCCGGATGCCGCTCCTCGAGGAGGCGCGAGGCGGCTTCCGCGAACTCGTACGTGTCCTCGAAGCCGGCGCGCCGCTGGATCGGCGCCAGCACGTGGATGCCGTCGGCGCCGCTCGTCTTCACGTAGCCGGGCAGCTCGAGCTCGTCGAGCAGCCCGCGGATCAGGTGCGCCACCTCGATCGCGAGCGCGAAGCCGTCCTCCGCATCGGGCGGGTCGAGGTCGAAGACGACGAAGTCCGGCCGGTCGGGACGGTCGACGCGCGAGTACCAGGCGTTCATGTCGATGCAATGCATCTGCACCATCCAGAGCAGCGCCTCCGCCGAGTTGACGAGCGGGAAGTCGACCTCGCGCGAGCCGCCGTCGCGCGGGTGCGTGGTGAACCGCCTGGTGCGGATCCACGAGGGCATCCCCTTCGGCGCCTGCTTCTGGAAGAAGCCCTCGCCGGCGATCCCCTCCCGGTAGCGCTTCATGGTGAACGGCCGGTCGCGCAGGTGCGGCACGAGCACGGGCGCCACGCGCTCGTAGTAGGCGAAGAGGTCGCCCTTCGTGATCCCGTCCTCGGGGAAGAGGACGCGGTCGGGATTCGTCAGCCGGAGGTCACTGGCCACTCTGCGATCGTAGATTCGGACACCCCGGGAGCGGGCAGACAACGAACATGGCCACGGTCGCGGAACTGCAGAGCTGCGACGGCTTCACGGTCGAGGCCCCCGGCGGGCTCCTCGGCTACGTCGAGGAGACGTGGCTCGACGGCTCCGACCATCCGGGCGCGCTCGCGGTGCGAACCTGCGACGGCCGCCGCGCGCTGCTGCCGGCCGAGGCGGTGCGCGCGGTCGACGCGGATGCGCAGGAGGTGCTGGTGCCGGCCGACGTCAGGCTGCTGGAGCTCGACGCGCCACGGATCGCGAGCTCCGACGGAACGCTCGCAGCCGCGTGGCGGACCACCGGCGCCGTCGTCAAGCCGGCAGCCGGCGCCGAGGAGGCGCAGCCCTCGGCGGCGGTCGTGGCCGCCCGGGCGGCAACGGCCGTCAAAGACCGGCCCCTGGCGCAGACCGTTGCCCTCGCCCTCGGCTTCCTCGTGGCGCTGATCTCGTTCGAGATCGGACTCGCGTTCCTGGCGGCCTACCTCGCCACCGGCCATGCGTACTAGACGCCGAGCCTCGCTTTGAGCCAGAGCCCGTTCTTTACCGCGAACGCCTCCCAGTCGTTGTTGAAGTAGGCGAGGATCTCAACCTCGCGGCTCCAGTCCTCGAAGCGCTGCGCCCACTCCTCGAGCTCGCTCTCGCTGTAGTTGCCGCGCCGGCCGCGCGAGCCGTGGTGGAAGCGGACGAACGTCCACCGAGCCGTGAAGACGTGTGCCTGGAACTCCTTCACCTCCGGCCGGTCGCCGATCACGAGCGCGACGCCGTGCTCGCGCAGGAGCTCGTACACGCCGTCGGCGAACCAGCTCGGATGGCGGAACTCGATGCAGTGACGCTGCGCGCTCGGCATGCGCGCGAGCGCTCCGGCGAGACGCTCGTCGTCACGCTGGAAGTTCGGCGGCAGCTGCCACAGCAGGGGGCCCATCTTCGGGCTGCGGCGCAGCGGCTCGATCCGCTCGTAGAAGCGCTCGAGGCCCGGCCCTAGGTCGTTGAGCCTCTTGACGTGCGTGAGGAAGCGCGACGCCTTCACCGCGAACAGGAAGCCGGGCGGCGCCGTGCGCTCCCAGTTCGCGACGGCGTCGCGGTTTGGCAGGCGGTAGAAGGTGTTGTTCACCTCCACCGTGTCGAAGTGGCGGGCGTAATGCTCGAGCCAGGCGCGTGCGGGCCGGCCGCCGTAGAACTCCTCCTTCCAGCTCGCGTAGTTCCAGCCGGAGCAGCCTATGCGGATAGCGCGGCGGCGACCTGTCGGCACAGGTCGGCGGTTCCCGCTGCCGCGACGCGCGAACGTCCCTCGAGGTCGAGCTCCGCCTCCCCGAACGGGCGCGGGTCGTCGAAGAGCTCGATCGCGATCCCGAGCTCGCGGCAGAGGAGCTGGGCGGCGGCGATGTCCACCGAGCGCGCGGCCTTGAGCGAGCAGACCGCGTCGACGCGGCCGGCGGCGAGGTGGCAGAGGGAGAGCGCGAGCGACCCCATGATGCGCAGCCGGTAGGCGAGCTCGACGAACGCGGGCGCGTGCGCGGCGATCAGCGAGGTGCGCGTCGCCTCGAAGCTGAGGATCTCGATGCGCTCCTTCGGGCGGACGGAGCCGAGTGGCTCGCCGTTCAGCGTCGCGCCGCCGCCGCGGCGGCCGACCCATTCCTCGCCGCTGCCGAAGTCGTAGACGTAGCCGAAGACGACGTCCTGCATCCGCTCGCCCTCGGCGACCGCCAGCGAGACGCTGAAGAAGGGGATGCCCCGCTTCGCGTTCAGCGACCCGTCGATCGGATCGACGACGACGAGCGGCGAGCCGCTGCCGACACGGCCCGCCTCCTCCGAGACGATCGCCACGCCCAGGTCGCGGAAGCGGGCGAGGATCGCAGCCTCGGCCGCCCCGTCGACGGCCGTCGTCTCGTCGCCGCCGTGCCCCTGCCCGAGGACCGGCTCGCGCTCGACGCGCGTGGGCAGGTCGGCGAGCACCGCGCGGACGTCCTCGACGGCGTCGCGGCAGACCGCGAGCCAGTCCGTCACAGCGGCAGGAACAGCAACCCGCTCGTCAGCTTCGGATAGAAGAACGTGCTCTTCTGCGGCATCACGTCGCCGCGCTGCGCGACCTCCCACACGTCCTCGATCCGCGTCGGCCGCAGCAGGAACGCCGCCTCCGCCTCGCCTCGGTCGACGGCCGCGACGGCCTCGCGCGCGTTCGGGGTGTACGTCACGCCCTCGGGGGCGAGCGCGTCGACGATCTCCGGGTCGAGACCGTCTCCCGCGAGCAACTCGTAGCGGCCGCGCCT
>WNGE01005870.1_pt1 | contig 14570 bp, 12 predicted proteins | sample 5400651 | NCBI WGS metagenome assembly WNGE01 (sample SAMN13153370, study PRJNA577476) | soil metagenome | isolation source: 60 cm soil or saprolite under grassland replicate 2 | place: USA:California | collected 2016-06-15 | reverse complement strand
CCTCGCCTCCCACTACTGGCAGATCCGCGGCCGCCGCGGCGAGCCCAAAGCGATCGGCGCGATCCGCCACGACATCCTCGTCGCCTACTACCACATCGCGCGCGACCGGGTGCCCTTCCGCGAACTCGGAGCGGACTGGCTCGCCCGCCGCCACTCACCCGAACACAGGGCACGCCGACTCGTCCGCCAACTCGAGGCGCTCGGCCTCAAAGTGACACTCGAGGCCGCCGCCTGAGCACCTGAAAACCAGGCATCCGAGCGCCCCCTCCCCCGGTCGGGCCTACCGCCCGACCCGCTCGCGCGTGCGCCTCCTCGCATGACAACCCGCCGGGATTCACATCTCAGAGAGAGGGGTCTGCCCTTGCTCGTGTCGCTGGTGTATCTGTCGCGGTAGCGGCGCTGCGTCTGCGTTCGCGTGAGTTCAAGGAGCTCGAGATCGTCGTGCTCCGACATGAGCTTGCGGTTCTTCGCCGACAGATCGCCCGCCCTCGTCTGGAGGACGCCGATGGTGTCTCCCTCGCTGCGGCCAGTCGACTTCTGCGGGGAACGGGCCAGCAGTCGTTCTTCGTCCGCCCTGACACACTGCTTGGTTAGCATCGCCGGCTTGTTCGGAGACGCTGGACCTACGCGGGGCGCCGTCCCGGCCGGCCCGCGATCTCCGCGGACATCCGCGAGCTCGTTTGCAGGTTGCCCGTGAGAACCCACGCTGGGGGTATCAGCGGATCGTCGGTGAGCTGGCCGGTGTGGGGGTGCAGATCGGCGCGACGACGGTGCGTACGATCCTACGGGTCGCGGCCGTACGAATTGCGTTCGGTGATCCGACCCTCGCGGTTCTGGATCTTGTGCTCGGTGTGCAACCGCTGGGCCATCTCGCGGCCCTTCGCTTGGGCCTCGGCTTTCGTCGGAGTGATGTGCGAGGCGCGTTGGTTGCCCTCCATCTTGTTCTGCCAGCCGCCGTCGGGGTGGGGGCCGGTGACGACCGCGGGCTTCTTAGAACGCCTAACAGAATGACTCCTCGGCCTGGAGGAGCTTGAGGCAGATCAGGCTGCAGCCGATCGCGAGGAAGGCTTCGTGGATGTCGTCGCGGCGCTCGTAGCGGATGCGGAGACGGCGGTACTGGTGCAGCCAGGCGATCGTGCGCTCCACGACCCAGCGCTGCTTGCCGAGCCCCGAGCCGTGCCCGCTCTTCGGCCAGGCGATCTTCGCCTGGATGCCGCGGCGGCGCAGCTCGCGGCGCCCCTCGCGTGAGTGGTAGGCGCGATCGCCGTACAGCTTGCGCGGCCGGCGACGCGGGCGGCCGCGGCGGCCACGCACAGGCGGGATCGCGTCGACGAGCGGGATCATCTGAGTGATGTCGTTGCGGTTGCCGCCCGTGAGCGAGACCGCGAGCGGGCTGCCGCGGCCGCAGCTGATCAGATGGTGCTTGGAGCCTGAGCGCGCACGGTCGACCGCTCGGCCCGGTTTTGCTGCCCCCCAAACGCCCGCACGTGCGAGCTGTCGATCGCCGCCCGCGACCAGTCGATCCGGTCGGCCTCGTTGAGCTTCGCCAGCAGCAGCTCGTGCAGTCGCTGCCAGACCCCGGCCTGCTGCCACTCCCGCAGCCGCCGCCAACAGGTCATCCCGGAGCCGCAGCCCATCTCCTGCGGCAGGTACTCCCAGGGGATCCCCGTCTGGAGCACGAACAGGATCCCGGTCAACACCTTTCGGTCGTCGAGCCGCTTCCGACCGGGAAACCGGTGCCGCCTGGGCACTTTCGGGATCAGCGGCTCGATCAGCCCCCACAGCTCGTCCGACACCAGCGGCCTCGCCATCGTCGCCATCCTTTCGTAAGAGGTTGACGACACCCGCTTCGTCAGCGAACCGCGGGTCCCTGCTTTTCGTTAGGCGCTCTTAGGCATCGTGATCTCCCTTCGTCGCCGTCTTCCTTGGAACGCACGTCGGGTCATTGGTGGTTACTTTAGGTTACCTCCACAGACCCGGGCCCGCGATGAAAGTGCCTGCAAATCGAGATTTCCCGGACCGGGCGCGTTACCTTCGCCCGTTGCTCCCGCAGGCAACGCCAGAGCGGAGGTTCGCTGGCGCCGAGAGCCCACCGGACTGGCGGGCGGGCTGGCACCCAGGTGCCATATGCCGGGATGTTCTGCGCGCTACGGGGTGAGGTCGCCGCTACGGGCGGGGTGGCGTAGCTGGCGGAGTCCGCCAGGTCCGCCAGGTCCGCCACGGAAAGAGGCGCCCGCCGACCGCCGAACGGCGAACGACCCGGCACGCGATCGAGAGCCGTGCACCGGCTCTGTGCTCGCGCGTTCGTCCTCTCCGCTGGGGCCTCGCCGGCTCTGGTTGTCGCAGAAGAGCCGGAAGACGACACGGGACCGAAGCCCGCTCCGCGGAGGGAAAGTCGGGGGGCTCCGCCGGCGTCGGCGTCGGAGCTAGGCAGGTGTGAGCGTCAATACGACCGGGAGCGTCAGAAGCACCGCGCCCGCGTCGTCGTCCCGGTGGGAGTAAACCTTCTCCTCAGACAGCTCGACGTGCCATCCCGGCAGGATCTCGTTGCGCTTGAAGCCCTTGCGAACACGGGCCAGAGCTTGATCGAGCTTCGTGCGGTCGCCTCCAAGAAAGGGGACGGAAAGAAACAGTCCGGCTCGGAGCTGCTTCGAATCCGGCGGCCAGGTGACCGGTTCAAGCTCCGCGACCTTGACGATCACGGCTTCAGCCGTCTCGCGAGGCGGTTGCAAGCTGAAATGCCGGTAGATCGCGGCCTCCAGCTCGGCTCTGTCAGGCGTATCCGGCATCTAACGCACGTGGTTTCCGAAGCGAATCGTAAGCGGTCTCTGATGATGGGGCCGCGGTCGGGCACGGCCAGGGATACGATCGTTTACCGGGGTGTCGCAGTTCCAACAGAGGGCGACACGCGCGACGCAGCCACCCGTAGCCGACCAATCCCCGTCGGCCCGTGAGCGATTGCCAAGAACCATTCCCGGTCGATGATCCCTACTGTGCTAGCCGTCTGTTTGGTCTCTCCTCGCGCGTGCGGAGCGGGAGTCAGCGCCGATTCGCGGAGGGGCGACTCGCACTCAGAGACGTGCTGCAGGAGCTCGACACACACGTCGTCGAGCTCGATCCGGCGCTGCTCGTGAACGTCAACACAGTTGCGGACCTGCGGGCGCTCACGCCGTGACGGGCTCCCGCTCCTCGATCCTCTCGGCCCGGACGATCGCGTTGTAGTCGGGGATGCCCGCCTGCGGCGAGCGACGTCGCCGGTCGATCAGCACCTCCCCTTCCGGCCAGTGCACCTCGAGGTTTCCCGGCCTCATCGGCGCGACGCAGACGCGCCCGCCGAACTCGCCGAACTCGCTCGTCAGCAGGACGGGGTCGCCGTGCTCGAGCCCGAGCTGCCGGGCGTCGTCGCCGCTCATCAGCACGGCCTCGCGGACGGCGCCGGTGATGGGATCCGACGCCCCTTGGACCATGCTGTTGAACTGCTTCCCGCGCCTCGTCGCGACGAGGAAAGTCCCCTCCGGAAGCTCGATCGTGGGAGGCTCGACCACCGAGAAGTGCGCCTTGCCGTCGGAGGTCGGGAACTTCCAGCCCGAGCAGAGGTGGCGCCCGCCGTACTGGATTTCGTCGCCCGCCTTCCGCAGCCGCTGGATGCCGTCGTACATCGGCACGACGCGCGCGATCTCCTCGCGGATCGCCGCCGTCCCGTCGAAGTGGAGCTTGTCCGCCAACTCCGGCCGGGCGCGCTTCGCCACCTCGAGAAATACCTCCCATTCGGGCCGCGCCTCGCCGACCCGTGGCCCGGGAATCTCGGGGCTGAAGATGATCCGTCGCTCGGTCGACGTCTCGGTCACGCCGCCTCTGATCTCGTACCGCGTCTGCGCCGGGAGGAGGACCACTGTCTCTTCGGGCGGGACGAGCATTTGCGTCGAGGGGACGATGTCCATGTGCACCCTGAGCGGGATTCGGCGCAGCGCCTCGTCGACGTACACCGGATCCGGCAGCACTTCGAGGAAGTTGCCGCCGGAGGCGAACAACACGTCCAGCCGGCGCGCGTAGCCGGCGTCGACCATCTCGGGCGCCGTCAGGCCGCGCTCGTGCGGCACCTCGAAGCCCCACCGACGCGAGAGACCTTCGGCGTTCTCCTCGGTCAGCGGTTGGCCGCCGGGGAAGACGGTCGCGTACGCCCCCATCTCCGCGCCGCCCTGCACCCCGGAGTGGCCGCGGATCGGCATCAAGCCGCAGCGATCTCGGCCGACGAAGCCCTTGGCCAGCGCGAGGTTGATGATCGAGCGCACGTTGCCCTCGCCGCATTCGTGCTGCGTGACGCCCATGCTCCAGACGAGCACCGCCGTCTCCGCCTTGGCGAGCATCCGCGCGAGCTCGAGCATCTCCTCGCGCGAGGATCCCGAGAGCCGTTCGAGCTCCTCCCACGGCTGCTCGTCGAGCGCGGCCGCAAGCTCCGCGAAGCCGGTCGCGTGATCTTCGACGAAGTCGCCGTCGATCCAGCCGTTGCCGACCATGTGCTTGAGCGTCCCATTTAGGAACGCGATGTCGCCGCCGACGTTGACGAGGAAGAAGCGGTCGGCGATCTTCGTGCCGAAGAGCGCGCTCTCGAGATTCGACGGGACCCAGTAGCGCGCCATGCCCGGCTCGCGGAAGCTGTTGACGACCGCGACCTTCGTTCCCTCCTTCTTCGCGTGGTACAGGTACTTCATGCTCACCGGCTGGTTGCTCGCGACGTTGGAGCCGATGAAGAGGACGAGGTCGCTACCGATCCAGTCCTTGTACGAGCAGGTCGTCGCGCCGACGCCGAGCGCCTCCTTGAGGCCAAACGTGCTCGGAGCGTGGCAGACGCGGGCTGCGTTGTCGATCGAGTTGCTGCCGAGCGCGCGCACCGCCTTCTGCACCGCGTAGTAGTTCTCGTTCGGTTGGCCGCGGCTCGTCATATAGAAGCCGAGCCGGTCGGGCGAGGTCGCGCGGATGCGCTCCGCGATCAGGTCGAGGGCGTCTTCCCAGCTCACGCGGTGGAAGCCCTGCTCGCCCGCCCTGCGCACCATCGGGTACGGCAGCCGCCCGAGGCCGCGCAGCTCGACGCTCCTCTTGCCCTCGAGGCGAGAGACATCCTCGAGCAGGCGCGGGTCGAGCGCGGGCATCGTGTTCAGCCGCAGGAGCCGCAGCCGGACGTTGCAGAGGTGGATCTCGTCCAGCGTCCAGTCGTGCAGGCCCGTCGTTCCGAGGGCGCAGCCGTCGCAGACGCCGTGCTTGAGGATCCGCCACGCGTAACGCAGGTTGCGCCGGTTCTCCGAGATCGCCTTCCAGATCTCGAGGTAGTTGGTCGGCCGCTGCTCGCCGATGCCGAACGGCTTCCGGCTCGCCCACAGCGACGGCTGCCAGCGCTTCGTCATTCCGTCACGGGATCTGTTCGGGGAGGAACTGCTGCGCCGGAAGGCGCTCGTCCGTACCGCGCGACCGCCGAGCAACCGAGATCCGCCTCAGGTTCGGATCGTGCGGGTGCTCCAGCTGGTATTGCGCGACGATCCTGCTCAGCTCCTCAGGCGTGTCACAGCGCTCTTCGTCGCCGTCGGTCGTGTTACGTCGTGCGCGCAGTATCGCGTACCGAGAGCGCAAGCGAGAGCTTGCCCGCGGACTCGCGGTTCTGCGCCGACGTGACTCCGACACGACTTCAGGCGGCGGAGCGGTACCACCCCCGCCTGGCTGGCCGCTCAGGTAACAGCGGATCGTGCCGGCTCGATCCGACCACCAACCACGCCTCGCAACGCCGCTTCTCATGCGGCGTCGCGGCGTGACCCAGGCTAGGACTCCGACTCGCGATTTGCGTGCGGCGGGGTGCCACCCCGTTCGCCGGCCTTAGCGCCTGAGGCTCGAGCGGTTCGACCCTCCCGCCTCGCGCCCGCGCGCATTCGGATCGAGCCCTAGCGACGGCTGAGATGTCTGGTGAGGGGTCAGGACGGCTTCGGCTGCGAGCCGCTCGAGCGGGCTCTAGGCGTGACCGCCAACCAAACCAGGAAGTTTGGCGCCGCACACCGGTCCAACTCAAGTCATGTTCTGCGGCACTCCGCTCGACCGACCAGCGCTGCCTTACGAGCGAGAGTCAGGCTTCCACACCAATCCAATCCACGACCTCATCGGCGGGGGTCTAGCCTTCTCTCTATGGACATCGTGCGCCGAGAGCAGCGCAAGGCCTTCATCACGGCAGATGGCTCCTCGATCCGGGAGCTGGCCGGCACTCCGTCAGGAAACGCGAGCAACCAGAGCTTGGCTGAGGCGGTCGTACCGCCCGGGAGCGCGACCATCGCCCACTTTCACCACCGTAGCGAGGAGATCTATTTGTTCACCCACGGGAGCGGCCGGATGCGACTCGGCAACGAAGAGCACGCAGTTCGCGCCGGGGACTGCATCGTCATACCACCGGGCGTCGCGCACAAACTGTGGGCAGACGAGCGAGAGCCGTTGATACTCCTGTGCTGCTGCGCGCCGGCCTACTCGCATGCGGACACGGAGCTGCTCGAAGACTGAGTAGGCGGCTCGTGGTGATCGCCGCGAGTGACACGACGCGTATCGAGCTCCCGCCGGGGTGCCACCCTCGTCCCGGCTCGCCCTCGAAGCTGGCGGATGAGACCCAATCGGATCCGACCAGAGTCCGACCACGCGTTGCGATGCCGCTTCTCAGGCGGCCTCGCGCGGTGACCGCCAACCAGCGAGGTTGGTGACCCCCGCCAGCGAGGTTGGTGACCCGGCTTGTTGAGTGCGCCGGCTGGCGTAAACGCCATCCCTGCTCCTCGACCGCTGCTCCCCCGGCGGCGACTGAGCCCCAGCCCGTGGCGCTCCGCGATCTGCTCTTTGCATGTCTCAGCATGCCCTCAGCAGGCCTGGATCGAGGCAGGGGACGACTCCTGGGCCGCGGAGACGCGGGCGCTAGGTGACCGGATCGCGACGACCGGCGGCTAGGACCGTCTCGTTCGGTTTACCTGACCGCGAGCTGCCCGAGCTCGGCCAGCGCAACCTCGTAGCGCTCGATGCCGACGATTCGGCTCGCCGCGCCCTCGGCCGCCCGCTGCCGGAGCTGGTTCGCCTGATCCTCGCTCGCGCGCAGCGCCTCGTCGCTCTCCCAGAGGGTGATCAGCTTGGTGCGGCCGCGCTCGCGATCGACCAGCGAGACGAAGCCCTTGAAGCCGCCGAGCTGCCGGACCTGCGGGACGATCTCCTCCTGCGCGTAGCGCGTCCCTTCGTCGATGCGCTCCGGCGAGCCTTCGAGGGCACTCACGCGCGCCGCGCGAGCCCCCTCGCCTCCCTCCGCCAGCACGACCTCGTAGATGTCGACCGACGTCCGACGCCCTCCCTGCGCCTCTGGGATCTCGTCTCCCATGCGCTCGAACTCCGGCTCGGCCGCGCGGATTTTCTCCTCGCTCTGGAAGAACGTGACCCCGAGGCTTTTTCTCTCGTCTCGGTCAAGCAGCATCAGCCCGCCCTGCGCGTCCGGCAGCCGGTTCGACTCGATGTTCTGGCGAACCCGCCCCAGCAAGTCGTCGACCACCGACGTGTCAACGTTCTCAAACTCAGCGACTCGTGCGTACATCTCTCCACCTCCAGCTCGAGGACGGTCCGAGCCTACGCCTGTCGCGGTCGCCCGTCTAGGGCCGATCTCCTTTCCACAGGCTGACTGCGTCTATGTCTCCCTCGACGAGACTCCTGCGCCTGATTTCGCGCCGGTGGGGTGCGTCCCGTCGCGCCTGGCGCTTGCGCTCGAGTCCGAGAGCCGGATTCGGGTTCGGCTCGCGGACGTCCTTCGCACGCGTGCGAGCAAACATGTTCGAGCCTTAGCTACGGCTTGGGATGCCCTGGTGAGGATCAAGAGGCCTTCGGATCGGCCCCGGTAAACCGACCAGCCCCCGACCACACTTTCCGAGGCCGCATCGGTACGGGTTCGCGAGGTGACCGCCAACCACCGGAGTTGGTGACTGCTGGTCGAGTCCGCAGCGCTGGGTAAACGCCACTCCCTGCGAAGTTGGTGATGCCCTCCGCCGCTTGGACGAGCCTAGTTGTAGCTGACCGCTGTGACGTAGGCCGTCGCACTGGTCTGCCAGAAGGTCGACGCCGAGATCGCGGGCATCAGCTCGGCCTACGGGAGGCACGGGTAAAAGCGGCCTTCCACCGCGCCCGGCTAAGGCGTTCATCAGAGTTCTCGATGGGCTCGGGGGCCGGCCGCCGCAGCGCCGACCCCCGCGGAGTGATCCCCGCGGTTTCCAAGGCACCAAACCTGATTGACTCGTCAGTCAACGCTGGTCGCGCTGCGCGCGCTCGTTGTCTCGAGCCGACGGCGCACGTTCGGCTCGATCGCCACGCCGTGGAGCTTGACTCGCCGGAGATCGTCGCGGCCCTTTAACTGCGATCGCGTTCGTGCAATTCTCGATGGGCCGCAGTTACCCGCAAAGAAAAGAGACCGAACGATGATCAGAAGCGCGTCTCGAGTGGCGCCCGCCAACTCGTGCATCGGCTGCTACCGCGGCGACGTCAACACGGGCTTTGCCGCGGAAGGGGAGGCCGAGTTCATCGTGGTTGTGCTGCAGAAGGCCGCGGGCATTCCGGCCGAGGAGGCACGGAGCACGTTCAATGTCTACGCTCAACAAGAGCTTGGCTGCGCTCCCGGCGAGGTGCCAACAGGCCGGGTATCGCTCGCGTTCCGCCTCTGCCGCGACTGCGCTGAGGAGCACGGATGCCATGTCGGCTTTCTTGGCAGCGAGATCCCCAGCTACCGCCAAAACATGCCATGAAGAAACCGCTCGCGTAGGCATCGCCCGGCAGCAGTTCAAAGCGCTCCTCTTCCAGCGGCCAGAATGCGGGCCTAGATCCGCCTCCACCGCTCGACCGCGAGATCGCGAGCCCCGTCGCGGTTGGCATACGCGTCGTGGTGCGGCCCGAGGCACCTCGGTCGTCACCGCCGCTGCGCGACCATCAGCTGTGCGCGCGCGCCTTCCTCCGCCTCGAACGGCTGATCGTCGGGGACTCCGACCGCGATTGAGCTCGCGGCGGGGCCACCACCCTGGTTCCCGGCATTTACCGCCTCGTCTCGAGATCAACCGGGGGCAACTATGGAGCTATGAGCCCTTCGCGTACTCCTCGGCTGTCCGCGACTCGAACTCAAATCCGACGACGGGCTCGTCGCCGACGACCCAGGCGTCGTGGCCGGGCTCGATGACATACGCGTGGCCTGGAGCGATCTCCTGCTCGGTACCGTCGTCGTGGACGACGTGCATCGTGCCCGACTGCAAGACGCCGACATGCCGCATCTGACAGCGCTCGCCTCCGACGATCGGCTTGATGGACTCCGACCATCTCCATCCCGGCTGCAACGACATGCGGGAAGCGTTCGTCCCACCGATCCGTACTATCTCCAGCCTCGTCCTGTCGGGCGTCCGAGTCTCGTCGGGCGCGTCGAAGCTGCGTGCTTCAACACCGGCCATCGAAGCCTCCTTCCATAGCTACATACGCCAACGACGATCCTAACCCCGTGCCGGGTACGAGACGATCGTCGGACGCCTTACAGGACTGGACGGCCATCGCCCATCTCATCGCCGCTACGAGACCAGCGCAGCGGCGGGACTCCGAGGCGCGTTGAGCTCGCAGCGGGGTGCCACCCATCAGTCAGTTCTTGCGCCCTGCGCTCTTGATCACGCGGATCCGGCTTTCGGTCGCGTCGACTTGACGCGCTCTTGACGCGGCGCCGGAGAAGCCGCTTGCCGAGCGGCCTCAGCCCTGGATCACGTCACGAGCCGTGATGTGCTGACTGAGCGGTGGTAGACGGCGCCCGGCGAAGCAGGGAAGGGCCGGGGCTGTTTACGACAGTCGGGCTTGAGTCGATACCACCGAGGCGGCTTCGCTAGAGCTGACCTCCGCCGGCCGAACACCAGCTCGCAATGAGCGCGTGACGGCGCCTGTCGCCTTCGACATGTCCCAATGCTACGGAAGATCTAGGTCAGGGCCGGGTGGCAAGGTGGAAAGCGCGGTGTCCGGTACGACGCGCACGTGACGCCAGGGAAGGCATCTCGCCTCCATGACCGCCGAGCTGACCGCCGAGTTCTTGACCAATCTGAGTTGCTGGTTGTCGACCAGGAAGACCCTCTGATCGCTCTGCTCCCTGAGCAGTGTTCGGTCGATCGGGATGGTGAGGAGCTTCGACGTGCCACCCGCAGGGATCAGCCGGACCATGCTCCAGTCGAACCCCAGTGCGAATAGCGTCGGCGGATCTGGGATACGGAACTTCGCGCCCCCGAAGACGACGTAAACCTCCGGTCGGTTCCATTCGCGAACAAGGGTGAAGTCGGCCGGTATGGGCGGAAGTGGCGCGAAGGCGAGAGCACCGGCGAGAAGACCTCGATCTCGAGCGCCCACAATGCCGAGCAGGTTCCGCTTATCGGGCTCTAGGACCGCTCGGGCGGTAGCGGCGCTCGTGTCCACCACCATCCCACCCAGATAGCCAGGATCCGCGGGGAAGTCCGTTCCCCCGAACACCACGCTGAGCCCCGTACCCGCGGCGTTCCTCATGAGCGTGCCATCCGGCAGTCGCACGGCCGGATACGTGGGGGCCGGAGTCTGGGCTCCCGAGGGTGCCCAGGCCGGAAGCGCGGAGTCCCTATCGCCGACCCAGCTAAACCTCACGGTGCAGCCGCCCCAGAAGTCCCAGAAGTCGTTGGTCCCGAAGGTGTACATAGCCTTCGGGCCAAACTGGGTGGCCCGAGCGAGCACCACTGTGTCTGTGCCCGCGCTGCAATCCTGTCCTGCCTTCCATTTCGTGATCGTCATCGACGTCACCGCACCAGTGGGGTCAGAGTCGATTTGGTCGTCCCAGGAGTTGTTGAAGAAGTTGAACGCCTGGATCTCCTTGGTATTGGCCAAGGTCGACACGAGTTCGATTCTCATCTTGCAGCGAGGCAGCGAGAAGTTGCGCGTCACCGTGATCGTTAGGGCATCCCAGGCGAAGACGTACCCATAGTTATACGGCCCGGCGCCGGCAGTGCGGTAGGGATCGACCACCGGGTAGAACCACTCGGCCCCCAGCGAGGAGTTGTTGAGACAGAGGGTCATCTCTTCCTCCCTCCCGGCGCTCGGCGTTCTGCAACCAGGCCTCGAATGAGACGGTGGAGCAGGCGTTCATCCTCAGGACCGAGGTTCAGCCCGTGAAGGGCGATGCCGACGTCTTCTCCAGGATCCGCGTCTGGCGCTGGGGCGGCCGCGGATCTCTCTCGCTCGACGGCAGCCGGATCGCGAACGAACGCGTCAAGGAGCAACCGCACGTCGTCTGCGAGACCCATCGTGTCGGCGTCCGAGTCCCCTTTGACGAAGACCGCGAGCCGAAAGACCGCCGGGTCCTCGGCAATCGGAGCATCCTTCCGTATGTCCTCGAAGCCGCCCACGATCGCATCGAGCGGCATAGCCTCTTCGGACGAAGACTCAGGCGCGACGGCTGGATCCTCGTTGGGCGGTTCGGTCATGAACCCTCCTTCATGCCTGCCGACGGATCCGTCTGACGATCTTCAGCAGAAAGTGACGCCTGTGTCAATCTCTCGGGCGCTGATCGTCAAGCTCGAGACGCTTTGCTGAGTCGCAGTATCCCGCGCGATCGCAATCGGCGGCTAACTACATTCGCGAGACCGGGTGGACTCCTGGCGCTTCAGGCCCACGCCGATCTTTTCCCACGTTCGAGCATCGCGGCGGGACGCGGTTGAAGCCATACGCGAGGGCGCGGCCTCGCTTGTAGCATCGAGAACTGCCATGGGACTATGCCTCCCGTGGTCACGCCCCGGGAGTCGCAAGCTCGCCGGGGCCTTTTGCTTGTCCAGGCGAGTGTAGGTCCGCCTAATCCCCACGTCAAGTGAAGGGGTCACGCTGCTGCCTCGCCCATGGCGTGCGCGTCGAGGTCTTCGCGCCGGAAGAGGAGTCGCCCTGTCGAGCTCCGGTGTACCGGGATCTGACCGCGCTTCACCATCCCCGGATCGCCGCCGGCGTCGTGTCGAGGTAGTCGGCAGCGCGTTCGACACTCAGCCAGGGCGAGCGAGGACGGCTCGCGGGGAGCGACTCGAGAACGATCGCCGCTACTCGTCGGGCGAGGTCGTGGGCGAAGGAATCGCGAAGACGGTCACGGGAAGTCACCGTAGACATCCGTTCGGGCGGTCGAGACAGGTGCGTTTTCCTGTGGCGCGTCTCAAATTCCACTCCCTGCCGCGCCTTGCCTGGCAAACGTCCGCGCAGGTGGCAGGAGTGGAATTAGGCGGAATCTAATGGACTGGCCGAATTTACAAACTCAGACCTGCCCACCACCTGCCCACACACGAAAACGAGGCCCCTTCGGGGCCTCTCGCGTGGCTCAAACGGTTGGTTGACCGAAGCCGACGCCCGGACTCGAACCGGGGACCCCTTCATTACGAGTGAAGTGCTCTACCAGCTGAGCTACGTCGGCAGACGTCCCACTTTAGCGGCGTCGCGGAATGGCAGCACCTGCGTCGCCCGGTAGGTGGGAGTCAGGAGCTCACGTTCTCCGAGCGCGTCCCCACCTCTGCCGGCCGGGTCGTCTCGATCGAGGGGGCAGCGGGAAGCTCGAACAGGAAGGTCGATCCCTCCCCTGCCTTTGACTCGAGCCAGATGTGCCCGCCCATCCGGCTGACGAGCTCGTTGCAGATGTAGAGCCCGAGCCCCGTGCCGCCGACGCCGCGGGTCATGTGCGGATCGACGCGGTAGAACTTCTCGAAGACCATGCTTTGCTCGTCGGTGGGAATCCCGAGCCCCTCGTCGCGGACCTGGAAGAGCACGTTCTCTTCGTGCGTCTCGACGCGGAGTTCGACCCGGCCGCCGTCGGGTGAGTACTTGATCGCGTTCTCGACCAGGTTCACGAGGACCTGCCGAACCTTGTCGCGGTCCGCCTCCACCAGCGGCAGATCGTCGGACACTCGACCTTCGACGTGAACACCCGGAGGGGCGTACGCGCGCGTAGCCTCGACGACGCGCTCGACCAGCTCGGCCGCGTCGAACGGCTCGGGTACCAAGTCGAGCCGCCCGGCGTCGAGCTGGCTGGCGAGCAGGATCTCGTTGACGATCCGGCCAAGGCGCTCGGACTCGTCAGCAATCAGCGACACGAACCGGTCGCGGCCGCCCTCGTCGAGGGCGAAGTCGTGGCGGAGCAGCGTCTGGGCGGCGCCGTAGACCGCCGCCAGCGGCGTTCGCAATTCGTGTGACGCCGTCGCGATGAAGCTCGCCTTGAGCTCCTCGAGCCTGCGAACGTCGGTCAGGTCGCGGAACGCATAGACCGTCCCGCCGAAGAACTGAACCCCCGCTATCGCGATCCAGCGCTCGCCTCGCTCGGTCTCGAGTGGGATCACGACCTCGGGGTGTCCCGGATCCGGCGTCTTCGCGATCGGGACCGAATCGACCGACTCCTGCCAGCCCGGGATCGCGTCTGCCGCCGAGCGGCCGACGATGTCGCCGGCGCGAATGGCTGTGATCCCCTCCGCCGCCGGGTTCCAGAGGCGGACGACGCCGCTCCGGTCGAGGAGCAGAATCCCGTCGGCGACGTGAGCCAGAACGCGTGCTGCGTCCGCGCGCTGCTCGACCTCGGCGTACAGCCGCGCACGATCAACGGCGAGCGCGACCCGGCCGGCGATGTCTTGCACAAGCGCGAGGTCGTCCGCTCCGTAGGGGCGGCCGCGCGCGATCCGGGCGACGGTGACGGCGCCGATCGAGCGCGAACGAGCGCGGAGTGGAACGCAGATCAGGGAGCTCGCGTTGATGCCGCCGAGGAAGCGACCCGGCTCCTGGCCGTTTGACCGCTCGCCGAGCGCAGGGACGATCTGCGGGTTCCCGCTGGCGACGACCGAGCGCACTGCTTCGTCCGGCTCCTGCTGCGGTGCACCCTGGCCTTTCTTGCTTCCCGGCTCGGCGCGCGCAACGGCAAGGCGCTTAAGCGGCGAGCCTTCTTCGGCCAGGTCGATCAGACACCAGTCGCCGAAGTTCCGGACGACCAACTCGGCAACCCGCTCGATCGCGGCCTTGTAATCGGCCGATGTGGCGGCGTCCGCGACCTCGCGGAGCAGGTCGAGTCGGCCCTGACGCTCGCCGGTCTCGGACACGGCGGCGCGCTGGCCGGCCAGGAGGCTGTCTTTTTCGTCCTCAATGCGCTTGAGCTCGCCGATGTCGATGAGGAAGCTCTGTCCGAAGCGGGGCTCGCCGTCCGCGGCGGAGACGATCCTCGCGTGCTCGCGGAGCCAGACGACCTCGCCGTTCCGCCCCAGCACGCGGTACTCGCTCTCGAAGGGCACGCCTTGCTCGGCCGCGCTGGCAAGCTCGCCGAGGACGCGGTCGCGATCGTCGGGATGGAGGATCCGTTCGAGCAGCTCGCCGTCCCACTGCTCGGGTGAGTAGCCAACGGTGGCTTCGATCTGCGGGCCGACGAGGCGCGTTTCGTTTCGATCCTTGGCCCCGTAGACCCACGTGACGAGCGGGAGTCCGTCAGTCAGGTCTTGATACTTGCGCTCGGCATCCACCAGCTCTTGCCCCCGGCGGTC
>WNGE01005326.1_pt1 | contig 14570 bp, 9 predicted proteins | sample 5400651 | NCBI WGS metagenome assembly WNGE01 (sample SAMN13153370, study PRJNA577476) | soil metagenome | isolation source: 60 cm soil or saprolite under grassland replicate 2 | place: USA:California | collected 2016-06-15 | reverse complement strand
CAAGCGTGACACTGTACCAGTCATCACTTGTCAGTAGACTGAGCAGTGTGCTTTGTCCGGTGCCGACGAAGGCATTTGGTCCATTGTTGAAAGCCAACAGGATGCGATTGGGCCCCTGCGTGCCGGCGTCTTTTATGCCAACAGTGGCGCTGGCTCCGTTATTGCCCGGTGCTGCGCCGGAGACCAGATCCAGATAATTGAACTGAATCCGTCCATCGGCAAACAGCTGAGCCTCAAACGTGAGCGTATCTCCCGCAGTCCCGCCCGCGAAGAACCGCACCTGATTCCACTGAATGGTCAGGTGCTGATCCGCCCCGGCTCCAGAAACCTGGAAGAAGACATTTGAACCTGCCTGCCCACCAGCCGTGTGCAGGTCATCCCAGAAAGCAGCGATGGCTGCCTGGGCTGGTGTGGTAGTTAGATCGGCGTTTGTGAAACCCGTATTCGCGGCCCCGAAGGTCAGAAGTCCGTTGCTGCTTACGAACACGTTGGCGTTGTTAACTCCATAGAGCGAGAAGTTGAAGCCAATTGGAATCGAAACAGCAGCGTCGTCCTGATTCGTTAGACCAGCGATCACAGTGCCGGTTGCACTAATGTCCTCGAATGCAAACGGAACCGCAGCTGTGTTGTACATGCTGCTGAGGGTAATTGCGCCCAATGCGCCTTTGTTACCGTCGAGCACTTGGGCTGTGCCGAACGAGTTGTTCGGTTCGGTGTCAAAGGCGGCATTCCGAGTGACCACGAGGTCGTAGGTCACACTGGCGCCGCTCGTTACGCGGGCATAGTAAGTGCCACCCGACGGAGCGGCGAAGTTGCTGATTACGCTGTCTACGTTCGTGGAGCCTCCCACGCCGCTGGCGAGCACCATGCCACCGCCATCAAGCAAGGTAACGTTGGCAGCAGCAGACACCAAACTCTTTACGGCGAGCGTGGTGACGTCTCCACTGTTCAGCGTGAATGAGTACAAGTCAGGTGTGGGGTTCGGCGGCGACAACAAAGTGCTCTGACCAGTGCCGACGAACGCATTAGGTCCATTGTTGAATGCCAACAGAAGGCGATTGGGCCCCTGCGTGCCGGCGTCCTTTACACCGACAGTCGCGCTCGCTCCGTTGTTGCCCGCTGCTGCTCCGGAGACCAGATCCAGATAATTAAACTGAATCCGACCATCGGCAAACAATTGGGCCTCAAACGTGAGCGTATCTCCGGCAGTGCCACCGCTGAAGAATCTCACCCGATTCCATTGGATGGTCAGGTGCTGATTTGGCCCTGCACCAGTAACCTGGAAGAAGACGTTCGAACCCGGCTGGCCACCAGCCGTGTGCAGGTCATCCCAGAAAGCAGTGATGGCTGCCTGGGCTGGTGTGGTAGTTAGATCGGCGTTTGTGAAACCAGTATTCGCAGCCCCGAAGGTCAGAAGTCCGTTGCTGCTGACGAATACGTTGGCGTTGTTAACTCCATAGAGCGAGAAGTTGAAGCCAATCGGAATCGATACAGAAGCATCGTCCTGATTCGTAAGGCCAGCGATCACAGTGCCGGTCGCACTAATGTCTTCGAATGCAAATGCGGTCGCATTGGCTGAGTAATTTGCCGAATCTGTTGCGCCATTTACAGCCCCTCGTTGCGCGCTCGTTTGTGACGTTTGCACTGTGATGAACGAGGAGTCGATATTCTGCGCTGTAGCCAGCGTGTTGTTATCCACACCAGCCAGCGTTCCTTCTGCCTCTTTCGCGGCGTTGAGGATCACCTGCAGCGTGTAATTGCCCGTGGTGCCATTCGCTCCGGTCACCGTGAACGTGTAGGTTCCTGCCGTCACTGCGGGTACGGTTTGCAGCAATGCATTCTGACCCGCCGCGCCTGCAGTGGCGCTGCCGATAGGATTGTTAGATGGATCCCTTAGCGTAATGCTCGGCTGCAGCCCTGCTGAGGCTGTGACAACAGCCGTGAGTGTCTGACCGGGATCGACGTTCAGCGTAAAGCTATCCGTATCTCCCGCAAAGCCTATGTTGCCGCCGATGCTCGGGTCATAAATGAGAGACCCGACCGGGTTTTTGGCGAGCAGCGGAGTCGGATAAGGCACAGTGCCAATATCTACTACATAGTTTGCAGTGAATGCTGCGCCAGGATTCCCGAATGCATCAGTAATGGCTCCAGCCGGGATTGTTGCGGTCAACGTGCCTTCACTCGAAACATTAAGAGTGAATCGTGCAGTTGTATTCCCGGGCAGCACGGTGACTCCAGTAACAGAACTTCCGGCAATACCAGTCAACTGCAAGTCACTGGTTTGTACGGAGGCAGGATCAACAGCCTCGTTAAAGTTCACGTCATACGTGAACGGGCTCGGCAAAGTAAACACTCCGCCGGGGAATGGCGGAACCGTTGAGACCACTTGCAGCAGCACAACGTCATAACGAAATGTCCCGGTGAATGCTGCTACGGGATCACCAGCGGCCAAGCTCGCGAAAGCGCCGTTTGCGATGTTCATAGTCTGAAGTCCCTGGGCTGTCACGGGACTGCTACCAAAGCTGAACTGTATTGTCGTGGTACCGGGTGTATAGGAAACGGAAGCCGCGGGGATGCCGTTGACGGTAAAGTCGCTGGCATCTAATGTCGCGGGATCTACCGGTTCGGAAACATTTACAGTAAAGCTCGTTGGCTGCGTTGAGATAACACTACCAACCGCAGGCACTGTGGTGGTGACATGCAAATGGAGATTGATTGTTTTGTAAAAGACGTTCGGGTCTTTGCGAGGCGCGCCACCTGGCAGATCGCTACGGTTGTCAGCCCACGTGACGTGGAAAGCACCAGACGTGGCCACGGCCGTATCATAGTCGCCCATGTAAGTTGAGTTGACTACGGAATCTCTACCGAACTCCGGCAATGAAGGAGTGTCACTGACGGCATAGCTTGGGGTAAAGGTTACAGCCCCGCCAGAAACGTCGGCATTTCGGCCGTAATACTTGAAGAGGTTGTTTCCTGCTGAGTCCTCCTGACGACTGTAATAGAAGATGCCGAGAGTGGAGCCATCCGGCGTGACTGCAAGAGTCGGCTGCCACTGGTCTGTAGTAGTGGCATCGTCATTGACCTTGATTGGTGCACCAAAAGTGGCGCCTCCATCGGTGGACCGAACGAGGAATACATCGGCCTTATCCGTGCCGGCTCCCTTGTTGGCGTATACCGCGTAGACGTGACCGTTAACTGGGTTAATCGCGGCGTGCGGAAATTCGCTGCTGCGGAAACCTGATGGCGTGGCGGTACCCTGCCGGGTCCCTGTCAGTCCGAGGTCGCCGTTGGTGCCTCCGACGAGGCCCGAAGCTACCGTGACCGGTGCGCCAAACGACACACCCTGGTCGGTGGACTTGCGTACAAAGAGAGTTCCGGGACTCCACCAGAATGCATATACGGAGTGATCCGGACCGACCGCAACGAACGCACCCTGGTTGCCGCCTACGATTGATGTCCCACCACTTGGTCCGAAGGTGTTGCCATTATCGGTAGAGCGGAAGAAGAAAATACCTGCACCTGCACCAAAGTCGCGCTCGATAAGGTAGACATTCCCGTTCCCGGCGCCGGGAAAATTGTCGACTGTGATCCATTCTTTGTCCTGAGCACCAGTTTTTCCGGGAGCGCCCGACACCGGCAGCGACCAGGTAAGACCGTTATCATCCGAATGGAATACGTCGATGCTGGAGCCACTGAATTGAAGTGTGGCGAAGAATATGCGGCCGTTAGTGTTATTGCGGGCCATGACGGGATCGCCGGCGTCGCCACTAGGATTCGTTGGCAACACACCGCCGTCGGTGAAGGTGACACCTCCATCGATTGAACGGGAAAACCCGGTGAACTTATTCGTGCCACCTGAATTGGAGCCTGAGTCGTTGAACCCAGCAACTACAGTATTGCCAAACGCTACAAGCGTGGTCTCGCTTTGCGTGAAAAAAGCCGTGCCTGTACTGCCGGCATTGTTGTTGGTCAGAATATCATCAGGCGAGATACCCGGAACATCACCGCCTTGGAAAGGAAACTCGCCATTCTTTTCCCTTTCCAGGAAAAGATCGTAATCAAATGGGCCAAAGATTTCTTCGGACCGCATTCTAGCTGGGGAGGTCTTTGCCTCGTCCTCATCGTCGTCATCATCTGGAGACTGAATCCAATTGAGAGTGGGGCTAGCTCCGGCACCGCGGTGGCGAGTACCATGTTGCTTGTGTTTCACTGATCTGATTGGAACGGATAGATCATCTCGAGCGGCTTGACTTTTTGAGCCAGAAAGAAACGCCATCAAGCCCAGAAATAAGATAACGCCAAGAACAAAAAGGCCTCGTACAACGGAGAAACGAGGGGGAACGCTCTTCATTTTTTTGCTCCTTGAGTTGTGGAAGGTGGGTTCAAAGGAAAGCTGACAATCGACTGGCCGCACCCGACCTGTTTAATGACAACCCTTCAACATTGGCATCAAACAATTGTGCCGTATTGTCTTAAGAGAACGTTTCGGATTATTGGGGGATTAATTCACCAAAACCTTGATCGAAAAGCTGACTGTTTGATAACCCAGAACCCAGCGTTTGAGGTCCGGACGTCATGCGGCGGATCAATCTGAATTGACTCGCGTCGCCTTGAACTTTCCGGTTTTCACAGGAGTTACGTTCGGGTCGAAAGGATCTTGACCCGCAGAAAAAAACGCAACCTCCCCGGAGATTAAATTATCCTTTTCAAATCGCCCTTTGAATACCAATGTCCCGGATTGGCGTCCTACATTGCCGATTGGAAAGTTTACGGGACCGGAGAAGGTCACATGCTTCTCTCCACTTTCGGTCCACTTGGCTGCAGATGGTCTTGGAGGTTCGGCCCAGTTTGATTTCCTGCCTTCCAGAAGAAAAGAACCTTTGCCGGAATCTTCGGCCTCGAAATTCAATGAGGTCCTGGGCTGCTGATCGAAAGTGATTTCTACTTTCCAACGTCCAACCAAATCTGTAGATTGCGCTCGGACTAAGCTCGTTGCGCAACTGTATGCGGCGAAGAACAGAATGAACGTTAGCTCGATTCTCACGACGGTTTCACTTAACACAAAGACGGCAATAAGGAATCGTTGGATCGAGTAATTTGGCTAGGTACTCCAACTTTCGGTGGCGGATGCTATTACAAAGGTAACCTCACGTCAATATTAATTTGGATAGAATCCCAAAATCTTGTTTCTGCCGGTTCTACTGTTAATGTGTGGAAGAGTGATGACCTGGATGAACGGCAGTCAACCTATCCATGCGGCCCGACCGGTGAGTTGCCAGCTAAGCAGCTTGACGCCGCAATAGCTGGCCCGGTCGTGAACCTTCACATTGAACATATTCCAATGCCCTCCCGTCGAGGAACCAAGCGGAAGGGCATCACTGCAACGCCATCTCCTAACGAAAAACCCGGCTACTGCTTGTCGTAAACGGCAACGTTTTTGAACTTCTTGCCCTGCGCATTGGTGCCGCTCGTGGTGACGGTGCGGGTTTTGCCGTCGGCGGAGACAACAATTTTCCCTGTGAGAGTGATCTTGCCGCCTTTCTTGGCGGTAAATGCCAAGGTGTGATCATTAACCATCTTGTAAGACCGCGCGTCTGAATCGGGATCACCGGTAACAGGAGAGTCCTTGCCGTCAAACTTTCCCGTCCACTCGTTGTGCACGTGATTGCCGTCGCGATCCGTCCCATCCACTGTGACCTTCACGTTGTCACCCACGTCTTCGTAGACAACCGTGGTGTTCTTCGTGGCACCAGGGGCGAACTTTGATTTGTCCACGTTCAACTTCCAGGTGCCAGTATGTACACCCCCGCTGGCGAAGCACACTGCCGTTGTGACAAAGCACAGGGCCAGAGTTAATACAATCGTTTTTGCTTTCATTTCTCCTCCAATAAGAATGAATTTGTGAGATCGATTTAACACGCGACAGTCTAGTGCCGTGCTGAGTATTCGGCAACGCGCTACGAAAACCTGTCGTTTGTTGGGGTAACGACTCAGACCATAGCAATAGTTGTGGCGGTAATGGTTCTTTTAGCGGTGGCTGCAGCCGCATGGGTGTATCTGAGCAACAGCGATCAGAGAAGTTACGTGCACACTTCGGCGCAGAATACTTGGTGAGGAGGTCAACGAGCCCAGCCAGCGAGAGTTGTTAATGTTTATCGTAATGCTCATAGTCCCCTGGCTATTGAAAGAGCTGGATCGGCCTGCCACTCGGTACCCGCTGCGGAATCAGCTTACGTAGGTTCTCCGGCCTCGCCTTTGGATCGAGCAAGCCGTTCCGGACGAAATCCACAAGCTGGCAGAGTTCATCGTTTGACAGATTGATCGGCGTTGCCATTGCCGGATCAAGACGTAATAGCACCGGCGCGATGGGACCTGTAGGGCCGCGAAGATCGGGCGCGACGCCCGCCGCCGTTGGATCGTAGTTGGGTGCTTGCCCAGATGGGTCGAGGTGAAAGCGGATCGCGTCTTCGAGTCGAGTGAAAGTGCCGTTGTGGAAAAATGCGGGCTGCAAGGCAACGTTCCGAATCGGCGAGGTGCGAAACATATAGCGATCGTTCGGGTTGCTCGTCACCTGTTCCAGGCCGAAGTCTTCATTCTGTCCGGGTCCGTCGAAGGTAACATTACCAGCCGTAGGATTGCGGACCTCCGGTGCAATCTGCGGCACGCCGATGACGTGCTCTCGGAAGTCGCTAAACATTTCATTCGACTGTCCTGAGACGGCGTGGCAAGCGACACAATTGGCGCTGCCGAAAAAGAGAATCGCTCCCCGCTTCTGATTTTCCGTCAGCACGTTCTTCTCGCCGCGAGCGAATCGATCAAGCGGAGCGTTGGCGAAGACCAGGGTGAATTCGAATTCGGCGATCGCCCTGGCGAACATGTCGTACGTCACGGGGGCGCCCGCCTTCACCTCAGGGAAGATCTTGCCGAAGAGTTTGCGGTACTCAGGGACGTCGTTGATCCGCCGGATGACCTCGGCGCGGATGTCGAAGTTGTCGCCGGGAAAGACGAAGCCCGCCGACTCGACCCGTTCGGTCGGCGGGATAAAGGCCTGCGCGACCAGCAGGTGTGCCTTATCGGAAAGAGTCAGCCCTTCTGGCAGCGGGAACATGAAGCCGAGGCTGTTATCGAACGGATCAAACGACAACGATGCGAAACGCGAGTTCCACATCAGGCTCGGGAAGAACGCGGTGTTCGCAGCCATCGGCGTGCGTCTTTGATTTCGCGGTCCGCTCCGATCCGGCCCAACGATGAAATTATTTTCGACGCCGATGGCGATCGACTGCGTGTCACCAAATCCTGCGGTCGCGGAGTGGCAGCCCGAGCAGGAGTTGTCGTTATTGAGGCCCACGATTGTGTCGTGAAATAGATTGCGCCCGAGGTCGGCAAGTTGGTTGTCAATTTTACGGCCTAACCTCTGTTCAAGGGACGAGCCAACTGTGCCCGTAAACCCGTGCCGGCTGAGAACCATGGATAACTGATCATCGAGAATGTTGTCGCCGCCGCTCGCAGAAATCCTCGGCGTCAGAAACATCGTCCCGCCAAGGACGAGCGCCATCAATAGAATTATCGTTTTGTATCCTCGGATGCTCATGGAAATTCCTCCCTGGGAGAGGGCACGCTATAGGGAGCGTGCCCGTGAAAGAGAGTGGCTGCCGTTCCGTATCTCTGGTTCGGGCACCTATTATGTTTTACGGCACGCGGGGATTGTGGAAGGCAAAAATACCATTCGAATTGTTGAGCCAGATCCATGCATTCAGCTCCCAGAGGCCGAGCCCTTCTGAGTTTTCTCTCCATACATCGGCGTCTCCAGTGAAGCCTGCGGGCGCCGCAGCCGAAAGGTTTAATGGGACGACATATTCCACTCCAACTAATTCCATACGGTTCTCGTGTGGAACGGGTGCGTAAAGAAGGACCTCTGGATGCTCCGGGTCGAAATTCGCATCAAGAAGTGAAAAGTTCACGTAGTGGAGTCCTTCACCCGACTCGTAAACGTTGATGTTCATGTAGCCATCAGCTTCGGCTTGCTCGACGTCATGGTACTTCGCAGTCCCACGCCGGGCCTGCGCCAGTTCTTGGTTCGCGGCGGCAGACAGGTCGTCTGCGGTTGCCACAACCATCGAGGCAGATTTGCTGTGGGCCGTGCAAGGGACGCTACCAATAAGCAGGTAACAGATCGCGACGAAGGTAAGAGATAGGCGAAAGCTTGTCATATTAACCTCCTGTTCAATTCATCCCAAAAGTCGGGATGGATGGTTGATTAAGTGTGGTCTGCCGAGCGACGACGAGGTCGCCAGATGTTTAGACTATCGGCGCGTCGTCTCCGGTGAGGCGCCGTCGAAGCAGGAAAACTCCCATCGAGAAGCGGACAAAACCAGGACATGAAACCATTCGGATCCTCTTCGGTTGTTTTGTGTTTCTGGCCTTCATCGCCTAAAGCGGGAATTCGGCGTGAAATGGCTCAAGGCCACGGAGGTTTTCTTGAACCCCGCGTGGGGTACTGCTAAAAGGTGGATGATCTATACTAAGTGGACCCGCGACTTGATCCGCTTCGTCGGGACGCGCGCTTCCCGGATCTAATGTGGCGAATTGGCTTTGCCCCGACTGCCAGTCTCCACGCGATAGCCAGAGGAGTGGTGTCGGTGACAAGGCATCGGCGTACAGGTCCGGGGCGGAATAAATTACTCATTGCTTATAAGAGTTCGGCCACGTTGACGGTGATTGAGAAGGTGTCAGCTACCGACAAGGACAATGAATACAGTTCGTTCCTCCTGAATGGATAAGCATCACGCATCCAGATCATCGCCGATTAAGCCAAAGTGTGCTCTCGCATTGATGGCGAAGGTGCCAACTCCTGGGGCGGTCAAGACTCGCCTTACGCCGCCGCTGACTCCAGAAGATGCAGCGACGTTGAGCGTGTGCTTCTTGCGTGACATGACCACAAACATAGCAAGTCTGAGTGGGGATCGAATGAATGCCGTGATCCTGTACACTCCGGCAGACGCTGAAGCGTTGTTGCATGATCTGCTGCCAAACAGTTTCAGGTTAGTCCCTCAGCGTGGTGAGACGCTCGGTGAACGACTAGTCAATGCTGCCACCGAACTACTCAACAACGGATTCGAATCGGTCTGCCTGATTAACTCGGACAGTCCAACGCTGCCGGGTGAGATTTTGACAACTGCTGTCTCGATGTTGGCACAGAAAGGAGATCGAGTTGTGCTCGGCCCCAGCCAGGATGGCGGTTATTACCTCATTGGTCTTAAGCGTCCCCACAGCCATCTATTCGAACGCATCGCGTGGAGCACAGCGGATGTTCTCGCTCACACAATTGAACGCGCCGCGGACATAGATCTGCCTGTCGAGCTCCTGCCGACGTGGTACGACGTGGACGATGCAGCCACGCTTCGCCTGCTGTGCGAGGAACTCTCCTTGTTATCTGATGGGCACGATAGCCGCGCGCAGTTTCACGACGGTTTCCACGCACCCCATACTCGTAACTATCTCGCGCGGCTAATTGCAAAAGATGGCCACGAGCGCTTCGTCCTCGGCGCAATTATAACGAAGACAAGAGCATGATCGCGGCTGCGGCACGTGAGCGCAAAGCGCTAATCGTCACGAATGTCCTGCTCGCAGCAATCGGCGCTGTCCTCCTGATACTCTACCGAATCGGTCTTCATTCCCGAGGCGTCACAGACATCGTCTGGTTTATCAAACTCGCCCTGGCTCAATCGATACTCTATCTCATAGTTGTTTGGCTGATCGTTCGCGTGCGCGGTGCGCGCTCAACCCTGATTCTCGTTCTGCTCTTCGCTGGCATCTTTCGTCTCAGCATCGTCTTCGCTCCGCCGTATCTGTCAGACGACATCTATCGGTACGTCTGGGACGGACGGGTTCAGGCAGCGCGCATCAATCCTTATCGTTACATTCCAGCCGACGAAAATCTCCAAAGCCTGCGCGATGAAGAGATCTATCCGAAGGTCAATCGACGCGATTACGCCCATACTATGTACCCTCCTGCCGCCGAGGCTATGTATTTCCTGACGACGCGCATAAGCGAATCGGTGACTTGGATGAAACTCACGATAGTTGGATTCGAACTGATTACTGTTTGGATCCTTATGGAGCTGCTCGCGTCGTTTGGGATCCCGGGACAGCGCATTCTGATCTATGCTTGGCACCCGTTGGCGGTCTGGGAGTTTGCTGGCAGCGGGCATGTCGATCCCTTGGCGTTTGCATTCATTGCGTTGGCGTTGTTGGCGCGACGGCGCAACTGGGACGCAGCCACTGGCGTCGCGCTTGCACTCGCGACACTGGCCAAACTATTCCCGATAGTTCTGTTCCCCACGCTTTACAAACGCTGGGGATGGAAGATGCCGGTTGCCCTCGTCGTGACGATCGTTGTGGGCTATCTGCCGTATCTCGGTGTGGGTCCGCTGGGAGTGCTCGGTTTTATTCCGGGCTATGTTCAGGAGCGAGGCATCGTCAGTGGTGAACAGTTTTTTCTTTTGGGTCTGGTAGATAGATTGGTCGGCGTCAACTTGCCTAACGCAATCTTTGTTTCCTTCGCAAGCGCAGTCTTGCTCGGGCTCGCTCTTTGGTCCATTTTCAAGCGTAGTAAGGATGATCTCAGCTACTTGAAACGGAGTCTTGTGCTTGGGACCGCGTTCATGGTTCTCTTCGCGCCTCACTTTCCCTGGTACTTCGCGTGGTTGATCTTGTTCTTATGCTTCGTGCCATCAATTCCGGTTTTTTACCTGACCCTGGCCAGCTTTGTCCTTTACGGGACATGGATCACAGACGAACCTGATTCAGTTTTTGCGCTGAAAGGAGTGCTCTACATTCCCTGGGCGTTGCTTGGGGCAATCGCTTTCTTGTATCGGATGAAACGACCCACAGGTGTGCTTAGCCAGGCGATGAGCGGAGCGGCAGATACTACGGCCAATCATCGTGACGTTTCACTTAATAATGATCATTCTCCGAGAGCACCTTTGAAGGCCGCGCCTGATTCAAGGCGCTCCAACTCGCGGGTCACAGTTCTTATCGCTGCACTTAATGAAGAGGAGACAATTGGTCAAGTGGTCCGAGCCGTGCCGCTCGACATCGCCAACGAGATCATCGTGATCGACAACGGTAGCGAAGACCTTACAGCGGAAAAAGCCCGTGCTGCCGGAGCACGCGTGGTTACCGAAAGCCGTCGGGGTTACGGAAGAGCCTTTCGTGCAGGCGTGAAGGCTCTAAATCCTGATTGCGAAATCATCGTATTTCTGGATGGCGATGGCAGTGATGTTCCTGAGCAGATGGGGACATTGGTCCAGCCAATATTAGATGGAACGCACGACTTCGTTCTCGGGTCGCGCATTCTTGGCCGGCGCGAGCCGGGAAGCATGATCGTCCATCAGGTGCTGGCGGGCTACTTGATCGGCTTTCTAATCAGAGCTCGTTACGGCGTGCATTACACCGACATGGGACCATTCCGAGCTATTCGCCGAGACGCGCTGGAAAGTTTGCGAATGCGCGAAGAGACTTATGGCTGGCCGCTTGAGATGCAGATGCGTGCCGCCAGCGCGCACCTCAGAATACTTGAAGTCCCCGTCGATTACCGCCGTCGCACCGGAGGCCACTCAAAAATCGCCGGCACAGTGCGCGGCTCGCTTCTGGCGACAACTCGTATACTGGCCACCTTCGCTCGCATTGCAATGTTACGGTGAGGCAATTAATTGTGGGATTACTAATTTGACTGATTCAAAAGACAAAAACTCATTGAACATATATTCACGAGCAATGCGAGGTCGTCTAATTATGGCCTATTGAATCGTGCCGTCGTGAACCTTGCCAGTGATTAGCATGGGCAAATTCTATCACTACGCGATCAACAAGGCATATCTGTTGAGCTGAACGAGATCAGCGCGCGGCTCGAAAGACCAGGAAATAATCCACGTTGTCCGGTTTCACAAAATCGTATTGATTGACCAGCACGAATCCGGCGCGCTCGGCTTCTTTGATTACCACTTCTTTGTCAAGTCCGTGATCGTCGCCTTTGCCGTTGCGATCGATGATGCCAAGCAAAGCGCCCACGCGCATCGCATCGCGCGTTCGCTTCAGCAGATGAATGGGCTGAGCAACCTCGTGGTAAGTTTTCAGCAGCAGCACCGCATCCATGCTTTTCTCCGGCAGAAGTGGATCGTCGTCCTTACCAAGAGTGACGCGAATATTAGCAAGGTTCTCTCGCTTGGCTCGCTTCTCAATGTAATCCAGATAATCGCGGTTGATGTCTACGGCATAAACGGCGCCACTGTTTCCCACGCGTCGCGCAGCCCGAACTGTAAACCATCCGGAGCCGGCGCCAATATCAGCAATGGTTGAGCCTTCCTTGATCCCAAGGCTGTCCATGACTCGATTGGGCTGAAGCTTTTCGTCGCGCTTCGGATCTTCAAAGATCGAGAGGTCGCCCGTGTAAGGCTTACTCGTCGGACGGTTGATCGCATCCGATTGTTCCTGAGCGTTCTCGGCTGTACTAGCAGGTGAAGAAGCGCTAGCGGCTGTACCAGCTTGTTTTGAGTATTGAGGCGTCGCGCAACCAAGGAGCGCAAATAGCGAAAGGAAGAAGACCAGAGTCCGCAACAGAGGATCGTGAATCGAACGGCGCATCAAGTTGTTATCCATGACATGTTCACTACAGAGGAGACCGAAAATCGCGGAAGGTAGAGGTCAGACTTAATCCCGGGTGATCACAATCGTCGTGCAGGCGCTGCCGATTTTGGGGAGATCACGCGCTGCAGCCATTTTAATGTCGAGGCGAGGACGCTCGCCGCGAATAATGGGACAGTACATGTCGGGTTGATCGAGCACACCTTGCAGTTTGCGACGCCCGGCGCATCCGCCATGACAAGTCTCACGAAACTCGCAAGGCTCGCAAGCCGGTGGCAAGATGCGGGCAGCGGCAAAGTCCGCACTGTTTACGATTTCTTCACCGGTGCCTAGCAACTTTGCTAGAGGCTCGCCGGCGCCGGGCCAGTAAACGCATGATTGTGTCGTGGCCCGTGGTGTCACGCGCACGGTTCCGACCCCACAGCCGCCCGCCAGCGGCGGCAGGCCCGCGAGCGCGCGAACCAGCGGCTCGCCAATCACAACGACATCAGTTTCCGCGAACAAGCGGCGGAAACCTTCCCAATATTGTTCGTAAGAGAGAGCAAACGCGTCGGTTCGAACGGACTGATACACATTGACTCTTAACGGAGCGTCAAACTTCTTCGCTACTCGTGCCACGTCCGCCATCCGCGAGTAATTGTCCTTCATCATCACAGCGGCGATCGTGACAGGAACGCCGAGCCCGCGACAACGCGCTGCCTGGTCGTGAACCAACGCCCAATTGCCCGCGCCGCGTTGTGCATCCTGCTCGGCTTCTGTTGGATAATCTAACGAGAATTCCACGTCGTGAAATGCGCGCACATCTTGATCGTCCAGGATTGCGATGCTGTGGCCGTTTGAAGTGATTGTGAGTTTAACGGGCTGTGATCGTAGAAAGCTGAGAATTGCCTTGAAGTCCGGGTGCATTCCATTCTCGCCCGTGCCTAAGTTGACCGAGCATACTGGCAGACGCTCCATGACGGCGCGCACTTGATCAAGCGTAAGCCGATCGACGCGATCGGGATCGCGATAACAGAACGAGCAAGCCAGATTACACTCATTCGTTAGCGCCAGACCGAGGGCGAATTGTCCTGGTGTGTCTTCGGCCTTCTTTGCTTGTGTCGGCATCATCCTGAAATGACCATTACCAGAGCGGAAACCGCGGATACTTTCTGGCGAGCGCGGCATCTATGCCCCACTTTCGACCAGCGCCGCCAACCATTAAGCTGAACGCAGCGATCATTGGTATTAACAACTCCCAAATCCATGCCGTGCCCAACTCAGAGACCCACAGCGAAGTCAAAAAGAGAAAGGCCGCCAGCGCGACTGGTCGCGTCAGCAGTCCTAATAACAAGAAGAGTCCAAAGCTAATTTCCGTAATTGCCTGAAGTGGACCGGCAATGGCTGCGTGGCTAGCCATCAAGCTCATGATGTTCTTCCAAAAGGCCGGAGCGTGCCCCTTTTCCACGTAATAACCGATCAAGCCCGAGTATCCATCTTTACCATAAAGACCCTTTCTCGAGTTTTCAAAGAATACATAGAGAAACATCGTTCCGAGACCCAGGCGCATGATTGCCATTCCAATCCTGGCAGACTCGCACCCAGCCATCGCGGAAGAATTTTGTTTTGTCGCAGGATCGTCCGGCATGGAAAAGCTCCTTTCGAAATTGTCAGTGTCGAATCTTAAACCCAGGTTCCACCGGAAAGGAAATTCGTGGGTCTCACAACTAGTGTTTCACCTGTTACGGTTTAGCTCCTGCCCTTCATATCGCGAGTGGTCGCTTGTCTTCGAAGCGATCAGAGTAGCAAATATGCGAAACAGTCCGAGATCAGACTGAAGGACTTGCGGTCTAAATCTGACGACTGGTTCGAGGAGGAGACGAAGTTCTTTGAAGTGGTTAGAATGCGTTACATCAGCATGTCTGAACAGGTCATTGGTTCCGAGT
>WNGE01006888.1_pt1 | contig 14572 bp, 10 predicted proteins | sample 5400651 | NCBI WGS metagenome assembly WNGE01 (sample SAMN13153370, study PRJNA577476) | soil metagenome | isolation source: 60 cm soil or saprolite under grassland replicate 2 | place: USA:California | collected 2016-06-15 | reverse complement strand
GCAAGATGGGCGCCTCTTGCGCGTGGGAGTAGCTGTTGGGGGACTGGTAGATACCACCCATGGTGTGGTACGCACGCTGCACCATGCCCACGGGTGGGATAATTTCCCCCTCCAGGAGTACCTTGAAGAGAAGCTTGATGTGCCTTGTATAATTGATAACAATGCCAATGCAGTCGCCCTGGCGGAAGTGCAGTGTGGAGCAGGCGCCGGTGAGCGCGATGTATTGTATGTGGGACTCGGACGCGGTATCGGCGGTGGATTGGTTCTGGACGGCAAGATTTATCATGGCGCGACATGCCTGGCAGGTGAAATAGGCCATATGCTGGTCAAAGAGAATGGCCCGAAGTGTTCTTGTGGCGGCTTCGGACATCTCGAAGCTATTGCGTCGGCGCAGGCGATTTCGCGTACGATGATTGGTCTCTCGGTCGAGTATCCTGAGACAGAAGCTGCCATTAGCCGTGTCACTGGAGCCAGGGCCGAACGGATCACTGCCGAGCAAGTATTTCGTCTCGCGGCAGAAGGTGATGGCGTCGCACAACGCGTCGTTGAGGATGTCCAGCGGTATCTGGGCATAGCCCTGGCCAGTATCGTTCATTTGATAAACCCGGGTATGATAATATTGGGAGGCCCGGTGGCACAAGCGGGAGATTTACTGATAATCCCGCTTCAAGCGCGTATACGCCAATTGTGCCTGCCTGCAATTGCTCAGTCGGTGCGCGTTGTTCAGAGTAAGCATAGCTCAGATGCGAATATCGTAGGGGCTGTTAGACTGGCCCTACAGGATGTTTAGGTTTTCCTAATGCAAAGTCAAGAGACCTATTAGGTAATGGGGATGCAGGGGGCGAAGCCCCTTGCCGGGGGTGCGGAGGGAACCCTGCCTGGGGGGCAGGTAATCCCCCGAAAATCTCCCCTTTTTATACACTAAGTAAGTTAAGAGGCAAATCGTGGAAATAGGCCTGGTCATTGGTGGGCACTACCTGCTCCAACGCTTGATAAAACAAGGTGAGTACTGTACTGTCTATCAAGGATTTGATCAATTATTCCATCGTAGTGTTGCAGTGAAGGCTGTACCTGCTGCCCGGATGTCAATCTACAGGGCCGCTGTGCGCATGACATCGCAGTTTTCTTACCCCAACATTGTTGGCCTTTATGATCTTGTGGCAAAATCCGATAAGCTTTACCTGGTACAAGAGTATATTGAGGGTGACGATTTTGCGGCGCTATTGCAGGCGCAACTTCAGCCCTACAATGTTGCTGAGATTGGGCGTCAAATCTGCTCAGCGTTAATCTACGCCAGTAGCTCTTCACGCCGCGTTTGTCATGGCGATTTAACGCCCGCTGCCATTCTCTGTGACCAGCGCGAGCTTATACGGGTGAATAACTTTGCCTTACCAGGCGATCTGTCCTACTTTACAAACTGGAGTATATTAGGTGGCGAAGGGGCGCCTGTCTCAGAAAGTGACCTCCCATTGGGGGTTGTAAGTGAAGGACGCTTAGCTGACGACCCGCTGATGGACGCCTGCGCTTCCCACGCAGCGTTCCGGCAGAATTGTGTGAAATAGTTGCTCGTACCGTCATACGTCAACATCCACAGCATATCGCTAAGACCGAAGTCCTCTATGATGAATTGAAGATATTGTCAGAGATGCTAGAACCAGCTACCCCCGTGTTGGTGAGTAGCCCTGTCCAACCAGTCAGCCCAGTCAGCCAGCAAGCAGAAATGGGTCCCCCAGGACAGTTTTCGCCCGCCGGTGTAGGTGTCGGTGCGCCGGGGAATGCTCCACCCGCCGGGCAAGCGATCCCCGGGTCCGGGCTTCCGTCCTACCGTTCAGGAAATAGCGGCAAACTGAGCGCCATACAGATGGAATCGTCTCCTGCCGCTCTAACTATAGCTGATTCCTCGGTCAGACCAGACGCAATACCCCAGATGGGCTATCCGCATACAGAGGCGCCACGACAACCTGTACGGCGCTCTTCCCTGATTTGGCTACTGCTGCTCGGCTTGGTCTTATTTGCCCTGTTTTTCATTGTTGGTTATTTCGCAGGACATCTTTTTATACCGCATCCCTAATCAGTTGAATGGATGCCAGGTGATGCCTACTTCCAGCGCTTTGCATCGCGCTGTTGATACTTGGCCATAACCTCCTCGAAGGCGCTATCGAGATCAACGCCGGTAGAGTTTGCCAACGAAGCCAGGATGAAGAGGATATCACCCATTTCGGTCGCGATATCCCCCGGTCCCTCGCTCGCTTTTTTAGGCTTCTCGCCGTATTGGGCATTGATTTCGCGGGCCAGTTCTCCCACCTCTTCTGTCAGCCGCGCCAGGCTTGAGAGCGGAGCCCAGTAATGGCTCTGCCATTCTTCCTTGATCAGGATATCTATCTCGTGCTGTACGTCGTGTAGCGTCCTCATTTACCTATACTCCTGCTGCAGGTTCTTCAAGGCCTTCGCTCATGTAGGCGTAAGACATATGCTCGCTGTTCCAGGCAAAGCCAATATTTCCCAGGCGATCAACGACAATCAAGCCGCCCAGGCCAGTAGCCCTGGCGCCGAGTGCTGCGATAGCAGCTTTTGCCGCATCACGCGCCGCAGCGCCGGATGCTACGAAGTCAGCGGCACGCTTGGCGATGAGTAAGCGGATGAAATCCTCACCATGACCTGTGCAAGAGATAGCAGCGTTGTCGTCGGCATAAAAGCCGCAGCCGACCAGCGGCGAATCACCCACCCGCCCGGGATACTTATTGAACGTACCGCCTGTCGAGGTGCCAGCGGCAAGGATGCCAGAAGTGTCCAGCGCCACAGCCCCGACCGTACCTTGTTTCTCTTCAGACCGGGGTAAGGGGTTGACTTCGTAGCGGTGATAGCGCGGCTCGTCCTTTGAGGCCACTGAGGCTTGCTTCTCCTTCCACTGGTTGTAGCGCGCCTCTGTCAACAGGTCTTCAAACCTGCAAAGGGAAATGCCTTGCTCCTGGGCAAACTCCTGGGCCCCCTTGCCTACCAACAAGACATGCGGACTTTCCATGACCTTGCGAGCGAGTGAGATAGGATTCTTGATGAGCTCGACGTTGGCAACGGCGCCAACGCGCAGTGTATGGCCCTCCATGATACCGGCGTCTAATTGGATATTGCCATCAGCACTAAGGCTAGCCCCTGTACCAGCGTTATAGATGGGGTTACCTTCCAAAGAACGAACGGCAGCTTCAACAGCGTCAAGGGCGGAGCCTCCCTCTTGTAGGATGCGCCAGCCTACCACGGCAGCCTCTTTACAACCATCCTGGAACGCCTCAGGAGGCCCCGCAGGCTTTTGCCCGGCTCCTCCATGAACAACAATAGCAATGGGCATATAGAAATTCTCCTATAAATTTCCCACAAAATCAACTATTGCACTTGCCACAGTATCAGGTGCATCGAACAGGATCAGGTGTCCAGCATCAGGAACGATTACCAGCTCCGATTCGGCTATGTCTCGATGGAGGCGCTCGGCAAATTTCAATGGATTCTGCTGATCGTTCTGGCCCCAGATAATCAGCACGGGCTTACCCAGCCTCTTCAGATCAGAGGCAACAGAGTTGGTATAGCTAGGAATTAAGAGGCGAATATGCTGGTAGAGCACCTCTTTGCCCAGCTCGCTATTCCAGAGCTCAATGTAGTCACTCATGAAAGCTTGAAAGCGTTGGGGGTTGTTCGAGCCATTGGGGAGCGTCTCTTTCAGATCGGCAATTATGTCCTCGGCTTTTATCTGTTTGGGAGCATCGGGGTCCTGGCGTTTCTTCATCTCGGTCAAGGGCCAGTTCGGGGCAAAACTGTGCTCAAAGCAGTTAGTATCGATCAGGACTAATGCCGCCACGCGCTCCCGGCTCAATCGAGTCGCTAAGACTTGCGCTACGCTTCCACCAAGACCGTGACCTACCAGGACAATATTGGTGAGATTGAGTTGCTCGAACAACATTGACAGGCTATCGGCATGACCCCAGTTCGAGGTGTCCGCGGGCCAGGGATGCTCCGACTGCCCATAGCCGAGCATATCGATGGCATAGACCGCGCGCTTGGTGTCGGCAAGCTGCGGCATAACTTCGGACCAGGCAAATGCTCCCGCCAGAATATCGTGGAGCAGAACGATGGCCCGATCCGTTCCGTATTCGGCTCCCTGGACAACGTAACTAAGGTTATAGTGAATTACATGTGCCATACGCCGCTCCGGGCCGCTGGCCACTGCTGCATCCGATGTATTATTTGCCATAAATAAAATCTCCTACGCCTTTGCATAGAGGGCAGGCACATTGTAAAAAGCGCTAAAACCGGCATAGTGTGCTGCCTCTTCACCAAGCTCATCCTCGATGACCAGTAAACGGTTATACTTTGCCACGCGTTCACTGCGGGCCGGGGCGCCGGTTTTAATCTGACCGGCATTCGTAGCCACTACCAGGTCGGCAATGGTGGTGTCTTCGGTCTCGCCTGAGCGATGTGATACTACCGCGGTGAAAGCTGCTCGCTTCGCCATCTCTATTGCTGCCAGTGTCTCGGTCAAGGTACCAATCTGGTTGAGTTTAATCAAAATTGAGTTGGCTGCATGCTCCTGGATGCCCCGCTTCAGGCGGGTCGTGTTGGTCACGAACAGGTCATCACCCACAAGTTGTATACGATCACCCAGGCGTTGGCGCAGCAGTTTCCAGCCATCCCAGTCGTCTTCGCTCAAGCCATCTTCGATAGTGATGATGGGATATTCGGAGATCCATTGTTCATAAAGGTCTACCATTTCACTGGAGGTGAGTGTACGACCCTCTCGCGCCAGTACGTACCTGCCGTTGTCATAAAATTCACTGGCGGCGGGGTCCATGCCCAGGAAAATATCCACACCGGGCTTGTAACCCGCTGTTTCGATGGCCGCAACGATGACTTCCAGGGCTTCGCGGTTGGAACTGAGTGACGGGGCAAAGCCGCCCTCGTCGCCTACATTGGTGTTGAGCTTTTTATCGTGCAGGACCTTTTTCAGACCCTGGTACACCTCTGCGCCCATACGCAGCGCCTCACGAAATGTTGGCGCCCCGACAGGGAGAACCATGTATTCCTGCATGTCGGTTGAGTTATCGGCGTGCTTGCCCCCGTTCAAAATATTCATCATGGGTACGGGCAATGTTCGTGTCCAGACGCCGCCTAAGTAGCGGTAGAGCGGCTGTTGTTGTACGTTGGCCGCCGCTTTTGCCACTGCCAGCGAGACCCCAAGGATGGCATTGGCTCCCAGCTTTGCCTTATTTGGCGTGCCATCCAATTCGATCATGATCTCGTCCAACATGATTTGATCAGTGGCATCAAGTCCGATGATGGCTTCGCGAATGGTCTCATTGACATTACGCACAGCGTTAAGCACACCTTTTCCACCGTAACGGCTCTTATCGCCATCGTGCAACTCGACTGCCTCGTGAGCGCCGGTTGATGCGCCAGAGGGAACTGCCGCAACGCCACGTTCTCCCCCCATCAGTAAAACCTCAACTTCGACGGTAGGATTACCTCGCGAGTCAAGAATTTCTCGTGCCATCACCTCTTCGATAAGGGTCATTCCATCCATGTTATTCGGCATAAAAAAATACCTCCAATCTAATGCTTGCGGAAGTATTGTACATCGCGAAAGCCGAAAGGGGCAAGTTGAACTCTATGAAAGTTGACAAAGACGGTCATCGGCGCCGCCGATAACCGTCTTTGTCAACTTTCATACTAACCCATCATAACCTTCTCCAGCGCCCCCGCCAACTTATCCGTATGTTCAGGTAGACCAACGGTCACACGTAGAAAGTTGTACAGGTAGGGAGGTTTAAAGTAACGTAGCAGTATTCCGTGGGATTCAACCACAGCACGTACCACCTGAACACTTACCTCTTCGTCACTGACACGGGCCAGGATGAAGTTGCCCTCCGATGGGATTGGCTCCAGGTAAGGTTGGCTGGCAAGCACTTTGAAAAGGCGTTCCCGTTCCTCCACAATTTTGCGCACATTATCCATGACGTATTCCAGGCTATTGAGCGTTGCTATAGCTGCAATATAACCTGCAGCGTTTACTTCAAAAGGGCATTGGGCGCGCCTCATGTACCCGGCAATCCATTCTGGGAAGACACCATAACCGATACGCAGACCTGCCAGGCTTGCCCACTTGCTAAAAGTTCGTAGAATGACCAGGTTATCATACTGTGGTACTAAATGAGCAAATCCCCTGGGTTGATGCGAGAACTCGACGTATGCCTCGTCAACTACCACAATACGCCCCGTCTCAAGCAGTGCCAGCACATTGGCTTCACTGACAGGATTACCCGTGGGGTTATTGGGCGAGCAGAGAATGATTATCTTCGTTTCAGGAGTGAGTGCAGCCAGGATGCTATCAACATCTACGTCGTAGTTGCAAGTACGCGGTACCTCTAACACATCAGTACCACAGAGGGTTGCGACAGGGGTATAAAAAGAGTACGTTGGGGGACAACAGATAATATTGTCTCCCACTGCCAGAAAGATATGCCAGAGAAGGCTAATCAGTTCCATGCTTCCATGGCCCAACACAATGAAGCGGTCATCGAGTCCTGTATAAGCGGAGAGCGCAGCACGCAAAGCTATTGCATTCGTATCGGGGTAGTAATTGTACAATGTGTGATCGCTTAACGCGCTGAGCACGGCACAGGCTGGACTATAGGGATTTTCATTGCTGTTCAATTTAATCAGTTTATCAATGGGTATACCTGTGCGTGCGCTGAAAGCTTCCGCCGATTCACCAGGTGCATATTCAGTCATGCGCTCCAGTTCCGGGCGCACATGAACTATTTGTGGAGGATATATATTCATGAGCTGTCTTATTTATTTTCTTGCGTTCTCTTATCACTGGCTCTCCTCTACCAGTATATCATAATGCACACATAAACAGCCCAAATTATTATTCGGTGTCAGCGTCTACATAAATCTGTGAAGGCCGGCGAATCAGTGAATTACGCCGGGAGGCGCTTCCAGAACCATTTTGCAGCCCCCCACTGCTTCCGGAAAATTTCATCCTCTGCGATGGCTGTACCGCAGGTTGTACTGTGGGTGTCTCAGGCGAGCGGTCTGATGAAGGTTGCATCATTTCCAGTCCACGACGCAGGGTCACCATATCGCGGAGGAAACAGGCTACTGCCGAGGCAGCAGAACCTTTTTCTGTTGAATTATCAAAACGCCTGGCGGTTGCTTCACCGGCAGCCTGTGCCGCCTGTGCCATGGGATCAGATGTTTTAGCAGCATACACATCCTGGAATATGTCTTCCCAGCCCGACCACCTTCCACGCAGGGGTTTCCAGCCAAGCTGGCTATCGCTGACCGTACGCCATTTTTCTTCGGTAAACTGTATCCAGTCATCCAGAAGACGCCCATAAGCGGCTAATTGTTGGCGCAGACGCTCTTCCTCCTCGGAAGGACGCTGCGGAAATGCCTGTGGGAGTCCATCCGTGGTTTGCTGGCTAACAAACCCATTGCTGCCGTTCGCTGGCTGTGGGAAGCCTATCATTGGCTGATTGTTCCCATTGTGCATACCAGGATACATACCGGAAGTGGCTCCAGGCAACATACCTGAACCCGTAAGCGCCGTGAGGTCGGGGGCTGCCTGTCCATTAGGCAGGCCCAACATCGGAATTTCGGTACCTGCGGGCAGTTCACCAAGCACATGGATACCACTGGCAGCCAGCAAAGGACTCATAATAGTGGTACCATCCGGTAACATCAGACTTTCGCTATAATTGGGTAATCCGCCAATCACGATCTCTTCGTGACCAACGGCATCCAGGATACGCCAGGCTAAGCGCGGATGTTTGATGGCCCACCACACCCGCCGTGAGATGAAGGTACTGGCAAAGGTGAAATTCACTATCAGCCAGACCACACCTCGTACGGCCAGCCAGTTGAGTAACCCAATAACGATAATCCAGTACCAGTAATCGTGTTGTCCCGCCTCTTCAATAAACGTTAGTACGACAGCTACGGTCAGGCTTGGGTCGCGCAGCGGATTAATGAAATCCACAATGCGCAAAAACCATCGTCGGTCTATCTTCGCTTTCAAATACGAACTCCTCTCGACCCCGCCGCTGGTCCGACAGGACATCTACTTCACAGGTAACTCTTCAGGAGGGAGTGCAAGGGGACGCAGTCCTCCTGCTGGGGCGTGGGGCTGTCCCCACTTTGTCTCCCCTCCCTCGTTCGTCGCTGCAAGGCGACAGGAAACGGGGTCCTGAATAGTTATCTAGGTTCTCGATGAAAAATATTAGCATGCGCCATAGATATCTGCAAGCTTTACCCATCATTGGGGTAATAATGGGCCATCTTGTGCTAGACTGCTCATTCTCAATTAACCAAAACGTATGGAGCAGGCCGGTATATGAACAAACGGTACTTTGGTACCAGGTTGTCCATAATCGCAATCCTATACATACTGCCTTTGTATTGCCAACAGTTCTGTAATGCCCACTTCCGCTAGATCGATTAATTGATTCATGCTAGCCCGGCTAAATACACCACCTTCGCCGGTGCCCTGTACTTCAATAAACTCGTGTTCCGCTGTCATTACCACATTGAAATCGACTTCGGCACGCGAATCTTCAGCGTAACACAGGTCAAGCAGGATTTCGCCTTCTACAATACCCACACTTGTCGCAGCAACTGCCGCACGTACCGGGTGTACGGCCAACAATCCACGGTTCACCAGGAGCGAACAGGCGCGATGCAGTGCCACGTAAGCGCCTGTGATGGAGGCTGTGCGCGTGCCTCCATCGGCCTGCAAGACATCACAATCAAGAATGATAGTACGTGGCCCCAGGGTCATCATGTCCACCGCGGCACGCAATGAACGTCCGACCAGGCGTTGAATCTCCTGCGTGCGTCCACCCACTTTGCCCTCGCGTTCACGAGGAGCGCGTGTATGAGTCGAGCGAGGAAGCATGTTGTACTCTGCGGTGACCCAGCCCTGCCCTTTCCCCTCTAAGAATGGAGGAACTCTCTCTTCCACACTCGCAGCACACAGTACTCGCGTATTGCCCATCTCGATTAATACCGATCCCTCGGCATAGTCCAGGAAATCGACGGTTATGCGCACTGGCCTTAGTTGCCTGGGAGCCCGTCCATCAATTCGTGTTATCATCATCAACGACCTCTCTCAAACTTTTTTCTCAATAATTCGTATTACTATCGGCAAATATTTGCCATCAGAGAACTCTTGAGTCCATATACACCTATTGGAACGTATCCATAATGGAATGCTTATGTATCCGTGCCTATCTTGAGCTCTGCACTGGCCTTCCCTGTGGAAACCCGGTCCAGGAGACAGGTAACCAGGTGGCTATTTCATGACATTTTACCAGAAACTTCTCTCATGTTTCCAGAGAAATATGTTATTATAATAACGGGGTTTTTTTGTGTATCGACAGGCGCGATTTTGGGTGTTCTTGTGTCAAATCAATCCATGCCCAGTATTTATTGCAGGGCTGGAAAGTAAGACTGACGTGGTCAGACAAGCCCGAAATGCGAACTGGAAGCGCCTGCCAGAAAGGATGAACCCATGCCAACACAGATGATACGTACAACGCCATCGTCACCACAGATACACGCTAACCGCCTTATCATTGCTACCAATCGTGGCCCCGTGGAATATTACTTAACCCAGGATAAGGTTCTGAAACATCGTCGAGGCGCTGGCGGCATGGTTACTGCACTGATTGATGCAGGTAATCGTATGGAGGTGACCTGGGTCGCGATGGCGATGACTGAAGGTGATCGCCAGGCATTGAAGGAAGCTCAGCTGGATAGGGACGGACTACTTGAGTCACCACTCAATGGTCAGAATATGCAGCTTCGCTACGTTGCAGTCTCAAAAACGGCTTATCGCAAACACTACGAGGTATTTAGCAACCAGGTCCTCTGGTTCTTACAGCATTACCTCTATAACCCCGATGAAAACTCTGCTCTCACTCGCCGCATCCAGGATGCCTGGACCAATGGCTACTGCGTGGCCAACCGGGCCATTGCTGACGCGGTGAATGCAGAGATCGAACGCGAAGATAGTACCCCTGTTGTTATGCTGCATGACTACCATCTCTACCTGGCCTCGGCAATGATTCGTAACGATCATCCATCTGTGGTTATACAGCAATTCATCCATATTCCCTGGCCTGACGTCCGCTGCTGGCATTTTTTACCGAGTAATATCACCCAGGCCATCTACAGCGGCCTTGTCGGTAATGACATTATTGGCTTTCAGACAGAGCGTGATGCTCGTAACTTTCTCGAAGGTGCCCGTACCTTACTTGAAGGTGCCGTTGTTGACTTTGAAGAGGGAGCTATCTGGTGGCAGGGACGCAGAATTCAAACACGTGCCTACGCTATCTCTATTTCAGTGACCGGAGAACGCCGTGCTGTACAAAGTGCGGCAGGCAGGCGGGCCGTTGAGAAGGTACTCCCCTTGTTGGATGGCAAGAAGACCATCATGCGCGTGGATCGCATCGAGCCAACCAAGAATATCTTGCGCGGCTTTCAAGCCTATACCCAAATGCTTGATGAACATCCTGAGCTGCTCGGCAAAGTCACTTTCCTGGCTTTCCTTGTGCCATCTCGTCAAGCTTTGCCCAGGTACCAGCGCTACAATACAGAAGTCCTCAAAATTATTGAGGAAATTAACTCGAAATATGGCTCGTCCGAATGGACACCCGTCCACGCTTTCTTTGGCAATGATCGCACAAGGTCGCTGGCAGCCATGCAGCTGTATGATGTACTGCTTGTCAACCCAATTATCGATGGTATGAACCTGGTCGCCAAAGAGGGACCGGCGGTCAATCAACGTAATGGGGTGCTTGTGCTTTCACGTACGGCAGGAGCATTCCAACAATTGGGGAAAGCTTCGATTCCTACCTCACCTACAGATGTCACTGAAACGGCCAGGGCCCTCTATGAAGCGCTCACCTTGCCCGATGACGAAAGAGCCATCAAAGCAAAATTAGCCCGGCAGACCGTGGAGCGTTACGATCTCAATAACTGGCTAAGCCGGCAGATAAGCGACATCAATGACTTACTCGATCGTTCTCCATCCCTCACTGCTAATCAAGGAGCCGTTCTCGCCCCGCTTACCGCAGGTATAGGATAATTAAAGTCACGAAGGAAAGCAGGGTTGTAGGAGGCCGAGACCTCCTACAACCCTGCTTTCCTTCATGGCCCTATCCCCCCAATAGCAATTGTGTCACCGTTCACCTAAAATACACATAGGTAATGGTATACTATATTCACATGATTATTGTCGCGTCTAGTAGCGCATGGGCCGGGCTAGAGGAGGAAGCTCCGGTTGACGAGGTGGAGGCTGTTCGGATCAGTCAGCGGGAAGCCTCCAGGGTACATCACTACCCTGACAAGATGGTGCACAAATCCAACCGGTAACGGTCGGCACAAAACGCCATCAGTGATGCTAACTAATAACCATACCTCAGTCAAAAAGAAAGGATACCCGACCTCATGTGCGGTATCATAGGCTACGTCGGCCCGCAGGGGACCGATGTTACTTCCATATTGCTCGACGGCCTGAGCAAACTTGAGTATCGCGGCTATGACTCTGCTGGCATCGCCGTGCTCACCTCTACAGGCACACTCGAACTGCGCCGCCGCGCCGGCAAAATTGCCAACCTGGTTGAGAGTATCGAGAATGGTTCCCGCCCAAAGAAGGGAACGCTTGGTATAGGACACACACGCTGGGCCACCCATGGCCGTCCCAACGATACGAATGCCCATCCCCATCCCGATTGTACTGGCGTGCTAACCGTAGTCCACAATGGCATTATTGAGAACTACGCGGAATTACGCCAGGAACTGATGCACGAAGGCCATACCTTCCGCTCCGAAACGGACACCGAGGTTCTTTCCCACTTGATCGAACGCTACTACTTTGGACAGGCCCGGCACGACCTTGAATCGGCCGTATGCCTCGCCTTACAGTACGTCGTTGGCTCCTATGCCATCGCCGTAGCCAGCAGGGAACAGCCTGATCTCCTCGTTGGAGCACGTTATGGCGGCGGCCCACTAATCGTTGGCCTGGGCGAGAACGAGCAGTTTCTGGCCTCAGATATCCCCGCCATTCTCAAACACACGCGCCGCGTGCTTGTCATCGATGAAGGTGAAATGGTGGCCTTACGTCACAACGCTGTCTCCCTCACCAAACTTGATGGTATGCCTGTGCAGCGCGACCCGCTCACCATCGATTGGGATGCACAAGCGGCAGAGAAAGGCGGCTATCCCCATTTTGTGCTCAAAGAGATCTTTGAGCAGCCCGAAGCCTTGCGCCGTGCCCTGCTTGGTCGCGTACGCAATGGTCAACTGCACCTGGCCGAATTAGAGCGTATCCAGCAGGCGGGACTGCTCGACTCTATCCAGCGTATCGTGATCGTCGCCTGCGGCACCTCGTACCACTCCGGCTTGATCGCTAAGTACGTCATCGAGAAGTGGGCGCGTATTCCCGTGGAGACGATTACCGCCGCCGAGTTCCGCTACTGTGACCCCATAGTGGGACCGGAGACACTATGTATCGCCGTGACCCAATCCGGAGAGACGGCGGACACGCTCGTAGGTATTCGCCAGGCACGCGAGCGAGGCGCACCCGTCATCGCCATTACCAACGTCGTGGCCAGCGCCATCACCCGCTTGTCCGATGCCGTCCTCTACCTGCAAGCCGGTCCAGAGATCGGAGTCGTGGCCACCAAGACCTTCATCAGCTCGCTCGCCGTCCTCTACCTCCTGGCCCTCTGGCTCGGACAGCAGCGCGGCAAGGTGACCACTGAAGAGTCCCAGGAGCTGCTCGCAGCTCTGGAGCGTATCCCCGACCAGATCCAGCACGTGCTGGACCATGCCGCCAGTCCCGGCGATCTCATCGCCTCCCTGGCACAGCGCATGTCCCACTGCACCAGCATGATCTTTATCGGCCGCGGCGTAGGCTACCCCACAGCCCTGGAGGGTGCCCTCAAGCTCAAAGAAATCTCCTACATCCACGCCGAGGGATTTCCAGCCGGTGAACTCAAGCACGGCTCCATCGCCCTGCTCGACCCGGACACCCCCCTCATCGCTGTAGCCACAGCCTCGCACGTCTACGAAAAAATCGTCAGCAACATCCAGGAGGTCCGTGCCCGCGACGCCCACATCATAGTCGTCGCCACCGAAGGCGACCAAGCCATCCGCCAGCACGCCCACGACGTCCTCTACGTCCCCAAGACATTGGAGGTGTTCAGCCCCCTGCTGGCAACCATCCCCCTGCAACTGTTCGCCTACCACGCTGCCGTAGCAAGGGGCTGCAACGTAGATCAGCCCAGAAACCTGGCCAAGTCGGTGACGGTGGAGTAGAGAGAGGTGACTTCGGTGGTGGTGGTTTTAGAAGATAAATAAAGTTGTTCCCTGGTAAATAAAGTTGTTCCGTTGCCGGAGACTTTTAGAGAGGCAGGAGTCATTCCAGAACCCGGAATGACTCCTGCCTCTCCCTATTTATTACGTTAACCGAAACGACAAACATATCCACTACTTCATAGTCGTGGACTCGATAACTCTCTTAACGATGATTTTCAGGGAACATCGGATAGGATTGTCTAAAATTTTTCTGGCATTTCTGTCCCCCAAAGCTCGACAGCATTGAGAAGGTCATCTTTCTGGCTGCTGAGCTTCATGCAAAATCGTTAGCTGGTATATGCGGAAAATAAAGTTGTACACTGTCCAACAGCTCACCACACTCAAATTTCATGCGTGCTGTAAGAGATTGCGATGAGAAAGTTGTACACTCGGTCACCTCATGATTTCTCTTACTCTTGAAGATGGATCAATTCGAAAGGCTACTGAAGAGATCATTTCTTTTTTGGACGGATGTTTCAAGTAGCCAGTACAGCTGAGATCAAAAATGGGAAGCGTGAGCAGTTGTCTCTTTCCAGCCTCGCGAATGGTGGGGTGGCAGTGCTATTCAGGACGCCAAATATGGACTGTTCGATCATTACTTCCTGAAGCGATCCGTTCTCCATTTGGTGACCAAGCAATGCTGGTTACCCATTCTCTATGGTTGGTATAGGTGAAGCTTCGTGCACCAGTAGCTGCGTCCCAGACATGAGCCGTCTTATCGTTGCTTGCAGTAGCAAGCCTGGTGCCATCAGGCGACCAGGCGATATCCCGAACGCTTCCTTTGTGCCCTCCATATGTCAATAACACCCTTTCACTCTTCATATCCCAGATGATTGCCTTGTGATTGTTTGTTCCAACCGCGATTCGCGTCTGCTTGGGAGCCCAGGCCAGCGTTTGTGAATCGCCGGGCAGACGACAGGTCGCAATGTGACGTCCATCCTTGGCAAGCCAGACATGCATTCTCTGTTGGCCACCCACAGCAGCCACATAAAGCCCATCGGGGGACCAAGCAATGCCATAGATGCCGTCAAGAAAAGGGCCGAATCCTCTGCATCGTTGTATGAGATGGCCTGTTGCGACTTCCCAGATATGAATGCTGTTATCGGAACCAGTTCCACTACACCCTGAAGCAATCAATGTGCCATCCGGCGACCAACAGAGCGCG
>WNGE01005547.1_pt1 | contig 14572 bp, 13 predicted proteins | sample 5400651 | NCBI WGS metagenome assembly WNGE01 (sample SAMN13153370, study PRJNA577476) | soil metagenome | isolation source: 60 cm soil or saprolite under grassland replicate 2 | place: USA:California | collected 2016-06-15 | reverse complement strand
AGATCTGGTTGCCCGCGACGTCGAGCGCCGTCAGCCAGACCAGGTCCGGAAGGGCCTTGGAGATCTCGTCCATCAGGCGGACGGGGCCCTTCTGGTTCGTCTTCAAAGAGTTGATGAGCTGGATCTTCGACTCGAGGCTGGCCTTCTTTTCCTCGTACTCCTTGACCTCTTCGATGATGGATTTCAAGCGGTCCGCTTCGAGACGCGCCTTGACGATCTCGTCCTGGAGCTGGCTGCGCCGCGAAACCAGCGTCAGACCCATGACCGCCACGTACAGGAGGCCGAGACCGAAGCCTCCGAAAAAGAGAAAGTAGTTGAGCCGCGCGCCGCTGGGAAGCAGTGGCGCCTTTCTCCTGGCCGCGGCCGCCTTGGCCTCGGTGAGAAGATTGATCCGGATCAAGCGGCCTCGTCCCCGATGTGCCGCACGGCCAGCCCGACCGCGACCGTCAGAGTGGGCGCGTTCTCATTGAGCCATTCGGCCGACGCCGCGCTGCCCGAGACGTCGATCTGCCGGAAGGGGTTCATGATCTCCACGGGCATTCCGAAGCGGTCTTTCAGCTGCCGGTCCAGGTTGACGATGCGCGAGCAGCCGCCGGCGATGAAGAGTTGATCGATCTTTTCCGTGGAAGTCGTGGCGCCGAAGAAATCGAAGGTCTTCTGCAGCTCCTGCGCGAGATCGTCGGAGACGGACCGCAGGATCGGGAGGATCTCCTGGAGGGAGTGCTCTCCCGAAGCCTCCCCCTTCTTCAGGGTATCCGCCTGTTCAAAGCCGAGAGAAAGCTGCTTCTGAATGGCGTCGGTGTACTGGTTGCCGCCGAAGGAGATGTCGCGCCAGAAGATCGTGTTGGCGCCCGAAAGGACGTTGACGTTGGTCACGGAGGCGCCGATGTTGACGAGCGCCACGACGCGGCCGGGCTCGACCGGATAGTTGACCTCGTAGGCGTTCTGGACGGCGAAGGCGTCCACGTCCACCAGAGCGGGGGTCTTGCCCGCCTGAGTGATCACGCTCGTGTAGTCGCCGATCTTGTCCTTCTTGACCGCGACCAGGAGCACGTCCATAGTCTCCCCGCCCGGCTCCAGGACCACGTAGTCCAGGTTCACGTCGTTGATGTCGAAGGGGACGTACTGCTCCGCTTCCCAGCGGATGGACTCGGCCAGCTCCTCCGAGGACATGGCCGGGAGCGAGATCTTCTTGATGATGACCGAGTGGCCCGACAGCGACGTCGCGAAGTCGTTGTTGCGGACGTTCAAGGACGAGATCACGCGGTTGACCGTATCCACGACGAGGGAGGCGTCCATGATCGCGCCGTCGACGATCGCCTCCGGCGAGAGCGGCTCGATGCCGGTCTTGACGAGGCGATAGCCGCCGCCCTTGGCGTCCTTCAGCTCGACCAGCTTGACCGCCGAGGAACCTATGTCGAGACCTACGAGGTTCTTGGATTTCCTAAACAGCACTCTAACCCCACCGAAAGAATTCAAACGGTTTAGGGCTTGGACTACGGGTTATTTCGGCTGTTCGCCAAGGTAACAGAAGATTATTCCGCAGTCAAGCAAGGAGAAAGGGAAACACTCCACCGGCCAAGCACTTACGCCGTCAGGCCGGCAAACGGAAACGGGGAATCGGAAACCGGAAACGCGGGCGAAGCAAGTCATTTCGATTTCCGATTCCCGGACTCGGGTTGCGCCGCGGCTGGTCAGAGGGTAGGATGCAGCGCTTTTTTCGACCGCGAAGGTCGTAACCGAGGGAAACAATGGCTCAACACTGCCAGTTCTGCGGAAAGATCCCGATGACCGGGCACCGGATCAGTCACGCTCACAACGTCACCAACCGGAAGTGGCACCTGAACCTGAAGGAAGTCCGGGCCGTGGTCGGAGGCGTGACCCGCCGCGTGCGCGCCTGCACCCGCTGTATCCGCTCCGGCAAGCTGACCAAGCCGGCCGCCCGAGCGACAAAATAGGTTTCAAGGACTCGCACGGCGAAGCCGCGCTAGTCCCGTTCCCCCGCCTGGGGGACGTTGTACTTCCGGATGACCTCGCGCACACCGGAAACGGCTTTCAGGCGCGAGAGGATCTTCTCCAGGTGCTTCAGGTCCGAGGTCTCGAGGGAGACGGACACGTAGCCTTTCCGATCCTCATCGGCACGGGCCTCGATACGGCGGATGTTGGAGCCCTCCCCCGCGATCGCCCGGGTCAGGTCCGCCAGGAGTCCCGGCCTATCGTCTGAAAGGACCTCGAGCTCGATGGCGTAGGTGGTGGACTTCGCCCCCGCCCAGGCCACGTCAATCTGCCGGTCCGGGTCGTAGAGAAGATTCTTGACGTTGGGGCAGCTCTCGGAATGGACCGAGACGCCACGACCGCGCGTGATGTATCCCAGGATCTTCTCTCCCGGCACCGGACTGCAGCACTTGGCGAGCGAGGCGAGAAGATCGTTGTGCCCCACCACGACGATATCGGGGGAGCCGAACGGGAGGATCTTGCGGACGACCCGAGTGACCGCGGTCTCCTTCTTCGGCGCCTCCGCCCTGGCGAGCTCCTCGGTGGGGACGAACCGCTCGAGCGCACTTCGCGCGGCGAGCTTGCCGTACCCGATCGCCGCGTAAAGGTCCTCCGGCCGCGAGAATCCCCAGTTGCCGAGCTCCTTCTGGAGCGTCCCCTGCTGCTCGAGCTTCTTGATGGTCCTCCTGAATTTCTTCAGCTCCCGCTCGAGAAGCCGCCGGCCGAGCTCCATCGCCTGTTTCTTCTCCTCGGTATGGATGAACTGCCGGATCTTCTGGCGGGCGCGGCTGGTGGCCACGAACGAGAGCCAGTCGCGCGAGGGAGTCTGGTTGGGCGCGGTCAGGATCTCGATGATGTCGCCGCTCGCGATCGGGGTACGCAGCGGGACGAGCTTCCCGTTGATCCTGGCGCCCACGCAGCGGTGGCCGACGTCGGTGTGGACGCGGTAAGCGAAGTCCACGGCCGTCGCTCCCCGCGGAAAGGCAAAGACTTCTCCCTTGGGCGTGAAGGTGTAGACCTCATCGGGATAGAGATCCACCTTCAGGGCCGAGAGGAACTGGCGCGGGTCGGAGACCTCGCTCTGCCAGTCCACGAGCTGCCGGAGCCACTGAAACCGCCCGTCCTCGGCGTGGGGCAGGAGTTTCCCCTCCTTGTACTTCCAGTGCGCCGCGATCCCGCGCTCGGCAATCAGGTCCATCTCGCGGGTACGGATCTGGACCTCGAAGGGCTGCGCCGCGTCGCTCATCACCGTCGTATGGAGCGACTGGTAGAAATTCGGCTTGGGCATCGCGATGTAGTCCTTGATGCGGCCGGGCACCGGGCGCCAGCGCTGATGAACGAGACCCAGAGCCGCATAGCAGTCGCGCGTCTCGGGCGTGACGATCCGAAACGCCAGCACGTCGTAGAGCTGCGCCACGTCCACGCCGCGGCGCCGGATCTTGGAGGCGATCGAGTAGATGTGCTTGCGCCGGCCAGTGACTTCCGCGGTGACCCCGGCTTCCTTCAGCTTCTTCTCCAGCTCCTTGCGGACCTGCTCGATCGTCTTCTCCGAGCCCTTCAGGCTCTTCTCGACCTCGCGCTGGATACGCGCGTATTCAGGCGGCTCGAGATACAGGAACGCCAGGTCCTCCAGCTCCCCTTTTACGAGGCCCATGCCGAGTCGGTTGGCGATCGGGGCATAGATGTCCATGGTTTCCCGGGAGATCTCCTGCTGCCGGGCCTCGGGCAGGAACTTCAAAGTGCGCATGTTGTGGAGCCGGTCGGCCAGCTTGACAACGACCACCCGGACGTCCGACACCATCGCCAGGATCATCTTGCGGAAGGTCTCGGCCTGCTCCTCCTCGCGGGAGACGTAGGAGAACCTGCTGATTTTGGTCAGGCCGTCCACAAGATCCGCGACTTCCGAGCCGAACTGCTGGGCGATCGCTTCCCGGGTCGTCAGGGTGTCTTCCAGAATGTCGTGGAGGAGCCCGACCACGATCGACACGTCGTCGGCCTTCATGTCCGTCAGAATCGCCGCGACATTCAACGGATGGATCAGGTAAGGCTCGCCGGAGCGCCGCACCTGCCCGCGATGCTCGCGGGCCGAGAACACGTAGGCCCTCCGCAGCAGCTCCTCGTCGGTCTGCGGGTTGTAGGTCTCGACCTTTTCGAGGATCTCCTCAAACCGGATCATGCCGACTACAGATTAGCAGGAGAGGGGCCGTAAGACGTCAGGCGTGAGACGTCAGGGGAAGCTCGAAGAGAGACCGCGCCTTACGCCTGGCGCCTAACGCCTCACGGCTCTTCAGCGGCGGCCGGACTTCTTTTTCTGGGAGGGCGGGACTGGAGCCGGGGTCGTGGGTCTGGCGGCGGGGACCGGGACGAGCTTGCGGCGGCTGGACCACTGTTTCCAGATCACCACGATCGGGGAAGCGACGTAGATCGAGGAATACGTGCCGATGACGATGCCGATGATCAGTGTCAGGGCGAACGTGTTCAAGACCTCACCCCCGAGGAAGAACAGCGCCACGACCACAAGCATCGTCGCCCCCGAGGTCAGCACCGTCCGGGAAAGCGTCTGGTTGATCGACCGGTTGATGATCGTCTCGAGGGGCTCCTTCTTGGGAGTGCGCTGGTTCTCCCGGATTCGGTCGAACACGACGACCGTATCGTTGACCGAGTAACCGACGAGCGTCAGGAGCGCCGCGACGACGACCAGGTTGAACTCGCGCCCGAAGAGGGCGAGCAGTCCCACCGTGATGAGTGTGTCGTGGATCAGGGCGATGACCGCGCCGACGCCGAAGGGGAAGGATCGGAAGCGCCAGGCGATGTAGATGAGCATCCCGGCGATCGAAGCCGCGACGGCCCAGAGCGCCTTCTGGCGCAGGTCCGCTCCAACCTGGGGACCCACGTTCTCGGCCGAGAGAAGCACGAAGGGCCCGGTGACCGCATTCGACTGGAGCCAGGTCTTGACCTCCGCGGAGAGCCCCGGCACCGTGGCGACGTCGGCGGAAGAGCGAAACACCCCAATCTGGGACCTCCGGGCGATGACCTGCTCGGCGATGCGTCCATAGTGGTCCGCCGGCGTCTGCCCGCTCTTGCCGGCGACGCGGTCGGGGTCGGCCGCCATCAGCCGCGCGGCCAGGCTGTCGCGCCCCTGAGTGTTCAGGTCGATTTTGGAGGCGTCCGTCGCGGAGCCGACTCCCTGGCGAAGGAGAGTGAGGACCTCGGCCGTGATGTCCCGCCCCTCTTTCTTCTGCTGCTGCACCCGGATCAGGACCTCATTCTTTTCCGCCGCTTCGTAGCGCTGGATGCCGGTGTCCCCGAAGTGCCCGGCGTCGAGGAGCTTTCGCAGGCGGTCGATGTCGGGCCGCGACGCGAAACGCAGGGCGATCTGGGTGCCGCCGGCGAAATCGATCCCGAACCGCAGGCCCTTCTGGACGAAGATCGCGAGGAGTCCCACGAGGATGAGGGCCCAGGAGGCCCCGATGGCCCACCACTTCCAGCGGAGGAAATCAATGTTGGTCTGACGGAAGAGTTCCATACTGCCTCAGATCGAAAGCGCGTCGATGTGCTGCCGGCGGCCGTACTCGAGCTCGAAGACCGTGTGCGAGACGAACACGGCGGTGAAGACCGAGATCAGCAGGCCGATGATCAGCGTGACGGCGAACCCCTTGACCGGCCCGGTCCCGAACTGGAAGAGGAAGACCGCCGAGATGATGACGGTGATGTGCGTGTCGATGATCGTCGCGAAGGCCTTGGAAAACCCGTTCTCGATGGCGGTCTTGGGCGCGCGTCCGCCGCGCAGTTCCTCGCGAATGCGCTCGAAGATCAGCACGTTCGAGTCCACCGCCATGCCGATCGTCAGGATGAAACCCGCGATGCCCGGGAGTGTCAGCGTCGCGCTGAAGAGCGACATCGCGCCCAGAAGCAGGATCGCGTTCAAGAGCAGGGCGAGCACCGCGTTCCATCCCGCGCGCCGGTAGTACAGGACGACGGCGAGAAAGACGAGCAGCGCGCCCGCGATGGAGGCCGTGATCCCCTTCTTGATCGAATCGAGTCCGAGCGAAGGGCCGACGGTCCGCTCCTCGAGGTACGTCAGGCCCGCGGGGAGAGCGCCCGCGCGCAGGACCAGAGCCAGGTCGTTGGCCTCCTCGGGAGTGAAGCTCCCGGTGATCTGCCCCGTGTCGGTGATCCGCTCGTGGATCCGTGGGGCAGACTGCACCCGTTTGTCCAGGATGATCGCGAGGAACTTGCCCACGTTGGCGCCGGTGGCCGCGGAGAATTTCTCCGCGCCGGCCGCCGTCAGAAAGAACGTCACGGAGCTCGAGCCGAACTGTCCGCGGGAGGGGCGCGCGTTTTTCAAGTCGCGGCCGGTGATCACGGCGGTCTTCTTCACGAGATACCAGCTCGGCTGCCGCTGCCCAGGCTGGGCCTTCTCTTCGACGAGCTCCAGTTGGGGAGGGACCACGCCATTCGGAGCCAGCGCGTTCTTGTCGGTCGAGGGTCCCTGCTCGACGAGCTTCAACTCCAGGAAAGCCGTGCTCTTGATCAGATCCTTGACGCGCTTGGGATCGTCGATGCCAGGCAGCTGGACCAGGATCCGGTCCGTTCCCTCGCGGGCGATCAGGGGCTCGGCCACGCCGAACTCGTCCACGCGGTTGCGGATCGTCTCGACCGCCTGCGCCACCGCGTTGTCTTCCGTCTGGCGGCGGCTCACGTCCTTCAGGGTGAAGTTCCACTTGCCGCCGGCGGACCCAACGTTCCAGTCGGTGAGCCAGCGCTTGGAGACCTCGTCGAGCTTCTTTTCGTCCGTCTGCGGGGTCACCGCGATCGTGAAGGAGGCCTCGGTCGGGTATTCCACGGTCCCGAGCACGAGTCCCTGCTCGCGGGCCTGATTCTGAAGCTGCTCGACCGCGTCATCGCGTTCGGCCTTGACGGCGTCGGCCGTGTTGACCTGCAGGACGAGATGGATGCCTCCTCGCAGGTCGAGCCCGAGCTTGATCCCTTTCTTCAGGGCTTCGGAGAGGGGAGGCGATCCGGGTCCCACCCATTCCTTCTTTGCGTGCGAATACCCCGTCACGACGTAGCCGGCGACGAGCCCGGCGACGACCAGCACGATCAGCAAGACCCGCCAGCGAACCCGTTTGCCCAAGAAGCCTCCTTTGGAGAACGGTGGAGTGTACTGGATGTGGCTATCCGCTGTCAGCCATCGGGGACCTTGATCCTACGGCGCGGGCTTTTCCGGCTCCCCCGAGAGCCCGGCGATCGCGCTGCGCAGGACCTTGACCTTGACGTTGGAGGAGATCTCCAGGACCACGAAACCGCGTTCTTCGTCGAGAGCCGCGATGCGCCCGAAAAGGCCGCCGCTGGTGACGACTTCGTCCCCCTTCTTCAACTTCGCCAGCATCTCCTGCGTCTTCTTCTGCTTCTTGCGCATCGGCGCGATGAGCAGAAAATAGAAAATGACGAAGATGAAGATCATCGGGGCGAACTGGAGCAGTCCGCCGGTACCCGGAGAGGGGGATCCCTGCAGCAACTGAATCATGGCGGCCGATCATACCGGAGCCGTTAGGCGTGAGGCGTAAGGCCAAGCTTCAAGACCGCACGCCTGACGCCTTGCCCCCTACGCCTTACGGCTTGGAGAAGGGAAGAGGGCTCTGGCGCGGCGGGACGGTCTTCTTCGCCGCTTCGGCCCGTTCCCAGAACGCGAGGAAGTTTTCTCCGAGCACGCCGCGCACGACTTTCTCCGAGTGGCCGCGGCGCAGAAGCTCTTCCGCCACCACCGGGAGCTTCGAGACGTCTTCGAGCCCCTCCGGAGGATCGTCGATCCCGTCGTAGTCGGTGCCGAGGCCGACGGCCTGCGGTCCCGCGATCTTGATCACTCGCTCGATGTGGTCCACGACCGCCGTCCAGTTCGCGCGCGGACGCTGCACGTTCTCGAGAAGTGCCGAGATCTCGGCGTCCCTCTTCTTCGGGTCGTCCTTGTAACGCTCCGCCAGTTCCGCGGCCTTCGGCGCGAGGAGGGCTTTCTTCGCCCGAAAGTCGTCCACGACTCTCTGATCCACGAAGGTGGAGCTGAAGTTAATCATGACGACGCCCCCCTTGGCCGCGATGGCTCTGATCTGGCCGTCGGTCAGGTTGCGCGGCATGTCGGCCAGCTCCCGGCAGGAGGAGTGCGAGGCGAAGACGGGGGCCTTTGAGACCTCGAGCACGTCGCTCAAGGTCTTGTCCGAGACATGCGAGACGTCCACGAGCATCCCGAGCCGGTTCATCTCGAGCACGACCTGCCGGCCGAAATCCGTCAGCCCGTTATGCATCGCGTTTTTCTTCGGATCAAAGGAGAAGGAGAAGAAAGAGCCGGAAGAATCCGCCCAGTTGTTCGTATTCGTGTGCGTCAGCGTCATGTAGCGAGCCCCCAGCCGATAGAACGCGGAGAGGGTTCCCAGGGAATCCTCGATCGCGTGTCCTCCTTCGATCCCGATAAGGATGGCGATCTTGTTCTCTCTCCTGGCCGCCCGGATCCCCGCGACCGAGTCGGCGAAAACGAGGTCTCCCGGGTGCGTCTCGACCAGCCGGTGGATCAGGTCCATGAACTCGAGCGCCTTCCTCGCTGACTTCCCGGACGCGGCATAGGCGGAGGAGACATAGGCCGCGAGGAACGGCGCGGTGACGCCGCCCTCTCTCCAGCGCGGAATGTCCACGTGCCCCGTCTTCTGCCGGGAACCGATGTCCACCCACTCCTTCTCGAGCTGTTCGGGCACGTCCTCGTGCGTGTCCACAACGATCGCGCTCCGAAGGATGCGCTCGGCCCTCGCCCTGACGTCGTCCGCCGGCGGAGCCGCGCAGATCCAGGCAGCCGCCAGAAAGAGATGAAGACAGGAGAGCATTCTCTTCATGTGCCAAAGGCTATACCGGTAACCACGACTCCCCTACCGGCTCCCGCACCGTAGGGGCGGGCCTTGCGCCCGCCCGCCTCTCCTCGTCTCGCCGACGCGTCGAGACCGCCACGATCTCCAACCGCCACGCCCCAAAAGACGATGGCGTCCAACGGGTGCAGGACGAGGGGCACCATCGAGAAACCCCGCGTCGTGATGGAGACGTGTGACCGTCTCGACGATGCAGCGCATCCTAGCCCGGATAATTCATGGACACCCGGCCGAAACACGAGGAATTGGCCGCACCAAAGGTCTTAATCGAGGAAGGAACGAATGCGAGTCCGGGTACACCTTGTTCCCGCGAGAGATTTTTTTGTCAGGCAAGGAAGCCCGACGACGGCGATGCCGGTGCGCATCGCAGAGGAGGGCTGACGCCGCATGGCGGAAAAAGATCCGCGGGACGGCCGGAGTCGTTCATGAATTATGCGGGCTAGAGGGGCGGGCGGGGACGTATCAAGCGTCGTCGGTCGCGACAGCGGCCGAGGGACGCGGCATGCGGCGGGTCCGCCCGCCGCAAACCCACGCCCCTACGGCGCGGAAAAGCACCGGGACTCGATCAGACCTTCTCTTCGGGCGGGGCCTGGAGTTTCTCCAAGACTCCGGCCGAGATCGCTTCGCGGATCCTCTTCATCCAGTCCAGGTAGAAGTAGACGTTGTGGAGGGACAGCAGCATCGGCGCCGAAAAATCCTTCAGGACGAAGAGATTCCTCAAGTAGGAGCGGCTGTGCCGACGGCAGACGGGGCAGCCGCACTCCGGATCGAGAGGCGACAGGTCCTCCTTGAAGCGCTCGTGTTTGATCGTGACCTCGCCCCGGCGGGTGTAGACGTGCCCCATCCGTCCGTTGCGAGTCGGGAGGACGCAGTCGAAGAGGTCGCAGCCCGCGCGCACGGAGGCCAGAAGGTCCGCTGGCGTGCCGACGCCCATGAGATAACGTGGCTTGCCTTCCGGAAGAAGCCCGGCCGACAACGCGGTGGTCGAGCGAATCGCCTCCTTGGTTTCTCCGACAGCCACGCCGCCGATCGCGTATCCCGGAAAGGCGAGATCGAGAAGCGGCGGTGCCGACCGCCGGCGCAGATCCTCGTGTGTTCCTCCCTGAAGGATGCCGAAGAGGAGTCCCGCGCCCCGGTAGGCGCGGCGGGACCGCAGGGCCCAGTCCTGAGAGAGCCGGCAGGCCCGCTCGATCTCGGCCCGCTCCGCCGGGAATGGAGGACAGACATCGAGCGCCATAGCGATGTCCACGCCGAAGTCCGCCTGCAGCTCCATCGCCCGCTCGGGCGTCAGGAAGTGCGGGCTTCCGTCCTCGGGTCCACGAAACTCGACGCCGTCCTCCCTGATCACTCGGCGGGAGGCAAGGCTCATGATCTGGAATCCACCCGAGTCCGTCAGGATCGCCCGCTTCCAACCGATAAACGCATGGAGCCCGCCTGCGGCACGGATCGTCTCCTCCCCTGGACGCACCATGAGGTGGAACGTGTTGGCGAGAACGGCCCGGCAGTCCCATTCTTCCAACCGGTCGAACTCGACTCCCTTCACGGCTCCGCGAGTTCCGACCGGCAGGAAGCAAGGCGTCTCGATGTCGCCGTGGTTGGTGGTCAAGATCCCGCGCCGCGCCGCCGACGCCGGATCTGTCGCAAGGATCTCGAAGGATGACATGGCAGGTGCGACGTTCTACGGGCGACGTTCTACGTTGAGGCTCGCTCCAACGCCGAACGTCGAACGTCGAACGTCGAACGCATCTAGAACCTCAAACGTGCGTCGAGCGCCGCGCCGACGTCCCGCCGGTTCGTCGAGGAGAGCGACAGTCCCCCTTCGGAGGAGAAGACGACTGCGGCGTTCACAGAGAGTTTCTTGATGCCCAGACCGAATCCGGCGGAGTAGGCCCAATGGGGATCGGGAGCCGCGCTGTCGCGAAAGGTGCCGGCGCGGAGCGCGAAGACGGGCAGTCTCACCTCCGCGCCGACGGAAAACTGGCGGCTCTGGCCGCCGGGCACGAGCGTGTCGGTCCGGCGCAGATCGTAGTCGGCGGCGATCGTGAACAACCCGACAGGCTCCGCGGCGACGCCGGCGCGCAGTGTGCGCGGAAGACGGACGGGAGCAGGCTTTCCTGCCGGAGTCGGGTCGTGGGGATCGTTGGCCACGGAGAACTCCGGCTCGTTGATCGCGGTCGAGACGAGGCCCACCCGCGCCTTGCCCAGGATGTTGACCATGGCCCCGAGATCGAAAGCGAATCGGTTGGTGTCCCGCCGGTTTTCCTTGAAGGCCTTCCGGGCGAGTTCCGCCGGGTCCGTCGTGGTCGCATCGAAGACGCGCTGGCGAAGGAAGTAGGTCCGCCCCTGGATGTAGCGGACAGTCGCGCCGACAAGGAGCACTCTCGCGAAGAAAGAAGTGGCGTAGGCCAGGCGCGCCTCGCGGGCCTCGAGCCCCGCGAAGGAGAGCGCGCTCGTGTTGTTGACGAAACCAGTCGCGGAGTCGTTGCCGGGCAGAACGTGGACGAGGTCCACAGTCGGATAGACCCCCGCAAGAGCGAGGTCCCCGAAGCCCAGAGCCCAGCCTCCCTTCCCGAACGCCAGTCCCGCGACGCCTGACCCGACGACGCCCGAGCCGGAAGTCCCGAGCGTTTTCAGGTCGCTGACTGCCGCGGCAATGCGTTGCGAATCCAGGCGGGAGAAATCGATCGAAGAGAGTCGGTCCACGATCGCCGTGAAGTCGTTGCGGTTGGTGGCGACGCCGCCGGCCAGAAGATCCACGTCGAGCCGCGGATCGCGCGCGAATCCCGCGGGATTCGTCCAGAGCGCGCTCCCGTCGTCGGCGACCGCCACGGCGGCGCCTGCCATCCCGGCCGAGCGAGGACCGACGAACGGCGCTTGCGCCAGAGCCGCGGCCGAGAAAGAGAGCAGCGCCGGAAACAGGACGGCGGTGAAGAGGCAGTTTGTAATTTGTGATTTGTGATTTGTGATCGGCGCGAGGAAGTCGGGTTTCGTCCTGATCACACCCGATCACCCATTTCTCCCGTCAATCGGTCAGGCTCTGGCCGGCGAGGCGCTCGAGGACGGCAACGGGGGCCTTTTCGGGCAGGGTCAGAGACGAGCGCGCGATCAGAAAGGTCTGTTCGAGAGCGTACTGGCCGGAGAGAACGGCGTGGGTGGCCATGTCGGTGAAAACCATCCAGGTCGCGCCGGGCGGGAACGAGACGACATGCGCCCTGGCCGTGTCCTGATACGACTGGTTGTCCTTCAAGAAATTGTGGAAGCGGTGCATGAACTCATCGTAGGGCGGCCGGGCGCGGATGGGAAGACCCGCGGACTTGAGCCGCGCCAGGACGAAACGCCGGGCTCCGCGCCGGCTGACGTGCGGGAGAAGCCCCGAGGAGACCGCGAAGCGTTCCGCCAGCTCGGGGAATGTCTCGCCCGTCCGCCACACGCGAGGCGCCGTGGGATTGATGTTGGTGAAGAGACGAAAGATCCGATCTCCGCGCGTGGGCCGGGTGGGAAAGGAATCCACGTGCAGCAGGTCATTGCGCGCGTGTCGCGAGAGCTTTCGCCCCGCCTCCTCCTGAGGCCGGAAGCTCGCATAGTCGAGCCGCCACTGTCCCGCGTAGGGCTTCAAGAACCGCGAAGCGAAATCCACGACGGTGCGCGAATAGTCCCGCAGCACGCGGCGCAACTCCTTTGCGTCCTCGACCTCCTGCCGGGCGACTCCCGTGACCCGGTCGCCGCCGGGGCGGTAGGCGATGTTCTTGTGGTAGCCGGCTTCGGTCTGCCGCTGTCGCAGAAGGAACTCGCGGTCCTTCTCGGGCAGCTCGAAGGGCGTCTGGCCAAACAGGAGGATGTTCCCCTCCTCCAGCACGCGGCAGACTTCCCGATCGCGTTCGAGCCCTTCGCCGGGGAGAGTCTTGATATCGACGACCGCCACCACGCGAGTCTAACGCGGGAACCCGGTCCCCAGTCCTTCGTCCTTATTCCTCGGTCCTGAGTCTTCGGTCGAGGGACTACGGACCGGCGACTCTACTCTGTTGACCCCCGAAAACCCGCGTGCTACGGTCCGCCTCCGGGGGTCAGATGCCCGATCTCGGCAAGAAATACGAGTGCTTCAACTGCGGAACAAAATTCTACAACCTCGGCAAGCCCGAGGCGATCTGCCCCAAGTGCGGCGCGAACCAGAAGGACGCCCGGACCGACGAAGCTCCGCCTCCCCCGCCTCGGCCGCCCCGGCGTTCGGTGATCATGGAGCCGATCCCCGAAGAGAATCCGAATGAGTTCGGCGAGGAGGTTCCGGCCACGGAAGAAGAAGAGGGTGAGGACGAGGACGAGTTCGAAGAGGACGAGGAAGTCAAGAACGGCCGGCACGAAGAAGAGGAGTACTGACCGGCGCCCCTCGGGCCCTCGCGTCGCCTACCTCGGCCTCGGCTCCAACGTCGGCGACCGCCGGGCCCGTCTGACTGCCGCCCTCGCGGAAATCGAAAGTTTCGCGCCGATAGACTCCATCTCTTCGTTTTACAGCTCCGATCCGGTCGGTTACACCGGACAAAGGAGATTCTGGAACGCCGTCGTCGGAGTCCGCTGGGCCGGCTCTCCCGAGGCTCTGCTCCGAGCCGTCAAGGAGGTCGAACGCCGCGGCGGTCGCCGACGCACCTTCGCCGGCGGACCGCGCGAGATCGACGTGGACGTCCTGGACCTCGGGGGGGTGGTGAGGAGCAGACGCGATCCAATCCTTCCGCACCCGAGACTCGCCGGGCGCCGCTTCGCTCTGGAGCCTCTGGCGGAAATCGCGCCGGAGTGGCGCCATCCCGTCACCGGGCTGACCGCGAAGGAGATGCTCACGAGGCTGCCACGGAAACCGGGCGTCAGCAGAGTTCGGTCCTGATCAACCTTTCCATTTGACGAGGTTCTTCCGCGCCTCCTCCTGGATTGCCAACTCTTCCACGAGATGTCCCGGGGAGGGAGCATCGGCAACGACGGCCTCCTCGATCGCAATCGCCTCGGCGCGCTCGGCGGAATTCCCGTCGGCCAGCGCCTCGGCCAGGAAGTGGCGGTTAACCAGGTTTCGCCCGTTCACGGCGACGGCGTGGCGCAGGTTCTCGACCGCCTTTTCGCTCGAACTCCGGATCGATCGCGATGACTGTCTCGGCATAGTCGCGGATTTTCTCCGCGGCGCCGGTCCGGACGGCCTGGATCTTCCCGGAAGCCAGCGCGAACTGCCCCCAGGCGACGGCCGCCCAGAAAAACGTCGGCACCCCATCGCGGTCCGAGCCGATGAGAGCCGCCACCTCGGCCGGGGATCGTCCTTCGATCGAAGGCGCGTTGCGAGCCTTCCCTCGCCGCTGAAGGATCCCGATCGCTTCCTCGGAGACCCGGCGCGCCTTTTCATAGATGGCGCGCTGAGAATCGGCGTCCTGCCCCGTGTAGGCCCCCTGAAAGTAGAGGGCCCGGGCCAGTTTCCAGCGAGCTTCCGCGCTGTCGGGCGCCTGCGCGGCCCGGTCGTATCCGGAGACCGCTTGCGCGATCTCCCTGGGATTGGCTGCCGCGCCGACTCTTCCCTCCTGCCGGCGGCCATAATGCGCGTCCGCTTCGACGATCAGCGGGTTCCTGTCCGGCAAACGGATAGCGTCGGGACCCTCCACCTTCTGCTGCGAAGCAGCCAGAAGGGCCAAGGCGAG
>WNGE01005611.1_pt1 | contig 14573 bp, 15 predicted proteins | sample 5400651 | NCBI WGS metagenome assembly WNGE01 (sample SAMN13153370, study PRJNA577476) | soil metagenome | isolation source: 60 cm soil or saprolite under grassland replicate 2 | place: USA:California | collected 2016-06-15 | reverse complement strand
TCCTAAACCATGTGTCGCAGGTTCGATTCCTGCCGGGGGCACCTTCTGGCGGCGGCTAATGCGGTCGCCGCGCGGGGCTACGGTCCTAACCTCTAGCCATGACTCTGTGGACGCCGCCAGGCGCCGATCTTGGCCAACACGCCGGGCCGAGGGCCGACGGGCGCATGGTGCACTTCATCGGCGGTATGGACGCACAAGGCCGACCACTGCCGATGACATTTCGACGCCTCAAGAAACAGCCCGTGAGATGTTCGCGCACGGGTTCTTCCTGCTCGTGGGCACTCAATGCGGTTGAAGCCGCGCTGAAGCTGCGGCTGGAGCAGCAGGGCTCATTCTGGAGCCTGATCTCGTCACCGCGGCCGAGGACGGCGGCATTCTGCGCCCTGGTGCCGGCGAGGCGCTCCACGCCGGTCGCGACATTCGGAACGGGTTTGCCGACGCCGGAGGGGGCGGTGCTGCCGGGGTCGCGGGTGGTGAGGTTGCCGACCCGGAGAACCTCGCCGTTGCGGACGTACCAGGTGGTGCCGTCCTCGCCCCGCAGGGTGGTGATCCGCAGGCCGACCGACACCACGACGCCGGTCGCCTTCTCCATGTCGATCAGGTCGCCCACGCCGTACTGGTCCTCGAAGATCATGAATATGCCGGCCAGGAAGTCCTTCACCAGCGTCTGCGCGCCGAAGCCGAGCGCAACGCCGATGATGCTCGCCGACGCCACCACCGGCAGGATGTTGAAGCCGAGCTCGGCCAGCACCATCACCACCAGGACGGCGGTCAGAACGATCGTCACCGCGCTGCACAGCAGCGACGCGATGGTCTCCGCCCGCTGGGCCCGCCGCTCGCTCGCCAGGGTGTTCTCCACGAACTCCTGACCGCGCCGCGATCTCGCCAGCACACCGGCGACGGCACCGTTCCCGGTCCGGCGGGCGAACCGGCGGATCCCCTTGTGCAGCAGCCAGCGCAGCACGAAGAATCCGATGATCAGGCCCGCGATCCGGGCTGGAACCGTGATGATCTGATCGGTCACCTCGAGCTTGCCGTCGTTGCCCATCCGGAAGAACGTCGGGAACTCCGCGGGCAGGGAGAGCAGGGGGTGACTGATCACGGACGCAAGGTAACTGGTCAGAATAGGCATCTCGCCGCCCGATCATAGTCAGGCTCGCAAGGGAGATCGAACGCATGTCCAGCCGGCTGGATGACGAGCTGTCCAGGCTCGTGAGTGCCGGTGTGCTGCGCCAGTACCAGGCCGATTCCCTGCGGGACGCCGCCGACGCCGAGGTCGAAGCCGCCTTGGCCGGCCGGGCTCAGCCGCCGCCGGAACCACCTGCCAAGCCCAAGCCGCCGCCCACCGCGACTCATTCGAGCGCGCTGATCGAGGTGCTCGGCTACGTCGGTGGAGCGTTGCTCCTCGGCGCGGTCGCACTGCTCACCGTCGCGAACTGGGGTGAGATGGGCCGTGCCGCACGCGTGACGACCGGAACCAGCGCCGCCGTCATCATGCTCGGCGCCGCCGCGGTCCTTGCACTGCTGCACCGCCGCGAGCAGCTCAGTTCGGCCCTGGCGTCGCTGGGCTGCTGTGTGGCCGGATTCGCGACGTACGTCGCTGTCGAGGGCGCGGCAGGTCGTGTCGTCGGGGTCGTGGTGGCACTCGTTCTGGCCGGGCTCGGGTTGTGGTGGCTGGCCGGCTCTTCGTTGCTGGTGGCAACGTTCGGGATCCTCGGCGTCGGTGTGCTGGTCATCACAGCGGATGTCCTGACTCCGGACACCGGTTCGGCGACCAACACCGCGGGCATCGCCGGTACCGGGTTCATCCTGGTCGCGTTCGTGATGGCGATGCTCGGGCTGGTCCGGGACCAGGTCACCGCGTGGTCCCTGGCCGGTGCCGCGATGTTCAGCTCGTCCATCTGCTGGCTGGTCCAGGAGCGCGGCGAGATCATGGCGCTGGTCGTCGGCACCGCCGGTCCGGCCGCCCTGCTCTTCGCGTACGGTCGCCGGCGTTCGTCGACGTACGCGGTGGTCGGCTGCGCCATCCTGCTGGTCATCTGGCCGACTGCGCTCTACCAGCTCACCGACAACCTTGCCGGGGTTGGTGTCGGCCTGGTCATTGCCAGTGGGGTGCTGCTGGTCGCCGTACTGCTGCTCAGTCGGCGTCGCGCGAACGAGTAATCCGGCGCGCGGCGTTACGCGTTCGTACTGCTCATGCGGCAGACTCGCTGACGTGACTGCTCCTACTCCGGCCCTTGTCGAGCTAGCGGTTGCCCATGGCGTGGCGACGGAGTACTGGAACTGGCAGGGCGAGCATGTGATCGTCTCCAGCGAGGTGGTGTCCGCCGTACTCGCGGCACTCGGTGTGGACGCCTCCACGCCGGAGAAGGCGGCCGAGGCGCTGGCAGATCACCAGCAGGGGCGCTGGCGTCGTACGCTGCCTCCCACTCTGGTGACGCGCGAGGGCTGGACGCCGTGGTTCGCCGTACACCTGCCGCACGGGTCCACCGCCGAGGTGTGGGTCGACCTGGAGGATGGCGCGCACCGGCGCGACATCGTCCAGCAGAACCGCTGGGTCGAGCCGGAGTGGGTCGACGGCGTGCAGATCGGTGAGGCGACGTTCCAGCTGCCGGGCGACCTGCCGCTCGGGTACCACCGGCTCTGTGCCCGGATCGGCGGCAACCCGGAGATCTCGGTCAGCACGCTGATCGTCACCCCGCGCAAGCTGGAGCCGGAGAGGCTGCACCGCACCTGGGGCTGGGTGCTGCAGCTGTACTCGGTCCGCTCACGTCGCTCCTGGGGTATCGGAGACCTGCACGACCTGGGCGACCTCGCCGCCTGGTCCGCCCACGACCTGGGCGCCGGGTTCGTACTGGTGAATCCGCTGCACGCTGCGGAGACCGCTGGCCGGATGGAGCCCTCGCCGTACCTGCCGGCCTCGCGGCGCTTCGGCAACCCGATCTACCTCCGTATCGAGGACATCGACGAGTACGGCGACCTCGCGCCGGCCGAGCGGGATCGGGTCCGAACCCTCAGCCTGCAGGCCCGGGCACTGAGCGAGGATCCGACCGCGCTCGATCGGGACATGGTGTGGGCCGCCAAGCGGGAGGCGCTGCAGTTGCTGTTCGGTGTCCGGCCGTCGATCGGCCGGATAGCGGAGTACGGCGCCTACTGCGATCGCGAGAGCCAGGGGCTCATCGACTTCGCCACCTGGGCCGCGATCTCCGACGTACACGGTCCGGAGTGGAGCAAGTGGCCTGAGGAGCTGCGGGAACCCACGTCACCCGCCGTCGTTGCCTTTCGCAACGAGAACCCGGACGCGGTGGAGTTCCACTGCTGGCTGCAGTGGCAGCTGGACGAACAGCTCGGGCGTACTCAGGCCCGGGCGAAGGCGGCCGGCATGTCGTTGGGCGTCGTACACGACCTGGCTGTCGGTGTGCACCCGGACGGTGCGGACGCGTGGGCGCTGCAGGACGTGCTCGCGGCGGGCATCCACGTGGGCGCGCCGCCGGACGCGTTCAACCAGCAGGGGCAGGACTGGTCGCAGCCGCCGTGGCGCCCGAACGCCTTGGCCGAGACCGGGTACGCCGCCTGGCGGGACCTCGTTCGCGCGGTGATGCGGCACGGTGGTGGGCTGCGGATCGACCACATCCTCGGCATGTTCCGGCTGTGGTGGGTGACATCGCCGGAGCGCCCGACCGAGGGCACGTATGTCCGCTACGACCACGAGGCACTGATCGGCATCCTCGTACTCGAGGCGGCCCGCGCCGGTGTCACCGTGGTCGGGGAAGACCTCGGCACGGTCGAGCCGTGGGTGCGCGACTACCTGACCGAGCGCGGCATCCTCGGTACGTCGGTGCTGTGGTTCGAGCGGGACTCCCACGGCGCCCCGCTGGCGCCAGAGCGCTGGCGTGAGCTGTGCCTGGCGACCGTGACCACGCACGACCTGCCGCCGACGGCCGGCTACCTCGCCGGGGACCACGTCGACCTACGCAACCAGCTCGGCCTGCTGACCAGGCCGCTCGCCGAAGAGCTCGAGGTCGACGAGGCCGAGCGGGACTCCTGGCTCCACGCATTGCGTGAGCAGCATCTGCTGAGAGACACCGATGGCGACGTCGAACGCATCGTCGAAGCCCTTCATCAGTATGTCGCCCACACTCCGGCGAAGCTGGTTGGTGTGGCATTGACCGATGCCGTGGGAGAGCGTCGTACGCAGAACCAACCGGGCACCACCGACGAGTACCCGAACTGGCGGGTGCCGCTGGGCGGTCCGGACGGCTTGCCATTGCTTCTCGAAGACCTGCCCAACAATCAGCGCCTTCGGCGTCTGATCGGTGCGCTCACGATCTGACGGTTGTTCGTTTCTGATCCACCGCGAGGTTTCGTCAATTTCCTTCGCGGGAAGTTCACTCTGTGAAATATCCGCCCCATATTTCGAGGAGTGTCCCGATGAGGACAGTGCTCCGTCGTGTTCTCGTCCCCGTCCTCGCCGTCATCGCCGGGCTGCTGCCCGGTGTGATCGCCGTCGAGCAGGCCTCGGCGCTGACCAAGCTGACGCATTCGCAGGCCGCCGCGATCTTCCGTGCGGCCGGCATCACCTGGTCGTCCAGCGGCAACTGCTCCGACTGGAACAACCCGACCTGCACGTCCTTCACGAACATCAACGACAGCACCGTGTACGGCGTACGCACGCTGAAGCAGGCGAGTGGCTGCGCGGTGAACATCACCGGCGGCACCGAGGTCGGCCACGCCAGCGGTACCTACAGCCACCGCAACGGCTACAAGGTCGACATCTCGAAGTACACCTGCGTGGGCAACTACATCCACAACACCTTCACCAGGATCGCCAACCGCGGTGACGGCGCCGCCCAGTGGCGGTCCGCCTCCGGCAACATCTACGCGGACGAGGGAAGTCACTGGGACATCACGTATTACAACTGCGGCGGCTGCTAGTCGCGTTGCTCGCGTTCACTCCAGGTGAGGCCCTGGAGTGGACGCGAGGGCGGGGGACTACGCTCTGACATGTGATCGCTCAGCTCTCCGGCCACACCGTCTTGGTGTTCGCCGGCATCCCCGCACTGGTCGTCGCGGTGGTGGCGCTCCTCGTCTTCGCGCCTTCGATCGCGCACGGACCGCGCTACCGCCCAGGGCTGTCCTGGTGGGCCCCGCCGGTCTGGATCAACGGCCCGACCGCCACCAAGCCCGACCCCGCTCATCTGCCCGAGCTGCCCGGTGCGCCGGGGACCACCGCGAGCGCCGGCACCGGCGTCGCCCGTTCGACCGGAGGCGCAAGTGCCAGCTGGTGACGCATTCACCCCTGACCAGCTCTACGACATCGAGAAGGCGGTCCGGCACGCCGAGGAGGTCTCCGGCCTGCACTTCTCCGTGTACGTCGGCGGTGCGGACTCCGAGACCCGCCCGTTCGCGCTGGAGCTGCTGAACGAGCTGAACGACCCGGACCACACTGTCCTGGTGTACGTCGACCCGGCCGGACGTCGGCTGGAGATCGTCACCGGCGCCCTCGCCAAGCGGCAGCTCTCGGATGCGTCGGCCGGTCTGGCGGCGCTGACCATGCAGACCTCGTTCGCCACCGGGGACCTGACCGGCGGTCTCGTCACCGGCGTTCAGCAGTTGGGCGACCACGCACACCAGCCGAAGCTGCTGCACGCCAACGAGCCGCACCAGCAGTGAGCCTGGCTCTCGAGCCGCACCGCATCGAGCTGGACGACCTGTTCCTGCGCCCGTTCGTGGCGTCGGACGAGGACGCAGTTGCAGAAGCGCTGAGAGACCCGGACATCCTCCGCTGGACAGCGGGTACGGCGGTTATCCGCACCCCCGCGGAGCAGCGTGCGAAGCGATGGCTGGAACCGCGCATCAACGGCTGGGCACGCGGCAACGCGGTCTTCGCCGTTGCAGACGCGACCACCGACTACGTGCTCGCCACAGTCTCGGTCCGCGACGTCAACCGAGTACCTGACCAGGCGGTCGTCGCCTACTGGGTCAGCCCCGCTGCACGGGGTCGCGGCCTCGCGGCGCGCGCACTGGACGCGGCTGCGCGCTGGGCCTTCGCATCAAACGGCCTAGGTCTGCATCGCCTGTCGTTGGACCATGCACTGGTCAACGAAGGCTCATGTCGCGTGGCGACTCGGGCCGGCTTCCAGCTGGAGGGCGTCATGCGGGACTACTACGTCGAGGTCACCGGCGAGCGGCACGACTCGCATCTCCACGCCCGCTTGGCAACCGATCAGCTCCCGGCGACCGCCGGTTCGTAGGTCGGGCAGGCGGGACTGTTGTACGCGCGCTGGGTCTTCGGGGCGGAGCACAGGTTCTCCATCTGCTGCGACGTCGTACCCGGACCGAGGTAGAGCACCCAGGTGCCGGTGATCGGCTCCAGCGAACTGTTCGCGATCCCTGGGTACTGCCCGTCGACGAGCATCGCCTTCGCCGGCACACCCGCCGCGATCAGCTTGGCTGCCGCACCCTTCGCGAGTTGGTCAGCCTGCATCCCGACGTCGGTCGGGTACTTGTCGAGGACCGCGATCCACTGCCCGCGCTTGAACACCGGCGACTCCGGGCCGGTGTTGACCGGTGCGCTCGTCTGGGCTTTCTGGACCGAGGCGCTGGTCGCCGGCGGTTGGCGATCCGCCTTCGAGGTGCTACCCGACGGCGCGGGGTCTGTGGTCGGCGTCGGCACACTCGGGGCCGCCGCGGCTGCTCCACCATTCGCTGCGGCGCCCACCCGCAAGCTGTCGTCGGTCGGCGGAGCCGTTGATGATCCTCTGGTCAGGATGAAAGCGACGACGGCTGCCACCGCGAGAGACGCCACGACCGCCGCACTGACTGCTCCGTGCGACCGGCGAGCTCTCGGTGGTCGTTCGTGACTCTGCCGGGAAGGGGGGTTCTGTTGTGTCCGGGCAGCCCGGGCGGGCGGCCTCCGGTGATCTGTCACGGCAAGGGTCCCTCCCCGGATGTCCCCTGTGGCGGATATTTCGGTGCAGCTTAAACCGAACCCACCAGTAAGTGAGTATCACTCACGTGATCAGAATCTCCTTGTACACAAGGGAATCGCGGCCCGCAGCCACGCGCTCACTATCCGCCGTCGAACGACCGTTTGATACTTACGGCCAGCGTTCGGGCTAGCACTCTAGGTCCCCGAAGGGATGCCGTCGTGTTTCGGCTGCGGGCGGGTGTCGAGGGCGTCGTCCAGCCAGGCGTCGACGTCGACGGCCGCGCCGAGGATGTGGATCACGTACGACGCGCGCTCGTGGCTGAGCACCTCCAACTCCCAGACACAGGGCGCCGCGCCGATCGGGGCCGGGCGGAGGTCACCCACGTCCATCCCGCTGAAGATGCTCAACCGGGACTGGAAGTCCTTCGCCCAGCTCTGCACGACCAGATAGATCCCGTCGTCGGACAGATGCAGTACGACGACGGCCAGCCCGAGCGCGCCCATCGCGTCGTCGAACTCCATCTGCCGGCCGGCGGTGGCACGGGCGACTTCGACCATCTCGTCGTCCCACTGCCGTCCGCGGGCGGTGATGATGTACGGCTTCACCAGGCGGTGCGGGTAGCGCCAGGGCATCAGCGGCGTGACGGGGCGCGGGCGGTACGCCTCTGCGAGTCCGGTCAGCGCAACCGCTGCCGCACCGGCCAGGGCGGGGTCTGAAGCAGGCATCGAACCAGTCTTACCCCCGTCGGTTCCAAGACAACACTGTGGGTCCAACGCAACACCGCCGGTCTCGACAGAGGACCGGCGGTGTTGTCCAACAGTCAGCCGGCGTCGCGCGCCTGGGCTGCGAGTGCCCGGGTCAGGTCGGCCTGGGCCTCGCTGACGTAACGCAGAGTCGGAGCGTCCACGGACGACGATTCCGCCGACAGCCAGGACGTGAGCGCGTCGAGGGTCGGTTGCTCCGGGAGGTGGCGCGGAGACAGGTAGACCAGGACGTTCTCGCCCATCGAGGAGCCGAGGCGGGTGTAGACGTCCTTGGCCGCGCTCAGGTACTTGTCGACGTACGGCCGAAGCAGGTCCTCCTGGCCCGGCTGCTGGAAGCCGAGGATGGTTCGGAACTGGGTCTCGTTCGGGGTGTCCCCGGACTCGACCGCGATCCGCCACGCCTCTTCCTTGGCCTCGGCGGTCGGCCGGGCGGCGCGAGCCTGCGCGGCCCGCTCCTGACCGGTGATCGTGGTGTCGCGGGTGAGCTCGTCGTCGATCTCGTCGGCGCCGATCCGGCCGAGCCGTGCCAGCGCGACGATCAACGTCCACCGCAGGTCGGTGTCGACCACCAAGCCTGACGGCAGGTCCCGGTCCTCGAGCCACGCTGCCAGCCGGTCGGCACCCGCGTCGGAGAAGACCCCGGAGCTGTAGGCCCGGGCGAAGGCCAGTTGGTGGTCGCTGCCCGGCTCGGCGTTGGCGAGCAGATCCGCCAGCGCCTGCTCGAACTGGGCCCGCAGAGCCGGCCGGTTCTCCGGCGCCGCGTACAGGTTGATCGCGCTCGTCGCCTGGGACAGCAGGGACCGTACGGCGGTCAGGTCCGTCTCGGCCTTGATACCGCGAAGCACGATGCCGACGTACTGGCTGGCCGGCATCTCGGCGTCGCGGGCCATGTCCCACGCCGCACCCCAGGCCAATGCCCTCGGCAACGATTCGGCGAGCTGGTCGATCGACTCGACCAGCGTGGCCCGGGACCGCTCGTCCAACCGGATCTTGGCGTAAGTGAGGTCGTCGTCGTTCAGCAGCACCAGGTCCGGCTGGGTCGCGCCGACGAGCTCGGCCAGCTCGGTGCGTGGCCCGTCGATGTCCACCTCGAACCGCTCGATCCGGACCAGACCTTCGCCCGTACGGCGGTACAACCCGACGGCCAGGCGGTGCGGACGCAGTACGGGGAACTGCTCCACCGCGGTCTGCTCGATCGCGAAAGCAGTGAACGCACCAGAGGCATCGACCTCGAAGTCGGCCCGCAGGGTGTTGACGCCCGCGGTCCGCAGCCAGCGCTCGGTCCAGTCGTCGAGGTCGCGCCCGGACGCCTTCTCCAGCGGCTTCAGCAGGTCGGTCAGCTCGGTGTTGCCGAACGCGTGGTCGGCGAAGTACTCCTTCAGCGCGGTGATGAAGGTGTCCTCACCGACGAACGCGACCAGTTGCCGCAGCGTGGACGCGCCCTTGGCGTAGGTGATGCCGTCGAAGTTCACCTCGACCGCGTGGAAGTCGACCATGTCGGCCGCGATCGGGTGCGTCGAGGGCAGCTGGTCCTGCCGGTAGGCCCAGTTCTTCCGCGCGTTGCAGAAGGTGGTCCACGCGCCGGCGTACTTGGTCGTCGCGACCGCCTGCGCCCAGTGACTGGCCCACTCGGCAAACGACTCGTTCAGCCACAGGTCGTCCCACCACGTCATCGTGACCAGGTCGCCGAACCACATGTGCGCGAGCTCGTGCAGCACCGTGTTCGCCCGGGCTTCCATCTCCGCGTGCGTCGTACGGCTGCGGAAGATGTACTCGTCCCGCAGTGTCACGCAGCCCGCGTTCTCCATCGCGCCCATGTTGTACTCCGGCACGAACGCCTGGTCGTACTTGTGGAACGGGTACGGCGTACCGAACGCCTTCTCGAACAGCTCGAAGCCCTGCTTGGTGACCTCGAACAGGTCCTCGGTGTCCAGCGCCTCCTTCAGCGACGGACGGCACAGCAGCGACAACGGGTAGCTGCCGTGCGGGCCCTCGTACACATCGGTGACGACGTGGTACGGCCCGGCCACGACAGCGGTGATGTACGTCGACATCCGCTCGGTCGGCGGGAACTCCCAGCGGGCCAGCTCCTCACCGTTCTCACCCTGGTACGGCGTGGGCTCGGGGCTGGGGGCGTTGGAGATGACGACCCAGCGGGCCGGCGCCGACACGGTGAAAGTGAAAGGGGCCTTGAGGTCCGGCTGCTCGAAGGTGGCGAACACCCGGCGGGCGTCCGGCACCTCGAACTGCGTGTAGAGGTAGGTCTCCTTGTCGGCCGGGTCGACCGAGCGGTGCAGCCCTTCACCTGTACGCGAATAGGTACAGTCCGCGACCACCGTCAGCTCGTTGCGCTCGGCCAGCTCGTCCAGCTGGATCCGGGCGCCGTCGTACACCGAGTCCGGGTCGAGCGCGCGGCCGTTCAGCGTCACCTCGCGGACCTTCTCCGCGATCAGGTCGGCGAAGGTGCTCGCGCTCGCGTCGGCGGCGAAGGTGATGGTGGTCACCGACCGGAAGGTCGGCGCGCCGCTCGGGGCATTGGTCAGGTCCAGCTCGATCGCGTAGCTGACGTCGCTGACCACGCCGGCACGGGTACGCGCCTCGTCGCGCGTCAGGTTGGTTCCAGGCATGTCGGCATCCTATGCACCGGCCCACCCGCTTCGCCGACGGTTTCCCCGCGATATCGGGGCATGGATACCAAACCGGTGCCTAATTGTTCGATTTTGTATGATGGTGAATATGACTGCCCTCGCCGATTTCTGGTTCGACCCGGCCTGCCCCTGGGCCTGGATGACGTCTCGCTGGATGCTCGAGGTCGAGCAGGTCCGGGACGTGAAGACGACTTGGCACGTGATGAGCCTCGCCGTCCTGAACGACGGCCGCGACGACCTACCCGAGAAGTACAAGCAAAACCTGGTCAACCTCTGGGGCCCGGTCCGGGTCCTGATCGCGGCCGAGCAGGCGCACGGCAACGAGGTCCTCCTGCCGCTCTACACCGCGCTCGGCAACCGCATCCACGTCGACGGCCGCGGGATCGGCGACGGTAAGGGTGACGTGGTGAAGGAGGCCCTCGCCGAGGTCGGCCTGCCGGCGTCGCTGATCGAGGCCGCCGACACCGACCGGTACGACGACGCCCTGAAGAAGTCGCACCACGCCGGCATCGACCTGGTCGGCATGGAGGTCGGTACGCCGGTCATCGCGGTGGAGGGCACCGCCTTCTTCGGGCCGGTCGTCACGCCAGCGCCGAAGGGCGAAGCGGCCGGCAAGCTCTGGGACGGCGTACGCCTGGTCGCCGGCACCGACGGCTTCTTCGAGATCAAGCGCACCCGGGACCGCGGCCCGATCTTCGACTGACCGCGGCGCTGACTGTGCCGGGCAGCTGACCATGGCCGGCGAGGCTGCCCGGCGTGCCGGACTGTCGGGAGGAGATGTAAGACTTCGGGCCATGCGCGTGCACATCGGCTCCGACCATGCCGGCTTCGAACTGAAGAACCACCTGGTCCAGCACCTCAAGGCTGCCGGACACGACGTCGTCGACCACGGCCCAGCTGTGTACGACGCTGTCGACGACTACCCGCCGTACTGCCTGCGGGCCGGTGAGGCCGTGGCAGGGGAGCCGGACAGCCTCGGCATCGTGGTCGGTGGCTCCGGCAACGGCGAGCAGATCGCGGCGAACAAGGTGAAGGGGGTCCGGGCGATCCTGGCCTGGAGCACCGACACCGCGCGGCTCGGGCGCGAGCACAACAATGCCAACGTGATCAGCGTCGGCGCGCGGATGCACTCGGAGGACGAGGCGACCGGGTTCGTCGAGACGTTCCTCGCCACCGACTACTCGGGGGAGGACCGGCACACTCGCCGGATCGACATGCTGACCGCTTACGAGTCGACGGGCAAGCTGCCGCCGTTGCCCTGATCCTCCGGCTCGTCGGTCTCGGTCGGCTTGGGTACGACCGGCCGGCGGTTGACCGGCTGGTGCGGTCGGGAGACGTCACGGGCCCGCATCGAGCGGCCGGTGCCGACCACTGCCGGAGTGGGCGGACCACTCCTACCCTTGGCTCCACCTGTAGTCCCCATAAGAGGAATGATGCCTGAAGGTCACACCCTGCACCGGCTGGCGCACGACGTCTGGGATGCGTTCGGCGGCCGTCCGGTCCAGGCGTCCAGCCCGCAGGGCCGGTTCGTGGACGGCGCCGCGCTGCTGAACGGCCACGTGCTGCGGCAGACCGAGGCCCACGGCAAGCACTTCCTCGCCGACTTCGAGGGCGCCGGCTGGCTGCACATCCACCTCGGCCTGATCGGCAAGATGGATTTCGGCTCGGCACCTATTCCGGAACCGGTCGGCCAGGTCCGTCTGCGCCTGCGGAACGAGACGTCGTACGCCGATCTGCGCGGAGCGACGGTGTGCGAGGTGCTGACCGACGGCGAACGCGAGGCGTTGATCGCCCGGCTCGGCCCGGACCCGCTGCGCGACGACGCCGATCCCGAACTGGCCTGGAAACGGATCCACCGCAGCAAGCTGCCGATCGGCCAGCTGCTGATGGATCAAGAGGTGCTGAGTGGTGTCGGCAACGTGTATCGCGCGGAGGTGCTGTTCCGGGCCAAGCTGCATCCGATGACGCGCGGCAACCTGGTCAAGAAGCGCGAGTGGCAGGGCATGTGGGACGACCTGCTCGAACTGATGAAGTACGGCGTCGAGACCGGCCGGATCGACACCGTCGCCGACGACCACACGCCTGAGGCGATGGGCCGCGACCCACGCCAGGACGACCACGGCGGCGAGGTGTACGTGTACCGCCGGCAGGGCCAGCGCTGCCACGTCTGCCACTCGGTCATCCGGACCGAGATCCTGGCCGGGCGCAACTTGTTCTGGTGTCCGAAATGCCAGCGCACAGGCCTCACTCGCAAGAGCTGACATTCATCGGTTGTGTTACGACCGGATGCGCGGACCAGCCGGTGCCGTTATCTTCTTCACACCATGAGAGGGAGCGGCGGTCTCGCTGAGGTACGACGGGTCGGCCGCCGGGCCGATGCGCTGGTCCGGCGTGCCCGCCGATCTCACCAGATGGCGTTCGCCGCGCTGCTGCTGATGTCGGTGGTCATCTCTGCCTGCAGCCTCGCGTGGCAAGCTCATGTCCCGGCGTCGGCGTTGGTCATCCCGCTGCTTCTGGGCGGACTGCTGCTGCGCTTCCGGCAGTTGGTCGCGCTGACGCTGATCACGGTCGCCTTCGGTTCGTACGTCGTGTTGTCGCGGCCGCCGGATCTGCCGAAGACGGGCTTCGTGCTGGTACTCGGGGTGGTCGGCTGGATCGTGATCGCCGGCGCGAAGGTGCGCAGCCGGCTCGGCGTGCCGGGTACGCGCGGCGAGTCGATGCTGATGGAACTGCGCGACACGCTCACCGCACAAGGTGAACTCCCGACACTGCCGCCCGGATGGCGGGCCGAGGTGGCGATCCGATCAGCTGGTGGGTCTTCGTTCTCCGGCGACTTCGTGGTGTCGACGACGCGCGACGACGTCCTCGAGGTTGCCCTGGTCGATGTCTCCGGCAAGGGAATCGATGCCGGGACCCGGGCGCTGCTGTTGTCCGGCGCGTTCGGTGGGCTGCTGGGCGTCGTACCGGTGCAGGATTTCCTGCCGTCGGCGAACCGCTACCTGCGGCGCCAGGACTGGGACGACGACTTCGCCACCGTGGTGCATGTCGCGGTCGACCTGAAGACGGGGGATTTCGACGTACGGACGGCTGGTCATCCGCCGGCGATCCAGTTCGATGCGTGGTCCGGGCGATGGCAGACGCGGGACGCGGACGGACCGTTGCTCGGGTTGATGGAGGCGCCGGATTTCAAGGCGAACCGCGGGCAGCTGAAATTCGGTGATGCCCTGTTCCTCTACAGCGACGGGATGGTCGAGACGCCGCGGCGCGACATCGGCCGTGGTACCGACCGGCTGGTCGGGCACGCGGAACGCCTTGTCGCACAGGGTTTCCAGGGCGGTGCCGCGGAACTCGTGGCCGCGGCCGGCGGTCCGGGCGACGACTCCGCGATCGTCATCATCCACCGCATGACCCATGCCTGACACCATCCACCCGATGACCCATGGCTGACGCTCCCTCGATGGCGTACCGTGCTCGCTCGTGACGATCGATGGGCTGGGCGACTTCGACCCGGGTGTTTCGTTCGAGGATCTGGTCGCGATGATGCCGGACGCGGTCCGCGAGGTGTTCCCGCCGACCCGCTGGCAGCTGGACAAGTTGCGGGCCCTCGACCTCAAGGTCGAACCGGTCGAGATCGCCGACCTCGTCTGGATCTTCGACCTACCGCTGTGGCAACTCGACGGCGAACGCTTCCGCGTCACCCCGAACCAGGTCGCCACGACCCCGATGAACTTCCGCGCCCACTACCAGCGGGTGATGGACGCCGACCTCGACCACCCCATCCACCTGGTCGCCTACCGCCGCCGCCTCGTCGTCCTCGACGGCATCCACCGCCTCCTCAAGGCCCACTTCCTCCGCCGCCGCTGGATAGAAGCCAAGATCGCCACCGCCACCCAACTCCAGTCGTGTGCCCCGTAGCTGGCAGGGTGGTGCGCATGGACAGCACGGTGGAGCGTGAGATGTATGTGGAGGCGCGGCCGGAGGTGGTTTGGGGGGCGGTGACCCAGGGGGAGAACCTTGCCCGCTGGTACGCGTTCGGTGGGGCAGAGATCGACCTGAAGCCGGGTGGGCGGTTGGTGCTGCGCCGGGACGAGCACGGGACATACCTCGGCTTTGTGGAGAAGGTCGAGCCGGGTCGGAGGTTCGCCTATCGGTACGCCGTGGAGTCGGAGGTCGAGGCGGCACCGGGGAACGCGAACCTGGTCGAATTCACGCTCACACCCGAAGGCGAG
>WNGE01014078.1_pt1 | contig 14574 bp, 9 predicted proteins | sample 5400651 | NCBI WGS metagenome assembly WNGE01 (sample SAMN13153370, study PRJNA577476) | soil metagenome | isolation source: 60 cm soil or saprolite under grassland replicate 2 | place: USA:California | collected 2016-06-15 | reverse complement strand
GGCAGTTGCATGAAGACCGAATCAAGGGATAATCCTCCCCCTGATACATCTACTGATAAGCAAAACACGATTGGATCATTTCGTAGGGTACTGAAGAATCGCTCGTTTTTACTGCTCTGGCTGGCACAACTTCTCTCTCAGCTCGTCTTTAACGCAGCCAATTACGGCGTGATTGCCATCGTGACGGCGATCACGCACTCGACGGAGCTGGTCGGTGTCGCCATCATTTCATTTACACTCCCCGCCGTGCCGTTTAGCCCGCTCGCGGGAGTTTATGTCGATTACCTGGACAAGCGACTCGTGCTCTGGGTAAGCAATGCACTACGCGCTCTGGCTACAGCTCTCATCGTAGTAGCACTGCTGTGGAACTCGCATACGGTCGTCCCGCTCTACGTTCTGGCATTTTTTATTTCATTGATCACGCAATTTTTTACGCCAGCCGAAGCATCAGCGATCCCCTTGCTTGTGAGAAAAAATGATCTGGTGCCCGCGCTCTCGCTGTTCAATATAACTCTTACTATAGCGCAGGCACTCGGTTTTCTGGTCGTTGGCGGGCTTATTACGTCGCTTTTTCCACCCTTTCAACTGTCATTGGGCTTTATTAATTTGCAGGTCCAGTCGTATGATATGCTCTTCGTTTTTGTCGCTATTGTCTACATCGTCTGTACCATACTGATCCTGGCGATGCCTGCCAATGCTTTGCGCCAACAGAATGTAGAGCAGAAGTTGCCTATATCGCTGGGGAAAGAGACGTGGAGAATCATAGGGCACGATTTGAAAGAGACCTGGGACTACATCCATGGGGATCGGGATTTGATACTTGCGTTACTGCAGGTTTCGTTCGTCAGCATCTTGCTGCTGGTGATCGGCGAACTGGCGGGACCATTTGTCGTCAATGTTTTGCATCTACCCGTTAAGGATATGCCTATCATTTTCGCGCCTGCTGGCATCGGTCTGGTGCTTGGCGGACTGTTCATGCCTTACCTGACACAACGCTTAGGCAAAGGGCGCGTTATCGCTCTGGGCAGCGTTTCTACAGCTATCGGTCTGATACTTATCCCCCTCGGTCGCTTCACCTGGTCGCGGCTCGCCCTACCCGCTACAGGAGAACTCTTTCTGATAAGTGGGATAACGTTTTTCATAGGTGTAGCACTTGATCTGATCAATATTCCCGCGCAGACGGTCATGCAAGAACACGCACCCGAGGAAGAACGAGGACGTGTGTTTTCCTTCCAGTCAACGTTTTACAATGCAGGCTCTATCCCCGTGCTGCTCTTTGCTGGCGCGATTGCTGATATAGTGGGTATCGAGACCGTCATGTTTCTGCTGGCGGCAGCCATTTTGCTCTTCCGCTGGTGGGCGGCACGCTATAGTCACAACTCATTCGCCTCATAGTCCTATTCAATATATTGATGAAACAAATCAGGTCCAGCTCTTCTCTTACTCATGTTGCCCTTTTTGAGATGGCACATGTTTGTAAGAAAGTTACATTAATGAAAAAGAATGCATCGAGCAAAGAGAGTGGTGAGCAAGCATCTCTTACGTTAGCCCCTTTCACTCCAGATACTTCGAATAACGAGTATGCTGCATTGAAACAGATCGTGAAGAAACGTGGGCTATTGGACAAACAACCTGTCTACTATACTATCAGGATTTGCCTGCTAGCAGGTCTGTTAGTCGCAGGTCTCGTCTTCCTACTGACTGTACGTATTGGCTGGTTACAACTTTTGAATGCGCTTTACCTGGCATTTGTCTTTACCCAGATCGGCTTATTGAGCCATGAAGCCGGACACCGCCAGATGTTTCACCGTTCCTGGAAACATGATCTTGTGAGCTTAGTGGGCGGAAACCTGTTTATTGGTATGAGCTATGCCTGGTGGCTTGATAAGCATAATAATCATCATAGTCATCCTAACCAATTGGATATGGACCCTGATATTGAGATTCCATTCCTCGAATTTACAGGAAAAGAGGATCTGCAGCAGGTAGGAAAGTTCAGGCAGTTTTTAATTAAGCACCAGAAATACATCTTCTTTCCCGCATTGATGACTGTTTCCGTTGGACTCCAATACAATAGTGTCATGTTTCTACTGCGCAATAGACCAAAGTATTACGTACTGGAATGGGCTCTGTTTATTGCACACTTCGTGCTCTACTTTGCCCTCGTATTCTCCGTTTTAGGAATCTGGCAGGCGCTGCTCTTTATTCTCATTCACCAGGCGTTCACCGGGCTCTATCTGGGGTCCATTTTTGCACCAAACCATAAAGGTATGCCTGTGCTGGACAAAAAGAGCAAAGTCGGCTTTTTGCATCGCCAGGTGTTGACGGCACGCAACATTTACGCTGGCCCATTGACCGATTTCTGGTATGGAGGCTTGAATTATCAGATTGAGCATCACCTCTTCCCAGGCATGCCGCGCAATAAGTTAAAAGAAGCACAGAAGATTGTGAAGATCTTTTGCCAGGAGTATGACATCTCGTATCATGAGACGACTTTCTTGCAATCCTATAAAGAGATCTTGCAGTACCTGCACGAGATTGGCGCTCCGCTGCGCAAAGCATAGCGGCAGCCAAACTTACATGAGTTATCCCGATCGTAACTCTTCAGGTCTCCTCGCCGCCTGCGGCGGCTCGCCCTGGTTGTGTGTGGATGGCAGGGTTGGCGGCCCGAGGCCGCCAACCCTGCCATCCACACACAACGGATCGCGAAGCGCCAGAGGCGCTGAGGAGTCAAGAAAAGGTCTCCTGAAGAGTCACAAAAGCCGGTACTATTTAGTACTTATAGCAAAGACATGTAACTGTCCCTGGTTGACATTCGCGGGGAGTGTCACACTCTTGATAGTCTTGCCCGCCTGCAAGGCAACATCGGTATAGAAGACATGCGGCATGTGCATCTGCATGCCATTTGGAGTGTTACGATAGGATGTGACCGCAACTACCTGGTTTCCATTCAATGGCTCTGCTTGTCCAGCATTGAGCGTCCAATCACTAAAGGCCAGAGAGAAGGTTTGCGTCGTTCCATCTGTATAGGTAATGCTAGCATTTCCAGTCGAAGGGCCGTTGGTCGAGGAACCCAGGAACGCCAGCGTCTTTGCTCCTTGAACAGGTGTGATAGGAATATCCTGTCCCTTTGCCTGGACATTATCAGGGCTGCCCACTGCCGAACTCGGCCACATGAAGGTGACGCCATTGAAGGTAATCGTCTTTCCTGGAGTTATACCTGCATTCTGCAATGCCTGGGTAGAGTAACTATTGCCCCAGGTATCGAAATTGGCTCCAGTCGCGTTATTATCATCGCTGATGCCACTGTTGTCGAAGATCAGCTTGTTCGCGTTGCCGTTCCCATTGTTCCCGTTGCCATTGCCGTTCCCATTGTTTCCATTCCCGTTGTTCCCTTGCGTGTTGGGGCAGGTGAGATTAACGGTATTATTGGCAAATGTCAGGGTGCAGGTCTGTCCATTGATCGTCGTCGTCCCCATACAACCTGCGACGGCTGTGCCATTGACGTTGCAGTTGGGAGGTGTGGTGGTACCTGTCCCGGTCCCCGTGCCTGTACCAGTGCCAGTACCGGTGCCAGTTTCGCCACCCTTGATCTTCAGCATAGCGGCGATCACGACGCCATTGCCATCAGTGGTCAACGTGACCGGATTCTGGATTTTGAGCAAGCCGACACAGTTGAGCCCACCGTCACCCAACGTCGCGTTGAGACGGTTCGCCAGGAAGGTAAAGAGCGAGTTGGCAGCACCTGCATCAGGAGAGGCTGCCTTCGATAATGTCTGCATGTCCATTTGCAAACGTGGGAGCGCCACCTTGATCAGGTTGGTGCAGTAGGCCCTCGTGCTGGCAGCATTGAGTGTCGCAGCGGGCATCTGATCGACGCCGATGCGGTAGGCATTTGTTTTGGTGAGATTGGCCTTATTATTGACGAGGACCATCTCATCACCGGAGGGGATCAATGCGACCGGAGCCTGCTGATTGGCTGCGGCCTGCAACTCGTCTGTTGCCAGGGTCGCCGTCATCGTGCCATTATTTACCAGGTCCGGGATTTGCCATGCCTGACACCCGAGTGCTGGATCAACAAAGCGTGAGAGCAGCGCATTATCACTGGGATTACCCAGAGTGGTCGCATTCTGCAACCGGGCTTTATTGGCAGCGGAGAGTTGGGCCGTCTGACCCTGTGCGTTGGCGAGGTATTGGGTCTGTACGTTATCGCTCTGGTCCATATCAACCAGTCCAAAATCGCGCGTTGTGAGGCAGGGTTGCCCATCGTTTGCCATGCCACTGGTTGGGACGGGGAGCGCCTTCGCCTGGATCGCCCCATTCACGACCTGGAAAAAGCGCGGGGCATTACAGTAGGCAAACTGTCCGAAGTCAGAACCTCTGAGACCATTGACGCAACGACCACCAATCGTATCTCCGGCGAGATGCAGGAAGGTGCCATTGAAACCAAACCAGAGCCCAATGATAGAGCCACGAGGAAGTTGGGGCACGACTGGAGCAATGGCTGGCTGGCTTCCCACATCGGTGACCAGCGGCTCGTACGCAGAAAGGGTGTTGGTGGCCGGGTCGAAAATAACGGCCTGCACAAATGCTGATTGGTTGGCATTGTTCTCATTGCACGCGCCCTGTGCTGGATCGGTGGCGACTAATTGGTAAGGAGTTGCCAGTCCACGCGCTGTGAGTGGGTTTGCTGGCACAATTAGAGTGCAATTCAGATTGACTGCATCGGCATGGGAGCCCATACGAGCACGTACGAACAGGAATACTCCCGCTCCCATTGCAATGATCAAGGTGACAGCAATTCCAATCAAGAACAAAGGAGAAAAACGCCTGGAACGGCGCGGTGATCTGTAAGGCGCTCTGGGCACCTGTGGTGGCGTTAACGTTTGCATCCTCTTAATATCCTCTCTCCTGGAGAATCTGGTGCCATGGCCTGGTCAAAAATAGACACAGCACAGCAATCTATACACTTCTATGGCATAGAGAGTAGTGACAGCATCCTGATTAGCCCGGCGTTTTACACCCTCAGAGACGGCACATCTCTGGGGTGGCGTGCTGATCCGACAACGCCGTGAGTCTAGCTATCGTATAGAGAAGAGGCAGTCACAACAACATGTTGTGAACTGATATGAATACTTTTGAGATGTTTTTGCGATACACATTTACGATTAGGATGTTACCACGAGCACAGTAAAGATTTATGCTTCTGTTTACAAATTAGTATAGAGGTACTATGTGTTGGTAAAGATATACCGGCTACCTGTCCCTGCAGCTTCTTAACCATCCAACTGAGATAGGGACGCCCGGAGCGAAAAAGGGAGTGTATGTAGCGGAAGATCCGAACACCTTGACAGACACTTCAAGATACCCTACATTTATTGACATATATAAATATATGTATCCCAGGCGCGTATTTTTTATATGTCAGGTATGAATGTACGTATTATGAGGAATGAATCTGAAATGCTAAAAAAACAAACGTGTATGCACGATCTGCAACGCTTCCGCAAGAAGAGAGACGGGCAGCATGCAACTCATCTGGTGCTGACTCTATTGCTACTGAGCATTTTGGTATCACTACTTAGCGCATGTAGCAGTGATCCGAGTGGACAACAACAGGCCAACCACAACCGGGCAGAGCTGGATCATGCTATACAGTATGCACAGAACATTGGTGTGCCCGCTATCGATCTAAAACCTGTTCTTGCACAAGAGCAAAGTCTCAATGCAACCCATGCTCCGTTCGCACTTTTCAATAATACGCCCGTTACCGATTACTATAACAATATTATGACTCGTTATAAACAACTCACGGTACAAACTCAGGGGATTATTCAGGTCGCTACCGATCAACTAGGACAACAGGCACAGAACACATTACAAAATTTGCAACATACACTGGCGGCCAAACGATCTTCTGGTCTGCCTCTCACGACCTTAACACAGCTCTATAATCAGAATATGGCGAATATGCAGAAAGCACGCTACCCGAAAGATTATCTGGCGATCAGTACGCAAGCTACAGATGCTATCAATACCATCGCGATCCTGCCGAATAGCCTGGAGAAGTTGCAAACGCTCAACCAGATCATCTCCCTCATGCAAGACGGCCATCAAGATGTCTCCACTTTGCATAAGTCTTATGATGATGATAAAAACGCGATTGCCACGGCGACAACTTCTCAGGCACTCCTGCAAATCAATCAGACAATTGATGCACAAAATCAGCAGGCCACATCGAAATTTCTACAGGCCATTCCGCTGTTAACAAATGCAAAAGTGGACGAACTGAATAATGCGATCCAACAGCTCAAACAGTATGGCATTGATACGAGCGACTATCAAAAACGTCTTGACGCCGATCGTGCGCAGATGCCGAACGTTAAAACGATGCAGGACTATCAGGCATTCGCAAAAAAGGTTGATAGCGACCTGGCAGCTATGCACGATGACCTGCTGAAAGGCCAGACAGCCGCATTGATCAAGCAATTCCATACAGAAGTTGATGCCTGGGGCAATGCACATCAGTACCATGATCGATACGATGGCCAGAATTATCCTCTCGATGGCGCATATATGGCTAAGGGCATTGGTGAAGACCTGGATAGAGAACTGAACAACGCCACTACAGTCGATGGCTATCAGCAAGCGTTGACCGATACACAGAACGCGCTCTTCCACCTGCAGATGTTGGAAGCAGATGCCAAAGACACAACTCCTTATACCCAGGTCCATGCCACCGATCAGAAACTGCTCGATTACTACAAATTACAGCATTCTCAGGTCATTGTCGTCTCCTTTATTGAAGAGGCGCTACGTGTGTACGACAATGGGAAGCTGGTGCGTTCCTTCCTGATAACAGCCGGACGTCCAGAACTACCGCCTGTGCCAGGATTATGGGCACCATTGTGGCGTCAGTATCATACGACGTTTACGTCACCTTATCCGCCAGGTTCACCCTACTACTACGAGCCTACGCCGATTAATTATGCTATCCTGTACCACACTGGTGGCTACTACCTGCACGACTCCTGGTGGCGCAATGACTACGGCCCGGGTACGCAGTTTTATCACATCGACTCCAGCGGCAATGTGAGTGCTGATTATGGAACCCACGGCTGCATCAATATGCCAGAAGATGAGGCCGCATGGGTCTATAACAACACCGATTACAATACACAGATTCTTATGTATTAACCAGATCCGTAGAGGCGTGCCTTGCGTGCGCCGTGCGTCCATCTCAGAGGTGTGGGGTGACCCATGAGGACGCACGGCGCACGCAAGGCACGCCTCTACGGGTCAATTAATCTCTCCCTGTTGTATACTACGTTAAAAAGGGCGTGCTCGCAGTCAAACAGGCGGAGGTAGCTTTGCAGTTACAGAGGAAAAGTATTCCAGATAATCATAATCAGGTGTTCCTGGAGCCACCCCCCGGAAAGCGCTATGTACGCTCCTTTCTCTTTTCACGACGGATCAATGCTCCACTCGCGTATGTACATCTGCTTCCACGCACGCTGTTGATATTCTGTCTGTCGGGATTACAGTTGCGCACCATTAATGCGCCTGACCCTGCTATTGTCGCAGCTTCTGTTTTGTGGGTTGTGTCGTTTGTTTTGTTTCTACTCAGTGGTATGCATGCGCGGGTCGCACGTTTGTACTTTCTCCTGACGTTGCCAGCACTGTTAAGTCTTTTTACGACACGCAAACTCTTCGCCGGGATACTCTCAGGAGCGCTCGTAGCATTCGTTCTGGCACATATTGCCTGGCAACCGTCATGGATAGTTACGCAGGTAACGTTCTTTCACCCGCTCACGGTGGTAATCAGCGATCGTAGTCTGCTGGTAGCGGTTACCAAAGTAATTGGATATTCCGGGATGGTCCTTATCACCATCGCGCTTGTGGTGAGTAGTCGTGATACTGAGCTCATTGGAGCGTTGCGTCAACTACGCATTCCGCAGTCCATTATCTTCTTTATAAGTACCGTTTTCCGTTCACTGGACCTGGCCTTATCTGATTACAACACGATTCGCCAGGCGCAACTCGCCCGCGCGATCAATGCACGTCCACGCAGTATTTTCAAACGCCTGCGCGACACTGGCAGTATCGCGGTTCCGCTGGTGGCCGTAATGATTCGTCGTTCCAGTGAGATTGGCGACGCATTAGTAGCACGTGGCTATCGATTAGGAAAAGCGAGCACCGACTTTTATGAGACAAGCCCCTGGCGTCCTATCGATTGGATTATACTCGTCGTATGTCTCTGCTTACTCTACCTGACCTTCGGACCATCTCTGGATGCCATACTGCACATATGGCCAGGTAGAACGGGAAACACAAATGTCCTTCTCAGCCATCTCTCAGAACGGTGGACAGCATGGCAGATGCTGTAGCGGTAAATGGTCTCTGGTGGCGTTACCCGACCTATAGCGAGAAAGCGTATCCCTGGATATTGCGTGACATCAATCTGCAGGTAGAACAGGGCGAGTGTTTTGGCATTACCGGCCCCAGTGGTGCAGGCAAAACTACCCTCTGCCGCACGCTGCTCAGTATCCTTCCTACCAATGCACACCTTACAGCCGAACAGTTACCACAGCACTTTCGCGGAACGGTCGCTGTCCTGGGTCAGCCAGTCACTGCCCAGACGACAGGTTCAAATCAGATTGGCATGGTGATGCAAGATCCAGAGAATCAGTTTTTACGCATGAGCCTTCTCCACGAGCTCGGGTTCGGTCTACAGATTCAAGGCGTGCCTCGTGCTAAAATTATCCAGAGGATATACGAGGCACTATGCCAGGTTGGATTGGAATATCTGTGGCATGGAGCAGCTTATATTCATCCGGCGGAACTCTCCGGTGGCCAGAAGCAGCGTGTTGCTATCGCAGCATTTTTAGCCTTGCGCCCGCGGGTTCTTATACTTGACGAACCAACAAGCGATCTTGACCCCGTTGGCAAACGTGAGGTCATCGAAACGATAGCTCGTCTGCGGCACGACACACGCATGACGGTAATCCTGGTAGAGCAAGACCCAGAGATTCTCGCGGCCTTCTGTGATCGTATTGCATTACTCTATGAAGGACGTGTGGAACTGGTAGCCCCGCCCGCTGAATTCTATTCCCAGCGCCAGCTATTGGAAAAATGTGGCGCTTCAGTCGGCGAGCTTGTGCGCATCTCCTGGCATACTGGCCTTACTTATAAGTCGCGCCCGCCATTGACCTTTGAGGAAGCAGAAAAAGCGTTCACTCCCGCGCTTTCACAACATCTCCCCTCGCCAGAGCCGCACACGATCCCCACACACGATCCTGTTGCTCAGGCCAGAGACGTTGCGTATACCTACGAAGATGGGACCACGGCACTACATGGTGTCGATCTGACGCTCTTGCGCGGTGAAATGCTTGCGCTGCTGGGACCCAATGGCAGCGGAAAAACCACGTTTGCCAGGATACTGGCAGGCATCTACCGTCCGTCGCGCGGCTCTGTCCAGGTGTTGGGACACAACGCACTTAACCGACGCGTACGTAAGCGTCTTGCAGGCTCAGTTGGGTACGTCTTTCAAAATCCCGATCATCAACTATTCACCCGCTCGGTCAGGGCAGAAATCGACTATGGCCTCAAGAACCTCGGCATCGACCCAAAGCGCAGGAGTGAGATCGTAGCTGCGACGCTCTTGGCCGTAGACCTGGCACACGTCGCCGATGAGGACCCACTCTTTCTTAGCAAGGGACAACGTCAGCGCCTGGCTGTTGCCGCAGTGCTGGCAATGGGGCCAGAGATTCTGATCGTAGATGAACCAACCACGGGCCAGGATTATCGCTCGGTTACAGCCATCATGCGTCTCCTGCATGAGCTTCAGGAGCAAGGCAAAACGATCATTGTGATCACACACGATATGACGCTGGTCGCCGCATATTGCCAGCGTGTCGTGGCCTTCCGCGATGGAAACCTCGCCTTTACAGGGACGCCCGCGCAGCTATTCGAGAACGAAGAAATCCTGCAGCGAACAGGTCTCCAGCCACCTGTAGCAGCGGCTTTAGCTAACAGGATGAGACCATGTTATCTCAACCTTCCATCTTTGCTTACCGTCGAGCAGTGGAGTGCACTACTCAGTTGAAAGCATTACGTACAGTAAGGCCGAAGCGTTCAACCACCGGCCCAAGAGTCTTGAGCAGTATAGAGCCAATAATAAGTGTCACAACCACGTTTGAGAGCGACCATGTAAACCAGGCGGGCAAAAAGGCGTTGGAAGGGATAATACCACTCTGCATTAGGATAAAGTTGCCATAGAGACCGCCAATGATATTATTGGGTAGCACCGCACACAGCACGAAGAAGATAAAGCCCTTTACTGTATAGACATCCTTGCCAATCGGATTCACCCCAAAGCGTTTTGCAAGCAAGCGATACAGGATCATCGGCAGGCCCAGTTGAATGAGATCGACGGTACCGAACCAGAGTGCAACAGGTAGTGGGAGCGGTGGAGTCGCAAGCAGTCCAGCTCCGACAAAATTACCGATGTAGGCAATCACAAAAGCCCATCCACCAAACCAGAGCGCAAAAGGAATTCCAAAACCGATCGCAAGAAATACGGCAGAAACTACCGGGAAGCCTGAAGGAAGCGCGACAATGGCCAGCCAGGAAAGGACGGTATACACAGCCGCGGCAACGGCAACAGCGACCAGCTGTCCCAGGCTCGGCGCTCCAGTGAAGCGCAATGTATAGCTAATAAGGGTCGAGGAACTTCCGCCCTCTTCTGGAGGAGCATCTGGCCTCTGTACAGTGGAAGCTGGTTCTAACTCATCCATGCAAAATAATCCTTTCTTTGAAAACACCAGAATTGCTCTCATTCTATCTCATTGCGTCGAAGCTTACCAGGATCTGGGGATTTCCCATTGACAGTAGATAGAAATCATCCACTTGTACTTTGGGGAACCGAACATTATACTTTCAATACAAGGGATACTATGTTGTATCCACCCTTGGCTGTTCTCCCAGAGGAGGGTTTACATCAATGACTGAAGAACTGAACGACATTGTTCGGCAGGGGTATAGTATCGATAAAAAAGAGCATCCCTTGCCCGAACAAGAAAATCCTCGCGTTACTTCTGAACAGGTGCTTGCCGAGCTGCAAAACTGCTATGATCCATGCTGTAAGGAGCGTGCAGTCAGCGTCGTTGAGTTAGGACTTATTCAGGCGGTAGAAGTAGCCGAAAATGGGCGCGATGTGCGCATTGAGCTGTTACTTACCTCTGGCTGGTGTCCATTCTCAACGCATCTTTTGCAAATGATTGATCAACACGTCGGTACCATCGAGGGCGTTGGCGAAGTGGACACAGCAATCGTCTGGAACACGGTCTGGACGCCTGAACGTATGACAGCCAGCGCACGCCAGAAACTCACCTTACCAATGGCACAATTGTTGCCATTGCGACAACGTCGTCTTGAGCAAGAGGCACAAAATGCCCGCGCCTCATCGTCATCTATTTCACAAGAGGAGATCCCCCATGCTAGATAATGACGCTTTTGTTTTTGATAGCGTTTGCCATGTCTTCAACTTTGACATGAACAATGCCTTTGGTAAGCCCGGCCAGATGTTTATTAATCATCTATACGCCTTCCACCAGGTACTCACACCTCAAGGCGAACGTCTCCTGAAGCCGGAGGAGTTTTTGCGCGAATGGCAGATTGACGAAATCGCGCGGATGGTCTTTGAGGAATCAAAAACGGATATGATTGTAGCACAGCCTCTGCCGCTCACCGACCTCTTCTACGATGGACTATCACAATGGGAAAAATGCGCAGCAATGGCCCAGCGCTACCCTGACCGCGTTGTCTTCTGGGGTACTATTAATCCACTAGAAGGGAAGAAGGCGCTTGATCTGATGGAACGCCAGGTCAAAGAATATGGTGCAAAAGGCTTCAAACTCTACAACGTGCGCTACGATTATGGCGAACCGTTCCCCTGGCGCATGGATGACCCGCGTGTAGCCTATCCTATCTTTGAGAAGGCGCTTGAACTGGGAGTAAAGACCATCGGCGTGCATAAGGGCGTGCCGCTCGGTCCCCAGCCTATTGAACATACTCAGGCCTGGGATATGGATGGAGCGGCAGCTAACTTCCCCGATATTAATTTCATTATCTTCCACGTCGGTTTGCCATTCATCGATGAGATTTGCTGGCAACTGGTACGCTATCCCAACCTGTATGCCTCTATTGCTGCCACTGTCAACTTCGTTACTCGTTCACCACGCTTATTCGCCGAAAACATGGGGAAACTGCTGTTCTGGTGCGGCGAGGATAAGATCCTCTACGGAGGTGAGACACCGATCTGGCATCCGCGCTGGGCACTCGACGCTTTCTGGAACTTCGAACTACCAGAGGATCTGGTAACAGGTTATGGTTATCCTCAATTGACGACGCAGGCAAAAAAGAAGATCCTTGGTGGTAATCTGGCACGCCTTATGGACATTGATGTAGAGCAGAAAATAGCGGCACTGCGAAAATAACGTAAGCGGATATCGTAGTACTCAAGCCTGGGGAACAGTTAAATGCTTTCCCCAGGCAATTAAGAGCTATCCACATCAGCTTTCGGGAGGACAGCAGCAGCGCGTCGCACTTGCCCGCGCTCTGGCGATCGAACCCAAGGTACTCTTGCTCGATGAGCCGCTCTCGGCCCTGGATGCCAAAGTGCGCGTCTCGCTCCGCAACGAGATTCGCCGCATTCAGCAGCAACTCAAAATGACTGCGATCTATGTGACGCATGACCAGGAAGAGGCTCTGGCCATCTCTGACCGTATTGCGGTGATGGCAAAAGGGAAGATTGAGCAACTTGATCAGAAAGAAAGTGCCGATTATAGCGCAAATGGTGTTGGCAATCGTATCGCCGGAACTATTATTCTGCGCACGTTCCTGGGACCATTTACGCGCTTCCATGTACAGGTAAACGAGGAAACGACGCTCACAGCCGATGTACCCAGTCAGCAGGCATGCGAGTTATATGTCGCGCAACCAGTCGTGCTCTCATTCGCTGCTGAGGTCTGCCAGGTATTGCCACTCGACAGCAGTATAAGAGATGCGGAGAAGATAACAGAATCGGAGAAAGTGTAGAAACCATTGTGGTCTGCGGACATCATCATATCTTTGTATTGGACCATCCATCCGGCCATTATGTAAATCACCCGACCAATTATGTAGGGGCGCGATTTATAAGCCCGACGGGTATCAGCATTAAAACATTCACGGTCTTATAAATCGCGCCCCTACATAGCCGCCAAAATATGATATTTCCTTCAGCTTGTTGGTCACTTGCCTTTCTAACCCTCTCTATTCTATGATAGATAATAATATACTGAACAGAACGCTAGAAGAGAGACAAGGAACAGATATGGCTACGACTACGGACGATCTTCAAACGACACAAGCAACGCTCCCGCCTGGTCCCAGGAAGCTGCCCTATATTGGCAACCTGCTCTCGTTACGACGGAAACCGCTAGGATATCTTCAGCAGTTGCAACGCACGTATGGCACTATGGCAACCATTTATCTGGGAAGGATGCCCGTAGTCGCGCTGTTCCGGCCCGAGCATGTACGCTTTGTCCTGGTGGAGCATCCGGGCAACTTCTCGAATAGCCAGATCCCGCAGCAGGATGAAGGTGGTGCGAATGAAGGGTTACTCACGATCGATGGTGAAAAGCATCGCCAGCAACGGCGCGCCGTCCAGCCAGCCTTTCACAAGAAGGTCGTCGAAGGCTATGCGACGATTATTGAGCAGTATACGCAAGAGATGCTTAAAACATGGCATGCCGGTGATACCGTTGATCTATCGCGCGCAATGCAGGAGTTGACGCTGCGCATCGTCAGCAAAAGTCTTTTCAACATCGACTTATCGCATCAACTCAGTGCGCTCGGCGATGCCTTCAATTCCATGATTGGCAGTCAGACAAGCATGGCTGAAGACCTCTTGAATATACGCATTGATAATCCAATTACCGGCTATGGGAAACGACGAGCAGCTATGCGCCAGTTGGATATGTTGATCTACACATTGATAGCACAACGGCGCGACGCTGAATATGACCATAACGATGTACTTTCGATGCTTATGTCAGCGGTCAGTGGCGACCCAGAAAAGCCGCAGTTGAACGAGAAACAGATTCATGATCATATCCTGACGTTTCTTGCCGCCGGACATGAAACGACCGCCATTACAATCGTCTGGACGGTGTACCTGCTCTCGCAGTATCCGGCGATACGCGAAAAACTGCTGGACGAGATCCGCACCGTGCTCGGCGGGCACGCACCAACCGTCGAGGATGTTGGCAAGCTGACATACCTGGATTGGGTCTTGAACGAGTCGCAGCGTCTCTATCCACCAGCGTGGATGCAACTACGCTTCGTCTCCAAAGAGTTCGAACTCGATGGCGTACATTTTCCAGTCGGGACGCTTGTAATGTTAAGCCAGTGGGTCATCCAGCATCTACCCGAATTGTGGGAGGAGCCAGAGGACTTCCGACCGGAGCGCTGGGACCCGTCCACTGGGCAGCACGTGCCACCTGGAGCATACTTCCCCTTTGGAGGCGGGCC
>WNGE01011167.1_pt1 | contig 14575 bp, 15 predicted proteins | sample 5400651 | NCBI WGS metagenome assembly WNGE01 (sample SAMN13153370, study PRJNA577476) | soil metagenome | isolation source: 60 cm soil or saprolite under grassland replicate 2 | place: USA:California | collected 2016-06-15 | reverse complement strand
GTCTCGACGCGCTCACCCGACGCGCCCGCGCCGCCGGCATCCCCGGAGATGCGCCGCTGGACGAGCCGGCGGTGGCGGCGTTTCGCGAAGCAATGGATGACGATTTCGGTACGCCGGAGGCGATGTCGGTGGTGTTCACGTTGGCTCGGGACGCGAACACGGCGATCGACGAGCGCGACACCGAGCGCGCCGCGTCCGGGGTGGCGACGGTCCGGGAGCTCAGCCGGGCGGTGGGTCTCGAGCTCGACGACGGCGCCGGCGCCGACGACGACATCGACGAGCTCGTGCGCCGGCGGGACGACGCCCGCGCCGCGCGCGACTTCGCCGAGGCGGACCGCATCCGCGCCGAGCTGGCGGCGCGCGGCATCACCCTCGAGGACACGCCGACCGGCACGATCTGGCACCGGTGACGCGGCGGCGTACCTCCTCCGATCTCGGTGGCGAGCGGGTCGAGGGACGGCGGGCGGTGCGGGAGCTCCTGACCGCCGGACGGCGACGGGTGCGCACCGTCTGGCTCGCGGCCGGCCGGTCCGACGATCTCGGTGACCTGGGCGACCTGGCTGACGAGCGCGGCGCAGACGTGCGCCGCGTCACGCGCGACCAGCTCGGCGATCTCGCCCGGACCGACGCTCCCCAGGGCGTCGTGGCAGCCGCGGAGCCGATCGAGCCCGCCGACCTTGGTGCGCTCTTCGCAGCGCCGTTGGCGTTCCTCGTAGCGCTCGATGGCGTCACCGATCCGCAGAACCTCGGCGCGATCCTGCGCGGCGCCGAGACCGCGGGCGCCACCGGCGTGTTGCTGCCGCGTCACCGGGCCGCCCACATCACGCCCGCGGTCACGAAGGCCGCGGCCGGCGCGATCGAGTACCTCCCGATCGCGACCGTCCCGGGCATCCCCGCCGCGATCACCCACGCGGCGCGCTCCGACGTCTGGACGATCGGCCTCGATGCGGACGGCGACGTGACGATCGACGAGCTGGCGGTCGCCGACCGGCCGCTGATGCTCGTCTTCGGCGCCGAAGGTCGCGGGTTGTCGCGCCTTGCACACGAGCGCTGTGACGTGATGGCTCGGATCCCGATGCACGGTCATCTGCAAGCTCCGGCTTTGCTCCGGCGGTCGGCAAAGCCGCCGCCTCCGCGCACTCTGTCGCCGTCGCAAGCTCCGGCTTTGCTCCGGCGGTCGGCAAAGCCGCCGCCTCCGCGCACTCTGTCGCCGTCGCAAGCTCCGGCTCAGCTTCTTCTGTCGCCCTCGCGAGCTCGGGCTTTGCGGAAGCGGTCGGCGAAGCCGCCGCTTCCGCGTCCGGCGGTCGGCAAAGCCGCCGCCTCCGCGCCCCGATTTCGAAATGCTTGCTCTCACTGCCGTCAGCGACCAGGATCGACACTCGATGGGCCTCTCGGCGCGTGATCGCGCGATCCTGGATTTCGAGCGGACGTGGCGTCGGGAACCCGGCCCGAAGGAGACCGCCATCCGAGAGCACCTCCGCATGTCGCCGTCTCGTTACTACGAGTTGCTGAACGCGCTGCTCGACGACTCTGACGCGCTCGCTTACGACCCGCTCACGGTCAAGCGCGCGCAGCGAATCCGCAACCAGCGCCGGCGGGTGCGCATCGAGGGTCGACGCGCCGACCCGGGCTCACGGTGACCGGCTTGGCGGGCCGCGGCCGCTCCCGTGAAGGTCCCGCCGTGAACTCGGCGATCCGCGGCGCGGGGCTGGTCGGTCTCGCAGTCATCCTCGGCATCGTGCTCCTGCAGGTGATCGACAAGGGCCCGTCGGGCGATACGAGCGGGTCGTCGTCGTCGGGGAGCACGAGCAAGACGACCCCCGCGACCACACCGCAGTCCGGAGGTGGCGCTGCGACATCGACTCCCACGACCACCGCCAAAGGTGGAGGCGCGAAGGCGCGTGGTGAAGTGCGCGTGGTCGTGTTCAACGCCGGCGCGGCGTCCGGCGCCGCCGCCAACATGACCAACAAGCTGCGCACGCTCGGCTACCAGCTCGCACCTCCGGCGAACACGAACCCCCGCCGGGGCACCGCCGTGCAGTGCAAGCCGGGCTTCGACAAGGAGGGGACGCAGCTCCAAGGCGACGTCGGGCCGGGCACGACCGTCGAGCCGTTCGCGAACCCGGCGCTGCCGGGGACCGAGAACGTGAACTGCGTCGTGCTGCTCGGCCAGTAACTCGTCTCGCGTGCGCTTGCCGGAGCCGCTGCGCCCCCTGGCGGCCGAACCCGAGACCGCGGCGGTGCTCGTCGACTTCGACGGATCGATCTCCGCGATCGTCGATGATCCCGCGGCGGCGCGGGTCCTCCCGGCCGCACGCGACGCCCTCGCCGACCTCGTCGGCGTGGTCGGGATGGTCGGCGTCGTGAGCGGGAGACCGGTCGAGGTCCTCGCCCGGGAGATCGACCTGCCCGGGCTGACCTACGTCGGTCAGTACGGGCTGGAGCGCATGGTCGACGGGCGCGCGCTCGTCGACGGCCGCGTCGAGCCGTACCTTCCGGCGGTCGCGGCGGCTGCTGACGAGATCGAGCGTGAGATGCCCGGGCTGCTCGTCGAACGCAAGGCAGGACTCGCGGTCACGGTCCACTGGCGCACTGCCCCCGAGCGCGAGGACGACGCGGCCGCCGCCGTCGAGCGCATCGCGCAGCAGCACGGCCTCGTCGTGCTGCCGACCCGGATGGCGCGCGAGTTGCGGCCCCCGGTCCCGGCCGACAAGGGCACCGCGGTGGAGACCCTGCTCGACGGGATCACCGGAGCGTGCTTCGCGGGCGACGACTACGGCGACATCCCCGCGTTCGAAGCCCTCGAGCGGCGTGCAGCGAGCGGGCGTCTCGATCACGCAGCGCGCATCGTCGTGCGCTCGGCCGAGACAGCGCCCGATCTCCTCGCCCACGCCGACGTCGTCGTCGACGGGCCCCCGGGCCTGGTGTCCCTGCTGGAGCAGCTCGCAGACAGCGCTACGCGCACGCCGCGCTGATCTGCGCCTGCAACCAGCTCGCGGGCGTGTGCGCGGATGCGAGGCGGCGCAACCGCGCCGCCTGCTCGCGCTTCGCTTCGGCAGGCATGGTGAAAGCCTCGTGCAACGTGCGCGCCGTCTGGTCGAGGTCGTACGGGTGCGCGGCCAGCACCGCCGACTCGAGCTCGTCGTACGCGCCCGCCTCGGGTGACAGGCACACGACGCCGTCGCGCCGGTTGACCAGCGGCCCCTCCTTGGCGACGAGGTTGAGCCCGTCCTTGAGCGGGTTCACCAGCAGCGCGTCGTACCGGGCGTAACCGGCAACGCTCCTCGGGAAGTTGTCGCGCAGGTCCATCACAACCGGCTGCCAGTCCCGTCGTCCCCACCGCTCGTTCACACGCGCCGCCGCCTGCTCGACCTCCTGCCCGTACGCCTGATACTCGGGAAGCCCCTGGCGCGACTCGTTCAGCATCGCCACGAACACGACCCGCTCGCGCCAGTCCGGCTCGACCTCCAGGAGGCGCTCGAACGCGAGGAACCCGCGCACGATGTTCTTCGACGGCTCGACGCGATCGCTTCGCAGCAGGAGCAGCCGGTCGCCGAGATATTCGTCGAGCGCCTGCAGCTCCGCCCGGCCGTCGGGCGAGTCGACGGCATCGGCGAGGTCGGCCGGGTCGGGACCGAGGGGTGCCGCGAACGCCCGCGCCCGCGGAGCATCGGCGAGCACGGTCGCCGCGCAGGCCTCGTAGGCGAGCGCCCACCGCGGCGTATGGAAGCCGCTCGGCACGGTCGCCATCGAGCCGCAGATCGCCCGGCCGACGTCCTCGGGCAGGACGCGGATCGAGTTCGGCCCGCAGAACGGCGTGTGCGTGAAGTGCACCACGCGCAGGTCGGGTCGGCGCGCGTCCAGCTCACCCGGCACGAGCGCGAGGTGGTAGTCCTGGACGAGCACGACGTCCTCGCTCTCGGCGACCTCGGCCACGCGATCGGCGAAGGCGCGGTTCACCGCGACGTAGGCCTCCCACGCCTCCCGGAACCGCTCGTCGAAACGCGGGCGGCGCGGCAGGTCGAACAAGCCGTGGTGCAGGAACCACAGGGTTGCGTTCGACACGACGTCGTAATGCAGGCGGTGCTGGCGCGGGTCGAGGTCGAGGAGCTGGAGGTCGAAGTCGTGGAGCTTCGTCGCGCCGGCGGCTGCGGCAGCCCGGTCGTCGTCGGACATGGCGGCCGCGACCCACACGACGGGCCCGTCGTCGCCGCCGGCCAGGAGTCGGCCGACCGTCCCGGCCAGCCCACCGGTGCCGCGCCGGGCACGGAAGGAGCCGTCGTCGGCGCGCGCGAACGTCGCCGGCCCCCGATGGGAGACGACGATCACCCGCGGAGGTCCGTCAACAGGCGGAGCCAGTCCTCGAGCTCGCGCGTCGACAAGAAGTTCTCGCGGACGTGCTCCTTGCCCTGCGAGCCCATCGCGTCGGCGCCGACGGGGTCGGCGAGCAGATCGATCGTGCGCGACGCGCACTCTTCCACCGAGCTGACGAGATATCCGTCGAACCCGTCGCGGAGCTGGAGCACGATGCCGCCGGCGCGGCCGCCCACGACGGGTCGACCCTTCCACAACCCTTCGCTCACGGTGAGGCCGAAGCCCTCCCGAATCGACTTCTGGATCACGACGTCCGCCACCCGCTGGAACGCGTTGATCTGCACGTTGCCGACCTGATGGAGGTTCGACAGCGTGTAGATGTCGGGATCGCCGTCTCGCGCCTGCTGGACCTCCTCCCAGACGCGGAACCCCTCGGGGTCGTCGGTGGCCATCGATCCCGCGAGCAGCAGCTGCGCGTCGGTGACCTTTTCGCGGATGGCGCGGAACGCGTGGATGACGCCGACGGGGTCCTTCCACGGGTCGTACCGGCTCACTTGGCACACGATCGGGCGCCGGACGTCGAGCCCGTACTGGCGGCACAGCTCTTCGGCAAACGGGAGCGGCAGCTCGAGGTTCTTCACCGACAGGGGGTCGATCGACGGCGCCTCCTGCAGGACACGATCCATCGACAGCGAGTCGGGGATGAACTCCTTCATCGTCCACACGGACGCGTCGTGCATCTCGACGTACGGCCGGAAGAACTCCCACACCGCAGGGTTGGCCGCGGTGAGGTCGATGTGGCAGCGCCAGACCCACTTGGCGGACGAGCCGAGCTCGGAGTTGCGCAGGAAGCTCCGCAACGCGACCGGCTGGGGGTCGTGGGTGATGATGAAATCCCAGTCGCCTTCCAGCCGGAGCGCGTTGTCGAGCACGTGCTCGAGGTAGACGCGTTGCTTGCGGCTCGACCAGTCGACGTCGCCGCCCTGGAGGCCGTTGTGCACCTCCTTGGTGATGCCGAAGAACTCGTCGCTGCCTCGGATCACGGAGCTCGGCCACGCCGCCGCCGTACGCGGTGGCGTTGATGTGCAGCACACGGCTTCCGCGGAGGGGCTCGGCCATGGCCTCGACCCGCTCGACCACCTCGGGGCCCACGATGGGCACGTACTCAGCGAGGCTCTTCTCGAGAAGCGGGACTCGTTCCGGCACTCAGTGCAATCTATCTACCGTGGCCGTCGCGATCGTGGCTCCCGACAAGTTCCGTGGCTCGCTGACGGCGTCCGACGCCGCCGATGCCATGACGGCCGGGCTCGAGGCGGTCGGCTTCACGGTGCGGCGCGTTCCGCTCGCCGACGGCGGTGACGGGACGCTCGATGCACTGCTCGCGGCGCGCGGCGGCTCGACACGCACCGCCACCGTGACCGGCCCACTGGGCGAGCCCGTCGAGGCGCAGTGGGCCCTGCTCCCGGACGGCACCGCCGTGGTCGAGATGGCTCGCGCCAGCGGTCTCGTCCTCGTCGCGAACCGCAACGACCCGTTACGGGCGTCGAGTCGGGGGACGGGCGAGCTCATCCTCGCAGCGCGGCGCGGCGGGGCGCGTCAGGTGATCGTGGGCGTCGGCGGCAGCGCGACCACCGACGGCGGGCTCGGCGCGGTCGACGCGCTCGGGTGGTCGCTCGCCGGCTCCGAGGTCATCGTGGCGTGCGACGTCGCCACTCCGTTCCTCGACGCGGCGACGGTCTACGGACCCCAGAAGGGCGCGACGTCCGCCCAGGTCTCGCTGCTCACGCGCCGTCTGGCGCGCCTCGCGGAGGAGTACCACAACCGCACCGGCGTCGACGTCACGACGCTCGAGGGAGCGGGAGCGGCGGGCGGGCTCGCGGGTGGGCTCGCCGCCATCGGCGCGCAGCTCGAGCCCGGGTTCGACGTCGTCGCGCGCGCCGCGGGTCTCGACGACGCGCTCGACGGCGTCGACCTAGTCGTGACCGGCGAGGGCCGGCTCGACGCGACGAGCTTCGAGGGCAAGGTCGTCGGAAGCGTGCTCGAATGGGCGGCCGAGGAAGGGGTCACCGAACGAGTGGTCATCGTGGGGCAGGCGACGCCGGAGGGTCGCGAGGAGCTGTCGGTTCTCGGTGACGTGCAACTCCTGATCCTCACCGACCGGGTCTGGCAATCGGGTGAGGCGTTCGCGCGCGCGGCCGTGCTCGTGGAGGAAGCCGCGATCGAAGCCGGGCGCCGCGCGCTCGGGGACCGGTGATGCGTATTCCAGGGACGCTGAGCGTCCTTCAGATACGCATCGAGGGTCAGGCCGTCTGCTCGCGGCCGAACTTCGCGCAGTATGCGGGGACCGCGATCATCGGCGGCCGCTCGCGCACGACGACCGGCACCCGCTCGGGCGCGAGGTCGTCATCGAAGCGCACGAGCTCGGCGGCGAACGGTGGATCGCAGGCGTCGATGCCGGCGCGGCGCAACGCGGTGGCGAGGATCGCCAGCGCCTGCGGTCCGAGCTCGTCGAGCGGCCGGTTGCGGTGCTCGCGCACTCCGAGATCGACCTGCGTGACCGACTGGATGCCGAACCGGTGCACCACGTCGAGGAGCAAGCCGATCTCGACGCCCCATCCCTCGACGAATGGCACGGTCTCGAGGATCGACCGCCGAGCTGCGCACTCACCGGCGAGCGGCTGCACGAACCGGGTCAGGAGCGGGAAGAGAGAGGACAGCACGGGCCGAGCCATGAGCTCGGTGACGCGGCCGCCACCCGTCGGCTCGCCGTACAGGGGTCGCCGGTAGAACCCCTTGACCATCCCGACGTCCGGATCGTCGAGCAGCGGTCCGAGCAGCCGCGTGACGAAGTCGGCGCGGAAGTTCCGGATGTCGGCGTCGATCCAGCACAGGATGTCGCCCTCGCAGACGTACAGCGACGTCCACATCGCGTTGCCCTTCCCGGCGCCGGAAGGCAGGTCGGGGAGTAGGTCGTGGACGGGGAAGACGCGCGCTCCTTCCGCCCGGGCCGAGTCCGCGGTCGCGTCGGTCGAGCCGTCGTCCATGACGACGACCTCGTCGACGAGATGGAGCCGCTCGACGAGGCTTCGCCGCACCGTGGCCACGACGCGCCCGACGGTCGCTTCCTCGTCCCGCGCCGGCAGGCACACCGACACCGTGTGCCCGTGACGGGCCTTGGCCTCGACGAGGGAGGTGAGAGCCCGCGCCTCCCGAGAGCGCCGCATGCGCCAAGGCTATTCGGGCCTCCACGAAAGCAGGTTTAACGGACCATGAACGTCGTAGTACTGTCCCTCCCCGTACGCGCTCATCAAGAGCGGCTGAGGGACAGGCCCAACGAAGCCGCGGCAACCAGTGGCCGATCGAATGATCGACTTCCAGGTGCCAATGCCTGAACGATGAGTAGCCGATGAGCGGATCTCCGCTCGGGGTGCTCGAGAGCGCGTCGAGAGGGGCGGGCCGTCCGCCCCACGGAGACTGCGAAGGGAGTCGGCGTGTCGTACGTGCAGGGACTTCGATGTCGGGAATGCGGTCGCGAGTACGAAGTCGCACCCGTCTACACGTGCGAGTGGTGCTTCGGGCCGCTCGAGGTCAGCTACGACTACGAGGCGATCAAAGCCGCCATCAGCCGCGAGAAAATCGCCGCCGGGCCGCACGCGATCTGGCGGTACGCAGAGCTGCTGCCGGTCGACTACAGCCACGCAGTCGACCTCGGGGCGGGCTTCACACCGCTGGTCCGGGCGGACCGGTTGGCGAGTGAGCTGGGCCTCGGTGAGGTGTGGGTGAAGAACGACACCCTCAACCCGACGAACTCGTTCAAGGACCGCGTGGCGTCGGTGGCGCTGTCGAAGGCGCTCGAGTTCGGGTTCAAGACGGCCGCGTGCGCGTCGACCGGCAACCTCGCCAACTCGGTCGCCGCCCACGCCGCGCATGGGGGACTGCGCAGCTTCGTGGTCATCCCCGCCGATCTCGAGCAGGCCAAGGTGGTCACCACGGCCGTCTACGGCGGCAACGTGGTCGCCATCGACGGGAACTACGACGACGTGAACCGCTTGTGCGCGGAGTTGGCGGGCACGTACCGCTGGGCGTTCGTCAACGTGAACGTGCGCCCCTACTACGCCGAGGGCTCGAAGACGCTCGCGTTCGAGACCGCCGAGCAGCTCGGGTGGGAGGTGCCCGACCACGTGGTGGTGCCGGTGGCCAGCGGCTCGCTGCTCACGAAGGTGCGCAAGGGCTTCGACGAGCTCCACCAGGTCGGCCTGCTCGACACGCCGCCGCGTGTGCGCGTGTCCGGCGCGCAGGCTGAGGGGTGCTCGCCGGTGGCGACCGCGTACCTAGAGGAGAGCGACACGATCCGGCCGGTGAAGCCGTCCACCATCGCCAAGTCGCTGGCGATCGGCAATCCCGCCGACGGCTATTTCGCCCTCGACGCCGTGCGGCAGACGGGCGGCGGCCTGGCGGCGGTGACCGACGACGAGGTCGTCGAGGGCATCCGCCTGCTTGCCCGCACCGAGGGGATCTTCGCCGAGACCGCGGGCGGGGTGACGGTGGCGTCGCTGGCGCGGTTGGCGCGCGAGGGCGTCGTCCGGCCCGACGAGCGCGTCGTCGTCTACATCACGGGCCACGGGCTCAAGACCCTCGACGCCGTCTCACCCCACGTCGGCCCCACGGCCGTCATCCCCCCGACCCTCGACGCGTTCCACGAGGCGTTCGGACCGAGCGAGATCGAGGAGTAAGGAGAGCCGCATGGCGGTCAACGTTCGGATCCCCACGCAGCTACGCGAGCTGTCGGGCGGCGAGGCCGAGGTGGACGTCGAAGGGGCGACGGTCGCCGAGGTGCTCAAGCAGCTCGAGGCCCGCCACCCCGGCTTCGCGGCCCGTCTCTTCGACGACAAGGGCCAACTCCGCCGGTTCGTGAACGTGTTCGTGGCCGACGAGGACATCCGCTTCCTCCAAGGCCTCGACACGCCCACCGAGGGCCAGGTCGTGAGCATCGTCCCCGCCGTCGCCGGCGGCTAGCTCGCCGCCTCGGGATGCACCGCCCGGCATCCCGAGCCCCGCATTGACCCCATCCGGCGCACAAGGTTAGGCTTCCCTTACCTGTGACGGGACCGACGCGGGGAACGCCCATGCGGACCAAGATTGCCGGCATCGCGACCGCCGCCGCCGTGCTGGGGCTGGCGGTGGGCTGCTCCGACAACGGCGGCGGCGGTGGCGGGACCCAGTCCACCCGGCCCGAGGATCGCCGCGTGAGCGACGCTGACGTCACGACCGGGCTCGCCCAGCTCCAGACGCAGGTCGACCAGGCCGCGAGCAGTGCCGGATCCGGCGCCGCGGCCGCGAAGACCCAGGCTGACACCGCGTTCGAGACCTGGGAGCGCATCGAGGGGACGATCAAGAACAAGGAGCAGGATCTCTACCTCCGCTTCGAGGACGCGCTGAGCGATGTGCGGACCGGCACGCGGGACGGCGACGGCGCCAAGGCACAGCGCGGCGCCGAGGATGTCAAGACGATCTCCGGCGAGTACCTGGCGAGTCACCCGTGACACGCCGCGTTGCCCTCGCCCTGCTTGCCCTGTTCGCGTTCGGCCTGCTGGCGTCGGCGGTCCTCTCGCTGTCGGCCCGGCCCGCGTCGGCCGCCGACGGAACTGTCAGCCGCCAGGAGGCGATCGCGGAGCTCGATCGGACGCGCACGTCGATTGACGAGACGCTGTCCCTCCTCGAACAGGGCAAGCGCGACGAAGCATTGTCCCGCTCGCAGTCCGGCTATCTCTCCCACTTCGAGCTCGTCGAGATCCCCCTGCGCATCGCGGACCCGGAGCTGACGCTCGACGCCGAGCAGACCTTCGCCGAGGTGCGGCAGCTCATCCGCTCGGACGCGCCGACCGGCGAGATCCGCGACAAGATCATCGAGCTCCGTGGCTACGTCGACAACGCCGAGCGCAAGCTCACCGACCCCGGCCTGTCCGCTCCGCTGCTGGTGACGAGCCAGTCCTTCCTCATCATCTTCCGGGAGGGCCTCGAGGCGGTGCTGCTGCTCTCCGTGCTCATCGGCTTCCTGGAGGCGTCGAAGGCGGGTCGATACAAGCGACCGATCCTGTGGGGTGTCGCGTTCGCGGGGCTCGCGACTCTCGCGACCGTCTTCGCGCTGCAAGCGGTCATCAACGTCGCGCCCGCAAGCCGCGAGCTGATCGAGGCGCTCACCGGTGTTATCGCGGTCGCGGTTCTGTTCTGGGTGTCGTTCTGGCTGATCTCGCGACTCGAGCACAAGCGCTGGATGGAGTTCCTCAAGGCTCGCGTGTGGACGGCGGTGTCGCTCGGCTCGACGGCCTCGCTCGTGATGATCGGGTTCACCGCCGTGTACCGCGAGGGCTTCGAGACCGTGCTCTTCTACCAGGCGCTCCTGTCGTTCGACACCGGGCTCGAAGCCTGGATGGCGCTGGGCTTCGGTCTCGGCGTCGTCGCGCTGACCGCGTGCGCGTTCGGGATCTTCAAGCTGGGGCGGCGGTTGCCCCTCAAGACCTTCCTGACCGTTGCCGTCAGCCTCGTGATCCTCACCTCCATCGCGTTCCTCGGCAACGCGATCGCCGGGCTCCAGGAAGCCGACGTGATCGGCTACACGCGTCTCTCCGGTTGGCCGCGCCTGCCGATCTACCTCGCGCAGGCGACCGGTTACCGTCCTGACCTTCAGGTCGTGCTCGGCCAGACAGCGCTCGCGTTGGTCTACGTGGTCGGGGCGCTCTACATGTTCGTCGTGCGGCCCAGGCTCGGTTCGCGGTCCACGCCGCCGCCACCGCCGCCGGTCGAGGAGAGCGCCCCGCTCCCCGAACGGGAGGCGGTCCGGGTCGGCGTGTGATGGGCGCTCTCCGAATCGGCGTCGACGTCGGAGGGACCTTCACCAAGGCGGTCGCCTACGACGCCGCCGAGGACGCCGTAGTCGAGCGGGCCGTCGTCCCGACCACGCACACCCACGAGCACGGGGTCGCCGCCGGCGTGGTCGAAGCCGTCGACCGGGTGGCACGAGCCGTCGGTGCCGAGCGGGTCGCCCTGGTGACCCACTCGACGACCCAGGCCGTGAACGCGCTCCTGGAGGGGGACGTCGGCCTCGTCGGGATCGTGGCGATCGGCCGGCGCCCCGACCTGCGCAAGATCGAGCGGCGCACGCGCCTCGCCGGGGTGGAGCTCAGCCCCGGCCGGCCCCTGCACACCGTGCACGAGCTGCTCGACATCACCGACGGCTTCGATCACTCCGCCGCCCGCGCGGCGCTCGTGCGTCTGCGCGACGCGGGCGCGACGGCCATCTGCATTGCCGAGGCGTTCGCGCCCGATGACCCCGGCAACGAGCGGGCCGTCGCCGAGCTCGCCGGCCAGCTCGACCTGCCCGTGTGCACCTCGAGCGAACTGACCGGCCTGTACGGACTCGAGCTCCGCACGGTCACCGCCGCGCTCAATGCCGCGATCACGCCGATCGCGTTGCGGACCGCGGGCGTCGTCGAGGAGGGAGTGCTCGAGGCCGGGATCCGCGGCTCGATCATGGTGATGCGTGGCGACGGCGGTGCGACCGACCTCGCAGGGTTCCGAAGCGCCCCGGCCCGGACGCTGTACTCGGGGCCCGCCGCGTCGGTAGCCGGCGCGCTCCACCGCGCCCGCGTCGCGAACGCCGTCGTCGTCGAGGTGGGCGGCACCTCGACGAACGTGGCCGCGATCCGGTCGGGGCGCCCCCGGCTGTCATACGTGCAGGTGGCGACGCACTCGACCGCGATCCGGGCGCTCGGCGTGCGCGTGGTCGGGGTGGCGGGGGGCTCGATGCTGCGCGTGCGCCGCCGCCGGGTCTACGGCGTCGGGCCGCGCAGCGCGCACATCTCCGGCCTCGAATACTCGTGCTTCGCGGCGCCCGAGGCCTTGCGGGATGCCGAAGCCGTCGAGATTGCACCGTCGCACGGCGACCCGTCGGATTACCTGGTCGTCGTGGCCGGAGGACGCCGCTTCGCGCTGACGAACACGTGCGCAGCCAACCTCCTCGGGGTCGTCGAGCGGGAGGACTACGCGGCAGGCTCGCAGGAGGCGGCCCGGGCCGCTTTTGGTGCCGCCGGCCACTACCTCCGCCTGGCTCCCGACGAGGTCGCCCGGCGCATGCTCGAGGCCTCGGGGCAGGCGGTGGCGGAGCTCGTCGGGGCGGCGATGCACGACCACGGTCTGGACCGGCCGGTGCTCGTCGCGCTCGGGGGCGGCGCCGGCGGCCTCGGCCGCCACGTGGCGGCACTCTGCGGGCTCGAGTGCGTCGTGCCGCGCGAGGCCGAAGTCATCTCCTCGATCGGCGATGCCATGTCGCTCGTGCGTGCGACGCGGGAGCAGACGATGGCGGACCCGACCGCTGAGGCCGTCGACGCGCTCGTCGAAGCCGTCGAGCGGGAAGCCGTGGATGCGGGCGCCTCCCCGGCATCGCTCGAGGTCGAGGTCGAGTACGTCGCCGACCGGAAGGCGTTGCGGGCGACCGCCAGCGGGGCGCTCGGGCTGCACGTCGAGGCGCGCCCGGACCGACCCGCGCTCGACGCCGAGGGGGTCGCACGCTTGGCGGCCGAGCACGGCGCCGGCGGCGCGTTCGCCGTCGGCGCGTACTGGATCGCGAGCGACGAGGCTCGCAGGCCGCCGCGCGTGCTCGTCTTCGACCGCTTCGGCGACCCCGTCGTCGACACCGCCGGGGAGCTCGTTCGCGTCGACGGTCAGAGCTCGGTCCGGAGCGCGGTCGAGGCCGCGGTGTCTCGGCATACGCGCAACGTCGGGCCGGTACGGGTGCCGCCGTCGGTGTGGGTGGTCACGGGGGCGCGTCTCGCCGAGCTCTCGAGCGGCGACGTCGTGACCGCGGCGGTCGCCCTGGCCGAGCGCGGCGCACCGCACGACGCTGCGATCGTCGTCGGGAGGAGCTGACGTGGCCGTCTACATGCCTGCCGGCCGCCGGCGGCGCCGCGCTGCGCTTGCCCTGGCGGGAGCCCTCGTGGGTGGGCTCGTCGTGGGCGGGCTCGTCGGGCGCTTCACCGCCCCGTCGGTCGACGACCGCGTCGCCGATGTCCGGAACGAGGCTCGCTCCGTGCAGGGCGAGCTCCAGGCGATGCCGATCAACTACGAGAAGGAGCTCCAACAGGAGACGCAGTTCCAGCAGGGTGGGGGTGTAGCCGACGCGCTGACACGGGCGCGCCGTCAGCTCGACGGCGCGTTGGCCGACGCGCCATGGCTCGGGCCGGACTCGCGGGCGAGCGCGCGCGCCGCGCTGAACAGCCTGAGCGAGGCCCGGCAGGGCCGGGTGCCGCCCGAGGAGTTCAGCCGTCTCGTGACCCAAGGCTCGGATCAGATCGGGCAGGTCTTCGGCCTACGTTGAGGAGTGGCCGAAGTGGCGAGCGGTCTCGCCGGGCTAGCTAAGGTTCCCCTTACTTAACTAGGAGGAAGAGGAGGGGGACCGACGTGCGACGCTCTGGGGTGGTGGCTCTCGCGGCCGTGCTCGCCGGGGGCTGCTTGCGGCCTGCGGCGGTGACGGGGACGGGGCGAAGGAAGCGAACGTCACGCTCACCGACTACGAGCTCCAAGCGCCGGCGCGCGTCGGAGCAGGCCAGGTGACCTTCGTGGCCCGGAACAAGGGCACCTTCGTCCACGAGATCGCGCTCGTGAAGACCGACCTCGCACCGGACCAGTTGCCGCGTGACGACGAGGGTCTCTTCGACGAGCGTGGCCAGGGTGTGAAGTTCGTCGACGAGGTCGAGGACATCGACCCGGGCACGACCGCGGAGCTCAGCGTGGACCTCGACCGCGGCTCGTACGTGCTGCTGTGCAACAAGCCCGCGGAGCCCGGCGACCCGCAGTCACACTTCCAGCACGGGATGTACTCGAAGCTGACCGTGACCTGAGCGGGAGAATTCCTGGTGGCACGGGCGCGTCGACGGCGATGCTGAAGGTCGTCGTCGAGCGCTCGAGCACGCTCGCGCAGCCGGCCGACGAGGTGTGGGCCGAGGTGACGACGCCGTCGGGCATCAACCGGGAACTGCGCCCGTGGTTACGGATGACCGTGCCGCGGCGGATCCGCAGGCTGAGCCTGCAGCATGTCGAGCTCGGCGTGCTCGTATGCCGAAGTTGGGTGCTCCTGCTGGGTCTCATCCCGTTCGAGTACGACGACCTCGTGCTCGTGGAGCGCGGGCCTGGCCTCCGCTTTCTCGAACGCTCATCGACCTTTGCCACCGGGATGTGGCAGCACGAGCGGGTCGTCGAACCGTCG
>WNGE01008102.1_pt1 | contig 14575 bp, 12 predicted proteins | sample 5400651 | NCBI WGS metagenome assembly WNGE01 (sample SAMN13153370, study PRJNA577476) | soil metagenome | isolation source: 60 cm soil or saprolite under grassland replicate 2 | place: USA:California | collected 2016-06-15 | reverse complement strand
TGGTCACGAAGCGACCTTGTTCGCTCGGCTTCCGGAAAGGAAACTACGCCTCGACGAGGATCACCAAGGTGTCGGCCAGCACGCCGTCATACGCCATCGCCTCGGCAGCCGCCTCGGTTTGCATCGCGCCCATGACGGCCTCCATGTCGGCAGCGTCCATGAGCACCGCCACTCGGGTCGGGTTCTGCTGGTCGACGAACGTCCGGATGTTGGTAACGCCGAGCGGGCCGAAGAACTCTTCGCGCTTCGGCGAGGCAAGCCAATGATCCTTGTCCTTCACGTCGTGGTGGGCGATCACGGTGGGCATCGGATCTCCTCGCTGTCGTGGGCCGAGCGCCAGCTAGCGCCAGACCCTGGTCGACGGATCGTACGCGCCGCAGCTCAGCACGAAGGTCTCGGTGGCGGTGTGCGAGCGAGACGACGGCCGAGTGAGCGAGTGTGCGGGAATGACGCCTGAGGACGGATCCGATCAACCAGCTCGGGATGAGCAGGCTCGCCGGGAACGTCGACTCGCGTGGGAGTCGCTGGAGGACGAGCGCGTCGTAGTCGATGTCCTCCCAGGAGGCGGTGCGATCGACCAGGACAGCCATGGTTTCGATGCCGGGGAGAGTGATGAAGCTCAGGACCGACACGATCACTGATTCCTGCTGCTCGGCGGTCAGACCATCGAGCGAGTACGTGTGTGCGAGAAGCGTGTCGAGGAGTCGGTGCTCGCGGACGACATCGACTGACGCGTCAAGCCAAAACTGAAATGTGAGCGCGTCTCCAGGCGAGGCGAGTTGCTTTTTCAGCTGAGTCCGAGTGATTGCGACTTGCTCGCCCTCGCGGTCGAGCCGGCTGATCTGATTGGTCAGCGGATTCGCGACGTTGAGTCCGTCCGCTTCGAGCTTCGAGAGGAGGCTGCTGATCGATTCGCGGCTGAGCGGACGTGTTTACCACCGAAGCAGGCCCTTCACGGGCTTAGCGCGCGCGCGGACGTAGACCGTCGAGCGGGGGACACCCGTTGACGTCGTCCGCCAAGAGGCCAGCTTCGACTCTCAGCGCCCAACAGCCTGGAGATCGGCCTTGGCGCGCGCCGGCTCAGAACGCCAAGCTCACGGTGCCGGCGACTCGCGCCTTGTAGATGACGCAGTGGCCGAAAATCCTCGCTCGATAGTGCGTCAGCGTCACTACGAAGGCGCCCGAGCCGCCTGCTGTCGTGCTCGTCCAGACATCCTGGAGCGTGCTCGTGACGAGGTACCGCTGATTGGTGCAATTCGCTCCCCGGTTGAGCGTCGTAATCGTCCCTCTGTGATAGGCGAATGTGCCCGTGACAGCGTCGGGGAAGCTACCCGGACGGCTGGTCGTCATTGCGAACGAGCCGCCGTTGACGTACGTCGGGATCGAGCCGAGCCGGTCGTGCTTGACACGGGCGTTCCAGACAGCGGTCTCTCCCGCATTGCCGGTGCCGCTGCCGGCAAAGGAACCGACGGTCGAGGTAAACGCGTACTCGTAGCCGACGATCGTGAAGCTCGTCGAGGCCGGTTTGGCCGAGGCTGCCACAGGAAGCGTCAGCGCTGCGGCGGCGATGGAAACGACGAACAACGAGCGAAGCGCGGCTCTCACGGCTTTTACTGACGTCGAAAACCGCCACAAGTTGCCGCCCTGCGCGTCAGCGCGGGGTGAAGAACAGCGCCTGCGGGAAGACGCGGCAGGGACGGTCGCTATTGTCCACGCCCCCGCTCGGGTAGCACTGCGTCGACGAGGCGGTCGAGCGGTGCCAGAGGGCGAGGTCGTAGCCGCGCTCGGCGTCCTGCCGGAGCGGCTCGCCGTTCACCAGGCTCTCGACGGAGTCCGGTGAGGTCTCGGCGCTTCGGCCGCGGACGACGAAGAGCGTCACCTCCTGGCGGGCCTCCGCGGCGCCGCGCCAGTACTCGTGCAGGTGGATGCAATCGGGGATGTCGTAGCCGTTCGGGGGATGGCTGCAGTCCGGGAAGGCGATTCCGGCGAGCGCGGCGACACAAATCGGGTCCGACACCGGAGTCCTGGTGCTCTCCGAGAGGGTGCCCATTGCCGTCGCTCGACGTGGAAGGTGTCCAACACCTCCATCGCCTGCTTCCGCGTCTTCGCCGTCGCCTTGGAGCGTACAACGACGAACGCCTGGAAGTTTCGTCCAGCATCTCGGAAACGGAACCGGTAAGTGGGAGCGTTCACACACTCGCCTAGCTGCGGTTTCGTGTGCGCGAGCGAGAAATGCCGGGGGCGGCGGGGGAACGGCGAACCGAATTGCCCCTCGTCCTCGAGGAAGAACACGAGCACCGCCGTCTTCGGGGATCGCGGAACAATCTGGACGGCGTTGAAGCAGTCTTCCGCGGAGTCCCAGCCGGCAAGCCTGAACGACGTCACGAGAAGTCGGGATGGGTTCGGGTCCTCCAACGCACAGCAGTTGCGCGGCACGATCCAGCCCGGCGGCAGTCCAAACGTCACTCGCGCTATTGGGTCTCGGACGCGTCGCAGATGCACCCCCGGCGAGCCTGAACAAGCCATGGTCGAGAAAACGACCGCGACGACCAATGCACCAGCAAGAACAAGCTGTGAGCGCACTGCCTGGAAACTACGTCTGAAGTCTGGCACTGGGTCCGTGGCCCCTGGGTGTCGTGGATTAGCCGGGTTGCATTTCGCGTGAAGCTAGCCGCGCGGCCAAGCGGACAGCAGCACAACATCGAGTTCCGCCTGCGCGCGAGCGATCGTGCGCCGGGTCGGGTGTGGAGTCCCGAAGAGGACCCAGAGGTCGATGTCGTAGCGGGGCCTGGCAAGGAAGGCTCTGTAGAGACCGTTTTGTCGCGGCTCGCCCTCGAAGTTGGTCGAGATCCGGCGCGGATCGATCCGCCACGTGCCCGACGAGTGGAATCTCCGGGTCGGCCAGCCGCGCGAGAGGTCGACGCGGATAACGATCCCATCGGGCGGCAGGTGGGCCAGCGTTCGGGTCGGCGGTAGTTAGAGAATCGGGTCGCGATACGGGACCGTCGAGGCCCGGGTTTCGGTCTGGGCGCCCTGCGCCCTCAGTCGGCTCGATCCGCTCGTGCCCGTCCGCCAGCCGCGGCGGGCGGGGGAAGCGTGCGGCGTGAGCTGGCGGTAGAAGTTCCCCGGCGGCACCTTGAGCGTCGCCAGCACATGGTTGGCCGCCGCGAGCTCGCGGCGCTGCACACGGGCGAAAGGATGAAGAAGCGACCGCGCAGCTCGAAGTTTTGGTGTTGGCGCGGAAGGCGTGGTGGAGCTTGCAACGCTCGAAGTCGCCCGTGTAAGAGCGCACGGCCACCCCCGTTTGTTGAGCACTCCGGGTCCTAGAAGGCGTCGTTGGCGCTCAGATGGCGGACGAGTTGTCGGAGCGCGTCGAGTGCTTCGGAAAGCTCGTGCCGAGAGACTGTCGAGGTGCCCGACAGCGGTTCGAATCCGCTCGGCGCCTCTTCCCGCTTGTCCATGCGGGTTTGCAGAACGGATTGGCAGCGTGTCCATACGGCCGCCGTCGCGGAGCCAGCGGGTTGCGAAGGTCGATCGCCACGCCTGCCGCTCGAAGTGGTCGAGCGGATTCGGGCGAAGCGCAGCGCTGGCAAGAGCCTGGGGCAAATCGCCCGTGACCTCAACGCTGACGGCACGCCAACCGCGCACGGCGGGGCGCAGTGGTGGCCCTCGACCGTGCGCGCGGTCCTTCGGCGCCGAGCCTGACGCGGCGGCCGGCATCCAGGCAGCCGTCGTCGTATGTCGCCTTTGCGCGCGAAGCGAGTGAGCGTGACAATCGGTGCGTGAGCGAGCTGCCGCAGGGGACGGTCACGCTGCTCTTCACCGACGTGGAGGGTTCGACGCAGCTCCAGCACCGCCTGGGGGAGCGCTACCACGAAGTCGTAGCCGAGCACCGCCGCTTGTTAGAGCAGGCGTTCGCCGAACAAGGCGGGATCGTCGTGGATCGGCAGACCGAGTCGTTCTTCGTCGTCTTCACGCGGGCCCGGTACGCACTGCAGGCGGCGGCAGCCGCCCAGGGCGCGCTTGCGGAGCACGACTGGCCTGACGGAGTGCAAGTGAAAGTGCGGATGGGCATCCATTCGGGCGATCCGGAGGTTGCAGGCGATCGCTACGTCGGGCTGGCCGTGGCGCGCGCCGCTCGTATCTGTGGTGCCGCCCACGGTGGGCAAGTGCTCCTCTCTTCGAGCGCACGCGCGCTGCTGTCGGACCATGACCGGAGCGCGCTCCGCTCGCTGGGCCTCCACCGTCTCAGGGACTTCGAGGAGCCTGAGCCGATCTCGCAACTGATCGTTGACGGGCTGCCGTCGCAGTTCCCGTCCTTGCGCACGGAAGCGGCGTCGCCACTGCGCAAGCAGCTGCTGCTCGCCGCCGGGGTGGTGGTCGCCGTGGGCGCGATCGCCGGCGCTCTGTTGGCCTTCACGAGCGGCGGTTCCAGTTCAGTCAAGGTCGGCCCGACCTCGCTTGCCGTCATCGACCCGAAGTCGAACAGGATCGTGGACGCGATCGACGTCGGCTTCAGGTCGAACCTGATCGCAGCCGGAGAGGGGTCCATCTGGCTCGTCGACCCCCAGGGGAGCACGCTGGTCAAGATCGACCCTGCGACTCGCAAGATCGTCGGCACGATCGGCATCGCGGTCGGCGCGGGTGCGATCCCGTTCGGGTTGGCTGCAGGCAACGGAGCAGTCTGGGTGGCGGTGTTCCGCGGCTCGCGAGAGGTCGTGCTCGAGCTCGGCCCGGACGTGGGCAACCTGCAACGCACGATCCCGTACGGAGGGCAAACACAAGCACCAGTGCTCTTCCGGGTCAATCCACTGGCGGTGGGTGACGGCACGGTGTGGGCGATCGACCCCGCGTTCGGAGGGGTCTGGCGGATTCCTGAGCACGGCAAGGCGCGAGAGGTGGCGGATGGACTTGACGCGCTCTCACTTGCCGCCGGAGGCGGCGCCGTCTGGGTCGCCGGGGCATCCGCGCTCACCAAGCTCGACGCTCTCACCGGCGTCCAGCTCGGATCGGCGTCGGTCGGTTCGCCGGCGTCTGCAGAGACTGCGTCTGTGGCGGTCGGCCAGGGCGCCGTCTGGTACACGGCGAGCTCACAGGCGAAGCTCTCGAAGCTCTATCCGCAGACGCCGTCGATCACGCAGACATTTGCCGTCGGTAAAGGCCCGAGCGGCATCGCGGTCGGGGCAAGGGCGGTGTGGGTCGCCAACAGCCGCGACGGAACTGTCTCACGTCTCGACCCGGGCGGCGGCGCGCCCCGGACGATCAGGCTCGGTCAAACGCCGGGCGGCGTAGTCGCCGCCTACGGCAAAGTCTGGACGAGCCCGGGCCAGCGTCGCTCCTGACCTTTACACGGACGGGCTTGCTGCTTATAAGAGGGGCGGAATGGGGCTTCGGGTCTGGTTCGCCATAGCAGGCGTCTTCGTCGGAGCAGGGCTGCTCGCCGCCGCTGGGCTCGGCGGACCGGCACAGAAGAAGGGCGGCACACTTCGAATCAGCGGTGGCCGAGATGTCGACTCCGTCGATCCGGCAGTGGCCTACAACACCAGCTCGTGGACCCTCGAGTTCGTCACGTGCGCGAAGCTCTATAACTACCCGGACAAGCCGGCTCGCGCGGGCGCGATCGCTGTCCCGGAGGTCGCTAAAGGCTTCCCAACGGTCTCAAAGGACAGGAAGACGCAGACGATCCAGCTGAAGCGCACCTTCCGCTTCAACACCAGGCGACCGGTCACAGCGGCCAACTTCGTCGCCGCCTTCAACCGCGATGCGAATCCGAAGCTGCAGTCACCGGCAGCTAACTACCTGCACGAGATCGTTGGCGCCGACGCAGTCATCAACGGCCAGGCGCAGACGATCTCGGGCGTACGAGCGCGCGGCCGCTACACACTGAAGATTCGGACGAAGCAGCCGCTACCCGATCTCGCCGCGCGCCTCACGATGCCCTTCTTCTGTCCGATCGCCGTCAACACACCGCTTGAGGAGATCGACAACCCGCTCGGCTCCGGACCGTACTACATCGCCTCCCGCGTTCCCAACCGAAAGACCGTCCTAAAGCGAAACCCGTTCTATCGCGGCACGCGCCCGGCCAACGTCGACCAGATCGTCTACACGATCAACGGTGGCGAAGCGTGCCGGGTTGCAGTCGAGCAGAACACGATGGACTATTGCTTCAGCGTCCCTTCCGCGGACTATCGCGCCCTCGTCGCGAAATACGGCATCAACAGGAAGGGCGGACAGTTCTTCTCCCACCCGACCCTCGGGTTCGACTTCTTCGCCCTTAACCACGATCGGCCGGCGTTCAAGCGCCCTGGACAGATTCCGCTCGCGAAGGCGATCAATTGGGCAATTGACCGCCCTGCGCTCGTGCGCGCCGCTGGCTACTTGGGCGGGAGGCGGACCGATCAGATCCTGCCGCCGGCACTGGCTCGGAACGCGAGTATCTACCGCCTCGGCGGCGTCAACGCCAGAAGCCTCGCCAAGGCTCGAGCTCTCCTCAAGAAGGCGAAGCTCAAGCCCGACACGCTTGTCCTCTACACCAACAACTTCGGGTACGGCCCCGCCTGGGCTCAGATCTTCCAGTCCAACCTGAGACGGCTCGGAATCGACGTCGAGATCAAGGTCTTCCCGCGTTCGACGTACTTCCCCCTGATCGGCACCCGGGGGGCGCCCTTCGATGTAGCGGTCGGGGGAGGTTGGATCCCCGACTACGCGGATCCCGTCACCATCTTCGGCCCCTTGCTGGACGGCCACAACCTGACAAAAAGCGGGAACACGAACACCGCCTACTTCGACCGGCCGAAGTACAACCGGGAGATCGAACGGATCGAAAGACTCTCTGGCCAGCCTCGTCGCAAGGCGTGGGCCGACCTCGACGTGGAGATGATGCGCGACGACCCGCCCTGGGCCCCCGTCATGGACCTGACCACCAAAGACTTCATCTCCAAGACCTTTGGCTGCTACGTCTTTCAGCCGGTCATCGCCGGGCCGGACCTAGCCGCGGCCTGCAAGAAGTAGCGCCTTGGCGAGCGTCTGCTGCGAACCGCAGCAGTCGCCTCCGGTCTGTCGACGAAGGTCGTGTCGGGCGGACCTGCCGCTCAGCAGAAGGCCCGGACCGCAAGCCGGCATCAGGGCTGAAGTCGACGAACGAGCTGTCGCAGCTCGTCGATCGCTTCGGAAAGATCCTGCACGAGAGCGTCGAGGCGTCCGACTGCGGTTCGAATCCGCTCGGCGCCTTCTCAGCGCGGGGTGAAGAACAGCGCCTGCGGGAAGACGCGGCAGGGACGGTCGCTGTTGTCCACGCCGCCACTCGGGTAGCACTGCGTCGATGAGGCGGTCGAGCGGTGCCAGAGGGCGAGGTCGTAGCCGCGCTCGGCGTCCTGCCGGAGCGGCTCGCCGTTCACCAGGCTCTCGACGGAGTCCGGTGAGGTCTCGGCGCTTCGGCGGCGGACGACGAAGAGCGTCACCTCCTGGCGGGCCTCCGCGGCGCCGCGCCAGTACTCGTGCAGGTGGATGCAATCGGGGATGTCGTAGCCGTTCAGGGGATGGCTGCAGTCCGGGAAGGCGATTCCGGCCGGCACGGGAACCTCGGACTTGAGGTACAGGTCGTCCCACTCCCCGGGGCCGCTCGAGGCGGCCAGCACCGCGCTTCGCTCGGTCGTCATCGGCGAGATGCAGGAGAAGGGCAGACACGACTGGTCGAGCGGGCCGTCGGTGGCTGCCGGCGTCCGCAAGGCTTCGCCCTCTCTCGCGAGCGCCGCACGTTCCGGAGCGGTACCGCCCGGGTCGACGGCCGTGTAGACGCTGAGGCGGAAGTCGGCGATCTCCGGCTGAGGTCCGCCGTCGAGCGCGCCAGTGATCCACTCGGCAAGCTGGGCCTGCGGGACGTCGCAGAGCCCCAGGCTCTGGAGGCAGAGGCGGGCGAAGTCGCTGGGCAGGAACCTCGCCGGCGGCCGGTAGCTCCAGTCGACCGACGGCCGGAAGCCGGGGCAGTCTCCCCCGATGCCGGCATCGGTGCCGAAGACGAACTTCGGGAGCATCCCGAGCGCGATCGACCCGAGCTCGCCGGTCGGGCCGCAGTAGGCGGTTTCGGCGCTTCCCTCGACCACGAGCGTCAGCCGCCCGGGAAGGTTGTCGACTGCGAGCGTGGAATCGACCCGGCTGTCGTCCCCACCGGCCGCCGGCGCCGAGGCACCACCCGACTGCGCATAGGGCCCCCTGGGCAGCGCGCAGGCGTCGCCGCGCGCCGTCAGCGGCACGCACTTCTGGCTTGCGATGTGATAGTCGGCGCCCTGGAAGCGGACGAGGGCTGAGTAGCGGAACTGGTCGAAGTAGACCGCGCTCGCCCGCCGGAAGCCGCCGGCCTCGACGTCGCGGAAGACGAGCGGGTGCGCGGGGTCCTGGCCGGCGTCGAAGCCGACCGTGCCGTCGCCGTAGGCGTACGGGGCGGGCGCGGCAGGCGGAGCCGGGGTGGCGCCGGCGACCCGGACCGGGAGCACGTAGCTCGTGCCGGCGCCGCTGGAGTCGCGGACGGTCAGCCGGATCTCCGTGTCGCCGGCCTGAAGCGGCACGTTGAGCGCCTTGCCGGTGCCGAGGAAGCCGCTCCGGTTCGCGTACCACCTGAACCGGTAGGGGTGTCTGCCCTCGGTCCCCCGTGCCCGCAGATGGACCGTGCTCCCGGCGACGATCGGCATGCTCGGTTTCGGCGAGACGATGGTTGCGCGCGGCGTGAAGGTGGTCGCGCGGACGCGGTCGAGCACGGACCCGCGGGCGACGGCCTCGTACACCGGCTCGAGGTAGGGCTGCGGCAGGTACGACGGCTGCGCCACGTACGCCAGGCGGAGCCGGATCCCGCTCGTCGTGCCGAGGTCGCCGCGGATCTCCTTCAGCACGGCGGCGCGGGGACGCGCGGAGACGCGGACCGCAGCCGCGGCAAGCGGCCTCTGCTCGTCGCGCAGCCGCTCGATCGAGCCGGCGCCGCCCAGCCAGAACGTGATCGCGCCGTCGACCACGGGCGCGCCTGCCGCGAGCGGGGTCACGGTCACCACCTGCGACGTGGGGCTCGGGCGGGAGTCGGGGCGGACGTCGATGCGCGCGTCTCCTCCGGGCAGCAAACCGTGCGTGCGCAGGAACTCGACCGCCAGCCGACGGGCCTGGTCCGTCGTGAGCAGCTGCCCGGCCGGCGGCTGCCGGTAGGTGGCGCGGTCGACGTAGTCGAAGCCGGAGGAGGCCTTGTACAAGACGAGCCTCCGCTCGCCGGCGCGGTCGCCGACGACGTAGGAGGAGGGCGATCTCCGGATCGTTGGCTCGTCGAGGCCGAGGAAGCCCGCGACCGCAAGAGCCCTGGCCGCCGAGGCATGCGGCGGGGCGATCCGGAAGACGAGGACGAAGCGGGGCGAGGCGCTCGAGCCGCCGGCCGACACGAGCATGACGACGAGCAGCGCCGCGGCCAGGGCGGGCAGAAGCACTCGTACCCGTCCTCCGCATGCCCTCACGTCTGGAAGCTAATGCCGGTCTGGGAGGGCGGTCAAGAGGTCAGCGGGAGCGAACGAGCTCGAACCCTTCGTCCGCGAGATCCGCGATGCCGCCGTCGGCCACGTGGAGGACGTTCGCGATCCCGGCCCGGCGGAGCAGCGAGGCGGCCAGCGAGCTGCGGTTGCCGGTCGAGCAGACAACGGCCAGCGGCTTGCCGGGTTCCCGAACCTCCGGGGGAAGCTCGTCCCGAAGCTCGTGGTAGGGGACGTGGATCGAGCCTTCCACATGTCCGTCGTCCCACTCGTCGTCCTCGCGGACGTCGAGGAGCACCGCCTCCTCGTCCCAGAGGCGCTCGGCGAGGCCCTTGACGTCGAGGGCCGGGGTCGCCTGCGTCTCCAGCCCGGCGCCGCGCCAGGCGCCGATCCCGCCGGCCACGTAGCCCGCGAGAGCCCTGAAGCCGACGGCCTCCAGCAGGCGGGCGAGACGGCGCGCATCGTCGTCGCTCGCGGCGAGGACGACGACGACGCTCTCGGGCTCCACCACCCAGGCGGCGCGCGTGCCCACGCCGTCATGGGTCATCGTCGCGTTCAGCGACCCGGGCGCGTGGGCTGCGTCGTACTCGCGCGGATCGCGCCCGTCGATCAGCGTCGCACCGGCCTCGACCAGCTCGAAGGCCCGCTCCGGCGCAAGCGGCTCGAGGCGCGTCGCCGCTGTGAGGAGCGGTCCCCGGTTCAGCTCGACGATCCGCTCGAAGTTCGGCGGCTGCGGCTCGAGCTCGCTCGTCAGGCGGCGGACGAACTCCTCCTCGCCGAGGCCGAGCAGCTCGTTGTTGCGCCGCTCGAAGCCGATCGTCGAGACCGGCTTCTCGCTCATTCGCGCCCCGCCGCAGAGCGAGCCGCCGATGTGGCCGGGCCAGAGCTCGGTCATGTCATCCAGCTCGAGCAGGCGCCGACTCGAGCGGAAGAGCCCGCGCGCGCCCTCCTTCGGCTCGACCGCGAGATCAGGCCTGCCGACGTCGCCGACGAAGAGCGAGTCGCCGGTGAAGACGAGCCACGGCGTTTCGCCTCTGTCGCGGTCCACGACGAGGAAAGACATGTGCTCGGGGCGGTGGCCCGGAGTCGCGAGGGCGGTGACGAGGGCGTCCCCGAGCTCGAGGGCGTCCCCGTTTCGGAGCGGCTCGTGCTCGTACTCGACCCCGGCCTCGGCGGAGATGTGAAGCGTCGCCCCGGTCGCCTCGGCGAGCCGGCCGCGACCCGAGAGGTGGTCGGCGTGGTTGTGGGTCTCGAGCACGTGCGCGATGCGGAAGTCGTGCTCGTCGGCGAGTGCGAGGTAGTCCTCGATCTCCCACTTCGGGTCGATCACCGCGGCCCTGCCGCCCTCGGCGATCACGTAGGAGGCGCAGGCAAGATCCTCGTGCAGCACCTGCCGGAAGAACATCGTCGGAAGTGTGACTGCTACCGAAGGCCGCCGCGCTCGTGGTGGGCGCGGAAGAACTCGGCCGAGCCGGCCGTCGCCATCGCCGCCGAGGCGGAGATCTCCAGCGCCAGCGTCGCGGCGGCGACGATCTGGGCGAAGCGGTAGACCTTGCCGGGCCCACGGCAACCGAGCAGTTCGAGCCACGTGCGCGCGTAGGGGAGAGTGGTGCCGCCGCCGACCGTCGCCACCTCGAGACCGGGCAGGCGGATCGAGACGTTCAGGCTGCCCGCGCCGCGGCGTCCGGTTCCGTGTGCCATCGAGCTCGTCCCGACCATGCCGAGGTCCTGGCCGGTGGCCGCGAAGATCGCCGCGATCGCCGAGGCCGGCGTGAACGCGACCGATTGCATCCCCGAGGCGATCGCACCGTGCGTCCCGGCCCAGGCGAGCTCGAGCAGGTCGTCCACGCTCGTCCGCAGCACCCGCCGCACCGCCTCCTCGGTCAGCGTCGTCTCTGCGAGCACGGTCTTGCCGTGGCCGCTCTGGAAGTACTCGAAGGACGGCTTCTTGTCGCCGCCCATGTTCGCTTCGAGGATCGTTCGCTCCGGCTTGACCGGCGCCCGCTCCAGCACGTAGCCCATGTTCAGGACGTAGGAGTTGCGGGTCATCATGTTCGCCCCGACCGCGTCGCCGGTCGTCCAGCGCCAGAGGACGTGGCACATCGGGCCGACGATGTGCGTCTTGACCTCGCGCAGGCGGGCGAACTTCGACAGCGACGGGTCGTCCTGCTCGGCGAGCCAGGCGCGCATCGCCTCGACCTCGCCCTCGAGCCAGCGGGCGAGCTCAATCGCCTCGGCCGCCGACGCGCACACGAAGCAGGAGGCGCGCGTGATCCGGTCGGCCAGCACGAAGGTGCGGAAGCCGCCCGACTCCGCGACCGCCCGCGCCCCGCGGTGCAGCGACGCCGAGAGCCCGCCCTCCGTGTGAGCGAGCGGGACAAAGACCGACTCGCGCGCGCGGCCGGTCTCGACCACCCCGCCGTCGGGCTCGCGCAGCTCGTACTCGCCGAGCTCGAGCTCGACCGGGCCGACCACCGAGACCGGGATCACAGCCGCGCCGGTCAGCATCTCCTGCGCGCGGGCGAACGGCTCGAGGTCGATCCCGGTCACCTCGCCGTCGAGCCCGAGCGCCTCCTGCCGCGTGCGGATCGACTCGGCGTCGTTCTTGCGCGGCCACTTCACGGTCAGGAGCTTAAAGCGGTAGCGAAGACGTCTCGCAAGGCGTCGTCGAGGAAGACGAAGCGGATCAGGTCGAAGTCGCCTTCGAGCTCCCGGGCTGCGCCGACTGCGACGGGTGCCGCCAGATCCGGCGGATAGCCGTAGATCCCGCGCGAGATGGCGGGGAAGGCGACCGACCGCGCGCCGAGCCCCCGGGCGACCTCCAGCGCCCGGCGGTGCGCAGACGCGAGCAGCTCCGGCTCGCCGGCCTCGCCACCGCGCCACCTCGGCCCGACCGCGTGGATCACCCAGCGGGCCGGCAAGCGTCCCGCCGTTGTCGCCTTCGCGTCGCCAGTGGCGCAGCCGCCGAGGCTGCTCGACTCGGCCAGGATCTCCGGCCCGCCGGCTCGGTGGATCGCGCCGTCGACCCCTCCGCCGCCAAGCAGGGATTCGTTCGCCGCGTTCACGATCGCGTCGACCCCCTGCTCGGTCAGGTCACCTACGACGAGCTCGATCGCCACCCAGGGACCATATGATCCTTGGCATGGCGAGCACGCCTGTCATCGACCAGGAGCGCGAGGAACGCGAGGCGTTCGCCGGTGTCCTCCGCTTCTACGAGCTCGCGAAGCGCCAGGAGTGGCAGGTGCGAGACCTGCCCTGGGGGGAGCTCCCGCCGATTCCCGAGGGCAAGGGCTCGGCGGAGCGCAAGGGGCGCCGGCGCGACATGTGGCGCTCGGTGCTCACGCAGCAGCTCCAGGCCGACATGCTTGCCTGCGAGATGGCCTCCCAGCTCCTGAACATCGCGCCCGACCCGGAGGCCAAGCTCTACTACTCGACGATGGTGCAGGACGAGTCGCGCCACACCGAGGCCTGGCTGAAGCTGATCGAGGAGGCGGGCGGCACGGCCGAGCGCGACCCGTACCTCGACGAGCTCGCGCACATGACGCTCGAGGCCGACACGCTCGAGGAGAAGGTCTTCCAGATGCAGGTCTTCTACGAGCGCCTGATCATCTCGCGCTTCCGGCTGATCGCCCGTGCCTCTCGCGGGACCGTGCTCGAGGACCTCTGCAACCGGCTGACGACCGACGACGGGATTCACCACGGTGCCGGGATGGCCTACGAGAAGGTGCTGCTCCGGAACGCCGACAAGAAGACGAAACGCGCTCTCGTCGAGGCGGCGAACCGTCTGCTGCCGACCTTCGTGGAGCACGCGCTCTGGCGGCCCAAGGAGCGCGCGTTCATCGGCACCGCGATGCGCTCGCGCGACATCGAGAAGCTCAAGGAGGACATCGAGATCGGCGTCCGGCTGGCTGAGTCGCTCGGGCTCGACGTGAGCGGCGTGGAGCTCCCGATTCCCTAACGTGGCGGCGAAACCGATGGACGGCGCTGCCCTGGCGGCCAGGATCCGCGCCGACTTGCGCGACGAGATCGGAGAGCTCGGCGAGATCGGGCTCGCGACGATCCTCGTCGGCGACGATCCCGCCTCTCAGGTCTATATCCGGCTCAAGCACCAAGCGGCTCAGGAAGGGGGGATCAATGCGATCGACAAGCGCCTTCCTGCAGAGATGAGCCAGGAGGAGCTGGAGGGGCAGGTCGCGGAGTTGAACGAGGACGACTCGATCGACGGGATCCTCGTCCAGACGCCTCTGCCGCCGCACATCGACGAGGCGCACGTCATGCGGACGATCGATCCCACGAAGGACGTCGACGGCCTGCATCCCTTCAACGCTGGCCAGCTCTTTTTCGGGAGCCCGACGCTGGTTCCGGCCACTCCGCTCGGGATCATGCGCCTGCTCGAGGAGTACCGTGTCCCGGTCGCGGGGGCACGGGCGGTAGTCGTCGGGCGGAGCCTGATCGTCGGGCGGCCCGTGGCGATGCTGCTGCTTCACGAGAACGCGACGGTGACGATCTGCCACTCGCGGACCGCCGACCTCGCCGAGCAGACGCTCGCGGCCGACATCCTCGTCGTCGCCGTGGGCCAAGAGAACGTCGTCACCGGCGAGATGGTCAAACCCGGTGCCGCGGTCGTCGACGTCGGCATGAACCGCACCGAGGCTGGGCTCGTGGGCGATGTCGATCCAGGCGCCGGGGAGCGCGCGGCGTTCCTGACACCGGTTCCAGGCGGGGTCGGGCCGATGACGATCGCGATGCTGCTCCGCAACACGGTGCACGCCGCCCGCTACCGCCGCGGGCTTCTTGCCTTCCCCGGGGTTCGGCGCTAAGGCGGCGCTTGCGACGCCGACCAGAGAGGCCGGGCCGGCTCTGCCGGCGCGGCCGTCTAGCGCACCTTCTGGGAGGGAGAGAGAGCTTGCCGTCCAGCGGGATAGCGTCTAACCTTCGCGCCGCTTCACGTAGGTCGGCGGCTCGGTGCCCGGGCCGTCGTTGTTTGTTGCAGGAAGGGAGTACGTTTTGCCCAAGGGCACCGTCAAGTGGTTCTCGAACGAGAAGGGCTACGGCTTCATCGAGCGCGAAGGCGG
>WNGE01014677.1_pt1 | contig 14576 bp, 10 predicted proteins | sample 5400651 | NCBI WGS metagenome assembly WNGE01 (sample SAMN13153370, study PRJNA577476) | soil metagenome | isolation source: 60 cm soil or saprolite under grassland replicate 2 | place: USA:California | collected 2016-06-15 | reverse complement strand
GCGACCTCAACCTCAAGCATGAGCTGACGCTGGTCCCGCAGGGCGTCTCTTTCTGGGTCGGCTTCAACCTCAAGTCCGGCCCGTTCGCCGGCATCGAGCGCGGCCGAGCCGGGCGGCACGCCTTCAGCCAGGCGATCGACCGCTCGGCGCTGGTCGGCGCCGTGTGCAACCTGGAGACGGCGTGCACAGCGGCGACCGGCGGCCTGGTGAGCAAGGGCCTGCGGGGTTACCTCGGCGACGGAGCCGACCAGAACGTGCATTTCGACGCCGCGGCGGCGAAGGCCGAGTACACGAAGTGGGACCCGACCGGCGCGAGGGTCAAGGGCCTGACCTACACCTACGACACCAATCCCTTCAACAAGGCCGTCTGCGCCAATCTCGTCGCGCAGTGGAAGACGAACCTGGGCGTCGACGTCCGGTGCCTGGAGATGGACCGCAAGACGTTCTTCGACCAGCGCGACGGGAGGTGCGCCTATCCGCTGTTCCGCCAGAGCTGGGCGGCGGACTACGACCACCCCCAGGACTGGTTCGAGTACCTGTTCGTCACCGGAGCCGCCTCGTCAGGCTCCTGCTACTCGAACCCGCAGCTCGACAGGGCGGTTGCCAGGACGGAAGCCGCCTTGCCCGGCTCGGACGACACCGGCTACCACGACGCCGGCTCGATGCTCATCGCCGATGTCGCCTTCGGCGGTTTGCTCTACGGCGTGCAGGAGTACCTGGTGCATCCATATGTGAAGGGCGCCGGCGGGAGCGCGCTCTACGACAACTCCTGGACGAGCGTGCGCATCCTCGCGCACTAAGTCCAACTAGGCGACTGGAGCGGCCGTCCCCAGGATCTCGGGCGCCATCGTCGACGCGAAGGGTCCCTCCGGGTTGTCGATGAGCCAGACGTGGAGCATCTGCGGCGTGGTCTTGTTGGTACTGCCCCTTGGGCAGGATCCGCTCTTCTCGTTGCCGTCGTTGTCCACGCTATGGACGAACGCAACCGCGATGGCGGTGACATTGTCGAAGCAGATGTTGGCGTGCTGGTGCCATTCGGTGAGCGGGCCGCCGATCTGGGGGCCGTCCATGGCCCGGTTCGGCATGATGTACATGGCTCCGATCAGCACCGGGCCCTGCTTGCCGTTGTAGTAGATCAGCGACTGCACGTGCTGGGGATCGAGCACGTCGGATGGGACCATGTAGCTCCGGTTGACGTAGTGCACGATCTCCCCGTTCGGCGGCTCCATGGGCACGTATCCCGCGGCGATGGCGGCGCGGAGATGGGCGTACCTGGCGACCGCGTTTCGTGTGTCCACCATCAGCCGGGTCGCCGCCTCGAGCTCGGCCGCGGTGGGCTGACGGGTGACGCCGGTCGCGTGGTCGTGGGTGGCCGCGGCAGTCCTGGGCTGACCCAGCTCGCGGGACGCGGCCCAGCCCGCGATGTCGCCCGAGACGACGACCAGGACGAGGGCACCTCCGAGCAGGCCACGCCGCACCCAGAGCCCGTAAGGGAGCGCCGTGTAGGCCGCGCCGACGACCCCGACGACGACCAGCCCGATCCCTATCCCGAGCAGCACGTGGCCGGGGTTGCCGAGGTTGAAAATCCCCTCGCGGTGGGCCAGGGTGGGGTCCAGGGCGTGCAGGTAGGCGTCGATGGCGAGGCCGGCGAGAAGCGCCACCACCCCCAACAGGCCGGCCGACAGGAAGGCCGCCGTGCGCCTCATCCCGCCCCCCATTCAACCACTCCGACGAGCCCGAAATGTCATCGGAACTTGACTTCGGTGAACCAAACATCAACACTGAAGGTGGAGTAGCGGGGCCACCCGGGATTCCCTCAGGAATCCTTAAGGTGGCAAAGGTCCGTCGCCGGCGCACTCTCGCCCCGGTCATGCCGGGAAGAGGGCGATGGACTTTCGAGGGAGGCGAACCTCTACACGTGCGCACCCCTCGAGCCGTGTTTCGTAGGAGGTGGCATGACGCGAATCTCAGTCTTTCGTTCCCTCGCCGTGGCGCTGGGGGCGGTTTCGATGGTCGCGGCCTGTGGAGGGGGCACGACGGGCGGTGGCGAGAATCTCGCCGCCGACCAGACGCTCAACTTCCCATTGGTCGACGACGTAGGGAACCTCGACCCGGCGACGATGTCGGCGGCGGTCGACATCGACATCTTCCGCAACACCTACTCGGGCCTGTACAGGTTCGACGACCAGCTGAACGAGGTCCCGGACATTGCGGAAGGCCCACCGCAGGTCTCCTCGGACAACCTCACGTACACCTACAAGATCAAGCAGAACGTCAAGTTCTCCAATGGCGACCCGGTCAAGGCGGACGACTTCATCTTCAGCTGGAACCGAGCCGCCCGCATGCAGGGTGACTACTCGTCTCTCCTGGCGCCCGTCGCAGGCTATGACGATGTGGCCGCCGGCAAGGCGCACGACATGACCGGCCTCAAGAAGATCGACGACTACTCGTTCTCCGCCACGCTCAGCGCGCCAGCCGGTTACTGGTACACCGAGAACGCACTGTGGACGTTGTGGGTCGTCGACCAGAAGGTCATCAAGGGAGCCGGAAAAGAGGACTCGTCCGACTGGGCGAGCGTCCCCGAGACCTCAATCGGCACGGGCCAGTTCAAGATGACGGCTCGCACTCCCAAGCAATCGCTCGACTTCGGTCCGGTGCAGAACTGGTGGGGAGGCTCGACGGGCAACCTGACCAAGGTGCACATCGAGATCGTGGCCGACCAGAAGGCCCAGCTCACCAAGTACGAGTCGGGCGGCTACGGCCTGATCGGCTTCGGCGACCAAGGCCTGACCCCTGAAGACGTCATCCGCTACCAGAGCGACCCCAAGCTCAGCAAAGAGCTGCAGCTTCTCCCCGGTGGCCGGGCAACGTGGATCGGCTTCAACATGTGCGAGGGCGCCGGCAAGCCGGTCAAGACCTGCACCGCGGCCTTCCCGTTTGCAGGCGAAGCGGGCAAGCTGGGCCGCGAGGCCTTCAGCCTGGCCGTCGACCGGGACCAGCTCGTCGACATCGCGTGCTCGAAGGGCACGACGTGCATCAAGGCGACCGGAGGCATAATTCCCAAAGGCCTCAAGGGCTACATGGGCGACAACACCGACCCGTGGGCCAAGTTCGACGCCGCCAAGGCGAAGCAGCTCTACCAGCAGTGGGACCCGAACGGCTCCAAGGTCAAGGGTCTGATCTACACCTACAACTCGAACGCGGTAAACAAGGCCGTGTGCGACAACCTGGCCTCCCAGTGGAAGCAGAACCTGGGCGTCACGGTCCAGTGCGCATCGACCGACCGCGCGTCGTTCTTCAACGCACGCACCAAGTGCGCATTCCCGATCTTCCGACACAGCTGGAGCGCGGACTACGACCACCCCCAGGACTGGTTCGACTTCCTCTTCATCACGGACGCCGGATCCTCGGGGTCCTGCTACTCGAACCCGCAGCTGGACTCGATGGCGAAGGACGCCAACACCAAGGACCTGAGCCAGTCGCTCGACCAGTACAAGGCGATGGGCCAGATCCTGATCGACAACACGGTCGGCGGCGCCCTCTTCTACGGCAGGCAGCAGTACCTGGCCCACACATGGACCGTCGGCGGGGGCAAGAACGCCCTTTACGACTACTACTGGTCTGACGTAAAGATCCTTCAGCACTAAGTCGATAGGTATCGACCACAATTAGGGGGGTCCGCCCTCGGGGCGGACCCCCTTTCGTAAACCTCGTGAACAGGGAAGTGATTGGCGGATGAGAGGGACCCTCCTCTACATCGGACAGCGATTGGTGCTCATCGCGATCACCACCGTCCTCGTTTCCTCGGTCGTCTTCCTGCTTCTTCACCAGATCCCGGGCAACGCGTTCCTGAACGAGACGCGCCAGACCCCGCAGTCGCTGGCAGCCCAGCTGCATCACTACGGCCTCGACAAACCCCTGCCCCAGCAGTACACCGACTGGGTCACCGGAGTCCTCCACGGCAACCTCGGCGAGTCGCTCATCAACCGCGGCGTGAAGATCACGCCGCTGCTGCTCCGGGAGATGTCGGTCAGCGCCACGGTCGGCTTTTTCGCGCTCCTGGTGACGATCGGCCTGGGATTGCTGCTCGGCGTGATCGCAGCGCTGAGGCAGAACACGTGGGTCGACTACGTGGCGTCCAGCTCAGCCGTGGTCGGCTACAGCGTGCCGAACTTCGTCATTGCGATCCTCGCCCTCCTGATCTTCGGCCATTACTTCTACATCTGGACCGACGGCACGGTGTACTACAACGTGGGGTGGGGCGACTGGACGCAGATCCCCATTCCTGCGATCGCGCTCGGCTTGCCGTATGCCAGTTACGTGGCGCGCCTTACTCGTGCCAGCATGCTCGAGACCATCCGCACCGACTATGTGCGCACCGCCTGGGCCAAAGGCTTGAAACCACGCATCGTCGTCATGAGACATGCGCTCCGCAACGCACTGATCCCCGTGGTGACGATCCTGGGCCCGCTGACTACCGGGATCATCACGGGGTCGGTCGTGATCGAGAACATCTTTGGGATCCCCGGACTCGGCAAGGAGTTCGTGACCAGCATCCTCGCTCGCGACTACAACATCGTGATCGGGGTCTTCACCTTCTACGCGGCGCTCGTCGGTCTCGCCAACCTCGCGGTGGACGTGATCTATCCGGTCCTCGACCCGAGGATCCGCTACTGATGGCGCAGGCAGCGCCGGTTGCGCAGCCCGACGTCGAGCTGGCGACCTATGAGGTCCCCGAGCAGACGACCCTGCTCGCCGACGCGTGGCGCAGGATCCGCCGCAACCGGCTGGCGCTGGTCGGAGGGGCCATCATCGCCCTGCTCTTCGTGGTTGCCATAATCTCGATCTTCTGGACGCCCTATCCCACCTGGCTGCAGGCCGTGGGCCCGACCTACCAGCCTCCGTCACCCAAGCACCCTCTCGGGCTCGACCAGGCCGGACGCGACATCCTGAGCCGCATCATGGGCGGCGCTCTGATCACGGTCGAGGTGGGCATCGGCAGCGCGCTGATCGTCAGCCTCCTGGGCATCCCACTCGGCCTGCTCGCCGGCTTCTACCGTGGCCGGGTCGACACGGTCGTCTCTTTCTTCATCAACATCTGGTACGGCATCCCCGACCTGCTGGTCGCGCTGATCCTGGTCTTCGTGCTCTCCGACGCCCTCCACCTCATCCCGCGAGGCGTATTCGTCATCATCGTCGCGTTCTCACTCACGCGATGGATGGACGTCGCCCGCCTGGTGCGGGGGCAGGGGCTGGCGCTCCGGGAGCGCGAGTTCGTCGAGGCGGCGCGCATGGCGGGCGCGCGTGACTTCGCGCTGCTGCTTCGCCACATCTTTCCGAACGCGCTCGGCCCGATCATCGTCCAGGCGACGTTTGCGATTCCCGCCGCCGTGCTCTTCGAGGCCTTCTTGAGCTTTCTCGGCCTCGGCCTTCCCCCGCCCACCCCTTCCTGGGGCGCCATGGCGGCCGACGGCTACCACGCCATGGACTTCGCACCGCACATCGTGCTCGCGCCGACCATCGCCCTGTCGGTCACCCTGATGGCCTTCAACTGGGTGGGCGACGGCCTTCGGGACGCATTCGATCCCCGGATGAGGCGTTAGCTCTGGCCTCCCTCCTGCGGGTACAGGACCTCCGGGTGCAGTTCGAGGTGCCCGGGGCCACGGTGACCGCTGTCGACGGGGTCAACTTCGAGGTCGACCGCGGCGAGATCGTCGGCATCGTGGGCGAGTCGGGCTCGGGCAAGACCATGACCGCGCTGTCGGTGCTCCGGCTGATCCCGGAGCCGTGGAAGATCACGAGTGGGCGGATCCTGTACGGCGAGAAGGACGTCGTCCAGATGACCGACGAAGAGATCCGTGAGTTCCGCGGCAACGAGGTCGCGATGATCTTCCAGGACCCGATGACCTCGCTCAACCCGGTGCTGCGAGTCGGATTCCAGGTCGAAGAGGCGATGGCCGCACACAGCCGGTTCACCGGCAAGCAGGCGCATGACCGCGTCGTGCCGCTGCTCCAGCGCGTGCGCATCCCGGCGGCCAAAGACCGCGTCAGGGACTTTCCGCATCAATTCTCGGGCGGCATGCGTCAGCGCGGGATGATCGCGATGGGCGTCTCCAACGAGCCTTCGCTCCTCATCGCCGACGAGCCGACCACGGCCCTGGACGTGACCGTCCAGGCATCCATCATCGAGCTGCTTCGCGACATCAGCCGCGAGCTGCGCGCGGCGGTGATCCTGATCACCCACAACATGGCGCTGGTCGCGAGCCTGTGCAACCGCGTCATCGTGATGTACGCCGGGCGCGTCGTCGAGGAAGGTCCGACGCGGGCCATCTTCAAGAACCCGCAGCATCCGTACACCTGGTCGCTCCTGCGGAGCATGCCGCGCGTCGACGAGGTCGAGAAGGAGAGGCTCATCTCGATCAAAGGCCTTCCACCCGACCTCGGCAGGATGCCTCCCGGATGCAAGTTCCACCCGCGGTGCAAGTTCCGCATCGACCGCTGCCTCACCGAAGAGCCGCCGCTGGGCGAGGTCGACCCTGGACAGCAAGCACGCTGCTGGGTGCTGATGAAGCATGTGCAGAACCCGGAAGCCGAAGCCCTGAGATGAGCACGCAGACGGCCGTCACGCCGACGACCGACCCGACGCAGCAGTCGGCGCTGGTCCGCGTCGAGAACCTGGTCAAGCACTTCCCCGTCGCCGGCGGCCTGTTCGGGCGAGCGGTCGTCCACGCGGTGGACGGCGTGGACCTCGCCATCCAGCCGGGCGAGACCCTCGGCCTCGTCGGGGAGTCGGGCTGCGGCAAATCGACGCTGGGGCGGGTGATCGTCCGCCTGCTGCCGGCCACCTCCGGGAGCGTTTACTTCAAAGGCACCGACCTGACCAAACTCCGTGGGGAGAAGCTGCGACGGACCCGGCAGGAGATCCAGATGATCTTCCAGGACCCGTACGCGTCGCTGAACCCCCGGATGACGGTTGGCGACATCGTCTCCGAGCCGCTGCGCAACTTCGGCGTGGCCCGCGGCCGCAAGGCCGAGAAGAGGGTGCAGGAGATGATGCGTGTGGTCGGGCTGAACCCCAACTTCGTCAACCGCTATCCGCACGAGTTCTCGGGGGGCCAGCGCCAGCGCATCGGCATCGCCCGCTCGCTCGTGCTCGACCCGACGTTCATCGTCGCCGACGAGCCCGTCTCCGCCCTCGACGTGTCCATCCAGGCGCAGATCGTCAACCTGATGGAAGATCTGCAGGCAAAGTTCAACCTGACTTTCCTCTTCATCGCGCACGACCTCTCCGTGGTCCGCCACATCAGCGACCGGATTGCCGTCATGTACCTGGGCAAGATCGTCGAGATCGCGCCCAGCGATGCCATCCGCGACAAGCCGCTCCACCCCTACACGAAGGTCCTCGAGAGCTCCGTACCCGTGCCCGACCCCGACCTCGAGGCGGCGCGCAGGCCGATCCTGCTCAAGGGAGAGATCCCGTCCCCGGTGAACCCTCCGTCGGCGTGCCGGTTCCACACGCGCTGCCCGATCGCGCAGCAGATCTGCTCCGAGGTCGAGCCGCCGTTGGAGATGAAGGAGAACGGGCGACCGGACCTGCCGCTCGCACTGGAGCGGGTCTTCTACGTCGGGCAGCCGGTGGCCGCGGTCGTGGCCGAGACGGAGGCTGCCGCCGTCGACGCGGCCGCCCTGGTGGCCGTCGACTACGACGAGGCGCCGCCGGTCGTCGACCCGACGAAGGCATCCGCCGCCGGCGCCCCGCTCGTGCTCGACGAGGATGAGCGGGCCGACGAAGAGGACGCGTCGATCCATGGAGGATCCACCGCCGCCGAGGAGAGCGATGCGGCGCGGCCGCGAAACGTGAGCAGCGTGGTCAACATGACGCGTGGCGAGACCGACCGGGCGCTCGAACAGTCGGAGGTCGTGATCAGGGCGAGCTACGACATCGCCGGCGCGCACCACTCGTTCCTGGAGCCTCATGTCGCGGTCGTGCGGCCCGAGCCGGAGGGCGGGTTGACCATCTGGTCGCCCACCCAGGGCCCGTTCGTGGTCCGTGACGACATCGCGAGCCTGACCGGTCTCGCGCCGCACCGAGTCCGCGTCATTCCGATGCCGGTCGGTGGCGGATTCGGAGGCAAGATCGAGCTCCTCGAGCCGCTGCTCGCCCTGATCGCGATGCACGTCCGGCGGCCGGTCCGGCTCGCGCTGGGAAGGTCGCAGGAATTCGTGCTGGGCCACCCGGCGCCGGCGGCACACTTCGATATCGAGCTCGGCGCCAGGCGCGACGGCACGCTGCTCGCGCTGCGCACCCGTTTCCAGTTCGACAACGGCGCCACGGCGGGATGGCACGGCGGCCTGACGGCGGGCTTCCTCGGTGGGACGTACCGGATCCCGAACTTCGACCTTCAGGGGTTCGAGGTGTCGACGAACAAGACTCCAGTGGACGCGTACCGCGCTCCCGGTGCGACGCAGGCGTACTTCGCCCTCGAGAGCGCCCTGGACGAGCTCGCGGTCCAGATCGACATGGATCCCATCGAGCTCCGCCTGCGCAACGTCTCGCGCGAGGGCGACCCGACAGCTGATGGACGCACATGGCCGCAGGTGGCGTCGGTTGAGGTCCTCGAGCGGGCGAAGCGCCACCCTCTCTACACGGCGCCCGCCGGCGACGGTGAGGCGGTGGGCATCGCCCTCGGGTCGTGGGGCGGCGCGCGCACGCCGTCGGCGGCCGGCTGTCGCGTCGAGCCCGACGGGACGGTCTCGATCACCGTCGGCTCGCCGGACATCAGCGGCACCGCGACCGGGCTCGCCATGATCGCGGCCGAGGCTTTCGGCGTCAGCCCGGACATGGTCCACGTCGAGGTGGCGGACACCGCGACGGCCCCGTTCAGCGCCACCTCGAGCGGAAGCCAGGTGACCTACAGCGTCGGCGGCGCGGTCTACGAAGCCGCTGCGGAGGCGCGCCGCCAGCTGCTCGAGATCGCAACCGAGGAGCTGGAAGCTGCGCCCGAGGACCTCGACATCGTCGACGGCCGGGTCGCCGTCAAGGGCTCGCCGAACCGCTCGATCGAGATCACGAGGCTGGTCAGCCTGGGACGCGAGTTCATGGGCAGGTACCGACCCATCCAGGCCACGGGTCGATCCGCCGTGCAGGCGGCCTCGCCGATGTTCACGGTGCACATCGCGCGGGTGAAGGCCGACGCCGAGACGGGCGCCTACCGGCTGACCGGATTCGCCGCGATCCAGGACGTCGGTCGGGCCATCAACCCACCCGAGGTCGAGGCTCAGATCCACGGCGGCGCCGTCCAGGCGCTCGGCCGCGCCCTGGGCGAGGAGCTCGTCTACGACTCTGACGGCCAGCTTCGCTCGGCGTCGTTCCTGGACTACGAGGTTCCCGCCGCGGACCAGGTCCCGGCGATCGACGTCACGCTGGTCGAGATGCCGTCGCCCGTGGGACCGCTCGGCGCCAAGGGCGTCGGCGAGCCACCGGCCATCCCCGGCACCGCCGCGCTCGCGAACGCCGTCTCGCGCGCGACCGGAACGCGCGTCCGCAGGGCGCCAATCGACCGCTGGCAGCTGGTGAGGACCGCTCACGACGGACGGTAGCCTCCGCGGCTACGTGGCGCGGATCTTGCCTGACCGGCCCACGATCCTGGTCAGCAACCGAGGCCCGCACGACCCGCGCGAGGACGGCACGTTCCGGCGCGGCGCGGGTGGCGTGATCACGGGCCTGTTGACGCTGGCGGAGGCGACCGGGGCCAACTGGGTCGCGTGCGCCCGCACCGACGCCGAACGCCGGCTCGCCGAGCAATCGCCTTCCGGCCTGACCGTGCCCCTGCGCCAGGCCACCGGCCGCCTCTACTACGCCACTCCGACGCGCGAGCAGTACGAGATGTACTACGCCGTGATCTCCAACCCGGTGCTGTGGTTCATCCAGCATTACCTCTGGGACCTCGGCACGGAGCCGGTCATCGACGCCCACGTGCATCGCGCGTGGGCCGAGGGCTACGTGAAGGTGAACGAGCAGATGGCCGCCAGGGTTCTCGAGCTGGCTCGAGCCGCGTCCCATCCTCCTCTCGTCCTGGTGCACGATTACCAGCTCTACCTGGTGCCGCGGATCGTGCGCAAGGCCATGCCCGAGGCCTTGATCCAGCACTTCATCCACGTGCCGTGGCCGACCGCCCAGTACTGGAAGGTACTGCCCAAGCACATGCGCGACCCGATCCTCGAAGGCCTCCTCGGATGCGATGTGATCGGGTTCCAGACCAGTCTCGACGTCCGCAACTTCCTGCTCACATGCGAGGAGATCCTCGGCCTGCACGTCGACGATCGGGAGCGGGCTGTGGTTTCAGGCGGACGCGTCGTCTACGCTCGCCACTACCCGATCTCGATCGACGTCGGCTCGACGATGAGGCTGGCGGCTTCGCGGGGAGTCAAGCGCCAGGAGCATGAGATTGCCGGCTGGCGTCCACCGCTGCTCATCGTGCGCATCGACCGGACCGACCTGTCCAAGAACATCGTGCGCGGGTTCATCGCTTACGAGAAGATGCTGCGGTATCACCCCGAGCTGCGGGGACAGGTGCAGTTCTGGGCCTTCCTCCAGCCTTCGCGCCAGGATGTGGCCGTGTACGTTCGCTACCTGCGCCAGATCCGGCAGACCGCGGCGCGGATCAACAGCGAGCTCGCCACCCCCGAGTGGCAGCCCATCCGGCTCGAGATCGGCGAGAGCGAGCGCAAGGCCGTCGCCGCCATGAAGAACTTCGACGTCTTGCTCGTCAACCCCGTTTACGACGGGCTGAACCTGGTCGCCAAAGAAGGCGCGCTGGTCAACATGAAGGATGGAGTGATCGTGCTCTCCGAGAACGCCGGCGCCCACGAGGAGCTGCGAGGGGCGGTGCTCTCGGTCAATCCGTTCGACGTCGAGGCAACGGCCGCCGCGCTGCACGCGGGATTGACGATGGCGCGTGCGGATCGACACCGAATGAACGAGCAAGCACGAGAGGTCGTGCGCATGAACGACATCGCCCGTTGGATCAGCAACCAGGTGCAGGACCTGCGGGATCTCGCACCGCAAGCGCCATATACCGAGCCTCTGGCTCGGACTTCCCCGTAAAGGGGAGAGTCAGCCTGCCTGTTTAGCCCACTCGAGGATCTCTTGCAGGACCGCCGTCGCGCCGGCCGGCCCGGCGACGACGAGGTCGCAGTTTTCGAACAGGTTGGGCGGCGCCTCGGGCGACCACACACCCACGCACCAGTGCGGGACGTCCATCTGGGAGACGTACTCGAACATCGAGCGGTCGTTCTCGTCGTCACCGAAGCAGACGACCCCACCTGGATCCTCGCCCGGGAGCAGGGCCGCCAGCGCGCTCCCCTTCCCCGCCTTGGGAGCGTGGACCTCGATCACCTTGCGTCCGAGCGCGGGCTCGAGCCGGGCGCCGTCCAGGAGCGGCTGCAGCAGGGTGAGCATCTGCCCCCCCGTCATGTCGGTGTTGCGGAAGTGGATGGCTGTGCTGGCCGGCTTCACCTCGATCCAGGAACCGGGAATGCCCTGCAGCAGCCTGCCGGCCTCGCCGTTGAATCGATCGAGCGCCTCCTTCTGCGCGTGGCGAGGGATCGCCAGCCCGCTGTCGCCGATGAGGCGCACCCCGGAGATCGGCACGAGCGTCTCCAGCTGTGCGGGCGGCCGGCTGCTGAGCACGATCACGTCGGCGAGGAGAGTCACCAGCTCGCTGAGCGCCGCCAGCGCTTCCGGCTGCGCACTCGCTCCCGCCGGGTCCTGGACGATCTCGGCGAGGGTGCCGTCGAAGTCGGTGACCAGGATGACCTCATCCGGCCGGACGAGGGCGAGAGCCGACTCCTTCCAGGCGTGGGTGACCTGATCGGCTTCCTGAATCATCCCTCGTTGTAGAAACGCGGCCTGTGCCGCTCGATCACCGATTTCAGTTCAGGACGAGTTGGCAAAACGCCAAAACCATGCCCCCCGCCGTTAACCAGGCGCGAGGCGCAGAACAGATCCGCGGCGTCCGGATCGCCGTGGCGCAGCATGAGCGAGGCCTGCCAGGCGACGGCCATCCGCGCGACCACGGCCCGCGCTCGCGATTCGAGCTCGCCCGAGTTCGCGATCTCCTTCTTGATCTCGTCGACCGCGCACTCCAGTCGAGGATCGCGCACAGAGCTCACCTCTCCAAAGTACGCGCTCAGCGAATCCGGCTCCCGCTGCATAGCGCGCAACACGTCGAGCGCGTTGACGTTGCCGGAACCTTCCCAGATCGAGTTGAGCGGCGCCTCCCGGTACAGGCGCGGCAGGATCGACTCTTCGACGTAGCCATTTCCTCCGTGGCACTCGAGCGCCTCGGCGACGACCGCGATGGCGCGCTTGCAGGTCCAGAACTTGGCGATCGCGACTCCGATCCTGCGCAAGGCGGCCTCCGCGGGATCGCCGGCGCGGTCGAAGGCGCCGGCGAGGCGCATCATCAGGATCGTCGTCGCCTCGGACTCGATCGCCAGGTCGGCGAGCACGTTCACCATCAGCGGCTGCTCGCTGAGCAGCCTGCCGAACGCGCTCCGGTGTGCGGTGTGATGCGTGGCCTGGGCGACCGCCTGGCGCATCAGTGACGCCGAGCCGATGATGCAGTCCAGTCGCGTGTGGTTGACCATCTCGATGATGGTCCGCACCCCTCTTCCCTCTTCTCCGACCCTCACCGCCCACGCCGCGTCGAAAGCCACTTCGGCGGACGCGTTGGAGCGGTTGCCCAGCTTGTCTTTCAGCCGCTCGATTCGAAAACTGTTGCGCGTCCCGTCCGGGAGCACGCGCGGAAGCAGGAAGCACGTGAGGCCGCCCGGCGCCTGCGCCAGGACTAGGAACGCGTCGCACATCGGGGCCGAGCAGAACCATTTCTGGCCGGTGAGCAGGTGCTCGCCGCCGGATCCGGCCGGCTCGGCTCGGGTTGTGTTGGCGCGCACGTCAGACCCGCCCTGCCGCTCGGTCATCGCCATCCCGAAGAGCACGCCCTTCTTGGCCGCTGCGGGGCGCAGGCCGAAGTCGTACTCCAGCGCGGTCATCAGCGGTTCCCACTGCTCGGCGACGCTCGGTTCTTTGCGCAGCGTGGGCACGGCGGCGTAGGTCATCGAGACCGGGCATCCGTGTCCCCCTTCGACCTGCGACCAGAGGTAGAAGGCTGCGGCGCGCGCCGCGTGGGCGCCAGGGCGCGGCTCGCGCCACGGCAGCGAGTGCAGCCCGTGACCGATCGCCACCTTCATCAGCTCGTGCCAGGCGGGATGGAACTCGACCTCGTCGATGCGCTCGCCGAAGCGGTCGTGGGTCCGCAGCTGCGGCGGGTTGGCGTTGGCCTGGAAGCCCCAATCGATCGCTCGCTGCGTGCCGGCGAGCGCTCCGAGCTCGGAGACCAGGTCGTGTGCCCACGCCGCACCCTCCCGCTCCAACGACTCGCGCAGCGGCACGTCGGAGGCGAACAGGTTGTAGTCGACCAGGGGCGGCGGCTGGTTGCTACTCATTGAGCTCCGCGATCAGGCGAAGCTGCTCTTTCCGCACTTCCTTGTCCGGCATCACCGGCCAGACGATGAGCGTGTCCACCCCGGCGTCGCGGAAGTCGCGCAGCTTCGCCTTTACGCGGTCGCGAGGACCGTTCCAGGTCGTCGGAGATCATCACGTTGACCGACGGGCAGATCCGGAAGTCGTCGAGCGAGCGGCCCGCGCGCGCTGCTCCCTCCTCCAGCGGCACGCGAAGCGCCTGCGTGTGCTCGGGGGAGAAGAAGACCGGAAGCCATCCGTCTGCGATCTCGCCCGCGAGGGCGACGTTCTTCGGGCCAAGGACCGCGAGGTAGATCGGGACCTGGTGCTGGACGGGCCGGATCGTGAGCTTGAGCGCCTTGCCTGGACCGTCGGGCAGCGGCAGCTCGAGCGTCTCGCCGTGGTACTCGATCTTCTGATGGGCGAGCGCGAGCCGGAGCACCGCGACGTACTCACGCGTCCGCTGCAGCTGCCGCGCAAACCTCACGCCGTGAAAGCCCTCTGAGACCTGGGGTCCCGACGTGCCGAGCCCGAGCAGCATGCGGCCGCCCGAGAGGTTGTCGATCGTCGCGGCCGTCATCGCCGTCATCGCCGCGCTGCGCGCGGGGATCTGGAAGATGCCCGCGCCGAGCTTGATCTTGCTGGTCCCGGCCGCGAGCCACGCGAGCACCGTCGCCGCATCGGACCCGTAGGCTTCGGCCGCCCACACGGAGTCATAGCCGAGCGATTCGGCGGTCTGGGCGAGGTCGAGCTGGTCGGCGAACTCGATGCCGAGGCCCCAGTAGCCGACCGACACTCCCAGCTTCACAGGGATGAGCATAGGGGCGCTCCCCATCCGGCCCGGGCGCTTCGCGCCGGGGCCACCTTCCCCCGGCTAGCGGGGAAGGAGAGTCTGGTAGAGCAAGAAGACGTTCAGGCTGATGATGAGCGTCGCCACCGCGTAAGCCGCGTAGTTGGTGTACCTGCTGTTGGCCAGGTTACCCATCAGCTTCTTGTCGCGCGTGAACATGATCAGCGGGATCAGCGCAAACGGGATCCCGAACGAAAGGAA
>WNGE01005639.1_pt1 | contig 14576 bp, 7 predicted proteins | sample 5400651 | NCBI WGS metagenome assembly WNGE01 (sample SAMN13153370, study PRJNA577476) | soil metagenome | isolation source: 60 cm soil or saprolite under grassland replicate 2 | place: USA:California | collected 2016-06-15 | reverse complement strand
CGGCGGCGCCCAGCTCGGTCACGGCCGCCGCCGCCACGCGGCGCTCCTCTGGTGGCGCTTCTCCCCGCTCGAGCCAGCGGCGCGCGAGGTTCTCCAGATCGCCGGCGACCTGCGCGAGGCCCTGCGCCCCGAAGCTCGCCGCCGTTCCGGTGAGCGAGTGCGCGGCCCGGTACAGTGTTTCGGCGTCGGCGGCCAGGAAGGCCTGCTCCAGCCGTCCCAGCGCCGCTCGCATCGTGTCCACGCGCTGGTCGAGGCCCGCTGCGAATTCCGCGCGGACCTGGGCGAGGGGATCGGGGCTGGTCACGGGCAGAACTCGCGGATCTGGCGCGCCAGATCCGGCGGCTGGAACGGCTTGAAGACCACGCCGGCGGCCCCCGTTTCGGCGACGCGACGCTGGTCCAGGTCCCGCCGGGCCGTCAGCAGCACGATCGGCACCGCGGCCGTCGCCGCGTCGGCCTTCAGTCGCCGGCACACCTCACATCGGGCGGCGCGCTGCGGGCGAGCTCGATCCCGGCGGCGCCCGAGCCCGCGGTGGCGACTTCCCAGCCGCTCGTGAACTCAAGCGTCCGCTGGATCAAGCGCACCAAGTCGCGGTCGTCGTCGATGATCAGGGCGCGGAACGGGCCGGCCATAGGGTCCTGGCTGGGCGAGGAATTGCCACCAATATTAGCTCCGCGCGACACAATATCGGGCCGAATGGCACCAAGAATCTACATCCTCGACGACGATCTCGTGTACGCCAAGCTCCTGGCGGCCAACCTGGCGCCCGCGGGACGGGTGCGCACCCAGGTGTTCGACCGCGCCGATACCCTGCTGGCGCGCCACGCCGAGGAGCCGGCCGACGCGGTGATCACCGACCTCGTGATGCCGGACCTCAACGGCGTCGAAGTGACGCGCCGGCTGCGAACCACCGACCGGCACCTGCCCATCTTCGTCCTCACGGGGCACGCCGACATCGGGTCGGCCGTCGAGGCCCTCAAGGCCGGCGCGACCGAATACCTGACCAAGCCGGTGAACATCGACGAGCTGACCACGCTGCTGACGCGCGCGCTCGCCGACCGGCCGCTGCTCGAGGAGGGCGCGTCGCTCGAGCAGGCCCGCGGCGAGCAGTTCTCCGTGCGCGCGATCCTCGGCGCGCATCCGAACGTCGAGGCGGTGCGCGACTTCGTGCGCAAGATGGCCGCCATCCCGCGTCCCACCATCCTGTTGCTCGGAGAAAGCGGCACGGGCAAGAACCTCGTCGCCCGCGCCATCCACTACTCGAGCCCCCACTCCGCCGGACGGTTCGTCGAAATCAACTGCTCGGCGCTCCCCGCGACCCTGCTCGAGGCCGAGCTGTTCGGGTACAAGAAAGGCGCGTTTACGGATGCGCGCGAGGCGAAACGGGGCTTGATCGAGGTGGCCGACGGGGGCACCCTGTTTCTCGACGAGGTCGCCGAGCTCGGCCTCGAGCTGCAGGCGAAGCTCCTCAATGTCCTCGAGAGCCGGCGGTTCCGCCGGCTGGGCGGTACCGAGGAGCTCGAAGTGGCGCTGCGGCTCGTGACCGCCACGAACCGCGACCTGGAGCAGCTCGTGCAGGCGGGCCGCTTCCGATCGGACCTGTTCTATCGGATCAGCGTCGCCAGCGTGACGCTCCCACCCCTGCGTGACATCAAGAGCGACATCCACCTCCTCGCCGACCATTTCCGCGAGGCGTTCAACCGCGAGTTCAAGAAGCGCGTCGAATCGATCGAGCCGGCGGCGCTGAAAGCGCTCCAGGCGTGGCGCTGGCCCGGGAACGTGCGCGAGCTGCGCAACGTGATGGAGCGTGCCATGATCTTCACCGAGGGCTCCACCTTGACGCGCGCCGACCTGCCACCCCTCGGCCAGCGCGGCACGGGGCCGAGCGCTACCCTCCGGGCAACGACGTTTCACATGCCGAAGGGTCTGACCCTGGTCGAGGCGGAGCGGGAATACATTCGCTTTACCCTCGAAGCGATGGACGGCAACGTGCAGCGCGCCGCCGAGCTGCTGGGCATCTCGCGCAAGAACCTATGGGAGAAGCGCAAGAAGTACGGACTGCTCCAAACGGGCTCCGAAACGAGCGGTCCTGCATGATACTGTTTCGGTTACCAAGCGGTAACGGAGCTGCTTGAGCTCGCCCTGCCTGGCCTCGTAACTGTTTACACTAATGTTAGTTGCACTTGAGGACGGTAGGCACGTGGCTTGCGGTCGTCTCGAAGTGATGAAGACCCGTCTCCTGTCCCGTGCCGGCATTGCTCTCGCCTGCTTCGGCGTCGGGGCATCCGTGTGCCCTGTCGCCGCGCAAACGATCAACTCGGCGGCCAACCAGACCTTTGCGGTGTGGCGGAGTCCCACGGCCATGAGCACGATCACCATCACCGACGCCGGGACGCCGACCATTACTGCGGCGAACGACATCCGGATTCGCATTCCAGCGTCGTTCAACATGACTTGGAACACGGCGCTCACCACGGCCACGATTGGGGGGGCTGCGGCGAGCAAACTCTCGGCCACCGTGACCTATGAGGACGGAGGGAAGACCCTCGTCCTGAACGTGACGACCAACTTCGCAGGTGGTGACAAGATCACCGTGTCGGGGCTCGAGTTCATGAACTTCACGGCGGCCTCGCCGGCGGACCGCCTGGAGCTCGTCGTGTCTGGGCCCGGCGGAAGCACGGCCGACACCGATGGAAAGACCATCACGATCGTGGCACCCACGATTTCCTCCGCCGCGAACCAGACGTTCACGGCGGGTGACCCGCCCGTGAACATGAGCACCATCACCGTCACCGACCCCTCGGTCCCGAGCATCAATGCGGCGAACGACATCCGGATTCGCATTCCCCCGTCGTTCAACATGACCTGGAACACCGCGCTCACGACGGCGACGATTGGGGGCGGGGCGGCGAGCAAGGTCTCGACCAGCGTAAGCTATGAGGACGGCGGGAAGACCCTCGTCTTGAACGTAACGACCAACTTCGCGGGCGGCGACAAAATAACCGTCTTCGGGCTGGAGTTCGGCAACTTTACGTCCACTTCAGCGGCGGATAACCTGGAGCTGGTTGTATCGGGACCAGGAGGCGCGACGGCGGACCTCGATAACCGTACGATCGCCGTCGTGGCGCCGACGATCTCTTCTGCGGCGAATCAGACGTTCGTCGTCGGGCAGGCTGCGACGAGCATCAGCGCCATCACGATCACCGATGCCACGCCGTCGACCATCACGGCGGCGACCGACATCCGCATTCGGATCCCCTTGGCGTTGAACTTGTCCTGGAACACCTCCATCACTGCAGCCACAATCACCTGGCTATCGGGCGGGGGGAGCAAGGTCTCGAGCACCGTGAGCTACGAGGACGGAGGGAAGACTCTGGTCCTCAACGCGACGGCCAACTTTGGGAACGGCAATCGGTTCATCGTGTCCGGGCTGCAGTTCACGAATTTCACTGCTGCCTCCGCCGCGGACCGTCTCCAACTGGTGGTTTCGGGCGCGGGCGGCGGCACGGCGGCGAGCGACGACAAGACCATCACCATCTTGGGCTATGGCGTGTCCGTGTCGCCGCATACCACCTCAGCAAGCCAGCTACCGAGCAACGGGACGAACTACACCGTCGGATTCACGGTTGAGAACACCGGAGGTGTCACGGACAGCTATGAACTCTTAACAAAGAAGCGTCCCGGCACGGTGATCACGACGGTGTCCATCACGGGGAGCGGGGTGACGCAGGGCTTGAACCCGGACAGCGCGCGGCTGTCCAGTCTCGCGGCGAGCGCCTCCGTCGCCGTCTCCGTCACCTACAGTGTCGGGAACGTGGCCGCCGGGTCCAAGGACACCCTGATCATGACCGCCCGCTCCGTGGGCAGCTCCGCCCAGAAGGACAGCGGCCAGCTGCAGCTCACCGCGGTGCGGCCGAACCTGACCCTCTCCAAGGGCGTGAGTCCCTCGGGCCCGCAACCTCCCGGGACGGACCTGACCTTCACGATCACGCTCACGAACACCGGCACGAGCAACGCTACCAGCGCCGAGGTCGTGGACACGCTGCGCCCGACGGTGCAGTTCAAGGTCGGCAGCGTGTCCACCAGCTTGCCCGCGGGCATCTCGTTCGTCGTCGAGTACTCGAACGACGGCGGTGCGACCTGGACCTACGTCCCGGCCAGCGGCGCTTGCAGTGCGCCCGCGGCCTACGACCGCTGCGTGACGGGCGTACGGTGGCGGCTGCTCAACTCCCTCAGCGCGACCCCTCCCGACAACAGCGGCACGGTCTCCCTCGTCGCCAGCATTCGCTGAGAAGCGCCGGGCCGCATTGTGTTACCGGCAGCGTTACCAAACGGTAACCTGACCGATCTCGCATCGACGACATCAGTTCTCGTAACACTCTTATTACAACTACTTAGCACGCCTCTCCAATTGGCATGGGACCTGCTTTGCCATGCCGGCAGGAAAGGAGTGTCGTGCTCAAATGGTCCTACGCTGCCCCCGTTGTCTGGAGCTGAGGTTTTTCGGCCGCACCCAGGTGCTGGGTGAGCTGGTGGTGTGTCCCCGGTGCGAGGCGGTGTTCGGCTGGCAGGATGCGGCCGGCCTGGCGTCGCCGTCGGGAGCCCTCGCGCCGAAGTCCGCAGATGGCAGCGGCCGCGAGCCGGACCCGAGCGCGTGACACCGATGACGCAGACCATGCACAGGACGCAGACGACTCACACGAACCCGAAGGAGCGAGCGATGAAACAGTTGCGACTGATCCTGCTGGTGACCCTAGCCACGGTGCTGGTGCCGGTGGTGGGCGCCGCTCAGGGCCAGCAGCCCAAGGCGCTGGTGATCACGGCGCACAACGTCACCGCGGCCGCGCAGGCGGAGCGCGGTGCCAAGGCGACGGCGAAGCCGGGCGACGAGATCCGCTACACGCTCGTCTTCACGAACGTCACGGCCGCCCCGGTCAAGAACGTCCAGTTCGTCGACCCGATCCCGAGCGGGCTCGTGTACGTGCTCGGCTCGGCGTCGTCCGCACAACCCGCACGGATCGAGTACTCGATCGACGGCGGCAAGAGCTACTCGGTCCAGCCGATGATCGAGGCGGTCGAAAACGGTCAGACGGTGCAGCATCCGGCGCCGCGCGAGAGGTACACGCACGTGCGCTGGACGGTGGTCGGCTCTGTGGCACCCGGAGCGCAGGTGACCGCGGAGTTGCGTGCCCAAGTGAATGCAGCGCCCGGCGAGGCGAAGTAGAGCATCCGGGCAGTCGGTTTCAATACCCTAAGGAAGGAGTGAGCGATGTCGAAGTACATGCAGTGGACCTGGAGCCTCGCCCTCGCCGTGATGACGCTCGTCGTCGTCGCCGCGGGTGTGCAGGCGCAGACGCCGGAAGGCACGGTCATCACGAATACGGCGACCGCGACCTACACCGACGCCAACGGCAATTCCTACACGCCCGTCACGGGCTCGGTCTCGGTGACCGTCGGCTTCACGGCCGGCGTGACCGTGACCGCCAACACGCCGTCCCCGACGCCCGCGTCCCCCAGTACGGCGGACACGTTGAGCTTCAGCGTGGCGAACTCGGGCAACGGCACGGATAGCGTCGCGATCTCCGAGAACATCTCCGTGTCGGGGGTGATCACGGTGACCGGGTACCGCTATTCGTCCACCACCTATGCCTCGCTGGCGCTGTTGAACGCGGCGCTCGCGGGCACGGCCGTCACCCAGGGCGGCTCGATCACGATCAAGGTCGTATACGACGTGGCGAGCAACAAGGGTGGCGTGAACACCGTCTACACCTTGACGGCCGCCTCGCGGCGGACGCCGGCCACCACGGACAGCAAGACCAGCAGCATCACGCCCGCGCAGACCTACGCGGTGTCCGTGACCCCGCACGGGGGCCAGAGCCTGCAGCGGCTCCCCGGCAACGCCTACTCGTTCAGCTTCACCGTGCAGAACAACGGCAACGGGTCCGACAACTTCGATCTCTTGGGGTCGAGCCCGGGGTCGGCGGTGATCACGATCGTATCGGTCAACGGCGTGTCCGGCGACAGCACGCGCATCACGCTGGCGGCCGGGGCGTCGCAGTCGATCGCGGTCCTGTACAACGTGGCGACCGTCGCGGCCGGCTCGACCGACACCCTGGACTTGAATGGGCGTTCGGTGGGGCAGCCGGCTACGTCCGATCAGGGGTTCCTCGACCTGACGGTCGTGAAGCCGAACTTGACGCTCACCAAGGCCGCGTACCTCGATGACGGGGTGACGTTGGTCTCGGGCACCGTGGTCCCCGGGCAGGTCATCCGGTACCGGGTCACGGTCACGAACAACGGGTCCACCTCCGCGTCGAGCGTGCAGGTGACCGATGCCCTCCCGGCGCAGGTGACGTACGTCTCGACGAGCTCGAGCACCGGGTGGAGCGTTTCTGTGAGCGGTCAGAATGTGACCGCCGACTATACCGGCACGGGCGCTGTGCTGGCGGCAAGTGCCAGCGCGACGTTCGAGCTGCGCGTCAGTATCAACTAAAGGGGCCGAGCGCCAGATGCGGTTCGGTTCCTGGGCAGTAGAGGGGGGGCGGTCCGCCCGCCGCGGCCTAACGGTCGCGGCCCGGGCGGCCGCTTTCCTCTTTGCTGTCTGGGGCCTCGCCACGTCGCGGCTCGAAGCCCAGGGAACGCCCGCGGGGACCGTGATCCGGTCGTGGGCGTTCGTCACGTTCGACACCCCGTTCGGTTCGGGGTTCACGTTCTCCTCGGATACCGTCGCGCTCACGGTCGCGCAGGTGGCGGGCGTCGACGTCGAGCCGCCGCGCGTCAGCACCGGGGCGGCGGGCACCGCCGTAGTGTTCGCGCACACCTTCGCCAACATCGGCAACGGCGCAGATTCCTTCACGGTCGTCGCCGCATCGGCACACGGCTGGCCGGTGACGCTGTACCGCGACCTGAACGGGAACGGCATCCTCGACGCAGCCGACTCGGCGCTCGCCGGACCGGCCGCCCTCGGGTACGCCGGGCTCGGCAACCTGCTCGCTCGCGTCGCCGTCCCCAACAGCCCGAGCGTGCTGGGTGTGACCGATACCGTCACCGTGACGGCGACGAGCCGCTTCAACCCGCTGGTCGGCGACGCGGTGCGCGACCAGGTCAACGTGCCGGCGGCTCCCGTCACGCTGAGCCTCGGCAAGCTGGTCGATCGGACGACGGCCGTCACCGGCGACGTGCTGAGCTACACGCTGAGCTATGCCACAGCCGGGGGCGGCGCCGCGTCCGCCGTCCAGCTGACCGACACGATTCCGGCCGGCATCTCTTATGTCCCGGGGACGCTGCGGTGGAACGGGGCGTCGCTCACCGATGCGGCGGATGGCGACGCCGGCTCCATCGGGGCCGCCGGAAACGGCGTGGTCGTCGTGAACCTCGGGGCGCTCGTGTCGGGCGTCGCGGGGTCGGTCACGTTCCAGGCACGGGTGAACGCCGGTCCGGCACGCTCCGTGGACAACCGGAGTGACGCGGTGCTTGCCTGGGCCGGCGGCAGCGACACGACCGCCTCGAACGTGGCCCACACGGCCGTCCTCGTGCCGGCGCTGTCGCTCGACAAGCAGCTCACGAGCGCGCCGGTCGCGCTGATCGGCCAGCAGGTGCTTTACACGCTCCGCTACGCCGACGCGCCGGGCTCCGCTCCGGTGCAGAACGCGGCGGTGATCGACACGCTGCCGGCAGGTCTGGTATTCGTGAGCGCCGCGCCGGCGCCCGCGGTGGCGGGCCAAGTGCTCACGTGGAGCGTCGGTACGCTCGCGGCCGGGGACTCGGGGCGCATCGATCTGGTGCTCGGGGTCGCGGCCGGGTTGCGGGACACGGTGCGGGTGCGCAATCTGGCGGCGCTCGAGTCGCAAGGCGCACCGACCATCTCCGCCGCCGCGGCGGTGGTGGCGCTCGTCGGCCCGCCCAGCGCGGCACTCGGGCTCGACTTGACGGCTGACGTGCTCGAAGTCGCGGTCGGCGAGGCCATCCCCTACACGCTCACCATCCACAACACCGGGGTGGTGTCCGTCTCCGATATCCGGATCTCGACCAGCCTGCCGGGAGGTGCGCGTTACGCGCCCCGCAGCGCGATCGGGGTGGACTCCGCCATTCTGGTGGGCGGGCAGCTGACGCTGTACACGGCGGCACCGCTCGGGCCGGGCGCCGACCGGACCGTGCGCTTCGTGGCGGCCCTGGCCTCGGCGCCGGGCACGGTGGCCGAAGCCCGCGCGACTGCCACGGGCCAGTCGGGGACCGGCCCGATCCTGTCTCCCGAAGCGATCGCCTGGGTGCAGGTGCGCCGCGCGTGGCCGATGGAGACGCGCGCCGCGATCGGCAAGGTGTGGGTCGATGCGAACGACGACGGCGTGCAGAACGCCGGCGACGTTGGGCTAGCCGGCATCGACGTCTGGACCGAGGACGGTCTCGTGGCGACGACCGATTCGACCGGCAAGTTCTCGTTCACGAACCTGCGGCCCGGCCGGCACGCGTTCCGCCTCGACCCACGCTCCGTTCCGGCGACCTACCAACTGGTGGGTGACGACATCCGCTCGGTGGACGCGAGCGGCTGGACTACGCCGCGCGTGGACTTCCGCGTGGTGCCCCTCGCGCCCCGGCACGTCGCGGTGCGTCATCCCTTGCAGCTCACGTTCCTGGCGCGCCCACTGTCTCCCGTCGGCCAGGCCCGCACGAGCTCGCGGGTGGTGCAGTACGAGGTCACGCTCCGCAATCCGTGCCGGCTGCCCGCCGACGCGCTCGTCTCCCTGCAGCCATGGGCCGACTCGGCGATCGTGCTCGTGGCGGATTCCCTGTTCACGCGCTACACACCGCTCGGCACCGGCGCGATTCCGCTGCCGCAGCGGCCCGGCGCCGACGTCCGCGTGCTGGCCTGGACCACCCGGGCCGCCGACTCGGCGACGGCGCTGATCCGCCTGGGCCATACGACCATTCCGGTGCGCGCGCCGGTGCACAATCCGCTGCGTCCCGTGACGGCGACGCTGTGGGATACCACCGCGGCCGGCCTGCCTGCGGCCGACGCAGTCCCGCCGGGCGTCGAGCTGGAGCTGGTGCTCGAGCCTACGCGGGCGAGCTGGCCGGGCGTTGCGCTCTCGCTCCCCGACGGCTGGCGTGCCGTGCCGGGGTCGGTGCGGCTCGGCGGTGCGCCGGCGGCCGACGCCGTCGTCGCGCGCGACGCGGCGGGCCGCCGCTGGTTGCGCTGGCGGTTCGCCGGCGCCGCCTGGGCACCGATCACCCTGCACGTGACCACCGGCGGTGCCGCCGACACCGAGCACCTCACGGTGCCGGCGGCGCGCACCGCGGCGGACCGCGCCGCGGAGCATGGAGCGGCGTTCCTGCGCGGGCCCGGGATCGACATCTTCGCCCCGGCGGACGGCGCGGTCCTCGCGGGCGACCGGGTGTACATCGGCGTGAAGGGCGAGCCCGACGCCACCGTCATCCTCTACGACGGCGCGAAGGCGCTGGACACGGTGCGGACGCGGATCGACGGCGTGTACGACTTCATCGCGGTCCGCCTGGACCGCGGTCCCCACCGGGTGCGCGTGGCGCTGCGCAACTCCTGGGGTCAGGAGCGTTGGGACTCGATCGCGGTCCACGTGACGGGCATGCCCGCGCGGTTCGAGCTTCCCGCCAAGGCCCTGGAGCTCATCGCCGACGGGCGCTCGAGCGCCGTGCTGGACCTGCGGGTGCTCGACCAGTGGGGCGTGCCGGTGGCGCAGCCCGCGTACGTGACGGCGAGCGCGAAGGGCGCCGAGCCCGTGGGCGCGGACGCCGACCCGTCGTCGGTGGGGTTACAGCTCCTGTCCACGGCGAGCGGCCGCCTCGCGGTCGAGCTACGGCCGGGGCGGCATGTGGGCCCCGGCGTGCTGGAGCTCAAGTCGGGCGCGGCCACGGCCACCGTGCCGCTCAGGCTCCTTCCCGAGGTTCGCGGTCTCACCGTCGCGGGCTCCGGCCTGGTCGGCGTCGGGGCCAGCCCGGATGCGTACGGCGCCCTCACGGCGCGCGGCCGGCTGGACGACCAGACCTCGCTGACCCTCGGGCTCGACTCGCGTCGCTTGAACGACGGGCGCAACGGGCTCGGCCGCGTCGCCGATCCGCTCGAGGAGTCGCAATACCCGATCCTCGGCGACGCGAGCTCGATGGAGGCGCGCACCGCGTCGCAGACCTGGCTGTCGGCACGGCTCGAGCGCGGCTACGACTGGGCCGCGTTCGGCGATCTGTCGACCACCGATTTCGCGAGCGGCCTGAGCCTGGCGCAGTACCGGCGGGCGGTGACGGGACTCGCGGCCCATGTGACGACTGGCGCGCTGACGTGGAGCGGCTTCGGCAGCCTCACGTCGCAGTCGTTGCGGCAGAGCCAGCTCCGCGGCGCCGGTGTGTCGGGCCCCTACCAGCTCGCGGCCGCCATCGTGCCCGGGAGCGAGTTCCTGCGCATCGAGACGCGCGCGCTCGACAACCCGGAGCGCGCCGTGGCCACGCAGGGCCTGACCCGGTTCGTGGACTACCAGATCGACTACGCGACCGGCGAAATCCTCTTCAAGCAGCCGATCCCCGCGACCGACGTGAACGGGAATCCGGTGTTCATCGTGGCCACTTTCGAGGCGGCGGCAGGCGGCGAGCAGCGACTCGTGGCGGGCGGTCGGGCTGCCCTGGATGTTCGGCAGCTCGTGGGTGTGCGGCTCGACTCGCTGCGCGTGGGCCTGACCGTCGTGAACGCCGAGCAGGCGATTCACAGCTACCGTCTGGTGGGCGGGGACGTGCGTGCGATGCGGTTCGGCGGGCTCGACCTCGGTGCCGAGGTGGCATACGCCGAGCAAGGCGACTCCACCGGCACCGCGGCGGCGGCCAAGGCGAGCTACCGCGCGCTGGGCGGTGCGCTGACGCTGGGCGCCGGCTTCATGCACGTCGGGCGCGAGTTCACGAATCCGTCCAACGTGGCGTTGCAGCCCGGGCTGACCGAGCTGAATCTGAAGGGCGGCTTCAAGGTGGGCGGCACCCAGCTTCTGGCGGAGCATTCCCGCCAGCAGTTCGAGCGTCAGGGCGTGGACCGCGAGCACAGCCGCCTAGGCCTGGTGCAATCGGTGGTGCCGGGCCTGCAGGTGGAAGCGGGCGTGGCGCACGACCAGCTGGACGGCGGGTCGACGCCGAGCGAGGTCACGGCGGCCGACCTGAAGACCAAGTGGAGTCCCTCGCCCAAGCTGCAGTTCTGGACCGAGGCGCGGCGTACGCTGAGCCTGTACGGTCCGGATCTGTTGCCCGAGGTGTGGGGCGTCGGGGGCTCCTACAAGGTCACGCCGGCCCTGGCGCTCGAAGCGAGTCAGCGCTACGTCTCGCGGCCCGACAGCCAGGGTGAATACTCCCTGTCGAGCGTCGGCGTGCGGGCGGATGTCGGCCCCGGCACGCAGGCGTGGGGCAGCTACCAGCTGAGCGGCGGCGTGAACGGGGTCGGGAACGCGGCGCTGGTCGGGCTTCGCAACAAGCTGCAGCTGACGCCCGCGCTCGCAGTGAACGTGCTGTTCGAGCGTCGCATGGGCGTGAGCGGTGCCGCCGCGGGCGACCCGGTGCGTGCGCTGCCGTTCCTGCAGCCGGAAGAGGATTACTGGTCGGCGGGCGCCGGCGTGGAACTGTTGCCGAAGGGCGCGCCCTACCGGCTGAGCGCGCGGGGCGAGTACAAGGACGGCACGCTGCAGTCCAGCCGGCTCGCGACCGTGGCGGGCGACATCGCGTTCGACGCGTCGCTCGCCCTGTTGTCGCGCCAGGAGTTCTCGCAGAACGCCCGCCCCGGCATGCCGCTCTCCCGCCGGCTGTCGAGCCTGTGGGGCCTCGCGTTCCGCCCGGCGCGCACCGATCGGCTGAACATGCTCGCCAAGGTCCAGTGGTCCGACGATCGCAATCCGATCGGCGGCGGCGTGCTCGTGTCCCGCGGTGCCGAGCGCAAGCTGATCGGTGCGACCGAGCTGATCTGGACGCCCGCGCCGAGCGTCGAGCTGGGTGCCCGGTACGCCATGCGCCGGACCGAGGCCGATCGGGTGTACGCGGACGGCACGCCCCAGAAGTTGACGTCGTGGGCCGACTACATCGGCAGCCGGATCAGCGTCGACGTCACGCCGTGGCTGAGCGTGCGCGGGGACGGCCGGGTGCTGGTGGAGCGCACGACCCGCGCCACGCGGTGGGACGGATCACCCGCCCTGGCCGCGCGCCCCGTGAACGGGCTGGAGGTCGCGGCCGGCTATCGGTTCGGGGATCTGCGCGATCCCGACTTCTCGGTGCGCGGCGGGCACGGCTTCTTCGTCACGCTCTCGGCGAGCCTGACGGAACGACGATTCCCCACGGCGGCCGACTTCTGGCGGTCACGGCTCTAGCGCGGGTGGGGCATCCCGGTCTCGCGCTTCCGCCGACGCCCGAGGGCGTCCGCCGGCGCCGCGGCTCGCCACCTCGCGGATCAACTGCTCGAGCAGCGTGAAGTTGAAGGGCTTGGTCAGGGTTGGCACGCCCGATTCCTGGAACAGCTGGGCCGTGTCGGGCACGTAGGCGGCGCCGGTGCTGAACACCAGGCGCGGTACCAGATCCGGCCAATCGCGCCGCAGCTGTTCCAGGAACTCTCGCCCGCCCATTCCCGGCATCAGGACGTCCGAGATGATCACGTCGAAGCGGCGCTCGCGCAGCACGCGCAGCGCCTCCGCTCCGTCGGCGACGCCCTCGGCGTGAAAGCCGCGCCGCCGTAGGAATCGCAGCAGCGCGGTCCGCAGCGCGGCCTCGTCGTCCACCACGAGCACCGTCAGCTCGCCTGCCGTCTGAGCCTGGGGAGCGACGACCTCGGGGACGCCCCGCACCTCCTGACGCTGCTCGCGGGGGAGCACGACGCCGAAGCGTGCGCCCCGTCCCAGCTCCGACTCCACCCAAATGCGGCCGCCGTGCTCGCGCGCGATCCCGTAGCAGATCGACAGTCCCAGGCCGGTCCCGACGCCCTCGGGCTTGGTCGTGAAGAACGGGTCGAAGATCCTGTCCCGCACCTCCGGCGGGATGCCGGGCCCCGAGTCGGCGACCTCGAGCCGGACCTCGCGCTCGTCGGCGCGCGTCAAGACGGTGATCGTGCGCGGGCTGGCGACCGTCACGAGCGCCTGCTCCGCGTTGATCAGCAGGTTGAGGATCATCTGCTGGAGCTCGGACGCGTCCGCCCAGATCTTGGGCTCCTCGGGATCGAGATCGAGCGAGACGGTGATGTTCAGCGTGGAGAGATAGTAGGAGCGCAGCGCGAAGGTGCGGCGGACGATGTCGTTCATGTCCGCGAGGGCGCGTTGCCTGCCGCCCGCGCGCGCGAACGCCAGCAGGTTGGAGGTGATGCGCCCGATACGGGTCGCCTCGTCGTACACCATCTGCAGCATCTCGCGCTGCTCGGGTTTGACGTCATCGAGCAGCAGCGTCTGCGCGAATCCGGAGATGATCGCCGCGGGGTTGTTGATCTCGTGTGCCACGCCGCTGACGAGCTGCCCCATGGCCGCCAGCTTCTCCGCCTGCTGGGATTGCGACTCGTTCCGCTTCTGGTCGGTGACGTCGCGCGCCAGCACCAGGACGCGGGTGATCCGGTTCGCTTCCCAGACCGGGGCGTACAGCAGGGCCCTGATGCCGCGAGAGCCGTCGTCCCGTGAGAACGGAATCTCGAACCGCTGGACCTGCCCGTGAAACGCTGCGGCCAGCGTCTCGCCGACTAGTGTCGCCGCGTCGGGGCCGAAGAACTCGGCCAAGGTGTGGCTCGGCGCGGACCCGGAAGTCGCCCGTATCACGAGGGCCGGCTTATTGGACTCGAGAATGCGTCCGTCGCTATCGGCGACGATGATCGCGTCGGGGACCGCGTCCATGACGAGCCGCAGGTTCCGCTCCGCGGCCGCCGTGGCGGCGAGCGAATCCATCAACGACCGCGTCTGGCTCGCGACCTCGTTCTCGAGCAGGCGGGAGTAGCGCCGGTCCGCCCGCACCGAGTACGTGAACCGGACGCCGACGATCACGACCGCCAGGGCGATCAGGAGCGCGCCCGCCGCATCGCGGTCCGGGATGAAGGCCTCGTGCACCGCGACGGCCACGATCCCCGCGACGCCGATCGCGACCGCCGCGGCCCGCGCCGTGTGTCCCGAAACGGGCGGGCCTCCAGCATCCGCCGGGAGCGCGTGCGTCGGGGCGAGGGCGGCTGCCGCGGCGAGCAGGAGCAGCCCCGCGTCCCAGCCGAGGTCGAGCGGGCTCCCCGACCGATGGCCGCCGCGGAGCGCCGCCACCGCGTACACCACGTTGCTGCCGCACAGCACCATGAGGGCCGGAATCGCCAGGCCCCTGGCCCCACCGGGCAGCTGGGTGGAGCGGAGCAGATCGACCAGGATCACCCACAACACGGCGATTCCGCCCACGGACCACAGGACGCTCGTGAGCACCGGAGCGAATCCCACGCCGGTGCGAAACACCTCCCGGAGCAGAAACTCGTAGGTGAGGGCGCCGGCCGTCAGCGTGACGAGGCTCGTGTCGAGCACGAGCTCGACGTCGACGCGGCGGCCGGGTTGGGCTCCCGCCAGCCGCGACAGGGCGACGAGGAA
>WNGE01006640.1_pt1 | contig 14578 bp, 11 predicted proteins | sample 5400651 | NCBI WGS metagenome assembly WNGE01 (sample SAMN13153370, study PRJNA577476) | soil metagenome | isolation source: 60 cm soil or saprolite under grassland replicate 2 | place: USA:California | collected 2016-06-15 | reverse complement strand
GATGTCGCCGTGCAGCGCTGCCCGGTGGAGCCGAAAGCGCCGCCGTGAATGGCCACTGCGGCTTTGTCGAGGTCGGCGTCCGGCATGACGATGACGGCGTTTTTGCCGCCCATCTCGCAGGTTACCTTTGCGCCGCGCTGCGCCGCTTTGGCATAAAGCGCGCCGCCGATCTCGTTGGATCCGGTGAATGAGACGGCGCGGATGACGGGAGAATGAACGATGGCTTCGCCCACTACCGAGCCGGAGCCCACAACCATGTTGAATACACCCGGCGGACAGCCGGCTTCTTGGTAGATCTCGGTCAACAACGCGGCCGTAGCCGGCGTAAGCTCAGCCGGTTTGAAAATGACGCAATTCCCCGCCGCCAGCGCGGGCGCGGATTTCCACACCGGGATCGCCCAGGGAAAATTCCAGGGCGCGATGAGACCCACCACGCCGAGCGGCCGGCGAATCGTGTAGGTGAAAGTATCGCGCGCTTCCGAAGGAAGGGTTTTGCCGTGCATACGAAAGCCTTCTCCGGCGTAGAATTCCAGTAGCGAGATGCCTTTCATCACTTCGCCCTTGGCTTCCTTGAGAATCTTGCCTTCTTCGCGCGTGAGCGTGCGGGCGATCTCGTCGGCGCGTCGACGGGCGATGTCGGCCGCGCGCCACAGCACGCGGCCGCGCTCCGGTCCCGGAGTATTTTTCCAACTCCGGAAAGCTGCTTGCGCGGCATCGATGGCCCGCTGAGCATCTTCAGCCAGCGCGGCAGGAAACTCCGCGATCACGTCGTCGGGATCGGCGGGATTGATATTGCGCACCAGACGATTCGACTTCGGATGAATCCATTTGCCGTCAATGTAGGAACCTGTTTCCATCGATAATCCTCCGAACTCTTTGAATGAGATTTTCTTACTCCAAGGCGATCAGGATTTCCACTGTGTAGTGCGCAGAGAGACTGCGCCGATTAACTTTGGTTTTTTTCACGCCGTGGAAGGATCAAGGTGCAGTGGCCCTTGAGAATTTGTTTGTCTTCCTGGTTCGTTCCTTCAAGCTCGCAGGTAACCCATGGGTCGGACGAGTCGTCTGACTTTTCTGCGATCCGGGCGCTGAACCGCATCATGTCTCCTTCAAACGTCGAGTAAGTGTGCCGAACGCTGATCTTTCTGAGCCGCCCACGCGCACCGATCCAATCGGTCAACATGCGCATGAGCAAAGCCTGGCGATAGGCGCCGCTCGCGATAAAGGTGCTGAGCCCATTGTGCTCGCGGACGTGGTCCCGATCATAGTGGAGATGCTGCCAATTTTCCTGCAGGCCGGCCCAGCGCACCGTGTCAATAATTGTCAGCGGACCATATTCGCGTGGCGGGATTGGATCGCCGACTGTAACGTCGTCGAAATAAATCGGTTGGTTCATACAAGTCGCTATTCAGATTATTTGCCTGCTGTCGCACGGCCAATTTTGCTGGTGGCGTAATTCAATGCGGCGAATATCTCCGCGTTGTGCTCTCCCAGCTGGGGTGCTGCACCAAGTTGTTTTCCCAGGACACTCGCGATGGCTCCGTGGGGAAAATTGATCGTTCCAAATTCAGGATGATCCAGTTCCGTTAAAAATCCGCGCGCAAGGAGTTGCGGATCGTTGACTAAATCGAGCGGTGTGGAGACCGGCGAGGCGGGAAAGTGTAAGCGCTGCGCTTCCTCGACCAATTCCGTCTTCGTGAAGCGCTTCGCCCAGGCATGAAGGCGCTCCATGATAAAATCGCGCCGCTTGTGCTTCGCTCGGTGATGGTCCCGGAAAAGCTGTACTCGACCATCGCCTGTTCGATGAACGACTCGAGCGATTCGCGAACCGAAACCGTGGCGATCAAGCCTCGACCCGAAGAGTTGCGCACAAGCAACGCCGCAGCGGTGGCCACGGCGACGTAGGTCGCCACCGCCATTTCGGGGATATGGCCGCCCAGCGTAACCGGAACTCGATCGGGATGACCCGTCAAGGACATCAAGCCCGAGCGCGCCACGGCACAGAGCTCCGGCGCGTCGTCGATGATTTTAGTCACGACGAGCTTCGAATTGATCGCCTGGCAAAGCTCTTCGTCCACGGGCAGTGGACAGTTAGCCACCAACACATCGGCTTGGCGCAGCAAATCGAGCAGCAGATTTTGCCCTTCACGTGAAGCGACATCGAGCGTAACACTTTTCTTTCCGGCGTTTAAAAATTGATGATAAGCGCTATGCTCCAAATCCCGCTGCTCTTTGAGAAACGGCGCAAGCCGCCTAAGCTCGTCTCCTTCGGGAGATTCAACGCGAATCACCTCGTGTCCTTGCTCGGCGAAGAGCCGAGCTGCGTAGGCTCCCGTGAGAGTAGTCAGGTCGATCACGCGAAGCATTTATTTTACATCCTTCGGAACACCGGTAAATTTCTTATCAGGAAACACGGCGAGTGTATGACGCCGCCGCAGAACAATTTGCTGACGTGAATTCAGAACCTGTTCTTCCTGACTGATATAAATGCCCACGCCCGCTTTTCCTTGTCGCGCGACGATGTCGACAATGGAGCTCTGGGTGTAAAGCTGCTCGCCCGGATAGACGGGCTCGACCCACTCGGTTTCAGATCCGGCATTGCGCACGTTGGTGTATTCGCTCGGTAACGGCAGCAGGCGGCGCAGATCGGTCGAATCGCTATTCGCTCGTTCGGTGCCTTCTTTGAAGCTAAACGGCACCCAGCCGACCAGAATCGGCGGGAGTATGCGGCCGCGATAACCCGCGCTGCGCGCGTAATCATCGTCCAGCCAGAGCGGATTGGCATCGCCGGTGGCGTCGACATAACGCCGAACGTCCGCGGCACTGATAATTTCCACTGGCCGCAACGGTGTTTTTCGACCGATCCAATTGCGCAGCTCCGGCGTGATGATCGTCTCGCTCACTGGAGCACCTCGCGTCGTTTGAGCTCGGCGATCTCCGCTTCGGAACACTTTAGCCATTCACGCAACACTTCGACGCCATGCTCGCCTAAACTCGGCGCGCTGCGCGACGCTGGCAAAGTTACAGAAGACAACGAGAACGGCAGGGTGGTGGTCAACATCGTACCGACCCGCCGCTCCGCCATTCTGGAGAACGCTGTCCCAGAATCCGCGGAGTCGATGACCTCGTTGATGCGTCTGACTCGATCGGCGCTGATACCAACCGCTCTCAACCGATCTTCGACTTCCTTGCTGGAATACTGCTTTGTCCAAGCCGAAATCGCCTGATCGATCTCGTCGTGGTTTTGCAGCCGATCCGCTGCTGTATAGAAGCGCCGGTCCGATCCCCAGCGCTCCTGGCCGATCAACCTTGTCAGCGCATTCCATTGGTCATCGGTCTCGGCGCACAGAGAGCACCAGTTGTCGGTGCCGACGCAGGCATAGACTCCTTGGGGAGCATGGCGATCCGATCGGTTGCCGCGGCGGCTTGGAACTGTGCGGTTGACGGCGCTGCTTAATAATAAAGAACCGATCATCGCCGCGCTGCATTCAAATTGGCTCAAGTCGATGAATCTGCCCTGGTCGCTTTTTCGCCGCTGATCGATGGCTTGAAGGATTGCAAAGCAAGCATGCAGCCCGCCGATATAATCATTCCAGGAATTGGAGATCGCCGTCGGCGGATCGCCTTCTGCGCCGGTGACCATCATCAAACCACTGTATCCCTGAAGGTTCATATTCATGCTGGTCCAGTTACGACGCGGCCCGTCATGACCGTAACCGGACATGCTAACGTAGATCAGCTTCAGATTGGTTGCTTTAAGCCTTTCGTAATCGAGCTCGAGGCGAGCCATGACACCGGCGCTGAAATTTTCGATCACCACGTCCGACACTGCGGCTAAACGGGCGGCGATCTTCTGACCCGCTTCATTCTTCAAGTCGATGGCGATGGAACGTTTGCTGCGATTGGTATTCAAATACGACGCGTGGCGTCCGTCCTCGCTGACAAAGGTAGATGGCCAGGGATGATCCGGATGTTTGCTGCTTTCTACTCGAACCACGTCGGCGCCTAAATCGGCCAGCAGACGGGTGCAAAACGGGCCGGCGAGCACATGGGTGAAATCCAAGACGCGGATTGCCGCAAGTGGCGGGGGCAAGGTTGCCTGAGCATCGGTGGGCATGGCGTTAATGAATGTTCAGTTCTTTTTGCGCTTGTAGAAGTAAATCGCGGCTGGCCACCTGAGACAGCGGGATTTCTTTCTTAACGGTGCCGCGATCCAGCTCATACTGAATCAGGTCTTTCAGCGCCTGATCGGTCAAGCTTCCATCGGCACTGTAACACGGCAAGTAATTGTCAAAGGCTGCGCGGCTAATTGCGAGATCGAGTTTAAGCCATTTCGCGGCGATCCCCACCGATTCTTCTTGATGCTCTCGAATGAATCTGAGTGCCTCGATGCTGCCTTTAATGGTCCGCTTCACCTGATCGGGAGATTGCTTGAGTTTTTTGTCGGTGACGACGATGGCGTTTTGCGTCAGCGGCACATGATCGCGCGACCAGAGCAGAACTTTGTAGCCTCTCTTCATGCCGAAAATATCCGCAGGGGATGAAACGAACACCGCATCGAGCTTGCCGCCGTCCATGCCGGCGATTCTCGCAGTGTTATCGCCCGCGGGCAAAAGGTTGACATCTTTACCGGGCTCCATGCCCGCCCTGCGCAACAGCGTCACGGTGGTCAGGTACAGTTGGCTACCGAACGTGCTGATGCCGATCGTCTTGCCGCGCAAATCTGTGAGCTTTTGTACGTTTGATTTGACCAGCAGAAGATAGCCAAGCTTGTCTTGCGTCGTCATGATCAACTTGATCGGCAATCCCTTGATCGCCCCAGCGATTCCCGGCCCGGTGCAGACCGCATAGTCGAGATCTTCAGAGAGCAGCGCATTGGTCGCGATCGCGCAGGGCACCAATACATGCTCAGGCGCGAGCGCGTGTTTTGCGTAAAATCCTTTTTTCTCGGCGATCATCGTCGGCAAAAACCCAAGCGACACGGCTGAAATGCCGATGCGAACTCGGTCCTGTGAATAGGCCGCGACTGAGGGCCAAAAAAAGATACTGGCCAGCAGTATCATCAACGTCGCTTTGGTCATGGTTTTCCTAATCTGGTGAAAAAACCATCGTTATCGATTTCTTTGATCAGCGAGGCATCGAAAAAATCCGTGGCTTTCATGCCTTCGAGTTTTGGCGTCGATTCCTTCAAGTCTTCGATACTCGCCTGAATGGCGTCCTCACGCGGATAGGGTTTTGCGGGAATCGCGTCCAAGAACTGAACTCTATAGGTAAAGTCCAACAGTTTTGGATTCTCTACCCGCATATATTTGCGGAATACCTGATAGGTCAGTTCTTTGTTCTTTCGTCCGGCAGCGATGGCTTCACTATAGGCCATGAAAAATGCTTTGAGCCGTGGGCGCAGCTCCTTCAAAAATTGCCTGGTGGTATTGATCTCGCTTCCAGGAGAAGGTACGCCAAAGTCCTTGGGTTCTCCCAACACAGAGATTTTCTGGCCGCCCAATTCGGCAAATTGAAAAACTTTATCAGACTCACCGATGGTCGCATCGATCTTGCCCTGGAACATCAGTTGAATCCGCTTCTCCGATTCGCTCACGCCGGTGGGGATGAGCGATACATCTTTGCCTATGATGAATCCCAATTTAGCGAGGATGCGGCGCAGCAGAAAGTCCGTGCCGGCGCCGATCCTGCTGCTGCCGACGATTTTTCCCTTGAGCTCTGCCGCGGATTTGATCGACGGCAGGGCAATCAGCTGGTAGGGCAGGGCGCCGTTGGTCGAAACTGTAACGATCGGCGCACCGCGCGCTACGGCGCCGACGACTCCTGAGCTGGAATCCGTCGTCAAATGAACATTGCCGGCAAGCAAGGCCGTGAGAGAAACGCTGCCGGCGGCAATGCTCACGAGCTTCACGTCGAGTCCATGTTTCTCATAGAGTCCAAGTTCCTTGGCGATCCAAAGCGGAGCCCGATTGCCGGTGAAAGAACTGTAAGAAACGATCAAGGGCTCCAGTTTCTTTTCTTGAGCGTTGGCTATGCCCGCCAATGGCAGCGCCAATATCAGAGCGATTACTAGATTGCGCCAGACCATGGGTCTCCCTTCTTAAGCCGTTTGCAAGTAGAAAATGCAAAGCCTGGGCGATAAATAGGTGATTCAGTTTGACCGGTCAAACATATTATTTTCATGCAGGCCGACGATGAGAATACTTCAATGGTTGTTGCAGACTGACAATGGCGTTGTGGGTTGAACGAGTAGCATCAGGTATTCGCGGTCAACGGTCCAATTAATTTTCCCGCAGGTTTCTCCGAATAACGTCCAGATACTTGAGGCCGGATGCGGTGTTAAAAATAAGCACCTGATCGGCCGGACGGATCCATCTATTCTCAACCAGGCGGCGCAGCGCTGCCACGCATGCCGCGCCTTCGGGACAGAAAAAGATACCTTCTGCTTTTCCCACTCGGGGAATTTCCGCTAACATCTCATCGTCGCTGACGCTCACTGCGGTCCCGCCGCTCTCGCGGATTGCCTGCAAGATTAAAAAATCTCCGACCGCTTGCGGCACGCGCAAACCGGAGGCGACTGTTTGCGCATTTATCCACGGCTCCGCGGTTGTCTTGTTTTCGTCAAGGGCTTTGACGATCGGCGCGCAGCCGATGGCTTGAACTGATACCATGCGGGGCCGCTTGTTGCCGATCCAGCCCAACTGTTCGAGCTCACCAAATGCCTTCCACATGCCGATGAGCCCCGTGCCGCCGCCAGTGGGATAGATGATGACATCAGGAAGATGCCAATTTAATTGTTCGGCGATCTCATATCCCATGGTTTTCTTGCCTTCGACTCGATAAGGCTCTTTCAACGTTGAAAGATCAAACCAGCCTTCGGTGGTCTTTTTCTCCGCGATGATCCGGCCGCAATCATTGATCAGACCATCGATCAACGTGAGCTTGGCGCCGTACTGCTCGACTTCGATTTGGTTGGCCATCGGCGTATCACGCGGCATGAACACATGGGCTTCGATGCCGGCGCGTGCCGCGTAAGCGGCAAAAGAGCCGCCGGCATTTCCAGCCGACGGAATCGCGGCTTTTTTAACGTCCAGTTCTTTGGCCCGGGAAATCGCCAGGGAAAGCCCTCTGTCCTTGAAGGAACCGGTGGGATTTTGCGCTTCGTCTTTGATCCAGAGTTGCCGTAAACCAAGCTCGGCGCCGAGTTTCTGGGCGTCCAAAAGCGGCGTGTGGCCTTCTCCCAAAGAGACCAGATTGGCGTCGTTTTGCACCGGTAAAAGCTCGCGGTAGCGCCACAGTGAGGCGACTCGACCTTGGAGGGCAGATTTGACGAAAGCGGTTTTCGCTTTCTCGATATTGTAGCGAACCAGTAGAGGCGAACCGCAAGGACAGAGGTTTAGTAGCTCTGACAATGCAAAGCGTTTTCCGCAGCGTGCACAAACGATTTCTTGAGCAAAGGACATGGATTTGATTCCGAGCAATTTAGCCGTTTAATCATAGCCGTGGCGCTTGGGACTTCAAGACCGGATCATCTCGATTTTTTTGGCCCATTGAACCTTTGGCGTGTGGAGAAAAAACGGACCCATCGAAGCTTCTGATTCCCATGATAAGGCCAACCATCAGGAGCGGCGCGGGCAGGGAGTGACTAAGAAAAGAGCGCGGGGGAAGCGATATAAAATTGTCGGCGGAATAAGCGGCGACTGGGAGACACTTTATAATGCCAGTGGGTTGTTTTACGTTTTCGCAATCGCGAAAACGTGAAACTGTCAGCTTGGAACGTCGTCACCACGGGCGAGCCCCAGGTGCGTTCACAGATTCAACGCTTGAGCATCAGGGCTGCTGCGGCGGTACTTTGCGTTCTTGTTCCTGCTGAGGCTCCGGTTGCCGACGTCGCGGTTGCTGTTGTTTTTGCTGCTGTTGCGCTTGGCGTTGTTCTTGCGCTTGTTGTTGCCGGAGTTGTTGAGCGCGTGCCTGTTCCTGCCGCTGCACTTGAGCGTTGCGATCTTGCTCTCTTTGTTGCTGCTGTTGTCTGCGCTCAAGATCCTGTTGTCGTTGCTGCTCACGCGCTTGGCGCTCTTGCACCTGCTGTTGTTTTAACTGCTCGCGGCGCGCCTGCTCCTGTTGCTGCTGCGCCTGTGCTTTGCGCTCTTGCTCCTGCCCGCGGCGCTCAAGTTCTTGCTGTTTTTGCTGCTGCGCCTGACGTTCTTGCAGTTGCTGTTGTCTGAGTTGCTCGCGCCGCTCCTGCTCCTGCCGGTTCTGCTGTAGTTGGCTTTTGCGCTCCTCTTCTCGCTGCTGGGTTTTACGTTCCAGTTCCTCGATTCTTTGCTGGGGCGCTTGGCGCTCTTGCGGTTCCTGTCGACGATCCTGCGCCGGCTGCTGCTTCTGCGGCTGGGCTTTGCGCTCTTCTTCCTTCTGCTGTGCTTGCCGGCGTTCGAGATCCCGTTGTTTCTGCCGTTGTTCCTGGCGTTCTTGCGATTGCTGCTGGCGCTGCTCCTGCTGCTTCTGCAGTTGCGCTTTGCGCTCTTGTTGTTCCTTTTGCTGTTCTTGTTTTCTTCGCTCCAGTTCCTGCTGCTGAGCTTGCCGCTCTCGCTCCTGTGTTTGCGCATCCGGTCTGCTGGCGGTTCCCTTGTTCTGCTCTGGCGGCGTAGCCGGCGCCGGCTGCGGAGCGGGCGATTTTTCCGCGCGCTCCGCCTTTTCCGCTAAATCTGAATCGACAGACTCTCGGGTCGCGAGTTTCTTGCCACGAGCTGCGGTTACGGGTTGCGGTGTAGGGCCGGAGGTCGCTGTCGGATTGCGCGGTGCAAATTCCTTGCCGCGAATCTCCTCGGCGGCGGGACGAATCCGAACCCGCTCGGGTCTCGCTTTATCGGCTGCTGAAGTCAGCGCCAACCCCTGCGAAGGCTCGATCGGTTTGCCCTGGGCTTTCTGGATCTCAGGCAATTTCTCTCGGAACGAGGGCGGGGGCGCCGGCGGTGCCGTTCTGACTACGGCGGCGCGATTGAGCACGTTGGCGGACGGCTTGTAGCTGCGGCGGCCGGCGGTCTCGGAAATGACCCGCAGCGAAGACCGATTCGGGATCGGCAAGGACTCCGACGCGAAGCGACCGGAGTTTGCGTCGCGTCTGATCACTGAGTCTCTTACGATGTACTTATTGATGGGCCGCGCTGAGATAAAAGTATTCTGATTCACAATCGTGACGTAGGTCCGATTGACGTAAGTGATGTCGCGCCGGTCGCGCCGATCCCACCAGGGGATGTAACGATCACGCGGATGCAGCGGAAACCAACCGACATGGTCTCGCACGCGGACAAATTCCACCACCGCAGGGACGTATCGAACGCGCGTGCGCGGACGAACGGGCACCCAATACCAACGCGAGCGGTAGGGTGTCCAGCGACCGTAGTGCGAGGTTGCCCAGCCCCAGCGCTGGTTGCTGATCCATGTCCATCCCCACGGGTCCTGCCAGAACCAACGTCCGTCACTGAAAGGTACCCAGCCTGCGGCGACGCGCGTGGGCGTCCAGGCATAACCGTAATCGGGAATCTGCTCCCAGCGGCCGTATTCCGAAAGATCTTCGACGCCGATAATATCGTCGCTGGCATATCTGTATGCGTCGGAGTAGCTGCGCTCGAAGCGATCGTCGCGTTCGGATGCCCAGCGATCGAATGCGTCGCTCGCGGGCAATCCGACGATTTCATACCGGGGCGAGTCGATGCCGTATACCCGAATTTCACTGTTTTCGACCGCTATCTGTCGACCGCTAGCCGCTACCATCACTCTGCCGCGGCGCACGATGATCCGACTGTTGCCATCTTCGTCGACGGCGATCCGATAGGTGCCCGGCTCGTCCAGAGTCACCGATACGTTGGGAGTGTCGATCTCTATAACTTCGTCGGGTTGCAGACGCTTGATATTGAACGACGCGGCGCCTTCACCGAGATAGAACTGCTTGATGTCGTCGCCTAAATTCAATGTGGTGAAGTAGCTCCGCGGCGCGAGGCGGACGAAATTTCCTGAAGAAAGTTGTACTTCGGCGCGTCCGCCTTCGGGTGAATAGATCCGATCTCCGATCGTCAATGGCACGTTTTCGATCGCATCATCCCACTCGTCTGGATCGTCCCCGCGGCTGTAAGAAACTGGTCCCGAGACAAACGAGATTCTGGCCACGGCCGGGTAGCGTTCCTGCGCCGGTAATAAGTGCGGATTTAGCAAACCAAACGCGAAAAAAATGACCGCGAATCCAAGTCTCGGCAAATTCGCCCTATTTAGTGAAGAGAGCATTTTCAGCCTCCGGTGCGTTTTCAATCAAGTTATTCAGAATATGGGCCAAATGAAGCAGCGAGTATTTTTCTTATAATTCGGCATGTACCAATTTAGATGTTGCATTTTCGGCACACTTGAGCCGCCCCTATATACGTATTAGACGAGAGAGTTGGCGATTTGTGAGTTCCGTCGGACGATTGTGGCCTGTTTCGGATGCCCTCTCGCTCGTTATAAGTTATACGAACCAGAGGGTCATAACCTTCGCCAGGCTAGGTGAAAATTCGTAGTTTCCTTGGGCCGCGTTTTATCCTTAGCGAGTCGAAGGCTCAGGGCAGGTTGGCTGATTTTCCACTTGGCCCATTGCCAGAGTTCTTTATTATTTCGCCGGGTTTCGTTGTAAAAGGAATTTTGACTTTCTTAGCTTCTGCAATATGGCTATGAAGGAAACGTCAGGGATTTGCTCGATGCTAAGACGAAAATTGCTTACTAATTTCAGTTTCACTTTGCTGCACCTCTTGATTGGGAGCGCAGCGGCGCGAGCTGCTGAGTCCAGACCCGCCTGGCAAGTCGAGTGGGAGAAAACAATGAGAGCGGCTGAGGCGGAGGGTGAGGTCGCAGTTTACGTCGTCGATTACCCCAGGTTTACCGTCAGTCAGTTTCAGAAGGCTTATCCGAGGATCAGGCTTAACCTGGTAGACGGACCAAGCGGGCCCGCGCTTTCCTCTCGACTTATGGCCGAGCGGCGAGCGGGAAAATATCAAGCCGATCTCTACATTGCCGGACAAGGGACACATGTTTCAGTTTTATATCCCGCGAAGGCGCTAGCCCCTATGCCTGCCGCTTTCCTATTGCCGGAGGTGAAAGACGAATCAAAATGGTTCAAGGGGAAGCATCGCTTTGTCGACCCTGAAACCCGCCACTCTTTCGTATTTCAAGGTCATCGAGGCCTTTACATTTCCACCAATGCCCAGCAAGCGAGAGCTGAGGAAATCAAGTCGTGGTGGGATCTGATAAACCCAAAGTGGAAAGGAAAAATTATCGGCTACGACCCGTCGATTGCTGGGGTTGCGCGCAATGTTCTTTGGTATCTCTATATGAATAAATTCTTGGGTACGGAATTCATGAGTAAACTATACGGCGATATGCAACTAACTTTGAGTCGAGATCATCGGCAGTTGGTGGATTGGCTAGCCTCAGGGAAGGCGGCTATCTGCGTTCCCTGCGACGACGCGGAATTGGCCAGTGCCAAAGAGCAGCGGCTTCCTGTGGAGTCGGTAACCCACACTCTGAAAGAGGGCGACTATATCGCCGGCGGGCAAGGCGTGATTAGCTTGATCGCTCCGGGGCCGCATCCCCATGCGGCGCAAATATTTCTGAACTGGTTTCTTTCGAGGGAAGGACAAACCTTGTACCAGGAACACTCGGTCAAATCCGGTCAGCGTAACGCTAACTCCCGGCGTACGGATATTCCCAAGGATGTCATTGCACCTGAATACCGCTTGAAAGACGACTCGGTCTTTTGGGAAAACGGGCCCGCGGTAGATCAGGAAACTGCTGAGGCCACGAAGTTGCTCAAAGCGATTCTTGCAAAGAGACCGTAGGAAGGAAAACCAGTCATGCTCTCAAGAGAAGAAAACGAGCTGTTGACCCAAGTGCATGCCGGCACTCCCCTGGGCCGTCTGCTCAGGCGCTATTGGATTCCCGCTCTGCTTTCCGAGGAAATTCCCGTTCCCGACTGTCCTCCCGTGCGCGTGCGACTTCTCGGCGAAGACCTCGTCGCTTTTCGTGACACTCAGGGAAAGATCGGCCTTTTAGATGAGCATTGTTCCCATCGCGGGACTTCGCTGTTTTACGGTCGCAACGAAGAGTGCGGTCTAAGGTGCATCTATCACGGCTGGAAATACGACGTCGAAGGCAATGTGCTTGACACACCCGCGGAACCGTCCGGTAGCCAGTTAAAAAACAAAGTCCATCATAACGCTTATCCTTGTATCGAGGCGGGCGGAATGGTCTTCACGTATATGGGACCGAGAGAACAAATTCCGATATTTCCAACCTACGCCTGGCTTGGCGTGCCGCAGAATCAAATTTACCTAGCGAAGAGTCTTTTGGAGTGTAATTATCTTCAAGGCTTGGACGGTGACTGCGATTCCGCTCATTTAAATTTTCTCCATAAAATGTTCCGGCCGGACGCGCGCAGGGAGTTCCTGAGACACGAGGACCAATCCCCCGCTTTCGAAATCGACGAGATGGACTTTGGCTTCAGGGTCGCTGCGATCAGGAAGATCGGACCCGACAAGAGTTATGTTCGGATCTCACAATTTGTCATGCCCTTTATCGGCTGCGTTCCGGTCGGCCGCGAAGTCGATGGCAAACTCGACGGCTTTAAAGCCGTCTATCAGGTTCCTGCCGACGACAATAACACCTGGAGATACGATTTCTTTTTTAAATGGTCGAAACCGATGACCAAGGAGGATTCATCGAAGCGAGATTTCGTTGGCCCCGATTACCGCAAGCTGCGCAACATCCGCAATAATTATCTCCAAGACAGACAAATTCAGAAGACGGTCAATTTCACGGGGATAGAAGAATTTTTAAACCAGGACGCGTGTGCGACTGAGAGCATGGGGCCGATCGTAGACAGAAGCAAAGAGCACCTCGGCGTGAGCGACTCGTATATCATTCAAGTTCGAAGATTTTTACTCAAAGCGCTTAGGGATTTGGAAGCGGGTAAACCGCCTCCGGGTCTTGTCTACGACGCCGATCAAGCGGACGTTTCTCATATCCGCTGCGACGTTGCTTATTTGTCTTCCAACGTTTCCTGGAGAACGCTTTTCGAAGATACAAGCGGGTAAAATGAAAAAAGCCTGAGGAATGTTGGGGCGTGCTCGGTATCCCTGCAGACGGAGCTATCGTGTGTCGAAATTTCAAGTCGGGAAATGGACCGAAAATGCGGTCTGAAAATGAAGTCAAGTCTTTGATCGAGAGTTGTGAGGATTTCTTCTCGTGGATATGAGCTATTTCGTAAGATTTAGAGAAATGGGTGATCTCATCAGTCGTCGTGCGACGGCTTCTTCCTCGTCGTGAAGAGTACGTCAAGCGTCAACGGAACTGTCCCCTACGCGCTTCAGCAGCGCCTGATAGTTTGCGCGTTCAGAAAAGAGTTTCAGGTCAAACTCTTTTTGCGTAACCAAGCCTTTGGCGATTAAGATCTTCGCGACAACGTCAGCCGTCGCGAGTGCGGTTATCATGAGCTCTTGGAGCGTGAGGATGCCATCTTTGTCTAATTGACCCATATTAAAGTTCCTTCCTTTCCGCGCTTCCGGTCAGGGCGTATGCCATACGCCCCCTGCAAGAATTCTTGGCTTACGGACCGACTCTGGGCTTCGCCGCGGCTGCCCGGAATGACATTTGAATTGTCTGGCGAACTGCCGAGACAGAGACATTCGAGCGTCTACGGCTGGGCGCCTTTTTTCAAGGACTCAGCGAGCTCGCGCAAATATTCTTCCTGCTCCTTACCCTCGTATAACGCCAAGGAGCCGTCGTTCTTCAGCGGTATGCCGCCGAAAAAGTGGAAGGCATGGCCGTCCCAGTCGTAGAACTCATCGCCGCGTTGATAGATCTCCTTCCACTTGTAGCCTACAGGACTGCGATGCAGACCCGTTCGAGCGGGAAAAGCGTCTTCTTTCTCCCGCGAATCGTTTAGATTCTCCTTCGGCCCTGCTTCTTCAGGCAGTCCTTCCCACATGCGCCGGTAGTTGGGCAGAAACTCTTCCTCACGAACCAACAATGCCGTGTGCATGTCCCACCAAGGGCTGTGTCCGGCGATACGCTCATCCACTTTGTCGACCAACTTGTAGACGAGCCGGGGGCCAGCCCGTAGGCGCAACACCAGCGTCCCCTCGGCCGTCTTGGAATTATGCTCTACTTCCATGCCACAGTACTTTTCAAAGAAAGCAGCGGTTCTTGCGAGGTCGCGGGAGCCATAGACAGCGTGACTGATGCGGCCCACTTTCTCGTCGGTACAGATCTCCATGGCGCCTTCGGGCATATGCACCGGAGCCCAGAATTCATATTGATTGCCGTCCGGATCGGCGAAATAGATGACCGTGCCTTCGTCCCCTTCAGCGGCGGTCCGTATGGCATCGGTGTGCGGGACCTTGTGTTGATCGAGTCTCGCAGGTGCTTGTCGATGTCCTGGGGCCAGATATAAAATCCGCAGCGCGGCAGATCCTCGCCCAGAGCTTTTGCCGGCGGGTAGTTCTCGGGCTGAAGGAAGGCGCCGATGCGGCACGAGCCGCCTTCCCACCACATG
>WNGE01008314.1_pt1 | contig 14581 bp, 19 predicted proteins | sample 5400651 | NCBI WGS metagenome assembly WNGE01 (sample SAMN13153370, study PRJNA577476) | soil metagenome | isolation source: 60 cm soil or saprolite under grassland replicate 2 | place: USA:California | collected 2016-06-15 | reverse complement strand
AGTAATGTTTTGCTATCGTCCGATCTACTAAATCGCGTACCGGGCGCTATTGGAATTGGCTTGCGAGCATTCATTACACCGCTTACGCTAGTTGGCAATTTGCCAACAGATATTCCGCAAGATTTCGCAGTCAACTATGATGTGAATGATGGCGTGTTTAGCGTGACAGTACTGGTGCCGCAGGGTGCACAGTTTCTGTTTATCGCTGCTCCTGATTCTTTCTACGGCGACAACAGCGATCCCGATAACGATTATGCTGTTAGGCTCACTTTCACTCCTACAGCAGCCGTCCCCGAACCGGCTACTATGGTTTTGCTTGGCACGGGCCTGGTAGGAGTCGTGGCTAAAGTTCGCGCTCGGCGTAGAAATGTAACTCCCGGGCTCGGGTACCTGGGTAGACTTTGATTGAGGTGACTTTCTTTGATCGTTCGGTCACTTTGGAGACAAGTGCGGCGGCCCGGCAGGCCCGGCGCCGCTTTGGCCCTTCTTCTTGCCACTCAACTGCGAATCAACCTATTTCGCATACGCAACGATTTTCCTCGGCGACCACCGCGAACGTAGGCGAAAGCGCTGCCAGACCAGCCAGGCCAGCGCACTCCAAATTCTAGCGGGCACATCTCCTGGTACAGTGTGTCGCCCTTCATCTGACCGATGCGCTCTTATTTTTTGATAAATACCGGTCCACCAGGCCAAGTAACTTTTCCGGAGAAAAGGGCTTCGGCAGGTAGTCGTTGAAGCCAACGGCTTTGGGATCAATCTTCAATTGAGCATCTATTCCCAGTTCGCCATAAGCGGAAATTCCTATGATGCGAACATCGCGTAGCTTCGGATGTGTGCGGATCAGGAATGCTGCACCGTACCCATCAATCTCGGGCATCGCCAGATCCATCAAAATAAGATCGGGTAGTTCGCGCTCCGCTATTTCGACCGCCGCTTTTCCACTAGTGGCTTCGATTACGCGGTATTCGTGCTGCTCCAGCCAGGTCTTTAGAATCTTACGGACGTCATCGTAGTCATCTGCGATCAGGATGGTAGGAACAGAGTTGTTCTCCATGTGAAATTCCTTCCGGGGGAAGCTAGTGTACGGTAGGGGCTGACCCATTGTGTACCGCCGAGGGAAAGGAATCAACTTGGCCCGCGGCATTTTGGCTGCCTTAGTGCCTGCTGCTAGTGCCTGCTGCCTAGCCGTTTATTAACGGGTGGAGTCTTAATTATCGGGTTCGTATAATGACGGACCTTATGGCGGGGTAGCTCAGGTGGTTAGAGCGTGGGATTCATAATCGCAAACCCAGGCTAATTCTTAACTCTATTGACTAAAACAGGTTGCAGCCACCGCGGTTTTTTAAGGGCTTTTTGATGATTCTTTATGCAGCTATATCGCCTGCGCGTGCCTTCATCTAAATTCCCGTCACAATACCGTCACAGGAAAACGGCCAAATTTGTAGCGCCCTCATCATCGTAACTGCCAATCCGTCTTTATTAACAATAAAGCCTCAGCTTATTTCGAACTCCAAGCGGATCGATGACTTCGACGCGACTGTAGACACCCGCTTTGCGAATGCGAGTTGGTTCGTTCCAATGACTACCACGCATTCTCACTGGTTACGGAAAATTCAACAATAGCAGCCGTCCGAGAGAATTTGCATTCGATAAGTCCCCAGAGCTTCCCATCCGTTTCCCTACGGTCGCGTCAACCTGACGCCAAAACATTTCACACGCTCTTTGCTCAATTCAGCCTTTGTTCACTAATGGAGTTTAGGCTGTAATGGTACTACGCATGACCCAGCAGTATGTACGAGCATTCCAAACACAACTCCAAACTTATGTGAAATCCCTTCGAAAAAACTCAAGTCGCATTGTCGATTTCTGCAGTTTCATTCGTCGTCTGCTTGAAGGTTGTAGAAAAAAGCAATCTGAGATTTAGGCAGGACGAGGGGATAAGGCAATGACAGATCTTAGGGTAAGAATGCAGTAGTGTTTGGCGGAGGAGGCTCGGTTGGTGTCCAGCGATGGAGGTACCCGCCGCAGCAAAGGCGGCCCCGCTGATTCTCTTCCTTGCTGTACTGAGATCGAAGCCTTCGATCACCTTGGTACACATGGCGTGGGATCTTGGGCAGGGGCCGCCGATCAGAAACGCCGTTAAACATGCGGAGGGGCAGTACGACTCTTCGGTGGATGAGGTATCGCTTGAGCAGATTTGCCCGGTGGTCCGACTCCGGCGAATTCGGCTCCTTCAGGAGTGAGTAAAATCCAGTCGTGTCCTTCGTCGGTATACCGGACCAACAGGCGCCGACTCTTCTCTAGATCTTCAAAGGCTCGGACTAGGTCGGCGTTCGCAAATTCTGTGAGGTTATCGAATATCTCCTTTGTTAACACTTTCGAATGGTTCCTACTAGCAAAAAACGAAAAGATCGTTTGCTCGATCTTTTCTAATCGATGTTTTTCCATTGGGCGCATCTCCTACACTGTCAATTATAGGTAAAGCAAGTAAGAAGGCTGCGCGCTTTTGGTTACATTATTGTTATCAGCGTCCCGTCTTTTTTGAGATGTCTTGATGACGTCGAATTCATTCCTGGCTTTACACTGGCGACCTTTTCCAACAGCCATGGAAGGTCCTCTGGCGGGCGAATATCTTTGATGGTCATCGCAAGAAATTCATCTAATGAATACCCGTAGCCGTGAACGGCTGCGTTATTGACGGCGAGAAAGAATAAGTTATCCCGGTCATAGATCCACATCGGCTGAGGGTTGCTCTCAAATAGAAGTCGATAACCTTCCTGAGTCTCGCGAAAATCGCTCTGCATCGGGACCTATATCTCTCCTTCATTAATAAAGGCAAGCCGAAGGATCGCTATACCGGTTAGCGGGTTGTTTACGGTAATTGTTGCTGCCCGAACGCCCACTCGACAGTTGGTTTAGTATGAATATAGGACGGCCAAAAAATCAATATGTATTCGTGCGAATAAGTGAAATCACTCATGGCGTGATCAGTTTTTTGAAAACGCTCCACAGAGTTAAGAGAAATGGTTTGGAACGGGGATATGATTAACTTAAAAGCAAAGCCTTCGGAGCAGCTGGCTGAGACGAGTTCGCAACCATGCAAGCTGGCCTTCGGTTGGCTGCGAGTTTGATGGATGCCGTGATCAGTTCTTTGTCACCTAGGGCGTATCTGTCTGTTTGAAAATGGTCCAAGAGACGGAGGAACCCACTGTGGGCTCTCCAGTTGTCCTTTGGTCTACTGGCGGTGGCCATTGATTGGAATAGGGGGTTCGTTCACCCAGATATCAGGAATGCTGTTACGACTCTCTGACATCTTCACTGCTTAGTAATTCGCTTCAGGCTTTGGAAACTCAAAGCCTTTAACGTTACTTCGGTAGTTAATCCATAGACCAGGTGGGCCGCTAATGCATAAGCATTTGTTGAGGTGGGATAGTGCCGCGCATATTTGGAAAGGCCCAAAGCCGGAACGACCCTTTCATCCGCTATTAGCCAAACAGCGGCGCCAAACGGCAGTCCCCACCCGGATCTTAATAACGGGAAAATTTCAGACGCCGCACTATACAGGGCCGCACTCGTTGCGCCGAATACATAATGAAAGATAGTCCCGCCGACGTCCTTCTCTCGCTCAGAAAGCTTGTGGCCGGTTAGTCCAACACTGATGACGTTTGCAGTACGTTCGGCGGCGTCATCCGTCGCGCAATCTGCATTACTCTCGCGCAAATATTTTCCCACGCCGTGACTTGGACTACCAATTTGTTGCGATTGGGCTCCGTGACTTCGTTGCTCACTGCCGAACAATCTACTCAGTTCCCGTTGGAATAAATTCATTACTGCTGAAGCGACGAGACCTGCCGCAAAGCCTGCGCAAGCTCCAGCAATAATTTTCGGCTTTTGTTTCATTCCTCACCTTATCAATCACAGAGCTGCTAACTCGTTGCCACACCGCTCTACGATCGGTCCCAAGTTGCAGAATCAATACACCTGCGCGATGACCGTCTTACTCATTTCTCTTTGTACTAGCCGCGCCGCTTTTGATCGTCCGGATCGCCCTGGCCCGACGGCACTGTTCTCTTCGCTTTCTGCCTCCGGTCGTTCGCTAACGAACGGCCGACGTCAACCTCTTCATAAAACTAGCCCTTCGCATTGCGACGAGTAAATCGTTTGTCCGTTCCAGTATCGAGTATCTCTCGTTTGCTATCGCGATGTTTTCGCATTCCTAAATTCTCCTCATTCAACCCCGCGTCAAACCTACTTCTTTCTGGACGCCTTTCCACCTTTCTTACCACCCTTTCTTGAAGAAGAATGACTCTCCTTTTTGCCGCGACCAGACCCACTTTTCTTACCTCCACCTGACTCCTTGTTCACCGTGGCCCAGGCACGACTCTTGGCCTCTTTCTTCGAAACGCCTCTGTCCTCATTGCCTTCCTCTATGTGCTCAGCCTTTCGCTTTTGCTTGTCGGTATATTTTGACTTATCGCCTTTTGGCATCGGTTGACCTCCTTCAGTTAGTTTGATTCCAGTTACATGTCAGAACGCGCTTGTGCTGCCCGCGCGGCACCGATCGCGGTCTTCACATCCTTGACCTCTTCGGGCGGTGGGAGCACGGCCTTCATACCGAGTGATTGAATCCATAACTCGCGTGTCCATCCGGTCGTGTGATACAGGTGCTCGTCCTCTTCGTCTTCGACCTGCTCATGTGCAGCCTTTAGCGCTTTCGCATCTGCCCCGGATAGTTTTTTTGCTGTCTCCCCGATCAGATGCCAATTCAAATGATCCTTCGTTTCAGCTAAGACGACCGCTTCTGCCGCTACTAATTGAGCTGCTCCTTTTTCTCCTGATTGCAATGCCATTTCCATGGAGTGAACCAGCTCCTCACCAATCGTCCTTACCACCTGTCGACCGGGTGTCTCTTGGTTTGGATCGAGGGCGAGCGCGTCCATCATCTCTTCGACAATTCGAACGTGGTTCTGAGTCTGCTCCAAGTACTCTTCCCACTCTTCTTTCAGATCTTTATTCTCGACGCACTTGAGTGCAGTGGTGTAAACCTGAACTCCACCGAGTTCCGTCTCCAGTGCCTGGTAAATGAGCTCGTTAACTTGGTCTTTGTTCATACTCATCGCTTTCCTTTCTTTGCAGAGCGGCCAATGTTCGTAAAGAGAACGTCAGATCCGTTATCAGTCGTCAAACGAGTCAATATCTGCTCTAGGATCTGGCTGTTGTGAGGAAGGTGCAAACGTCAGACCATGGCTAATCTGACGCGAGTGGCGGTCTTGGTCGGCGGCAAACTGAATTCAAAAACTGAAAATGCTGCTGCAGAGCTGGACGCGCCAACGCAAAAATAAGAAAGAGCACCAGAGTCTGATGTGCGTGCTAACAAGCCGGCTTGAAGAGACCTCATTCATCCTTGCGAAAGGATGTGAGAGCTGACTCTTTAACTCCGATCAGCGCGTAGGTGACTAACGAAACAACGACGATTGCTGCGACATTAACCAACAGTCCCAATAATGGCCGAGATATTGGCGAAGCGTCGCTAGGAAAGCCGAGTATGAGACATGCGCCTAGCCAAGTAGGAACAATCGCCACTTGTGCCGTTGCCGCAAGGCCTATCATTTCTCGTCGACCAACATCATCTGCTGTTGCGAGACCCGCCGCGACACCCACTGCGATTGAAACGAGAAGTCCGGTAAGTAATGAGTTGAATTCCGAATAGCGCACGGGCGGACTAGTCATCAGTCCTACAATCAGGCCAGCCCCAACCAACAACAATAGAGCTGCAGTAAGTGAGATGATGCCCTGTAATGCGAGGCGCCACTGTCTAGTCCACAACCCAAAGCCAATGCTGAGGATCAATGGAAGCAAAGGAATAAACAACAGGCCCGCGATCATGAAGAGTAACTTGAAATCAACCAATCCATAAGCTAACAGCAGCCCTCCGATTAGAATGCGTCCAACAAATCCATACGTCACTTGAGAAAACTGCCATAACTCCTCAAAGACATCGATGGTTGGTTCCACTAACGGAACAGTCAAATCGCTGAGAGCCTCCCGAGAAATTAGTGCGCGGGGTTGTCGAACAGCTATTGAATATTCGGCTCGTTTAAAAAATGGTTGGCTGGCAAGGCGATCAAGAAAAGTCTTCGCAGCTGGCGTGCTGACGTCGAGTTCGACACAGTCTTCCACAGAAGCGGAACCATTCGCCTCGAGAACGCGCTTCTCGCTGACAGTTATCCGCGCGATTCCGGAGTTGAAAGCAATTTCGGCAATCTTCTCCGCAGTCCCCGCTGGTGCGGTTATGGTGATTTGTCTCATGTCTAATAGCGCCGAATTGACGTATCAGCTTCGTACAAAGGTGAATGCAAACTGAATAGTTCGTGTTCACTGATTCATCCGCGACGAAGCAAGTTTTGAAGTCCGCAACCGAAGTGCCAACAGTTTCAGAAAGACTGGAATTTATTGAAGACGATCTCTTCGTTGGAGGTTCAGAGCCTTAAATTTTGACCGCCGACATGTCGAATAATTATGACTGCAGAACGGTCTTAGATTTGCTCGTAGATTGAGTACGGGAGGGATTTGAGATGAAAGCAAGCGTGAAGCGGGAAAAATTGGTTACCTCATCTTATGGTTCTTGGGAGTACCAGTTTCCGTGTTGTTGCTCATAGCCCTCATTCGGTCCTGTTAGCGTCACCTGCATAAGCTCTTATACAAAAGGGGGTTTTGAATGCGAAAAGCCGCAGTAGCACTAGGCACCGTAGGGATTGGCGCAGGAATCTTGTACGCCTTCGGACGTGCGCGAGATAAGAACACCAGAAGGTCGCTCGCAATGGACAAAGGTGACGAGAAGGTTGGCAAGCGCGGAGTTGAAAATCAAACGCCGAACTTGGCCACATCCGGCATAGGAAGCGACGCTTTTTCGGAGCCTAAGCGTCCATCCATGTCGCGGCTGAAAGATGGAAGTTCAGAGGCAGAAGAACGGCATTTCGAAATTGACGACCGCGGCACAGATCAGAACGAGGCGCTCCGGATACTGAAGAAGATTAAAGATGAAGCGTTCGATTCCAGCGACGAGAAACTCGCGCTGGCGCTTGGTCGCGCAGTAGACGAAATTCAGGCCCGGACAAGAGGCGAGCAGCCAATGGACTCGGATGTGCTAATGAAAGCACGCGCGCTAGCCTTAGAGCGCGGTCTAACCATCGAAGAACAGGAGTAATACTGCAGCAATTCCTGTCTTCGCTTTCAGTGTATGCAACAAAACAAAGTAACGGTTTCAGCAGCTGAAAACCGTTTCGATTAACGCTACGAACAAGGGAGGGAATCATGCCAGACGATCGCAAAGAGAATCAGGGTGGCCAGAAAGGTGGTCAACAAGCTCCGGGCCATCAAGGACAAGGTCAAGAAGGCGGCGGCCGAAAAGGGCAACAGGGTGGCCAACAGGTGGCGGCTAACAAGGCGGGCAAAAGGGCGGACAGCCGAACCGCTAATTTATTCAAGCCGGCGTGAGATGAGATTACGTCTATCTTATCTCACGCTGTTTTGTTTGCGTTCTCATAGAGAGGCGTCAACGGAGACTTGAGTTCGACCATGAAAGCGAATGATGACTTACATGGCAATGCACCTGACGAGTCGGAGATTGCCATTGTTCTCATTGATGTCATCAATGATCTTGAATTCGAAGAAGGCGAGAGACTTTTCGAGACGGCGTTAACCGCAGCTAAGAATATCGCGCAATTGAAGGAACGAGCGCGCCGCGCAAAAGTGCCCATCATTTACGTGAACGACAACTTCGGTCGTTGGCGTTCCGATTTCAAGAAGATCGTAAACCATTGCCTCGAAGATGATGTCCGAGGGCGCCCGATCGCAGAACTTCTCGCACCCGACGAAGAAGACTACTTCGTTTTGAAACCAAAACATTCCGGCTTCTTCTCGACTACCCTGGATCTATTACTGGAATACCTTGGCGTTCGAACGTTAGTAATCGCCGGCTTTGCGGGAAACAACTGTGTGCTCTTCACTGCCAATGACGCTTATATGCGCGACTATCAGTTGCTGATCCCGGCTGATTGCACAGCTTCTAACGAATCAGCCGACAATGAGAACGCTTTACGGCAAATGCAAGACATATTAAAGGCTGATACGCGACCTTCAAGTGATATCGACTTTAATGCTTACCGCCAGGAACGCGACGCCCAGGCGCGGGTCGCGCCTGCAACAAATTGAGATGGCCAGCGCTAGTTCAAATCCAATGATCGATCTCGAATCTTTCGACGAAGAATCGGGAACGCTTAACGTAATCATCGAGACACCTAAAGGAAGTCGAAACAAGTTCAAATACGACGAGAGATCAGAAGTCTTCAAGTTAGGTGGTGCGCTTCCTCTCGGCGCAGTCTTTCCTTTTGACTTTGGCTATATCCCGTCAACCAGAGCAGAAGACGGTGATCCTCTCGATGTTCTAATTCTAATGGACGAGCCTGCGTTTACCGGCTGTCTGGTCCAAGCCAAATTGATTGGAGTAATCGAAGCGGAACAGACTGAAGCTGGTGAGACAACGCGAAACGACAGGCTAATCGCCGTGGCAGCAGAGTCGCGTAATCACTCTCACATTCGTTTTATCGGCGACCTGAATTCCAATCTTGTACATGAAATCGAACGCTTCTTTGTTTCCTACAATGAAACAAAAGGAAAGCAATTCGAAGTCCTGGGCCGTTTTGGTCCAGATCGTGCTGCCGCGCTGGTGAAGGACGGAACGAAGAAGTTCAATCATGATCGTCGCAATAAGAAGAAGCGGATCAGCACCGGCAAACGAAAACAAGGGGGTTCGTCATGAAGTCAAAGAAGCTTTCGGCTCAACGTCCTGGAAACCGTTCCAATGGTTCAGCATCCAATGGATCGTCCGATGAACTTACAAAGCGCAACGTTGAAATGGTCAAGCAATTAGAAGATGCCGCTAAGCAGGAGCGGTCCAAATCCGATCTGGTCGCTGAAGCAATCGCCAATTTCTGCGGCAGTATGACTTTCGTCTGGGTCCATGTGGGGTGGTTTGGTGGTTGGGTGGTTCTCAATGTAATTCCCGGAATAAGACATATCGATCCATTTCCGTTTACGTTTCTGACGCTTGTGGTTTCGCTGGAAGCGATCTTCCTATCGACTTTCATACTGATTAGTCAGAATCACGACACGAAAATTAGCGAGCGAAGGAATCATCTCGATCTGCAAATTAACTTGTTAAGTGAACAGGAGAATACGCGCATCATCGAGATGCTCAGGGCAATCGCGGCAAAGGTGGGTTGTGAAATCCCACATGGTCCCGAAATTGAGTCCCTGAGCGCCGAAACACACCCAGAGGAATTGGCGGCTCAAATCGAGCAACGAGTGGAAGAGTAGAGAACAGCATCTGGTTGTCGCTACTAAAAACTCGATTCGGGCAGCAGGACCGTGAATGCTTCCGGTTCAGTTCATCACACGCTGCCCTGGGTTACTCACTCATTCTGTCTGAAACCCGTGGTAGCGATCACCCAGAATGACACCTCATACCGTTCAGCTGTATTGTGCATTGAGATCCGGAACGATGATCTCAGGCAGCTCTTCGCTCATAGCGATGATGCAGTCCGCCGACTAGCGGTAGCTCCACCACGACACCAACTTCTGGAAGTTGCATGGCTCTGGGTTCCGGCGCGTCTTTCTCAAGCGCCAGATGTGTCCGTGAGTGTTCGTAGTACTCGAAGTATGCTTTCAGAATGTGTCGCAAGGACGATTCGTTGAATACAATGATGTGGTCCAGGCACTCCCTTCGCAGGGAGCCGATGAAACGCTCCGCGTACGGATTTTGCCAAGGGATCTCGGCGCCGTTAGCACTTCGCGGATACCCATTTCTTCCACTCGCTGATGGAACGTTTTGCCATAAACGCAATCGCGATCATGCAACGGATAACGCGGCGCGCTATCCCAGGGAAACGCTTCGGCGATCTGTCGGGCGGTCCATTCGGCTGTGGGATGCGCCGTCACATTGAAATGAACGGCGTGACGTCGATGGTGGGCCAGGACAACGAAAACATATAACACCCGAAAGCTGACTGTCGGCACGACCAAGAAATCAATCGCAACCAACTGCTGGACGTGGTTCTCAAGGAAGCTGCGCCACGTTTGCGAGGGTGGCTTTCGTTGACGCACCATGTACTTGGCTACTGTTGCTTCAGAGATCTGTATTCCCAGTTTCAGCAATTCACCGTGAATCCGTGGCGCTCCCCACAGGGGATTCGCGCTGCTCATCTGCCGGATCAGCTCTCGTACTTCCCGGCTGACGCTAGGTCTACCAGACTTCCCTGCCCTACTCTTCCAACGCCAATACAATCGAAACCCTTTTAGGTGCCACGCGATTACGGTTTCCGGCTTGACGATGATCAGTGCTGAGCGCAATTGCGGCCATGCCCGCGAGAGCATGACCCATAGCAGACGGTCGAACCTTCCCAACCTTGGACGCCTCCTCGGCCGCGCTTGCAGCACCGCAAGCTGATGACGCAGAGCAAGAATCTCAACCTGCATACCCGCTCGCGTCCGAAAGCACGAGCGGAACATAGAAAGAAAAGACGATAAGACAGCTATCATGGCTGCGGGAGGTTATCAGCCGAAACTTGTAACTTCAATGATTCACGCGCCGGATGGAGTTTTTGGTAGGTTGTGGCATTTACACTGAATTCTCAGCGAAGGCGACCGTTCGACCATCGTTTGTCGCTCGAGGAGTGAGAGGCGCAAGGAGTATTGAAAGGTCAATTACGCTCTATGACTGGTTAAACCGCAAGAGGAGTCTGCCCAAGGTCTGCCACAAAATACTTTACGCGATCAAGACACGCGTGAGAGACTTTTCGGGGGCTCGTTCCTTTGCTGAGGTGCGTACTTCAACACTGTGACCAAGGCGATTCAGGATGGCGAATAAACGATCCGCTGAGAAGGCTGAAAGCCGGCCTCGCAGAAGATGCGATACTTTGGGTTGGTCCAGGCCAGTCCGCTCAGCTGTCTGAGTTTGGGTCCAGCCTTTCTTCTATGCGATACTTTGGGTTGGTCCAGGCCAGTCCGCTCAGCTGTCTGAGTTTGGGTCCAGCCTTTCTTCTCGATCAATTGCGCAATTTTGGTCGCCAACTTCGCTTTCAAGAGACGCTCTTCCGAGTCTCGGAAACCAAGATCGGCAAACACGTTGCCGCTGCTTCGTTCGGCCTTCTCATCGTTCGCTCTCGCCTTGTGAGATGTCGTTGCTTTGACTTTTGCTTTCATCTATCTCGTCCTCGGCGTGCTAAGCGTGCTTTGTAATCCTCCTCCGCCAGCCTTAACCGCTTCTTGACAAGATCAATATCAGTTTTCGGTGTCGCAATTCCCTTCTTTGACTTCTTCTGAAAGAGGTCCGGTTCGTCCCCGGCCACCATACCACCTCACTGAACCTCATCATCGTGTGTCGGTGTAGAACTTGTTTGATAAACCCGTCGTGGTCGATTAGAATTTTCTCATGAGCAAAACTGAAATTCTCGAAGAACTCCCAAAGCTCACGTCAGAGGAACGATACGAGATCCGCCTGAAGCTAGCCGAGCTCGATGGCGATGATTGGCTCGACGACGATGACCCGCTGACAGACAAAGAGAAGGCGCTCATCGAGTCGCGGATCCAAGCCCACGAGAAGAACCCTGAGACCGCTGTTCCTTGGGAAGAGGTCAAGGCCCGGTTAGACCGGAGACTGGATGAGTGAGCTACCGACTCATTGTCCGTCCAGAAGTTGATGCCGACCTGCTTGAGGCTGAAGCCTGGTACGAGCAACAGGAGGAGGGTCTTGGTCGCGAGTTTCTTCGACACGCGCGTGACACGATTGACAATCTGTCCGCTAATCCTCTTATTTACCAAGTTCGTTCTCGTCGACATCAGGTGCGTTGGGCTTTCCCGCACCGGTTTCCCTACCGCATCATCTTCCGCGTAATAGGTGACACCGTGGTCATATACGCCGTCGTTCATGCCGCGCGTCATGACCGCATTTGGAAACCACGCATAATAGGACTGTAGGCGTGCCTTAACCCGTGTGACGTCGTAATCATTCCTACACCAGCGACGAAAAATCCTGTTTCTTGATTCTCATCAGTCTCGATGATTCACCTTCCAGTTTGTTGGCAGGTCCGACCCTTCAAAGCAGGCGGCGTCAATTAGCTTGTCGAATGCGAATGCCGATTCCTTGAGTTGCCCTGATAGGTGATGGCTCCCCAAGGTTAACTTCAATCATTACAACGTGGATGAGGTTTTCAGTAGGGACAACTAAGCCTAAACCAAAGTCATTGTAATAAATTCGGATATTTCGTTATCATGCGGTCACCTCTGCTGTGGCTGCAACCGCGAACGGAGATGATGTCCTTTGACAGTTAGACGACGAGGCAAAATCTGGTGGTACGACTTTGGGAATCACAAGTATCGTGGGCCGATTCCCGAAGCTCGTACTAAGTACGAAGCAGAACAAGCTGAGATCAAGCTAAAGCGCGACGTGTTTGATGGAAAGTATGGCAAGCAATTCGGAACGATGCCGTTGGCTAAGTTTGTCGGCGATCCCGATGAGGCAAACGATCAGTTTGGCGAGGGCACGTTTCTTGATTGGGCCAAGAACAACAAGCGCTCATGGAAACACGATCGGTTTCGGGTGCGTTCGTTGCTTCGAGCTTTCGCTTGTAAGACATTAGGCGAAATCACGCCAGGTGCAATCGAGAAATTCAAGAGTGCAAGATTGCACAGCGTGACGAAGCGCAAGACGAAACGAAGCCCGGCATCTGTCAAACACGAGATCGATCTATTGTCGCGGATATTTTCTCTCGCCGTGACTTGGGGCTTGGCCGGTTCAAACCCTTGCAGTCGGGTTAGCAAATTCAAGTTGCAGAATCAGCGCTACAGGTATTTGCAACCGAATGAGGAACCACGGTTGTTAGCTCAGTGCACCGGCAAGCGAAAGATTTTACAACGATTATCCCGTTTGCTATCGGAACCGGAGCACGTAAGAGTGAGCAACTAACTCTCAAGGTTCGGCAATGCGATTTCTTCCGCAACCTGATCGTTTTCGACAAGACGAAAAGTAGTAGACCGCGCTTTGTCGAGATGAACAGTGAAGTGAGGGAAATTCTAATGCCGCTCTGCAAGGGCAAACGACCTGATGATTATGTTTGGCTTAGTCCAAAGACCGGCAGGCCATTCGGTGACATCAAGAAGGGGTTTATCAGTGCTTGCCGGGATGCGGGGATCGAAGGCTTAGTCTGGCACGATCTACGGGCCACCTACGGCACGAGATTAGGCGAGGCAGGATTCAACGCTTACGACATAGCCAAGCTCATGGGCCATGCGAATATCTCAACGAGCCAACGTTATGTTCGCAATCTGCCAGTGGGCGCGGGTGAGGCAGTGATGCTAAAAAATCAGCGCCGTCACAATACCGTCACAAGCGACGAATCCCGGCACTTTGATGCTCGCTGTACATAGTTGATAATCAAGGCATGGCGGGGTAGCTCAGGTGGTTAGAGCGTGGGATTCATAACCCCAAGGTCGCCGGTTCAAGCCCGGCCCCCGCTACCAATATCTCTCACTTTTTCAACGACTTACGACTGAGCGTCAAAAACGGTCCAGCACGCTGCGGGGGAAAGATGGGACAGACTCCAATCACCTAATGACTCTGGACGCATGTGAGGTGTGTCTCAGTAACGACGCGGCGAACTGATTCTCGGGTTATTTGGTCAGGGTCTCCTCAATCCACGGTCGCTCATCGAGCAAACTCGAGGTCTTCAACAGCTGGGATGTCAGTTACTTAATGAAAAGGACTTGGCTTCACCTTAAGGTACAAGTGATTAGGTGGTCTCCAGATGACTGAACCCAGAATCGTGGAAAACCCGCGGTCGGACGTATCGGAGGCGTGAATCTCGTCGGACCGTGGGACTGCGGTGACCACGCCTTGTGGGCAGAAAAGCCTTTGATTAAAAGATCTTAGCCCAGACCGTGGGATCGAAACACCCAAGGTCTCATCTCAAAGCTGCAATTCACAGGTCCAACCAACTGGGAAATTCTCAGCTGGGAAGCCAAAGATCAGCTCGGCGCGCTTGTACGAGTTATCCAATCAAAGACCCTTAGGCCAGTGGATACTGAAACTCCGATTGGCATGCCTTGGACCTTCAAAGCTTGAGGCGAAGCTTCACGGACGGATGCCGAGCATTCTATGGCGATTGGGCTATCGTATAGGCTCGCGCCCTACCGCTGGACCTGCTGCAGCGCCGGATTGGTCAAGATGACGTGCGTGGCGTGCGTGAGCCGGTCGATGATCTCAACGCTAGTGAGCACACCGGCGGCGCAGCTTGGAAATTCGGTCGGATCGGAGACCGTCACAGCTGCGCGAAGCGAAATCCGCTCTCCGACGCGTTGATTCGCGTCTCCTGTAAAATCCAATGGCACCGACGCGCTGCCTCGCAATTGGAAAATGGTAGGGTCGCCGATCGAACGGCCCTGGCTGTGGATGAAGCCCAGCCTCAACGGGCACGGAAGGTCGGGATCGGGCGGTGGTACGATGCGTTGATGCGGGCAGTCTGGA
>WNGE01005320.1_pt1 | contig 14581 bp, 12 predicted proteins | sample 5400651 | NCBI WGS metagenome assembly WNGE01 (sample SAMN13153370, study PRJNA577476) | soil metagenome | isolation source: 60 cm soil or saprolite under grassland replicate 2 | place: USA:California | collected 2016-06-15 | reverse complement strand
TCCGGAAGCTGTCGGGCCGGCGGAATCACGTGGTATGACGGCTCCCCTCGCGTACGATCCGCGCGATGCCGGCGCGAAGGCAGGCGACGCGAATCCGTGGCTGGTGCTCGCGAACGTCGAGGCGGTCGTCGATCGCGACCGCGTTCGTTGGGAACGGGCTCGATTCGACGAGCTGGCCGCGAAGTACGCCGGCGACTACGACGGCTGGGAGGCTGCCGTCTAGCGGTCAGCCCGGTGCCGTGACGACGCTGTCGTGACCAGCGACCGCACCCCAGGGATCCTGCTGATCATCGGCTCGTTGGTCTTCGGGTCGGAGCGGCGGTAGGCGTCCCGGGCGTGTTCACCCAACGCGATCCCCAGGCACGCCTGCGCATGCTCACCGAGCGCCTCCGCAGTTGGCGCATCGCGCAGCCGCTCTACGGACTGGGGCCCATCATCGCTGCGGCCGGCGTCGGCTCGCTGGCTGGCGACGCGTCCGCCGGAGGAGCCTGGCCCGTCTTGGCGGTCGCCTGCATGGCGCTGGTCATCGGGGTCTTCTACGTGCTGCTCCTGCTGGTCGGCGTGGTCGTCGTCTGACTCACTGGCCGTGGCAGGTCGCGCGGTACGGCGCTCCGCCTCGGTACCGGGCCCACTCGTTGCGCGTCAGGTTGCGTGCCGCGGTGCGGCAAGCGAGCTCGATCCAGTCGTCGAGAGCCACGTCCCAGACCTTCACGCCACTGTCCTCCCCGGTCGCCGCGAGCCGGTGGTCGTCGGGGCTGAACGCGACCCGCGCGTAGCGCGCCTCGCTCGCACCGGTCGGGGTCAGCGTTCCCAGAAGTTGGCCGCTCGCCACGTCCCAGAGCGCGACTGTGGAGCCCGCCGCAGCCGCCACCAACCGGCCGTCGTGGCTGAACGCGATCCCGGAATCCTGCGACGCCGGCGCCTCTTCGAGGTCACGCGGGAGCCGGCGCCCGTCCCTCGTGCGCCACAGCCCGATCTTGTCGCCAAGCTTGATGGCGAGCAGGGCGCCGTCCTCGCTGAAAGCGATGTCGCTGGCGTGCCAGGCGGCAATTCCGGCCCAGCCGGGCAGTCGACCGAGCGCGATCCGTCGAGTGCCGTTCACGAGCATCGCGCCGTGCGTACCGACGAACGCGAACTTGCGTCCGTCGGAGCTGAGGCCGACGCTCGGCCAATTCTCCCGTGCCCGGTCGTACCGAGAGATGCGGATACGCACCAGCGGCCGCCCCAGGCGAGTGTCCCAGAGGACGAGCCGTCCACCGCTGTCGACGAGCACGAGTCGACTGCCGTCGTGACTGACGGCGACATCGCCGGCGTCGTAGCTCGTGCTGGGCGCCGACCGCAGCAACCGCCGTTTCGTCACGCTCCAGACCGCGGTGCGCTTGTAGGTCCAGTAGCTCGGGAAGACGATGACGTCGCCCCGCTCGTCCAGGAGCACGTGGGGACTGAAGAGCCGTTTCGGGTAGCGGACGACCCCGAGCGGCGTCAGCGCCGGGAGCCGCCAGGAGCGGATCATCGAATCGAACCTGTCCGCGGCCACGAGACGATCGCCCTCGCCGCCGAAGGCGACGCCGTCCGGGTAGCTCGCCGCCAAGCGGGTCACGAGCCGCCGCCGCCTGACGCTCCACAGCGCTCCGCCCGAGAAGAGCGTCCCGGTCTGCGAAGCCGCGTCGACCTGCCACTGGTATTGCAGGAGCGGACTCGTCAACGTGAAGAGCAACCGCCGCGACAAGACGTCGAAGACCCACTGCGTCGTGCCGACGCCGCGTGTCGCGAGCAGCCACCGCCCGTCGCGCGAGAACCCGGACAGCGAGACGTTCGAGCGGAGCTCAGGCGGGAGGCGGATGGCGCCGGCCTTCCCCGTCCTGACGTCGTACAGGACGATCCTCTGTGCCTCCACGAAGGCGAGCCTGCCGAGGCTGCTGAGCCGTGGTCCGGTCGGCCACCCGCGCCGGACCGTCCGCAGGGTGTTGCGCCGGACATCCCACACGCGGACCGTCGTCGTATCCGCATTGGCGCTTCTGCCCTGCGATTCGATCACGACCTGCGACCCTCCGGACGTCACGGCGAGCGCCGGGGTTTCTTCCGGGCCCCCCGAGCCGCCGATGAGCGTCCCCACAAGGGCCCCGCGGAGGACCGGACCGGGAATGAGACGCGTGCGATGCCCGGGGCCGACCACGAACACGGCGACACGCTTGGTTCCCGGATCGAACAGCGCCACCGCCGTGCCGTCGGCCGCCAGCGTCCGCGGCACCCATCTCGGCGACGGCAGAGGCTCGTCGGCGATCAGCCGGCGGCTGGCGACGTCGAAGCGCTGGACGACTGCGGTTTCCTCGTCGGGTCCCAACGACCGGTGGGAGAGGACGGTCAGCGTCCGGCCCCCGTCGCCGAAGGCCGCCCCGGCTGCGTTGCGAACCGCGAACGGTGGGCCGAGCGGATCTCCGGTCGTCCCGTCGCGCAGGACCAGCGGCCCGTCGCCGGTGACGAGGGAGCGGCCGTCACGGCTGAGCGCCACCACGGCGCCCGAGTCCACGAGCGCCGTCAGGTGAGGGTCGCGCTGCAACCGCGACAACAGCGACCTGACGGTCTCGGGCGTCCGCGCAACTCGAACGGCCTCCACTGCGAGGAGGAGCGAGGTATCGATTGCGACCGACGGCTGGAGAGCCTCGGTCACGAGCTGGCGCGAGACTGCGAGCCTTGTCTGGCGGCGGGCCTGATCCCGTGCCTTCAGTGCGAGGACGGCTGTGATCGTCGTCGCGACCGTGAGCAGGACGAGCGTCGAGACCGCACCGGCGGCGAGCCGGCGGGTGCGCCGTCGCTGGCGGACGTCCTCGCCGACCAACTCGTCCTTCGGGCGGGCGTGCAGCGTCGCTGCGACGGCGGCCACGGCGTCGCCGAACTTGGGGTTGGCCAGCGTGAGCGCGTCGTGTGGAAGCTCGCGTAAGTCGACCCAGAGGGGCTCTTGGTCGAAGTAGCCGCGGAGCGCTTCGGAGAGCGCCGTGCTCGCGGTCAAGTCGAAGTCGCGCGCCGCGACGTCCCACGCCACCTCGCCGGCGGTGACGCAGAGGATCAGCGTGTCGCGACTCTTCCGTTCGCGCCAGTACTCGACCTCGCGAGCGACCCAGGGCGAGCCCGCGGATCCCGGTGACGCCAGCAGGAGCAGATAGCGCGACGCGTCGAGCGCGCTCGCAATCGACGTCCAGAGCCCCGGCGCGGTGGCGAGGTTCGTCTGGTCGCGAAAGACGCGCAACGCCCGCAGCTGGAAGGGCCTGCGCGCGAACCGGTGCAGTCCCGCCTGGAGCGCGCGGGCAGTCGCCGAGTCGGCGCCGTGGCTGTACGAGACGAAAGCGTCGTAACCGGTCGCCCGCGGCAGCATTGCCCGGCCAATCCGTGCCCGGACGAGCAGGTTGCGCAGCCGACCGAAGCGCGGAGATGCGATCGGGTCGGCGGCGGCGTCCGTCACGTACGCCGATCATCCTCCGCTCGCGCGCGCCATTCAACGGCAGCGCCCAAGCGGTTCGTGTACCGCAACGCCGCACCGGCGGGCAGAGAGCTCCACGAGGTCGCCGGAGAGCTACGCCGCGGCTCGTAGACTCTCCGCCATGGCCCGAGTGATCGATTTCCGGGACTGGCTCAGCGACGCGGCTGCAGAACGCCACAGAGGTTGATCGGTCCACCTTCGGATGACGCGGCCCGCCGCGCTTTCGCAGCCCCGCCTCGGAGCGGCACGTTTCGGGGACTCGACCTCTCCCTGCTCGATCCGCAGGATCGCGACGAACGCCACCTGCTCATCGAGGCGGAGCATCCGGAGCTCGCAGAGGCGCTCGAAGCAGACGAAGAGGTCGCCGTCGTCGGCGCCGACGAGGTCAACCCTCGGCTTCACATCACTCTGCACGAGATCGTTGCGGAGCAGCTCTGGGAGGATGACCCGCCCGAGGCCTGGCAGACGGCCAGACGCCTGCTGGCGGCCGGCTACGAGCGCCACGAGATCTTTCACATGCTCGGCTCGGCGCTCGTTCCGCAACTCTGGCAGGCGCTCCACGAGCGCCGGCCGGCCGACCCGGACGAGTACATCCGCGCGCTGTCCGGCCTGCCCGGGTCATGGGAGAGCTCGCGGGTCGAGCGGCCGGAGAAGCCGGAAGCGAAGCACAAGCTCGCCGCCAAGGCGAGAAGATCTGAGCGCGCCGCCGCCCGGAAGCGCAAGCGCCGCAGGCGGTAACCGCCGCGCGTCGTTCCTGCCGGTGCGCGGCCCGTGCGTACCCGACCCCCGAAGCCCTGACCGTCAAGCGGACAATCTCTCCGCAAGAAGCCGGGTGATCGGCCACGCCCCGTCGGACGTGTTCGAGACCACGGTATGGGTGATTCTCCGCCCCGGGTCGTGCACGCTGCGAAACGAGACGCCCGCATCGCAGCCCTCCAGCATCACGACATCGCCCGACTCGTCGAGCCAGAAGCCGAGGCCGTAGCGCCTCCGCGCGCGGGGCACATCGCTTCGGGGTCGCGCCATCTCGGCGACCCAGTCCCCGGAGACGAGCCGACCGGCAAAGAGAGCAGTCCAGAAGGAGGCGACGTCCGCGACGGTGGAGTAGATCCCGCCGTCACCGCTGCCGCGCACGGGGAGATGGAACACGTTCGTCCTCGCGACGCCGTCAATCGTGAGATACCCGACCGCCGCACGCCCAGGGAGCTCGTCGGAGCGCAGATACTCGGAATCGCCCATGCCCGCGGGTTCGCACACGCGCCGGCGGACGACCTCGTGGAACGGAACGCCGCTTGCTCGCTCGGCGATCAGCGCGAGCACGACGTAGCCGCCGTTGCTGTATGCGAACCGTTCGCCGGGTGGAAACTTGGTGGCGTGCCCGTCGAGCACGGCAAGGTATTGCTCGGTCGTGGCGAGCTCGTGCACGGGCACGGGCATGACGTAGTCCGCGAGGTCGTGGCCGGCCTCTTCGTCCAGGTAGTCGCCGATGCCCGATCGGTGCGACAGCAGGTGCTCGATCGTCACGTCGTCGCGGATGAGCGGGAGATCCCGGCCGAGCACCGAGCGTGCCGTCGTCGAGAGAGCGAGTACGCCGTCCTCGACGAGGCTCACGACCGCGACTGCCGTCAAGCCTTTCGCGCCGCTCGCGACGGCGAATTGCGTGTCGACCGCGTTCGGGATCCCGTAAGCGCGATGGGCGAGCCCGTACGCCTTCGCGAGCTCGACGTGGTCACCGCGATCGACGCGCACCGCGCCTGAGAAGCCGTTCGCGGCGGCAAGCGAATCGACCGCGTGGCTGAGCCCGTGCATTCCGAAGACGGTATCCGGCGTCCCCGCGGTAGAGTCCGCGGAGGCGCCATGATCGGCGATCGTCGCGACGCAACGGGCGACTCGGGGACCCGGGCGCACTACTCGGCGTCGTTCAGCCTCACGCTCCGCGTGCGGCTCGAGAACCGCCCGGGCACGTTCGCCGATCTCGCGCGCGCGATCGCGGACGCGGGCGGCCTGCTCGACGCGATCGACCTCGTCCGGGTCGAGCCAGGGAGCAAGGTCCGCGACGTCAGCGTGCTCGCGACCGACGCCGACCACGCAGACGCGATCGTTCGCGCCTGCCGCGAGATCGCCGGCGTCGAGGTGGAGCACGTCTCCGACCGCACGTTCCTGCTCCATCTCGGCGGCAAGATCCACATGAGCTCGAATGCTCCGGTGAAGACGCGCGACGACCTCTCGATGGCCTACACGCCGGGCGTCGCGCGAGTGTGCCAGGCGATCGCGGCAGATCCCGACAGCGTCTGGAATCTGACGGTGAAGCGGAACACGGTCGCAGTGGTCACCGACGGGAGCGCCGTGCTCGGCCTCGGCGACATCGGCCCGGAGGCCGCGCTGCCCGTGATGGAGGGCAAGGCGCTCCTGTTCAAGGAGTTCGCCGGCGTCGACGCCTGGCCCATCTGCCTCGCGACGAAGGATCCCGACCGGATCGTGGCCGCGGTCGAGGCGATCGCTCCCGGCTTCGGCGGCATCAACCTCGAGGACATCGCCGCGCCCCGGTGTTTCGAGGTGGAGCGGCGGCTGCGCGACTTGCTCGACATCCCGGTCTTCCACGACGACCAGCACGGAACCGCGGTCGTCGTGCTGGCGGCATTCCTGAACGCGCTGCGCGTCGTCGGCAAGCCGGTCGACGAGGTCACGGTCGTGCTCACCGGCGTCGGCGCCGCCGGCATCGCAGTGACGCGAATGCTCCAGGCCGCCGGCGTCCGCAATGTCGTCGGCTGCGACCGCCAAGGCGCAGTCCATCGCAGTCGACCCGGTCTGACCGAGGTCAAGCAGCGCTACGCCGATGAGACGAACCCGGAGAACGTTCGCGGCGGCGCAGACGAGGCGCTCGCCGGAGCCGACGTGTTCATCGGCCTCTCGAAGCCGGGTGCGGTGAGCGTCGACGGCATCCGCCGGATGGCACCCGGCGCGATCGTGTTCGCGATGGCAAACCCGACCCCGGAGGTCGCGCCGGAGGAGATCGAGGGCCTCGCCGCCGTGGTCGCCACGGGCCGCTCCGACTACCCGAACCAGATCAACAACGTGCTCGCCTTCCCGGGGATCTTCCGCGGCGCCCTCGACGTCCGCGCGTCGGCGATCACCGAACGGATGGAGGTCGCCGCCGGACACGCGATCGCCGCCTCGATCGGCCCCGAGGAACTCGCAGCGGACTACATCGTCCCCAGCGTCTTCAACCGCGACGTGGCGGCCGCCGTCGCAGCCGCCGTCGCGCAGGCAGCCGAGACGGACGGTGTCGCGCGGCGGGGCCACGAGCCACCGACCCCATAAAAGCAGGGGTCTTCCTAGATCTCGATCGCCTCCCAGGCCTTCGGCTGGACGTCGTCCGGGTCCGTGCCGAGCCGGACGGCGAACGCGAGCGCGATGCGCTGGACCGTGGCGGTGAGCGGGAAGACGGAGAGCGGCTCGCCGAGCTCGGGAGCGGCGAAGCGGTAGACGCGCGTGCCGAGGGCCTCGATCGCGTCGGCGACCTCGGCCAGACGCGTGGCGCCCGGCCCGCCGCCGTCGAGGGAGACGAGCGCGTCGCGCGGCCCGAGGGCGAACGCCGGGCCGTGAAGAAGTTGTTCGGCCGCGAGGCCCGCGGTGAACACGTGCGCGGCCTCGCGCACCTTGAGCGCGCCCTCGGCCGCCGTCCACTGATTGGGGCCGGTGCCGACGAACTCGAGCCCGCGCTCGGGGAGCTCGACCCCCGGCTCGGGCGCCTCGAGGGCGGCGGCGACCGCTGCCGGAACCGCGTCGAGCTCCCCGAGGTCGGCGCCGAGGGCGGCGGCGAGCTGGGCGAGGCGGGCCAGCGCGCCGAGATGGCTGGCGGTGAAGGTGCCCGCGGTCTCCTGAGTCACGGTCACGATGTCGACGCTCGGGGCGCCCTCGCCGCCGATCGTCACCGTCGGGACCCCGTCGGCACGGGCGCGGTCGAGCACCTGGCTCGCGTAGCGCTTCGTGCCGCGGTGGCTGAGGAGGACGAGCGCGTCCGCCGGCGTAGGCCGCGGCCCCCAGAGGGCGCAGTCGGCCGCGGACACCGCCTCAGCCTCCGCGCCGGCCAGACGCAGGAAGTACGCGCCCTGGTTGGCGGCGTGCCAGCTCGTCCCGGTGCCGACGAGGAAGACGCGCCGCCCGGCGATGCGGGCAGCCCCCGCCTCGACGGGCGCCCGGTCGGCCAGGATGCGACTCAGGTCGTCGGGCTGCCGCGCGATCGTCTTCGCCATCTCGGTCACGGTCGCGGTTATATCTTGACCGCCCCGTTCCTCGTGATGAAGAATGGTCCGCCTGCGGCTTCAAGAGACCAAGGAGGCCGCAGTGGACTTCATCGAGCGCTGGTTGCACATCTCGCCGGACGGCGGCAGCGGCACCCTCGAGATCGTCATCTACCTCGTGCCGTTCGTGCTCGTCGTCGCCTATCGCCTGGGCGTTCGAGGACGGAGGCGGCCATGAGCATCCTCCAGTCGCTGTCGACGACCCACTGGTTCCCGTTCGGACCGGCGCCGATCGACGCGCCGAACGTGGGTCTCGGCCTCGCGTGCGGCCGCATCGAGGCTGCGGCGGCGGATCCGTCGAACCCGGACGTGATGTACGTCGCCGCCAACAACGGCGGCGTCTGGAAGACGGGCGTCTGGAACAACGACCCGCCCGTGTGGCTCGTGTTGGGCGACGGCGAGCGCAGCCTCAACTTCGCCGGCTATCACCCAATCGCGGTGCACCCGGCGAACCCTGCGCGCGTTCTCGGCGCGGTCTGCGGCGCTGGTGCCGGCGTGCTGACGTCCGGGAACGGCGGCCTGAGCTGGCAACTCCGCGGCAACGCGCTGTTCGAGGGCGCCACCATCGGCTCGCTCGCGGTGCATCCGACGAACCAGAACGTCCTCTGGGTCTCCGTCTGGGCGGGCGGCCCGGGCAGCGGCGTCTACAAGTCGACCAACGGCGGGCAGAGCTGGATCGACGCGACGAGCGGCATCGGCGGCGCGTTCACGGACGTGATCCTCGCGCGGTGGGACGCGCAGACGCTCTTCGCCGGCGTCGTCGGCGGCGCGAGCCCGGGCATCTACAAGAGCACGGACGGCGGCGGAACCTGGAGCCTCCTCTCGGGCATTCCCGCGTCCGGCTACAGCCTGGCCGACGCGGGCCAGTGCGCGATCCGGCTCGAGTCGGGAGCGAAGAAGGGCGTCCTGTACGTCGCGTACCTCTCGCTGGACGCGGCGAAGAACCCCGCGATCCACCGAGCACGGACGAGCAACGGCGGCACGAACTGGACGGCGCTCAACGCAACGGGCGGCTCGCTCGAGTCGCGCTCATGGCATCTGCTGCTCGGCGTCGATCCCGGAAACGACAAGCACGTGTTCGCCAACGACGCATACTCCATCTACGAGAGCACGGACAGCGGCAGCACCTGGACGCGCGCCGACAAGACGCCGCAGCTCACGATCGGCGACGACTGGGTGAACATCGCGTTCGGCCGCAGGACGGTCGCCGTCACCGCCGACCGCGACGTCTACCACTACCACCCGGCGACGAAGAAATGGCGCTCGAAGGAGGGCAACCAGCAGGTCACCCTCTTCTACGACGTGACGCCGGACCCGAGCGACCCCGACGTCGTCTACGGCGTCGCCCAGGATCATCCGTGGGCGATGAAGTTCACCGGCACCGTCGAGTGGGCGTACATGGAAGGCGGCGGCTCGGAGACCGGAAAGGTCCTGGTCGATCCGACGAACACGAGCCGCATCTATGTCTCGAATCCGCTCGATCCGGCGCAGTTCGTCGCGCGCTCGACGGATGCGGGGCAGACGTGGAAGGTGATCCGGGTCGCGAACGACTTCCAGGCGCAGGACTACAGCCTCGCCTACTCGACGCAGAGGTCGTTCGCGATCGACCCGTCGAATCCGAAGCGGCTCCTCGTCGGCACGACGAGGGTCTGGCAGACGAAGAACGCGAGCGCGGCCAACCCGACCTGGAGCGCGATCAGCGGCGTCCTCGGCGGGGCGACACCGGACCTCCAGTACATCACGGCGCTCGCGATCGCGCCGTCCGACCCGCAGACCGTCTACGCGGCGACGGCCGACGGCCACGTCTGGGCGACCGCCAACGGCGGTACGAGCTGGAAGAAGCGCGACACGGGCCTCTTCGGGCTCGGCGCGGGCAGGATCGTCGACATCCGCATCCATCCCCAGGACGCGAAACGGGCGATCGCCGTCGGCAGCGGCCAAGGAAGCGTCTGGTCGCTGGACAAGGTCGGCGGCACGTTGCAGTGGACGAACATCTCGGGCAACCTGCCGACGTATCTCCGGTTCGTGACGATCTTCTCCGACTGGCAGTTCGGCACCCCCGCGCTCTACCTCGGCACCACGCGCGGCATCTACCACTCCGTCGACCTCGGCACGACGTGGAGCGAGTTCGGGGTCGGCCTGCCGCGGACGGTCGTGAGCGACCTCGAGTGCGTCACCGACGACATGCTCGTTGCGTCGACGATCGGGCGCGGCGCCTGGGCGATCCTGATCTCGTCCTCGTCGATCGTCGGCAAGGTCCACGACGGCCTCGAGCCCGGGCACGTCGGGCCCGGCGACCCGGTCGAGGGAGTCGTGGTCGCGCTCGATCCGGGCGGCGGGCTGCGCGGCGCGGAGCTCACTGCGGTCACGGACGCTGAGGGCCGCTTCGCCTTCCCGAAGGTGGCTCCGGGCGAGTACACGATCCGACGCACGGCACCCCCGGGCTGGATCGCCGTCGACGACGAGTCCGAGCGCATCTCGGTTCACGGTTCGCAGGTCGAGCTCGAGTTCCGCTACCGCTTCGACCGCGCTCTCGCGCGCGAGCGGGCGCCGTACACGGCTGTCGGCGACCTCGTCGTCCTGCCGGGCCGCCCCGCTGCCGCACCGCTGGGCGCCCCGGACGAGTTCGAGCGGCGGCGCGGCTAGCTGGACGGCAGCGGCGGGTCTCGACGCGGTATCGGCGAGGCGTTGACGAGCGAGGTCGTGGTCTCGCCGTAGACGAGGAAGCGGTCGAGGAGCGGGCTCAGCTCCTCGATCGACCGCAGGTGCACCTTGAGGAAGAAGCAGTCCTCGCCGGTGATCCGGTGGCACTCGCCGATCTCGGGGATCTCCGCGGCGAGCTCGGGGATGCGCGGCAGCTGCCGGGCGGCCGGCTTGATCCGGACGATCGCGGTCAACTGGTAGCCGAGCGCCCGTGGGTCGACCTCGGCGCGGTAACCGGTGATGACGCCGGCCCGCTCGAGCCGCTGGACGCGATCGGCGACGGCCGGCGAGGACAGGTTGACGCGCCGCCCGAGCTCCGCGAGGGAGACGCGGCCGTCGTCCTGGAGCTCTCCGATGATCTTACGGTCTGTCTCGTCCAGCCGCGTCCGAGTCGACCTCGCTTTGCGCGGTGTTCCGTCGTTCATGAGTTGGAAGCACCCTAATGCCTTCGATTCACTGTGTCCATTCGGCTGCCGGACGGCGACCATCTCTGCATGGCCGGACGCCCCGAGCGATCGCTGCCGCCGCAGGCGTATTTCGTCGGCAGCGCCGTCTTCCACTACCTCGGGCCGTCGTTCGCCGTCCTGCTCTTCGCGCGCGTCGACGTGCTCGGCGTCGCCTGGCTGCGGATCGCCTCGGCCGCGCTCGTGTTCGCGCTCTGGCGGCGGTCGTGGCGGAGGTTCCGGGCCCTCGATCGCGGCGGACGGCTGCTGATCGTCGCTCTGGGCGCCGTGTTCGCGGTCATGAACGCGTGCTTCTACGTCTCGATCGACCGCTTGCCGCTGGCGACCGTCGCGGCGATCGAGTTCATCGGGCCGATCGGCCTCGCGGTGGTCGGCGCCCACACCGGCCGCAACGTCGCCGCGGTCGCGGCGGCTGCCCTCGGCGTCTATCTGCTGACGCACGTCCGCTTCGCCGGCCAGCCGGCGGGCATCGCGTTCGCCTTCGCCAACGCGGCGCTGTTCGCCGTCTACATCGTGCTCGCGCATCGTCTCGCCCGCCGCTCGGCGATGGGCGGGATCGACGGGCTGGCCGCGGCGATGATCTTCGCGCTCGTCTTCGCCTCGGCGATCGGCCTCCCCTATGCCGCGCAGGCGTTCTCCGATCCGGTGGCGATCGGGGCCGGCATCGGAGTCGGGATCTCCTCGTCCGTGATCCCGTACGTCTGCGACCAGCTGGCGATGGCCAAGCTCCCGCGCGCCACCTATGCCCTGTTCGTCTCGCTGCTGCCGGCGACGGCGACGGTGATCGGCGTCGTCGTCCTCCGCCAGCTGCCGTCGCTGCTCGACCTGGGCGGCATCGGCCTCGTCATGATCGGCGTCGCGCTGCACCGGCCGGAGGCGAGGCGCGTAATTGGCCGCGAGCACCGTGCGGGCCCGTACCGATGGTTCGCCGGCCGATCTGCATGAGGTTGATCACATTCCGCGTTCCGACGCCGGCAGACGATCCGGAGCGGTGCGCGGCCGGCGGGTCTGGCCCCACAGGGGAGTTGAGCCATGCTCACGAGAAGGGAACTGATGAAGCGCGGCGTCGTCGGCGGTGCTGCTCTGGTGCTGCCGCAGAGCATCCTGGCGGGCTCCGCGTTCGCTGCGACGACGGGCGGGGCGAGCGTGACCCCGTACGTCGACTCGCTGCCGCTGCTCGTCGACAACGCGATCGACGCGACCGGCGGCGGCAGGGTCAACCTGACGGCGGCGCTCGTCTCACGCAAGGTCCACCGCGACCTGCCGGCGACGACGCTGTTCGGCTACCTCCAGGCCAACGGCCCCGGCACGAGCGACGCCGTGGCGTCGTATCTCGGACCCGCGGTCGTGGCCAAGACCGGCGTGCCGATCACGGTCGCCTATCTCGACGCGCTGCAGCCCGACGACTATCTCCGGGTCTTCACGAACGGCGGCAGCAGCTATCTCCAGTTTCCCGCGACCCCGGAGGTGCGGATCATGACGCACCTGCACGGGGGGTTCGTCGCGGGCACGGACGACGGCAACCCGTACGCGACTGCCGGCGCCTTCAGGTCCGGCAGCACGCAGTCCGTGACGTACCCGAACGAGCAGCCGGCGAGCCTGCTCTGGTACCACGACCACTACATGGGCGACACGCGCATGAACGTCGTCGCCGGGCTCGCCGCCGGCTACCTGTTGCGCGACGGCTTCGACACGGGCTCGAACCCGCTGCTGCCGGGACCGCTCGGCAGGTACGAGTTGCCGCTCGTCGTGCAGGACCGCCGGTTCGACGCCAACGGGAATCTGCTCTATCCGATCGAGGACGCCGACAGCAACGGCCCGTGGATCGGCGAGTACTTCGGCGACTGCATGCTCGTCAACGGCAAGATCTGGCCCGATCTCGTGGTCGAGCCGGCCGTCTACCGCTTCCGGATCCTGAACGGCTGCAACGCGCGGATCCTGAGCCTCTCCTTCGACCTCGTGCCGACGTACGTCATCGGCTCCGACGGCGGCCTCCTGCCCGGGAGCCCGGTGCCGACCGGAAAGCTCGTGATGGCCCCGGCCGAGCGCTACGACGTGATCTGCGACTTCCGCGGCCTCGCGGGCCAGACCGTCTACCTGAGGAACGGCAGGCCGTCGCCCCCGGTCGCGACGCCCGCGCCCTCGCTGATGCAGGTGATGCGCATCCGCGTGAGCCAGAAGGCGTCCAGCGGCGCGCCGACGACCATCCCGCCCGGCGGCTCGCTGCCGGCGAACCGCGATGTCGACGCACTCGTCGCTCTCGGGCCGCCGCAGCTCAGCGGCGGCAGCGTGGCCGGCAGGATGATCACGCTCAACGAGGTCGGCGCCGAGAGCCCGAGCTGGCGGCTCAACATCAACGGCCGCCCGTACGGGGACGCCAACCCGGTCGTCGAGACGCTCGCATGGAAGGGCGTCGAGGACTGGTACTACGTCAACACGACGGGTGACACGCACCCGATGCACACCCACCTCTTCACCTTCAAGGTGATGGGGCGGTACAACTACGACGCGACCGGGTACGCGGCGAAGTACGGCGGCCCGAACGGCGTCCCGCAGCAGGACGTTGCGACGCTGAAGCCGTTCCTGAAGTCGGCGCTCCTCGCGCCCGACGCGGTCGAGGCCGGGTTCAAGGACACCGTCAAGGCGAATCCGGGCCAGGTGACGGTCGTCCGCGCCCGCTTCACGCTGCCGAGCACGGCGCTCAACGGCGGCAAGCTCGTCAAGGAGCAGCGCTACGTCCACCACTGCCACATCGTGGAGCACGAGGACAACGACATGATGGAGCGGTTCGTCGTCAGGTAACGGCTGATCCGAGCTGCGCCTCGAGGGGGCCGCGCCGCGCGGCCCCCTCGGTCGTTCGGCAGCAGCCCCGACTACGCGGACAGGAGCCGGTCGAAGAACGACCGGTAGCGGGTCAGCGCGACGCGCAGGTCTTCGGTCGAGACGTCGTCGCCGCTGTCCCACTGGCTCTCGAGCTTCTCGCGCTCCTCGGAGAAGCCGGCCGCGAGCCGCTGCATCAGGTCGGCCACGAGCCCATCGGCATGCTCGACCGCCTGCCTCGGCTGGTCGACGAAGCTCGCCTGGATGCTCTGCCAGCGGCTGGTGTACCGCTCCGTCTGGTCGCCCGGAAGCAGGGGCTCCTTCTCGCCACCGGCATCGGCGACCGTCGAGGCGGATGCAGCCGGCTGACCCGAGTCCTCGCCCTTCGTCTGCTCGCGATCCTCTGACTCGTCGACGAAGTCGGGATCGTCGTCTCTCGCACGGGCGAGATCGCGTGTGGTCACGTCGGACTCGCCCATCTCAGCGCTCCCTCCTCTCGCTGTCCGTGCCGACCCGGATGCGCCCGCGCCCGGTCTCGCGACCGCCGTCGTCCTCGCCGCGGCCGCGCGAGACCGGCTCGTCGGCGACCGGCTCAACGAGCTCCTCGAACAGCGCCCGATAGTGGCGCATCGCCTGCCGGAGATCCTCGGTCGAGCCGTCACCGTCGGCGCTCCGCTCGGCGAGCCGGTGTCCCTGCCGGTAGTTCTCGACCACCTGCGGATGGTCGACCGAGATGTCGGAGGCCCGGGTGTCGAAATCCTCCATCGGATAGCCACGCTCGGCCATCGCCGACTGGATCAGCTGGTCGGCCG